>Ga0306923_10005185_pt1 | contig 12655 bp, 13 predicted proteins | sample sta12Can44000108_FD_203841 | JGI IMG/M metagenome (GOLD analysis project Ga0306923, IMG submission 203841) | Lab enrichment of tropical soil microbial communities from Luquillo Experimental Forest, Puerto Rico - statanox.12C.anox.44.000.108 (v2)... | ecosystem: Environmental > Terrestrial >... | reverse complement strand
TATATCTGCGACGGCCCGAGGATGAATCGGCTACGCGGCGATTACCACCGGCCAGCGTGAGCGCCACCGTCCACGTGCAACACCTCTCCCGTTACCTCGCCCGCCTGCGCGAGATAGAGAACCGCGTCGACGATGTCCTTTACTTGCCCTATCCTGCCCATTGGCTGCAACGTCTTGAGAACGTCTTTCGGATCATTCTGATGCGGCGGTGTACCCACGACGCCCGGCGCGACGGCGTTGAAGCGAATGCCTCCCTTTGCATACTCGACTGCGAGTTGACGCGTCACCGTATTGAGGCTGAGTGATGTACAGGAATCCAAAAAGATTGGTCGAAACCAGGGCATTTAAGTCTTTCGTAGTAAACTCCGTGAAAGGCTTGACGAAGAAGATTCCAGCGTTATTCACCAAAACATCGATCGTTCCGAACTGCGTGATCGCCGCTTCGACGCTCTTAGCAGCGGTTTCCTGATGACCGATGTCGCCATAAACGAGAGCGAGGCTCGGCGAGGCTGTTAGCGTTTGAGTCGCAGTCAGTGGCGTTCCGACGACGTTATAGCCCTCCTTCAGAAAGGCCTCAACCAAACCCGAGCCAATGCCGCCCCCTGCCCCGGTGTTGTTTTGCATTTGCCATTTTAGGAATACCGTTTTGTCACCTGGCTCACTTTGGCCCGTCAAGGGTTGCGGACACGCGTAACCGACAAAAGCGGGTCGACCGCATTGGAGCTACGCCGAATTTCGCGCTTGCCATAATGCCTCCTCTGGAATTTTTTCGTGTGAATTCTGTTTCGCAGCGGTAAAGCGAAAAACCGGTCGCTAAACCTACCCTGCGACCTCGAAAATCATTTCCAGCTCAACCGGGACGCCGAGGGGAAGACTTGCGACGCCATACACCAGACGGGAAGGGTTCTTGTCTTTTCCGAAGACATCTTGCAGCAGCTCCGAAGCGCCGTCAGCCACTTTCGGCTGCTCGCGGACATCGCCTGAAGTAGCTATGGACACGCCGAGCCGGACGATGCGTGTCACCTTGTCGAGCGACCCCAAGTGCTCGTGGGCGACCGCGAGGGCGTTCAGTGCCGCCAGCCGCGCCGCCTGGCGCCCCGCTTGCACGTCTAGCTCCGCACCAACACGGCCAGTGAATTTCGCTCCCCGGCCTTCCGTGGGCAGCATCCCCGTCAGGAAAAGCAAATTGCCTGTTTGCACGGCTTCGGCATAAGTGCCGAACGGCTCAGGAGGAGCAGGGAGCTTGATGCCAAGCTCTTGCAATCGCTGCTCGGCGCTTGCTGGCCGGGCCTCTCTACTTGCTGTTGGTTGCGCTTTGGAACTCGCAGTCATTTATCTCTCTCCGATGCAGTTGAGCGGTCCGTGGACGCGCCCGATTTCTCAGCGGAACGGGCGATGTGGCTGCAGGGACTGCCAAGATAGGGTGTGGGTTCTGTTTCCGGGTGGCAAACGCAGCGACATCCTCGTCTAGGGTTCTGGGTGGAGCGGGCTTTTTTGCCGGGCTGTTACGCTTGGAGCCGCGTCGCCGCGGTTCAGTTGCAGCAGTTGAGAGGGCTAAGGCAATAATGCTAATTCAAGTGACTGCGAGTTGGCTACGATTATTGCTGCAGCCGTCTGGAGGCCAGCGACGAAACCTCACCCCCTGGCGTGCGGGAACGGTAGCTTTTCGGTTGCGTAGCCAATCGGAGCCCCTTCGCGCTCGAGAATCATTCGCCGGAAACACCGGACCAAGTCTGGCACCTCCTACGTCCACTTTACGCCACAAACGCCAAGAAGTGCCGGGCTTGGACTACGATGGGCTTCGGCGAACTTTGCACCTTTGCACTGCGCGCCGATGATGGTCAGGTAGGCTGTAGACTCGTTCTGCCGCTTTCTGTGTCGGGTCGGTGTTGGCTTGAACGATGTGCTCGTTGGCCCGCGCCCTTCTCTCCCCAGACTCCGCCGAAGATCAACGCCTCTTTGTTCGCCTGGTTCATCGATACTATGGTGCAGTCCGACTGCTCCGAAGCGTGCGCGTTCGCGGTGCGGCTTTTGGCCTTTGGCCTCGTTCCCTTTCGGGCCGAGGCGCTCCGGAGGTCTCCCGGTTCTCGTGCATGTTGTTTCTCGGCATGCATAGCATCGAAAACGGCCCCCGGCAGCAAACAGCTATGCGTTGGCGCCTCGGCTGCGGAATTGCGCGGCGCTTTCGCGCAGAAAACCGTCGATGGTGATCGGCGGCTTTCCGAGCAGTCTTTCGAGAACGCCGTCGGTCGCGCCGCCTTTGCCGCCAATGTAGTACTGCTGAAGATCAAGCAGCGCCGTAACCTGCCATTCGGGCATGCCCTGATCGAGCATGGCCTTGCGCTGCGCGTCCATCGGAATATCGACATAGCGGGCCGGCACACCAGCGATACGCGTGATTCTTTCAGCGATGTCGGCGCAGGTTAAGGCTTCAGGACCATTTAGTTCGTAGGTCTTGCCATCGTGTTCGCCGCCTTGCAGAGCCTTGGCTACGACGACGGCGATGTCGCGGACGTCGAGGTAGCTCGTCCGTGCCCTGCCCATGGAGCTGTAGAAAGCGCCTTGGGAGCGGATCGTTGGCGCATAGAAGGCGACGATATTCTGAAGAAAGCTGTTTGGGCGGAGGATGCAGTATTTCAGGTGCGTCGCCTTGAGTTTGTCTTCAACCTTGCGATGCCAGCTTGGGAACGATTTGTCGTAGTCGCCCGCGCCCAATGCTGAATTCAAGACGACGCGCTCGACACCGGACGCCTCGCAGGCTTCGATGGCATTGCTTTCGAGCGCGACCAGTTCGCGGATGGGCGAGCAGACCAGATAAACGCCGTCGATCCCACGAAACGCCTGGGCGAGGCTTGCGCGATCGGCGAAATCGGCGATAACTGTTTCCGTTCCGGAAGGGGCCTTCGCGGCGTCCTCCTTCGAGCGATAAATGGCGCGGTGTGAGTGGCCGCTCCGGGCTACCTCCGCAAGTACCGCTCTGCCAACTGTTCCACTGGCTCCAGTAATCAAAATCATGGCTGCTTCCTTTCTCGCGCCTGCCCGGCGGGCTGATCGTTCCGCGCCGTCGGATTATTGCGGCTTCCGAAGATGGTATAACGGTGTCTGAGCGAGGGGAAGGACGCACAACGTTCGTCTGAATCGAAGTCGTGTTTTTATTGTGCACAGCCATTCAGGCCGCTTTGGCCGAATCGGTGAATGTTGCCGCATTCTTCCTGACGAATTCCTGCATGCTGAGCGGCTTTTGCCCCGTCAGTACGAACACGTCGTCGGACATCCGGTCATAGTGTCCCGTGCGGTGCAGGTCGGCCATCGCCGCGAGGTGATTCACGAGGTGAGCTGGCAACCCGCGCTGAAGCAGACCCTCCCGCCACGGCTCGACCGGAATGTCCTGGTAAGTAATCGTGCGGCCGAGCGCCTTCGAATACTCCTGTGCGTAGAAATCCATGCTCTCCGACTGCGGACCAGTCAGGTGATAAATCTTGCCGATGTGCGGCTGCGGATTCGCGAGTAGCGCGGCAATCACGCGGGCGACGTCTTCCACCGCGACCGGAGAAGTTTTGCCTTCGCCGAACGGCAGTCGGATCTGATTTGTTTCCCTGACCGACCCCGGAGTGAGAATCAGGAAGAAGCCTTCGAGCAACACTGTCGGCCGCACGTGCACGACGGGCAGACCCGACCAGTTCAGCGCCTGCTCGGAGAGCCATTGCAGCTTGTGCTGCGGGCTTGGAGTGGTTTCGGTAATGCTCATCTGTGCGACCGTCATCTGCGACATATTGATGAACGCCTTCACGCCGTGGTACTTCGCCACCGCTGCCGTGTTGACGGTCGCGGCCAAATAGTCACCCGAAACCGACAGCCCGAAGTACATCGTGTCGCAGCCGTCGATCACCCGATGCATCGAATCGATGTCGAGCAGATTGCCGACCACAACCTCTGCACCTATGTCCCGCAACGCCCGCGCCCGCTCGTCCTCATTTCGCACCATGGCACGCACTGCTTTGCCTTGCTGCAACAGCAGTTCGGTGACGGTACGCCCTATCCCCCCGACGCGGCCTGCGGCGCCGGTAACCAGTATGAGGTTTGCCATTGCTTTGCCCTTCCTAACGCAGCCAGTCCGACAAGAGGATCTTGCAACGCAATCATTGATTGTATACTGAATGTTGGTCCAATTGGCGTAACAGGCGATTACGCTCAAAACGAGGACTAGCAGGGCGATTTCGGGCGTACCACGGGCAACACGGGACTTTGCATTGCCAAAAAAGCAAATTCGGCGTCACTCAGCGGCCTTAGCGACGAGAGCTTCGACAACTGCGATGTTCTGCAACAGGTCGGGCCTCAGGCCGTGACGGTCTCGCAGATACGTCGGCGAGTTGTAAGAAAGAGAGACACTGCCGTTGTCATCTTCGGCAACGAGGATCTTCAGTGGCAGATCGATTGCGATGCTCGGGGAGGCGAGCATTAGCGGCGTTCCGCCTTTGGGATTGCCGAAAATAAGCAGCTTCGTGTTGGGCATTTTCATTCCAACTTTTGCGGCCTCTCCACTGTGATCAACGAGCGCGAAGAGGGTAACGCTCTTTTCTCGAAGCAGCGTTTTGAGTTTGTCGACCGTTTCGTCGACGGAGTGCTGCGTGGGCTGGCTGATGATTCCGTCGCTTGAAGATGGGGTCGCTGAAGGTGCGGACATTTTCTTCTCCCCTTTCGTAGCGCCGGACAGGCGCACTAAACCGAGATTAAATAGATCGCCAAAGCTAAACCCACAGCCGCAAGAGCTACGGCCACAGCGATTGCTGGCTTTGAGGGTTGTGTGAAAGATGTGTCGCCTTGGTTCAGTTGCTTCACAAGGCGCACGTGGTGCCATGCGGAAAACCCATTCATCCCCACACCCATGATGATCATCGCGGTCCCAAACCAGATGGAGAGGCCCTGATGGCTTGGCCTAGCGCCGGGCGCGAGTAGAGCGAGACGCTGCAGAAAGAGTCCAAAGCGAGCAATCACGAAGCCGAATCCCATGAAGGCTATGCCGGTGCGAATCCAGGCGAGAAAAGTGCGTTCGGCAGCGAGGTAATCGCTTGCGCTGGGAGCCTTTGATGGTTGGGGCGACGAACTCATGGCCTGCGATTTGCTCGCAACCGGGAGCCCGGAGCGAGTGGGGATATTTAACCCAACCACGGTGCTGAATTCCAGCGCCGAAATAGTGTTCAGTTCGGCGGATCGCTACTCTCCATTCGACGCGGTTGCCTCGGCACAAAATACTGAGGAGAGGTGCGATCTATTCGCCTCCACGTTCGACGTATTTTGCACTCTGCGTCGATGTTGATCAGGCAGTTGGAACTTCTTTTGTCGCCAAGTCCCGATTTTGTCGTGCCAGCAAATCGGACATTTCAAGTAGCGCTTCACATTTCGATCGACGCCCCAAGCGCGTCCTTCCGTGCGAAATTGCGGCTAAGTCAACCGAGACGGTCGCCTGTCGATGTAACAGAACGTGGAATCGTTACCTCGCGCTCAGTATCACGGAGCATCGCCAGGAGACGATAACTGGACAGTGAGGTACCGGGCGCGATACCCTCTGCCCGTTTCCGTCGAAAGGCCGCGAAATTAGACTTTTTCTTGTTGTGGTTCTGTGTGCGATTTTCGCCTTCGCTCAGCCGCTACTAGCGCAGCAAAGCGTGACTCAGGATCGCCTCGCGCTCACAAACGACAGCGTAATAGCGATGCTAAAAGCGAAGTTCGAAGACGCAACGATCATCGACATGATTCGCAAGCACAACACGGATTTCAATCTGTCCGTCAATGAAATGATTCGACTGAAGCAAGCGGGTGCGAGCCAAGCTGTCCTGCAGGCCATGATCGAGGCGTACATGCACGCAATCCCTGACTCCCAGCGACGAGCCGTCGAAAGAGTCGGGGAACTGTTCGGCCATTTGGACGGGGTTTTGTTTTCAGATGTTTTCAAGCCGGAAGAGGACGAAAAAGCGAGGCCAGTTAACTGACGTTCTCGACGGCACTTCCGGGAGGAGTGGTGAGCCACCCAGGACTCGAACCTGGCTCATCGGAATGCTAAATCTACTGGTTTTCAAGCGGTTTCCCCATTCCGAAGCTGAAAAAAGTAGGCTCTTTTAGGCCCAGTTGTTAGCAAGATGTTAGCAAAACTGCCGAAGCGTGTTACTGAGTATTGGGAACGCACCGGAGTGGAGCTGAAACTCCTTTCGCACGGTCGAGATGCCAAGACCGCTTCTGGCCGAGCGGCCATATATCGGCATTGCGGCTTGCAACCCGCCTAGGGCCTTGTTGACCGGCTCCAAAGGCTAACTGGCGAACGGGCTGGGCCTGCCGATGGATGACAAATTGCGCGTCGTTGAATTTGTTGATAGCACGCCTGAAATGTACCGTATACGTGTAGAACCTATTTGAGAATTCACGAAAGAGGATTGAGAAATGCGTGAACCTCGAAGGTAAGCGTCGATGCGCAATCGGTTTGTGCGACGATTCTTTCTCGTTGGCGTCTGCGCAGCGATCTTTTGGATTACCACGTCTTACGCCACGAGCGAGGATCCGGAAGCGGTTCGGTTTCGGTCTTAGCGGACAGCGATCGAGTCAAGTCGTGAGTCGGAGCTGGAAAGGAGCAGCAATGAACAACGCGACCATTTTTTCGGGCTTGTTAGGCTGCATGATGTTTTGCAAATGTCGTCGCTTTGGTCGCATGGCTATCGCCCTTCTCCTCCTAACAGGCTCGCGGACAGGAGCCGTGCAGGCACAGGAAACATTGGCAGCCGGAGCTGACTTGTTTGCGACATCATCGAAGGCGGGCAAAGAAATCGATGCCAACCGAGCACTCCCCATCACATCGTTTTACGCAAGCGAGGGACTCAAACGGGCCGGTGAACCCGGAACTCTAGTTCGATCGGAACCGGCGACAGAGTACGCGTTGCCGCCCGGAATCACTGCGACGCGCATTCTCTATCACACTCGAACGGCAGGAAATACTGACGCGCTCGCATCCGGTGTGGTGTTGGTGCCGTACGGGCGGGCCCCAGACGGAGGGTGGCCCCTCCTTGCCTGGTCGCATGGCACAAGCGGGGTCGCCAGGAATTGTGCTCCCTCTCTTATGAAATCGCTGTTCTACAACTGGGAGGGGCTCTATGAGTACGTCCTCATGGGTTATGCCGTGGTTGCGACTGACTATGCGGGACTCGGTACAGAAGGCCACCACGCCTATCTCGATATGCTGAGTAACGGGACTGACGTAATCAACTCGGTGCCAGCAGCGCACGGTGCAGTGCTCAATCTGAGTAAAACCTGGCTTGTCGTAGGACATTCGCAGGGTGGGCTATCGAGCCTGGGAGTTGCGCAGCTGGAAGGCACGATCAAAGACCCCAATTTTCTTGGCACCGTAGCACTCGCCGGCGCGAGCGACGTCCAAGATGGGCTTGATGGTCTTTTAAAGGCGAGACTACCAGTGCTCAATGGACTGCTCGCATTCTGGGCGTACGGCGTCAAGGTCGTTTATCCGGAACTAGACCTGAGGGACGTCATAACCGACAAAGCATTGGCCATCTATAACGCGTCGGTAGAGGACGGATGCAGCGCAGCGAGCGGTGCGTTCGCGAACCTGCCAACCGATGAAATGCTGCTGCCCGGCTGGAAGGAGAACAGATACATCAAGAGCTTCTTCAAACGCGACCAGCCAGGAATGCGCCCAACGTATGGTCCATTACTACTGGTTGTTGGCGGCGACGACATCCTGTTTAGTGAACGCGCCAGTCAAAAAATTTTCGAGCGCCTGTGCAGTTCTGGGGCTCGAGTCAAGCGTAACGTCTACCCTGGTCTAGCGCACGACCCGGTTGTCTATGGGTCCTTGAGAGATCAGCTGGATTGGATGGCTGCCCGGTTTGCCGGAAGGCCGGCACCCAGCGATTGTTCCTCGAAACGATGAATTCCCCTGCCGGCGGGATCGCGACGGATTCCGGGGTCCGGAGTGCTGGCGGCCCGTCTGTAGCAGACCCTACGATTGCATTTCAAAAGCTAAATCACTAGGTTTCAAGCGGTTTCCCACAATCTCGATGGGCAGGAATGAGCAGATTTGAACGCGGTCGTTTCGTCAGAAGTTACGAAGTTCGAGATTCCTTGCCCGGACTACTTTGATTTGGCCCCACCTGAAAGCATAAAGCACGTACCCTCTGTCGGGCTGAATGGCCCGGGAGGAGGGTCAGCTTGGACGGGAGAGCCAAGGTGGAACTATTCGAGCAGATTCGACGCGAGCATGAGCACGGTGGGGGGAGTATTCGAGGCATTGCCAAGAAGCTGGGGATTCATCGGCGGATGGTGCGCGAGGCATTGGCCAGCGCTGTGCCGAGAGATCGCAAGGTCCCCGTTCGGGCCAGGCCGAAACTCGGGCCGGTGACTCCCTTCATCGAGGCGATTTTAGAAACAGACCAGAAGGCACCGCGCAAGCAACGGCACACCGCCCATCGGATCTGGTGCCGGATCCAAACAGAGATGCCGGAAGCGCAAGTAGGCGAGTGCACGGTTCGTCGCTACGTGCGCCGCCGAAAGATCGAGCTGAGACTCGCCAGTCAGGAACCCTTCGTTCCGCAGTCCTGTCGTTGGGGTGAAGAGGGGCAGGTGGATTGGTATGAAGCCTACGTGGACATCGCCGAGGAAAGGCAGAAGGCCCAGATATTTCCATGCGCAGCATGGCCAGTGGCGGAGCTTTCCATTGTGCCTTTCCCCAAGCGAACCAGCAGGCATTTTTGGAAGGGCACGAGCAAGGGTTCGCTTATTTTGGGGGCGTATTTGAAACCATGCGCTATGACAACCTCCGCAGTGCAGTGAAAAAGATCCTGCGAGGGCATCAGCGCGAGGAAACCACACGATTCATCGCCTTCCGATCGCATTGGGGTTTTGAGTCCGAGTTCTGTACGCCGGGGCAGGGTCACGAGAAAGGGGGCGTCGAAGGAGAAGTGGGGTACTTTCGCCGGAATCACCTGGTACCGGTGCCGAAGGTGGCCAGTTGGGAGGCACTCAACGCGCTGTTGCGAGAATGCTCCCGGGAAGATGAGCAAAGGATTATTGGGGATCGGACAGAGACGTGTGGGGCGGCCATGATTCGGGAGCGGGAGCATTTAAAGCCTCTGAAGGAAGGCTTCGATTTGGCGGCCATTCATTATCCCAAGGTGAACGCGAGCCGCTGTGTGAGAGTGCTGCCGGCGACAGAAGCTCTAACCCCGATACAAGCCTGCTGAGCGAGGATGCTTCGAACCGAGAGCCCATGGAAATGGCGCCTAGGGAATCGACAGCGTGCCGCCCTCGCGGACGGCGGTCGCGGCCTCCCCGCCCTGATAGCGATAGACGACGATCAGAACTTTGTCCAGACCAGGAGCCGGGTCGCCGCCCATCGAGCGATTGTTGACGTTGATCTCGAGCGCTCCGTGGCCCACTATGCCACGCAGAATCTGGGTGACGTCAGCTTGCTGGCGCTGCACGCCGTAGTAGGCGCGGATGATCCAAACACCATTCGCGTCGTCGCGGTCAAAGTATTGTCTGTCGTGATTGCCTCGATCTTCATTCCGTGCGCGATCGTCCCAGTCGCTGCTCGGAGGGGGAACAGCGAAGATAGCCACGTCGAAAGAACCACCTTCTTTGAAATCGAATTCGCGCTCCTCGCCTCGTCGGTTTCGCGCGAAGACGCGCAGAGTCTTGTCAGCGCCCCGGGCTGGATCACCGCCCATTGTCTGATTACTTACGGAGATGCGGCCGTTCACCCCGCCGCGCGAAATCAGCTCGTGAACAAGATCCGTGACGTCGTTGCGCTGGTTTCTGTAGCCGTAGTCCGCACGCACGACCAGCCAACTCTGATCCTGGGCATCGGTTTGCATCGGGAATGCCGCCGCACCGATCGCCACGAGGATCATCGCGAAAATAACTTCCGCCAAGCTTCTGGCTGGTTTCATAACCCTACCCTCCCCGGAGAACGCGAGTCGTCTCTCCAGCAGTTTATCGCGATGGGTCGCGCAAGGAGCGGCACCGAACGCGGGCGTGCCGAAAGTGGCTACAGCGTTCTCGCGCTTCTCGCGCTCTGTCAGCACATACTGCCCGTGGATGTTCAGCCCGCGCCGACGGGCTTCTTCGAGGATGGTGTCGTCAGAGACGCTGGCAAGATCAAGATTCGGCGGAATTACTCTACCGCGCTCCAAGTTGCGTCCGGATTGAATTCCGTCATCGCCTTTGCGGTCTCGGCAGTCTTTTCTCCCAAGTCTTCTTGAAACATGATGCCATCGTGATTGATGAGAAATGTCATCACTCCGGACTTGCGATACTCCGCAGGGTAGGCGAGGGCCGCAAATCCTTGGGTCATATTCCCCTCCACGATGTAATCTTTCGCCCCTCCCTTGGCATGGTCGCCTTGTTTTGTCAGGATTCGGTAGAAATATCCATGAAACGGCTGAGGCCCTTGTTTGCCGCCATAACCTTCAGCGCTTGCTTGAGCAACAAGCGGAACTAGCGGGCTTTCAGGCTCGTTATCACCGGCCGTCCAGTACAGGCCATTCTGTTTGCCGGGATCACTGACGAATCTGCGGGCATATTGATGGACTTTGCTAGCGCCATGAGTCTTACTGAAGTATTCGGTTTGCGCATCCGCGATGGTATTCAGGACGTCAATCGTTTCCAGTTCGTTGTCCCCAATGCGACGCGCCAGGATTTCGTCTTTTGCTTCGCTGCTGTCGAAGTACCACTGTCCCGAGGAGTTTTTCATCAGCGGGAAGGGAAAAGGGTAATTCTCTGCGCCCACATTGAGAACTCTGCCGCCGTTCGTTAACTTTCCCCACCGGTTCATCTGATCATAGTCAGCAACGAATTTATCGCGCCCCGCTTTGTCTTGAACGGGGTCACCCGAGGTGATCAATTCCGACGCACCCGGACCGAATATCGCTAATAGCGCATTCGTGTCCCCTGTTTTTGCCGCTTCATAGACAGCGCTGCCGGCTGCAGCCGCAGACGCAAATGTCTTCGGCCCACTCGGCGCTTGTTCCGATTTCTGGCATCCTGCCAGGCCAGTCACCGGTGCGACCGCCAAAAAAAAAGCGATCACCATAAGCTGTTCCTCAATCACGCGGTTGAGGCGTTCCTTCATAGCTCCTTCGACTCGCAAACTTTGCAAGCTACTGCGATTTTAGGTCCAGAATTGTCAGCGTCAGAAATTATCGGCGAGATTGCCCACCTCCCTTTCCACCGGTACCAAGACTTTGGTTGCCGCGCGCGCTCGCCGGTCGCCCTCCGCCGGTTCCTGAGAACGCATTCGGTTTGGTGGGCTGAGCGGCTGGCGCCTTCGAGTTCTGAGTTTGCGGATAGCCGCGAGATTCGTTTCTTCCCGGACGAGCGCCGGGCGTCGTTACCGGCTGCGCAGTTGGGGCTCCTCCGGGTCGATTGCCAGGAGTGGTCGGCCGTCCTCCACCCGGCCGTCCACCAGGATTCGAATCTGGACTGGGACGATTGCCTGGTCCTTCGGGAAGTGTCACCGCTGGAGGGCGATTCGAAGGTGGCCGACCATATCCCGGGTAGCCTGGATTGGTGGGCGGACGATATCCGGGAGGCCGATGGCTCGGTGGCCGATAGCCGGGAGGCCGATACCCGGGATAACCAGGAGGTCGGTAGCCGCCTCCATAGTAGCCGCCGCGCCAGTACGGGTTTCCGACGTAAACAGTGCGGTTATAAACGATCGTGCGGCTGTGCCAGCTTGTACCCCAATATCCCCAGCCCCAAGCGCAACATCCTCCACTCATCATTGCCCCTACCGCCACTCCAGTACTGAAGGAAATAAAGGAAGCCGCTGCTAAATCTGCAGAGCTATACCCTGGTACAACAACCGGCGCGCCATAAATCACCGTCGGGCTGTACGTTGGCACGTACACGATTTGAGGATTCGCAGGCTGAATGATAATCGTCTGCGGACTCTCCTGGACCACTTTGATCTCTGGACCCGATTTCAGATTGCCGGCCGCAAATGCCCTTGCTCGCATCCTTTGGATGGCAGCCATCACATCTTCTTGTTGCATTGCGCTAGCTTCGCCAAGCGACGATGTCCAAGCAAGATTCTTGGCTAGATTGTCGAGCACGGAAGGGAATTGCGTCAGCGCTTTCACCGCCGGATCCCACGACTGTTGGTCGACTGCCTTCATGAGCGCTTCGCCAGCCAGGGTCGAGTTTTGCTTGAGCCACACGACCGCGTCGACGATTTCGTATGGAAACGTGGCAGCGCCAAGAACCTGCGCGACCAACTCGTCCGGATAAAGAGCGATTGGCGAGACCAAACCATCAAGCTCATCCGCGGTAAGCAGCGCATATTCTCCCTCGGATCTTTGCGTGGGCGCTGATTGCGCGCCAGCCTGCGGGCTCCTGACGATCGAATTCGCCGTGAGGACGAGGATAAAATTCATCAACACAGCGAACGCTCTCTTAGAATAAGCCATCGCGTCCTATTTCCTGACCGCGCAGAAGGCACGAGCGTCGCGTGCGCATCCTGATTGGCTTTTTAACGTATTTGGCGTCGCGTAGACTGATGAGCGATAACCGATTGCCGACCAATTCCCCGGCGGCGCCCAATCGCATTCAGCAGGAGACTTGAACAGACTTGCCAAGATGGGAATTCCCGTGAACC
>Ga0306923_10005184_pt1 | contig 12655 bp, 15 predicted proteins | sample sta12Can44000108_FD_203841 | JGI IMG/M metagenome (GOLD analysis project Ga0306923, IMG submission 203841) | Lab enrichment of tropical soil microbial communities from Luquillo Experimental Forest, Puerto Rico - statanox.12C.anox.44.000.108 (v2)... | ecosystem: Environmental > Terrestrial >... | reverse complement strand
CAGGCTGGCCGGCCGGACCACGCCGGTCACTGAACCGGGCTATCCCGCACCGGAGAGCTTCCCGGTGCGGCGGTGCCTGCAGGCCATCCTCACCGAGGAGTGGGAGCACCGGCTCTACGCCGAACGAGACTTCGACCTGCTCCAGGCACGACCTGGCGGTGACTCCTGACGACCGGGCCGGGCCCGATGCCCGCCGGGCAGAATCTCCGGCAGGCCGAGGCGGCCGCCGCCGCCGAGGCGGCCGCCCGCGGCTGAGCCGGGCTAAGCGACCGTTAGCGGGAAGGCGACCGGGCTGCGGTTCCCGTTCTGGTCCACGGCGCGCAGGCCGAACTGGACGTTGTCCTTGGAGATGTTGAGTGTGACCGTGGCGACGTTGCCGACGGGGATCGCCGAGGTCCAGTCCGGGACCGTGGTCTCCCGCATGACGACCTCGTACCCGGTCAGGTTGGATTCTGGGTTGGCGTTCCAGGTGAGCGTGGTGAGGTTGGTGCCGGGGAGGCCGGGCGGTGGCGTCGTGTGGATCTGCAGGCCCTTGGGCGTGCTTGGCGAGGAGGCCAGCGCCCACAGTGTGGCCATGTTCACCTTCGCGACCCGGGCGGTGTAGTTGAAGTCCACGAAGTCGATCAGATCGCCGAACTGCACGCCATTCTCCACCCGGACGTTCTGGTGTTCGTGGTTGAAGTTCTCCCTGGGCTCGGAGAACCTGGCCGCCGCGTAGCCCTGGGCCTGGAACGAGCGGGAGTCGGTGCCGCGCAGGTACCGGTCCCGCCGCCAGATCAGCCGGACGTTCATCTGGGTCAGTGAGAACGGGGCCACTTCGTTGACATACCGGCCGAGCTGACGCGATTTCCCGTCGTTCTCCCCGCCGACCGTCGTGATGAGCGCGACATCGTTCGCGCTCGCGTTGGTGGGGATGCCTTCGAGGAACATCCGCAGCGTGAACGGGTCAGGCCGCATGCCGTCGAAGGACTGGCTGGCACCGACGATGTCGTTGCTGATCATGCCCTGGACGTCGTTGCCGGCGGCCGCCATCTGGTTGGCCATGAAGGTCGAGCCGAACAGGCCCTGTTCCTCACCGGCGACGGTGGCGAGGATGATCGTGCCGGGGAACTGCTGGGTGGCGAGCAGCCGGGCAAGTTCGAGCACGACCGCGACGCCGGAGCCGTCGTCGTCGGCGCCGGGTGCGTCGCTGGTGAAGTCCAGTACGTCGGTACACCTGGAGTCCAGGTGCCCGGTGACCACGTAGAACCGCTCGGGGGACGCGGTCCCCTGGATCGTGGCGATGACGTTGGTGATCTGGGTCGGCACGGGGATGGTGGGCTGGACCGACTGTATGAACGTCTGCTGCTGCACGGTCATGTTGCTGCCGGGGACGGCGGCGAAGGCGTTCATCTGCTGGGTCACCCAGGCGGTGGCCGCGCCGATGCCGCGCGCCGGGTCGGTCTGGCTCGATGCGGTGTGCCTGGTGCCGAACGAGACCAATTGCTGGATGGTGGCCTGGATGCGGTTGGGGTCGATCTGCCGGAGAAGGGCCAGCAGGGCGGGGTCAGGCGCCCGGTCGTGGGGCAGGCCCGAAGTGCCGTCCGTTGCGGCGCTGGCCGCGGTGGCCTGCGAGGCCAGGGGCACGGCGGCGGCAGCGACGGCGGAGGCGGACAGGAACAGGCGGCGGCTTGGGCCTTTTGAGCCAGAAGCATCAGTATTGTCCATGTCCCTGAATCAAGAACGGTTCAAGCTCGCTGTCAAGCTATTGCCAACATTTGTTTCCAAAATTGCCTGAGCAAGGGCTAGGACGTCTTCGCGGCCCTGCTGGTAGCCGTCCGCCCAGGCGGCGGACCGCTCCTCGGCCCGGGCGGCGGTGGCCTTGGCCCGTTCGGCCTCGTCCTGCCAGTAACCGATCCGTGCCGCAAGGTGCGCCCGCAGGCGGCGCAGCTCGGCTGCCGCGCGGCACCGGGTGAGCACCCAGGCCGCGACCGTGCCGATCAGCAGCCCGGCAAGCCCGGGGACGACCCCCATGTCACGCCGTCCTTGCGCCCGGGGCCACCGGGACTTTGCCCGCCATGTCGCGGACCACGTGCTCCAGGGGCGTGGCGTCCGCCTGGCTCTCCCGCACCACGCAGCCCGCGATCAGGGCGAGCGCGGCCGTGCCGAGCAGCGAGCGCCGCTGCGCGTGATCGACAACGCGGGCCTGCGGGTCGGCGAGGGCGCGGACGGCGACACCGTCGGCGACGGCCGCCAGCAGATCGGCGCATTCGTCGAGGCTGATCCCTGGCCGCAGGCACAGGCCGTGGGCCTGGAGGAACTCCTGGTAGAAGCGCTTCCAGTGCGGGGTGTTCGTCTGGTGCCGCACGGATATCGCCTCACGGACCAGGGCGTCGCCCTCGGCTTGCGCGGCCGCGACGAGCCCTAGCCGGAACATGGGTGTGCGCAGCAGCCTGGTCATGTCCCAGTAGCAGAGGCGGTGGATTCCCCGCACCGGGTCCGGGCCGCTGATGGCCTCCTCCAGCGCATCGGCCGCCTCGTCCTGGTGTGCGGCCGGGTAGTGCCAGGCCCATAGGCCGAACCGGAGCACGTCGGCGATGAAACCGGATTGGTGCCGCCATCGTTCCCGCATGGTCGAGACCCGGCCCACCCGGTGGAACGGGGGCGGGTTGTGATCCACCTCCGCCGCCACGGCCCGCTGCGACAGGAAGCTCAGCAGCGGCCGCTCGATCTCGTCCGGATCCTCGGGATCGGCCGGGGAGCGGCTCACGCCGGGACCCAGATGGCGCTGGATCAGCTGGGCAGCGGCGAACAGGTAGGCGGCGGTCACCGGGTCGTTGGCCTGGCGGCGGCGGCCGAATGGCGTGCGCCGGTTGAGATTTCGCAGGATCTGGGACAGGTCCTGGTCATAGGGGTATGGCAGCTCCTGTTTGAGCGTCTTTGCCTCACGGCGCCGTGCCCTGTCGTTCATTACCTCATCGTGGCCGCGCGTATATCGGCCGTAAAGATGCGCAGGTGCGTGGTATTACGGCGACCGCTCAGCGCCAGTACTGGCCGTCGGCGCCAAGCCTGGCTAGAAACCGCTCGATCGGCGGGATGCTCATGCCGGTCTTCCAGAATGCCTGCAGGTGCCCGGGGCCGGGCAGTGCGAAGGCCTCGGCGCCGGGAGATGTTGGCGGGCGGACACTGGAGTCATGTCTGACCCTGACCCAGCGCCAAGCCTCGATCCACTGCCCGGCCTTGACCCGGCGCCGGTTCTCGAGGCGCTGGCCCGCGACCCGCGGCTGCGCGTTTTCCTCGGTCACGGCAGGATCGAGACCGTGCCGGCCAAGCGGTCGCGGCGGCTCCTGCTGTTTGACGAGATCGCCCAGGCGTTCGAGCCTGGCGTGCGCTACCCGGAGCAACGGGTCAGCCAGTTCCTTGGCACCCTCCACCCCGACTACGCCTCGCTGCGCCGGTACCTGGTCGACGAGGAGTTGCTGACCAGGTCAGGTGGCCAGTACTGGCGCAGTGGCGGCACGGTGTCCGCACCTGCCTGGGCATAGGGCGGCGCCGCACCGGATCGGCCATGCCTGCCGTGGGCCAGCCCAGTACGGTACCCGGAGGTCGCCGGCTAACGCCCGCACCGGGTGCGTGACAGCGCACGCGCGTGAATGGTTCCCTCGGGGCAGGTGCTCGCTCGCCTCATCCCACCTAGGCGATGCGGTTCACCGGCGGTTCAATGGACTGTTGGTTGTTAGCCGGGTACGGCGGGATGCGCCAGGCGTGGCGCCTCGAGGGCCGGCGTCATGGAAAGTAAAAGGAGCCTGGGATGACGAACCAGCCAGACGCTCAGGTCCCCCCATCGGGTCCAGGCGTAAGGGAAGCGGCCCATCGTGCCGAGCTCTATTCGCGGTCCATTGGGGTGCCGAATGCGGTGGTCCACGAGTTCGATTTCTGGAACGACAGGTTCGAGGGCCGGCGCCTGTTCTCCGAACTGCTTGGCACATTCTTCCTGGTCCTTGTCGCCGTCGGCGGCGGCATGGTCAACGCGCGCTTCGGCGGCGATGCGGTGCCCTACACCGCGCGTGTGGTGGCCCCGGCGCTGATGGTGGCCGCCATCATCCTGTTCATGGGAACGGTCTCCGGCGCGCACCTCAATCCGGCGGTGAGCTTTGCCTTCGCGTTGCGGGGCGACTTTCCGTGGAGGCGCGTTCCCGCCTACGTGGCCGCGCAGTTCGTTGGCGCGATCCTTGCCACGCTGCTGCTCTGGGCGCTGATCGGCAAGCAGGGCAGCGCCGGGCTCACGCTGCCGGGTAAGGGCATCTCCACGACCACCGCGATGCTCTGGGAGGCGGTGCTCACCGTGGGGCTGGTGAGCGTGATCCTGGGTACCGCGTCCGGTGCCCAGCAGATCGGCCCACTGGCCGCCGTGGGCGTGGGTGGCTACATAGCGCTTGCCGGGCTGTGGGGATCGCCGGTCAGCGGGGCGTCGATGAACCCCGCCCGGTCGCTCGGCCCGGCCCTGGTGCTCGGAAACTGGACCGCGTGGTGGGCCTATCTCGCCGGGCCCGTCGCTGGCGGGGCGATCGCAGTGGGCTTCGCCTATGTGCTGCGTGGCCCGGGCGGTGGCCTCAGCGGTGTGCAGGCGGCCCAGGGCACGCTGGGCCCGCGCTGGCGCCCGCTTCGGCGCTCCTGAACCAGCACCCGCCCACGCGCGATGTCACATGGCAACGGCGCCAGGGCCGGCAGGTCCCTGGCGCCGTGCTGGGCATTACGGGTCAGGCAGCTTCGAGGTTGGCCCTGCCGGCGTAGGCGCACAGCCCGTACAGAGCGACTATGTCCATGGCGATGATCAAGATGGACCAGAACGGGTACGCGGGGATGAAGAACATCTGGTCGATGGCATTGAGCCCGAGCATCACAACCGCGAACCAGCGGGCCAGCTGGTTGCCCGCGAGTATTCCGCCCGCGGCAAGCAACAGCAGGAGCCCGACGATCAGGGTGATCCAGCCCCAGGTCTTCAGGTCCCCGAACACGTAATGCGCATGGGTGGTGAACACGTGCGAATTGGCGATCGCGGCGATGCCATGGATGACGTTGAAGCAGCCGATAATGACCAGCAGGATCGACGCGAACAGGACCAGGCCATAGCCGTGGCCCCCTTCGTGGGCTCTGGCCTCGCCCCTGGTCGGTGTGGTTGTTGGCGGGATCATGATGGCCTCCTGTGCCGGAATCCCGATATTCGCTGACTCCTACACCCTGGGAGTGCCACCCGCCAATGTCGTCACCCTGTCGGGGGTGATTGGGCCCGCCGGGCGCTTCGCCGCATCATCTGGCCCGCCGAGGCGCCGTCGGCCTGCCTGTCGCAGCCCTTCGTGGCAGGCCGGCGGCACCGGCTCGGCGCGTCCTGGGTCACCTAGAACGGGCGATGACGCTGTACTGGCCTCGACCCCGCCGCCCCGCCCAAGGCAGGGCCGCCTGGCCGGGCCGAGCCCGGCAGATCCTGAAGCGGCCGGCTCTGGTGACACCCCGCCGGCTCAGTGTGGGTCTGGCCGGCGGGGTGCGATCCGGGGGCTCCCCCCAGCTCGGCCGGGGCTCCGTTCCCGGGGGGAGCCATGTACATATCACCCGGGCTGGCTGACCGCCGGCTGGATAAAGACTGTATGTTGCCTGGATACCCTCCGAGCAAAATGGATCATGAGAAAGACTGGATCTTGGCTAGGCACATATCCGCAGCTCAGCGGCCATTTCCGCGGCCGCAGCCGATGCCGTTGGCGGTGCGCTCGACACGGGTGTGAGACAAGACACACCGTCGTGCGGCGCGGCCGCGCACCCGGCTCCCCCGGCAGCGAAACATAGGGTTCCCACGACGATCCGGCTGCCGGCGCGGTGACCCCTGGTCAGCGGATCCGGATCGGGAGCGAGCGAGGCCCACGGATCTGGCCCGCCGCCCAGGTCACCGCGGCCGGGTCGGCGAGGGTGAAATCACCGGTCCGCTCCAGCCAGACCTCCAGGGCGACCCGGAGTTCCATGCGCGCCAGGTGCGAGCCCACACAGCGATGGATGCCCAGGCCGAAGGCGGCGTGCCGGTTGACCGCGCGGTCGATCACCACCTCACCGGCCCGGTCGAACTGTGCCGGGTCGCGGTTGGCCGCGGGGAACGACAGCAGGATCCAGTCGTCGGCCTTCATGTCCACGCCGTGCCAGCGCATGTCCTCCTTGACCAGCCGCGCCATGGTGACCGGCGCGTACGCGCGAAGGAACTCCTCGATGGCGGTGGGCAGCAGGGCAGGCTCGGCGGCGAGCCGCTCCCGGTCGGCGGGCGTCCTCGCGAGGTGCCACAGCGAGGAGCCGATCGCGCTCCAGGTCGTGTCGATGCCGGCGATGAGCAGCAGGGCCATCGTGCCGACGACGTGGTCCGGGCCCAGTTTATGGCCGTACAGCTCCACGTTGAGCAGGTAGGTCGTGAGGTCGTCGCGCGGGTTGTCGATGTGGTCGTGTACCTGCACGAGCAGGTAGTCGAACAACCGGGACACGCGCTGGATGCGCTCGTCAGGCGGCAGGTTGATGCCTTCGAGCAGGTCTTCGACGAACACCCGGAACTGTGGCCCGTCTTCCGGGGGGAAGCCGAGCATGTTGCTGATGACCCGTATCGGGATGTGCTGGGCATAGTCGGCCGCTGCGTCGATGACGTCCTGGCCTGCGAAGCCGTCGATGAGCGAGTGGCAGAACGCCCTGGTCGCCGGCTCCTGCCGCTGCACCGCCGCCTTGGTGAAGGCGGGCAGCAGCAGCTTGCGCGCATCGTGGTGGAACGGCGGGTCTGAGGAGATCGGCGGCGAGCCGCCGATCGGCGCCAGCTCACGGGGCGGCCGGAAGTTGCTCAGGATGATCGACCGCGAGGAGAACCGCTCGGTGTCGTAGGCGATCGCCGCGACGTCTTCGTACCGCGTCGGCAGCCAGGCGCCGCCGAACCGGCCGGTGTGCGCGATCGGGCAGCGCTGCCGCAGGTCGTCCTGGATCGGGTAAGGGTCGGCCGCCCATTCGGGCTCGACGTGGGAGAAGTCGGTTGCCCAGTCCGCGACCGGGCCGGTGACGACCTCGGCGATGCTGCCGAGCACCTCCTCCCCGCGGGCCTCCCGGAAATCCTCCGTGAACCGGTCATCGGTGGCCATCTCACGCCTCCTCGACGTCGATCGCACGTTCCGGGCAGTTCAGCTCGGCCAGGCGGGCGTCCCGCTCCTGGCCCGGCGGCACGGTGCCGTCGCCGAGCACGGTCCCGTAACCCTCTTCGTCATCGCCGAACAAGCGCGGCGCAAGGTCATAGCAGCGGCCGTGCCCCTGGCAGCGCTCGTGATCGATCCGCACCTTCACCGCATCTCTCCTGTCTGCGTGGTGCCGCCGGGCCGCAGCGCCGACATCAGCCGGGTGAGCAGCGCGTTCCACTCCTCGTCACCGACCGCGTGCAGGTCCGGCGTGACCAGCGCGCTGCCCATCGCCAGCAGCAGGCAGAAGTGGGCGAGCGCGTTCGGCGACAGCGCCGGGTCAAGCTCGCCGCCGCCCTGGGCGGCGCGGACAAGGTCCGCGATCCAGTCGGCGCGCTCGCCGACGTAGTCGCGCATCGGCCGGGCGACCTCCTCATCACGGCGCGCCGCGACCAGCGCCTCGACGATGAGGTAGCCGGAGGCGCCGCGGCGCCGGGGCAGCCACCGGCCGATGACGAGCAGCAGGTCCGTGATCGACCGGTCCGGGTCGGCGGCGAACACGTCGGCGAGCAGCCGCCGGCCGTGCGTGCGCAGCGCGTCCACCAGTAGTTCAGCCTTGGAGGCGAAGTGGGCGTACAGCGCGCCGTTGCTGACTCCCGCGGCCGCGGCGATGTCGGCCACGCGCGTGCCGTCGTAGCCGCGCTCGGCGAATACGTCAGCGGCGGCGCGCAACAGGCGCTGGCGGGTCTCGGCGGCCGTGACTCCGGCGATGCGGCCCATGCACAGAATTAAAAGAGTGTTTATCTGTTTTCGTCAAGGGACCGGTATACCGGAGGGGTACGGGAAGCCGTCAGCCGGAGGCGACCGTGGTTACGAACCAGGCTGACTGGGAGAGGGCGCTGTCGGCGGCCGAAAGGAAGCCGGGGAGCAGGGCGAAGTCGTGCCACATCTCCGGCCACCTGGTGTAGGTGACGTCAGCGCCGGCCGTTGCGGCGCTGGTGGCCAGGAGTTCGGCGTCGGGGGCGAGCAGGTCGTCGGACGCGGCCTGGATCAGCAGGGGCGGCAGGCCCTTGTGGCCCGCGCGAAGCGGTGAGACCTTGGGGTCCGGCCATTGCGAGGGGTCGGCGTAGGCGGCGGCGCACGCCTCCAGCCAGCGCGGGCTGAGCAGCAGGTCCTTGCGCACCAGGGCGGGCCTGGCCCGGCGGTCGATCGTGAGGTCGAGCCAGGGCGACATGAGGATGCAGCCAGCGGGCAGCGGGTCGCCCGCATCACGCATCGCGAGGATGAGCGCCAGGGCGAGCCCGCCGCCGGCGGAGTCGCCGGAGAACACGATCGAGGCCGGATCGGCCTCGGTGAGCAGCGCGTTCAGTGCGGCGCGGGCGTCGTCCAGGGCGGCGGGGTAGGCGTGCCCGGGTGCCAGCCGGTACTCGGGCACCACGACCCGGCAGCCCGCTTGCGCGCTCAGGCGCGCGGCCCAGGTCCGCATCATGCGGGCCGAGCCCAGGCAGTAGCCGCCACCGTGGAAGTGCACCACGGTGCGCCCCGGGCGCGCCGTCGCGGCCGTCACCACCTCGGCGGGCACCCCGTCCAGCATGCTTGCCGTGACGCTGGTGCCGCGCGGCATCAGCGAGGTGCGCATGACCTGGTCGAAGCGGCTGCGCTGCACCTCCCAGGCCAGCGCCGGGTCGAGGACGCGCCGGCCGATCTGCCGTATCCCCGGGCGCATCAGCGCGGGGGGCAGGCGCAGGCTGCTCGCGCGCGGCGTGCCCTTCCAGCCGCCGCGGCGGGCGGGGGCGGTCATGCGCGGCCCGCGGCGGCCGCGGCCGGGGATCTCGGCATGGCCCGGTACTTGCCGAGGTCGAACCGGCGGACCCGGTGCCGGTACAGGAACGTGTGGTCGGGCCAGTTGTTGGTGTTGCGGCCCGAGGCCGTGGTGTACCAGCTATGGCACCCTGACTCCCACACCGAGGTGCGGCTGGAAGCGGCCACCCAGGTGTTGAACGCCCGCTGTACCTCGGGCCGCACGTCGATCCAGCGCAGGCCCTCGGACTCGAGCGCCCGCAGTGCCGCGGCCACGTAGCTGATCTGGCCTTCAAGCATGTAGAGGATCGAGTTGCCGCCGAGGTTGGTGTTGGGCCCGTAGAGCATGAAGAAGTTCGGGAACCCGGCGACGCTGATGCCGAGGTAGGCCTCTGCCCCCTCGTGCCACGTCTGGTCCAGGCGGCGCCCGCGCAGGCCGGTCACCTCCATGGGCGCCAGGAAGTCGAGGGTCTTGAACCCGGTGCCGTAGATGATCGCGTCGGCCTGGCGGGTGATGCCGTCCGTGGTAACCACGCCGTCGGCGACGATGCGCTCGATCGGTTCCGTGACCAGGTCGACGTTCGGGCGGGCCAGCGCCGGATACCAGTCGTTGGAGAACAGCACCCGCTTGCAGCCCATCACGTAGCCGGGGACGCACTTGGCGCGCAGTCCCGGATCGGCAATCTGCGAGGTCAGCTGGCGCCGCCACAGTTGCATCGGTCCCGCGAGCAGCTTTGGTGACAGAACGAAGCCGCTGGTGAGCAGCTCGCCGTAGAGGAAGATGCGCAGCCGGTCCGCCTTGCGCACCACCGGGAACCGGTCGTAGAAGGACTGCTCGGCATCGCCGTACCGCCGGTCGGTCTTGGGCAGCACGTACGGCGGGGTGCGCTGGTAGACGTCCACGTGCGCGGCCGTCTTGGCGATCTCGGGCACGAACTGGATCGCGCTGGCCCCGGTGCCCACGACGGCCACATGCTTGCCAGCGAGGCCGGCGCCGTGATCCCAGCGCGCGGAGTGCCAGGAGGGGCCGGTGAAGTCGCCACGGCCCGCGATGTCCGGCAGGGCGGGCCGGTTGAGCTGCCCGACCGCGGAGACCACGGCACTCGCCCGGATCTCCTCACCGCTTGCCAGGGTGAGGTCCCACAGCGCACGGCCCTCGTCGAACCGGCACGCGGTGACGCCGGCCCCGAGGCGCAGATGCGGGCCGAGACCGTGCTCCTCCGCAAGCTCACACAGGTAGGCCAGGATCTCCCGCTGCGGGGGGAACCGGCCGGTCCAGCGTCCCGGCCGGAACGAGAACGAGTACAGGTGCGCGGGCACGTCGCAGGCGGCACCGGGATAGGTGTTGTCCCGCCAGGTTCCCCCGGGCCCGTCACCCTTGTCGACGATGAGGAAGTCCTCGATGCCCGCCCGCCGCAGCGCGATGCCTATGCCGATCCCGCCGAACCCGGCGCCGATGACAACCACGCGATACGGCGAACTTCCGGGCATGGGCCCTCCTCGCGCGGGGCGCGGCCCAGGCACACGCGGCCCGGGTGCACGGGGCCCATCGAGGGCCCGGCACGGGCAGGATAACCCCGGTTGCCGGGAAAACACCGGTTTCGCCCATGGCCGGCCGGGGCACGGCCGGCCATGGGCGCGGCTGGCCAGGAAGTACAGGCCTGGCCACCGTCCTGCACCGGCACGTCACGCTCGGTGGCGCTCTTTGGGGAGGCCAGGGCTGCCGGGAGCGGCACCCCATACGGGAGGCTAGATTCATATCGAGTAATGTCTTGTCTTGGCGTCACTATCGATATATCGTGAGCGTGTCGCGAGTGGTCGCCAGGGAGTGTGAGATGCCAGCAGCACAGGCCACGGCCGGGGAGTTCGACCCCCGCCTCTGTCAGCCCTTCCAGGCCCTGCTCGCCCAGGTCCGCACCGCGGTCAGGGAGATGTCGGCGGGGCAGCGCCGCAGCCAGCGCGGCGGGCCGTGGGACTGGGGACGGACCCGGCCGAAGGGCCCGTGGGAGTGGCACGGGGGGCATGGCGGCCCCGGAGGGCCCTGGGGCGGATGGTGGCCAGGGGGGCCACCCGGCTCGCCCCGGGGGCCGAAGGCGGGGCGCGGCGACGTCCGTGCCGCGATCCTGGCCCTGCTGCGGGAGGGCCCGCGCAACGGCTACCAGATCATGTCCGAGATCGAGGAGCGCAGCGACGGCGCCTGGCGGCCCAGCCCGGGGGCGGTCTACCCGGCCCTGTCCCAGCTCGCCGACGAGGGCCTGATCGAGGCCGAGGAGTCCGGTGGCAAGCGCACGTTCCGGCTCACCGATGAGGGGCGCCAGTACGTCCAGGACCACCCGGAGGCGGCCCGCGCGGCCTGGGAATCGATGACGCACGAGCCGGGCGAGATGCCCGGTCTGTTTGTCCAGGCCGCGCGCCTGGGCGGCGCCATCGTGCAGATGGCCAAAGAGGGCACACCGCAGCAGATCCACGAGGCCGAGGCCCTGCTTGAGCAGGCCCGGCGCACGATGTACCAGATCCTCGCCGATGACGAAAACGGGGAAGAGTAGGCAAGGGATAAGCCATGGATGATCGGATGCGCGTCTCCGATGCCGACCGGGAGGCGCTCACCGCGCGGTTGCGCGACCATTACGCCGAGGGACGGCTCACGCAGGACGAACTGGACGAGCGGGTCTCCGCGGCGCTGAGCGCGAAGACATTCGGCGACCTGCGCACCCTCACCACCGACCTGCCGGGGCCGGTCCCGGTGCCGCCGCGCACCGCCCCCAGCCGGTCCTGGGACGGCCCACCCCCGTGGCGGCACCACCGCCACCACCGCCCGCCGGTGGGGCTGTTCGTGCTCATCGGCCTGATCCTGTTGCTGGCCTCGGGGGGCGGCTGGGCGCTGTTCGCCTTCTTCCGGCTGCTCCTGGTGTTCTGGCTGGCAATGATGCTGACCCGCGTCATCATCGGCATGGTGTACCGGCGGCGGCACCGCTACCGGTAGGCCGCGGCGCGCGAAATGGCGCGCGCGGCACCGATGAGATACCACCCCCGGCACGGTCTTTCCTTTAGAACGACATCCACCGGGAGCCCGCTCCCGCCGATCCTCTGCGAGCCCGGGAAAGAGCCATGAGATACCAGTTGCTGCGTGCGGACCAGGGCGAGCGCCCCCGCGCCGAAAAGCGCACCGCGGTGCCTGCCGGGCAGCCGCTCGCGGGCGATCCCGCGGGCACGGCCGGACTGCAGTGGCTCTGGGGGCTGGTGGAACTGCATCTCGGCCAGGCCGAGCCCGACACCGCGGCCTGAACCCAGGGCTTCGAGGCGGGCTGCAGCCGGCCTGAGGGCCAACAGTTGTCAGGCGGCGAGCGGAGTGCAGGTGAGCGCGAGCCTGAGCTTGTTCAGGTCCTCGGGCGGTGATTCGAGCAGCGGCAGCCGGACGGTGGCGTGATCGAGGATCGCGAGTTCGGATCGCGGGCGGGATCAGGCGGTGGTGAGGATGCTGCAGATCTCTGGTTCTGCGCAGTCGGCGGGATTGATGGCAGCGGCCCGGCACTGAAGATCCATCAGCACGTCGTGGGTGCGGGTGAGCTCGGCGATGCGCTGCTCGACCTGGGCCAGGTGCTGGCCGATCAGGGTGGCCACGTGCCGGCATGGCGGGTCCCCGGAATCGCGGATGGCCAGGACGCTGCGGATCTCGGCCAGGGTGAACCCGG
>Ga0306923_10005183_pt1 | contig 12656 bp, 19 predicted proteins | sample sta12Can44000108_FD_203841 | JGI IMG/M metagenome (GOLD analysis project Ga0306923, IMG submission 203841) | Lab enrichment of tropical soil microbial communities from Luquillo Experimental Forest, Puerto Rico - statanox.12C.anox.44.000.108 (v2)... | ecosystem: Environmental > Terrestrial >... | reverse complement strand
GATCGGCGAGCGACGCTTGTAGCGGGAATCGCCGATCTGATCTACTATTTGGGTACGTAGATAGTAAGTGGCTCGTGTGGGGATTGGGATGGATCTCGCAACCAAAGTCGCCTCAATGGAAAGGACATTCATGGCTCGCTCCGACCTCCTGGTAACGGCCGACTGGGCACAGAGCAATCTCGACGCGCCCAATGTTGTCTTCGTCGAAGTGGACGAGGACACCAGCGCTTACGACACCGGCCACATCGCCGGCGCCATCAGGCTGGACTGGCGCACCGACTTGCAGGACCCGGTCAAACGCGACTTCGTCGACGCGCAGCAATTCTCCAAACTGCTCTCCGACCGTGGCATCTGCAACGACGACACCGTGATCCTCTATGGCGGCAACAACAACTGGTTTGCCGCCTACGCCTACTGGTATTTCAAGCTGTACGGCCACGAGCAGGTCAAGCTGCTCGATGGCGGCCGCAAGAAGTGGCAGCTCGATGGGCGCCCGCTGTCCACCGACACCGTCGGCAGGCCGGCCACCTCCTACACCGCCGCCCCGCCGGACAACAGCATCCGGGCCTTCCGGGACGAGGTCATCGCGGCCATCAACGTCAAGAACCTCGTCGACGTGCGCTCCCCCGACGAGTTCTCGGGCAAGATCCTCGCGCCGGCGCACCTGCCGCAGGAGCAAAGCCAGCGGCCGGGCCACATCCCCGGCGCGATCAACGTGCCGTGGAGCAAGGCCGCCAACGAGGACGGCACCTTCAAGTCCGATGAGGAGTTGGCCACGCTGTACGCCGACGCCGGGCTGGACGGCACCAAGGAAACCATCGCGTACTGCCGAATCGGGGAGCGATCGTCGCACACCTGGTTCGTTCTGCAGGAATTACTCGGGCATAAAAACGTCAAGAACTACGACGGCAGTTGGACCGAATACGGCTCTTTAGTGGGGGTTCCGATCGAGTTGGGTCGCATGGTGATCGGTGATGAGGTGGAGGTAGTGCCGTGACGATGTGGTATGGCGGAGATGGCTGGGCTTGGTGTGCTGTGTTGGTGAATGTGTTGGCGGTGGTGGTGTTTTTGGGTGTCGTCATCGCCGCTGTGGTGCTCGCGGTTCGTGTTCGCGGAGAGGGGCGACGCGATCCGTCGGCGCTAGGGGATAGCGGTTTTACTCGGGCCCGGCAGGTGGCGGCGTCGCCCGGTGCGCGAAACGATATGGGTGGCGATGATTTTTACCGCCGGCTGATGTAGGTGTGCGAAGGTCGCCCCCACACGTCGGTGCGTGCGCAAAGGCCCCTCCTCGCTCACAGGGTCTTTTCCCGCTCCAGATCGGCGAGGATCTGCTGTGTCGGCAGGAACATCGTGTAGTCAGGTGCTCCGCCGTAGTCGGCGCGCCATTCGATCGTTGCGTTCGGGCCAACCAGCACGAAACTGTGCCCGTCGCGCATGTCGCCCATCATCCCGTACCGGTTGGCGTTGTAGGCGCGCGAAACCTGCATGGTCGGGTCCGATAAGACCGGCGTGGACAGTTTCTCGTCCCCCACCTTGTGGCGTAGCAGGTTGGCCGGATCGGTAGTGATCGACACGACCGCATCGATGCCTGCGGTCTTCAACGCTGTTTCGTTTCGTTCGAGGTCTTTGATCTGGGTCCAGCACGGTTCACACATCAGGCCCTCCTGGAAATAGAGCAGGACGTTCTTGCCGCGGAAGTCGGACAGGCTAACCCGTTGGCCGGTGGCGGAAATCAGCGTGAAACCGGGTGCCATCGACCGCTTTCCGGGTTGGCCTTCGACGTGATTGAACCCCCCAACGGCGGTCGCGCTGTGTTCGTTGTGCGAATTTTGGTACATCACATACAAACCCGCGACCGCGAACACGACGATGACTGCGGTGACGATGAACCAGCCGCGATGACCGCTGGACCGACCGTGGAGTCGGCGGAGGTCACGGACCGGTTGACGACCACGACTGCGGTGGTTTTCGCCTGCTGGCCGCGTTGATTGTTTACCACTGGTCTTGGTCACGCTGGCTCCCTTCGACGGTATCGATGGTTGAGAGGACTTCGGACCGGTTCTCGCGCGAAATGCTCGCGGGGGCTGCCCGGCTCCGCAGGACACGGCGTAAAAGCAGGACCAGGCCGCCCAAAAACGCGACAAGCACCACCCAGCCCGGGAACCAAGACAGGGACCGCACGGCGACGGTGCTGATGTGTTGCAGCCACGCGGACAACTCGGTTTGCCAACCACCACTGGGCATTTCGGGCCCAGTAAAGGCGAGCACCATGGCGAGCACACCCATCGCGATCATCAGAAATCCGCTGAGAGCGTTACCCAGAGCGATCTCTCGCCGCCATGGCCCCACCCGTAGCCAGAGTTGGCGATCGGTCAATATTCGCGATGCGCGTTCACGTCGTTTGTCCCATAGCAGGGCAACCAGCGCCAGCGGTGCCACCATTCCCCCGACGTAGGCGCCACCAATGGCTAGAGCCACGGGGAATGACCCGGCCGCCCCGGAAAGGACCGCGACGCCCGCCAGGACGGGCGCACAGCACGCGCTCGCGGCGCCGGAGAATGCACCCAACATGAAGGCCGACCCGTAACTGCCCCGTTTGGCAGCTCGTGCTCCCGGCATCGGCAGATTGGGCTTCCAGCCCGCCACGGTGGCCGCCGCGGCGACCATCATCAACAGGCCGCCCACGGAAAAGACCCAAATGTGCCCGGACACCAATAACGCGCTGAGTGCGGTCGCACCCAGCCCAATCGGCAAGATCACCGTCGCCACACCCGCTCCAAAAACCAGTGTTGCCGGCACGACTCCCCCGCGGTGACGAAAGCCGGTTGACAGATACGCAGGCAGCATGACCGAGACACAGCAGGGCGCCAGCAGTGCCACCGCACCGCCGAGGAATGACGCCAGCAGCGTCGTGCCGAACAACAGATCAGTCACGACGGCAGCCCAACCTCGCCCGTTCCCGCATCAGTGACCCTTTCCTACGCCAGGTGGTGCGTATGCGCACTCACCACCTACGGCATCCGTACGTAGATAGTAGCTGGATTACGGCAAGCTGGCACCTGGCGGGGTTTGATCGGCGCCTAGAGGCGCCGACTCATGTGCCACTAAACGGCGCTCACGGACACCGATGCGGAACGACTGGTGCGCCGCCGCACCCTTCGGGCATGCCCGCGGCGACAGTCTGTCCATCGGCCCCCACGGGGTTGCACAGCCCAAACCCGATCGCCGCGTGCACCCCGACGACCAGTGGCACCAACACCACCAACAGCGTCATAGCGCCGAGCATCAGCCGCGTGCGCCATCCCGCCGCTGTTGGGGCGGCCAATCGCTCCGCGCGAGCCAGCACATCCGTACCGGTCGCAGCGGCGGCGCAGCTGGGAACGGGCGCCTGTACGGACAGGGCCAGAAGCGCGCCGAGCACCGTGTGGTGCCCGTGTCGGCGCGCGGCCGCGTCGTCGGCCGCCATTTCGGTCAGCCGGGCGATTTCGCGGGCGCCGATGGTGAAGAGTGCAACGCGTGGCAGGGTCGCGGCCAAACCGCGCGTCAGGGCCAGCATCAGGTGGTGGCGCCCAGTGAGGTGGGCACGCTCGTGCGCCAATACCGCATCGAGGTGGCACTGATCGAGCGCGTCGAGTGCGGCGCTAGTCACCACGATGGTGTCGGGCCGCCCGGCCACCGAATAGGCGACCCGTTCGGGGGCGTCAACCACGACGGCGTCCAGCCCTGCAACACGGTGCCCGATGATGCGAGCGTCGGCGGCGTGCCGGTAACTTAGCGCCCGTGCACGCCCCATCGATCGGCTCAGGCGCCACCCCAGAACCACCACCGCGCCGGTGGCCGCCGCGGTCAGGGCGAACAACGTTGCCTGCAATAGCGGCCCGGAACCACCGACGGCGACCTGACGCATCGCAGCAAAACACGCGCTCGCTATTCGCCCTGGCTGGCCCCAGTCCCGCGCCAACGCAACCATCAAGAAGCCCGCCGCAACCACCCAGGATGCCAGCACGCTCACGATCGCGGTCAGCCATGCAGTAATCGCCAGCCACGGCGCCGCGCCCGACCGGGTCAGGCGCACCAGTAGCCCCGGCACGATCACAGCGACCGCAAAGCTATACAGCAACAGGCAAACTGCGACGCCCATCATGCCTCCCTAGCAAGCAGTTGCAATGCTGGATTCAGGGTAACCGACGTCACGGCGGCCAGGTCGGCAGCCGAACCAGCCTGGGGGGCTTCTTCGTTCAGGAAAAAGGTGCGCCAAATCCAGGCGATCCAACGACCGCGGCCTCCTGTAACGAATCCACAATGGCGTCACACGCCGCCTGACGTCAACTGAGGCTGACGTGCATCGGCGCGGATATTAGTCTACTGTGTCGGTACGTAGACCGTAGATGTTGGTTCGGCGAACTGCGCCCGCCTCGAGGAGGAGACATGCAGTCGGTGCTGCTGGGACTCGCGGCCCTGGCCTGTCCGGTCGGGATGGGGCTGATGATGTGGCTAATGATGCGCGGGCACGGGCACAGCACAACGTCGACCGCGGGCGCGACAAGTCAACAGGTCGACGAACTGCGCGCGGAAATCGAGAGACTCAAGGCCGAGCGGTCGACGGAGCACCGATCGGACTTGGAATGACGTCTAATTGGCTAGCGGCGGCGGTCGCGCTCATCGCGATCGCCTTGACCTATTTCATATGTGTCAGGCCCCATCTGCAGGGCCGCCGAGGCGGCGGTGTCGAGTCCCGCGGTGAGCACCACGCGGTCGATCGCCAGCTGGCTGACCTGCGTGACGAGCTGCGAGCGCTGCAGGCCGACGGTGGGTTCGCTGGCGGGCGTGTGGCCGGTACCGATCCGCCACCGCTGGGCAAGCCTGACCGCCCCGCGTAGTCATCCCCGGGCGCCAACACCGCCGAGTTGTGCGCTACTATCTACGTACACAGATAGTAGTAAGCCCACTGGCGGGAGGGTCGTTGCCGAAACGCCGTCGCAGGCTGGGCGTGATCGCGCTCGACCGCCACCACCGCGTCGCGGCGGTCTTCCTGCTGGCGTTGCTGGCTGACGACCTAACACCGCTCCTCCAACGCCTCGCGACCGAGCCATGAGCACAAACCCACGAATGGAGGCTCACAGATGTCGAAAAGCAAGCCAGGCACTGAGTCAAACGCTGCGCGCAGGCGAAAAGCGTCCAGCAACGCCGCAGGGAAGGCTGTCGTGCGGGCGCGCGGGGGGCGCAGTGGAGGATGGGTGTGGATCGTCATCGTCGTAGCCGGAATTGGCGCACTGATAGCCGTCCTGATTGTTGCGAAATCGGTTCGTTCTCAAAATAATCAAGCAGGTTCTCCCCAGCTGACTGACCCGCCAGCCACCACTGCGGTCGGCCGCGACACACTTCCGCCGTGGAGCGCTCCAACTGATGCAGCGGCCGCGATGCGCGCGGCCGGGCTGCCGATGCTCAGTCGCGAGGGCACTGTCGAGCACATCCATGCCCGCCTCGACGTGCGCGTGAACGGGCAATCCGTTGAGGTGCCAGCGATGATCGGCATCGCCCGTCGGAGAATCAGCCCGGTGCACACGCACGACTCGACAGGGGTGATTCATATCGAATCGCCAGTGAAGCAAACGTTCACCCTCGGCGAGTTCTTCACAGAATGGGACGTCAGCCTGTCCGCCGACGGCATCGGCGGGTTGCGGTCCGGTGACGAAAAGACGCTGCGGGCCTTCGTTAATGGCAATCCGATCACCGGGAACCCTGCGGCGGTGCCCCTCAACGCGCACGACGAAATCGTCCTGATCTACGGCACCGCCCAACCCGGAGAACCCATACCAGCCCATTACGACTTCGCGGCGGGCCTGTAGCAGGGCGCCTCGGATACCAATTAGTGCGGCGACGGTCGAAACTAGACCGAGCGCTGCAGCATCACGTGACCGTTGTCAGCCAAAACCACTTGCACTGCGGCGATCTGGTTGACCGGCATCGAAATGCTGCCGGTGGGCGCCGCTGTATGGCCCGGGATCGCCACCCAAGTCGCCAGCCGCGTCTGGCTGCCGTCGCGACCCACCACAACCAATGCCACCGTATCGTGGTGGGCGTCCGGGGGAGCCAGGCACACGAACTTGAGCGCGATGTTTGTACCCCACTGCTGGCCGCTGAGCGATACCGTCGAGGTCAGCAGCGTCGTCCCGACCTGGTCCATCGGCAGCGCCGGCACGGTCGCCTGCGGCGCGGGGGATGTTGGGAAACTGCCGTGAACCCCGACCAGCACACCGATCGTCAGCATGACGGCAGCAGCGGCCGAGCCCACCCAGGTCATCACGCGGGTTCGGCGGCGCCGCGAACGCACCGCGGCCAGCAACGACGGCAGCAGCTCCGGCGGCATCTCCGATGCTGCGGATGGGTGGTCGGCCTCGTTGATCGCGGCGATGTCATTGCGGTCGAGCTGCGACAGCATGGCCGGAATGCCGCTGAGCTCGGCGACGGCCTGACGGCATGCCGGGCAGCCGGCCATGTGTGCCTCGAATTCGCGCCGGTCGGTGGCGGACAATGACCCCAGGACGTAGGCGGCGTCCCACATCGCGAAGCGGTGGTCACCATCGACGAATAAATCCCTGTCACCGGGCTGGCCGAGACCCCATAGTGACGGCATCATGTCACTCCGTCTCCTGCGACCATCAAGGTGTCAAGCCAATCACCCATTTGGTATTCGGGGCCGATGGGCACCCCGCTGGGCCGCAGCGCTGTCATCGTGTCACCCCTATCTCTTCCAGCGTGAGTCGGAGTGCCCGCACTCCATAGTGAAGTCGCGACTTCACTGTTCCTTCGGCGATCTCAAGGTCTGCAGCAATCTGCGCGGTGGTCCATCCGCGGTAGTAGGACCGCTCAATCACGGCGCGATGCTGGGCGGATAGTTGCGCCATCGCGTCGGTGATCAGCAGCCGGTCCAGTGCGGCGTTCACCTCGTCCGGAGCGAAATACTCAGGCGTGCTTGAGTTGTCGATCGAACTGACCACCTTGCGGTGGCGTGCGCTGCGTCGATCGTCGATGATCATGTTGCGAGCCACAGTGAACAACCATGCCCGCGGTGACCGCTCGGCGTCGCCGATGACTTCCGGATGCTGCCATGCTCGCAGTAACGTCTCTTGGACGACGTCTTCGGCCTGGCTCGCGTCGCCGGTCAACCGCAGCGCGTAGCGCCACAAAACCGCGGCATGCTCGTCATAGAGCGTCTTCATCAGAGCGGCTTCGGGATTCGCTCGGCCAACGACTTTAGGCACCGAATCACCTCCTGCTACCTACACGAGTCGAGTACCGGGCAAGTTCACAAGTCGAGGCGCACTACGGCCCTCGTTATCTACGACGTCTGTACGTAGATAGTAACCCCGTATTTGGGAGGTAGTCATGCTGGTTTCGTCCGATTCGTCGGTGACGCATGATCATGGCCGCACCCCTATGCGGGTTACGGCCGAACGCGCAATTGGGGCGGGATCGGGGTTGGTCACGTCATGTGAGTGGCCGGCCGCGGCAAGGCCCCATCGTCACAGCTCGTTGCGGGTAATGTCGATCTAATCTACTATCTGTGTACATAGATAGTAGACGGGCTGGATGGAAGGGAACTTGTCGGAGGAGCGATTCCGGCCAAGATGTGCGCCGGTGTCTGTGGACGGGTCGAGTCAGATCATCACGTTTTGCCGTACTGGGTAGCGGTGTGGTCTAGGTCGGCGATGGCGTCGGGCGGTATCGGTTTTCGGGTGCATGGGTCGCGTGGTGATCGGTGATGAGGTGGAGGTAGTGGGGTGATGATGTGGTATGGCGGGGATGGCTGGGGTTGGTGTGGGGTGATTTTGAATGTGTTGGCGGTGGCGGTGTTTTTGGGTGTCGTCATCGCCGCTGTGGTGTTGGCGGTTCGTGTTCGCGGTGAGCGGCGAAGCGATCCGCCGGCGCTAGGCGATAGCGGTTTTGCCCGAGCCGGGCCGGTGCCGTCACCTGGTGCGCGAAGCGCAATGGGTGACGACGACTTTAACCGCCGGTTGATGTAAGCCTGAAAGTTGCGGTGATCGCGCGGATGTTTCACCGTGGACAATTGATCGAGGTATCCGGGAGGTCGTCACATGGGTAGATTCACCCGGCGCGCGGCGCTGGCGGCACTGGGCGCCAGCGCGGTGGCCGGTCTGGGATATGCGCTGCGCGGCGTGCTGGGGCCACCGGTGGTTCGGATCCGGTTGACCGACGGCGGCATGATGGGTGCCAGTGGGGCCGACATGAGCGGTTATATGGAAATGTTCCGCCGGCACACCGAGATCACCCGCACGGTCGAGGAGATCCCCGGTGGGGTGCGTACCACCACCGAGTCAAACGCGCCGGATCTGGCCGCCCAACTGCACGGGCACGTGTCGAGCATGTATTCCCATGTTGACCGGGGCGCGGAGGTCATGTGTATGAGCCCGACCCTGCCGACGCTGTTCCGCAACACCGGCGGCTACCGCCGCCAGTTGACCTTGACGCCCAGGGGTGTCATCGCCGAGGAAACCTCAGATGATCCCGCGTTGACCGACGCCATCCGTGCTCACGCCCGTGAGGTCAGCGGGTTTGTGCGCGACGGGATGCCCGCGATGATGCAAGGCATGATGGGCGGGTCCGGCGGCGGCATGATGGGACCCGGCGGCGGCATGATGGGACCCGGCGGCGGCATGATGGGACCCGGCGGCGGCATGATGGGACCACCGTAGCCGTCGGCGACCGCGAGGTCACTTCGAACCAATACCGCTGCAACCCAGCCGTCTTCGACGCGCCACAGGCCGAATCTGGATTACTTGCGTCGGGTTCGTCTGGCCAGCCGCTGCAACGCGGCACGCAAGCGCGCGGATTCCTCGGGGCTGATCTGTTCGAGGAAGTGGCTCAGCACCAGTTCGGAGTGCCCCCCGGCGTCGAGAACCTCACGCATGAGCTGGGCACTGTGCTGCTCGCGGGTCAACGTCGGCCAGTACCGGTAGGCTTTGCCGTCTCGTTCGCGCGCCAGCCACCCTTTGGTGTGCAGGTTGTCCATGGTCGACATCACGGTGGTGTAGGCGATTTGGCGTTCGGCGGCCAGCTCGTCAAAAATCTCGCGGACCGTCGTCGTTTCATCCCGGTCCCAAATGCGGTCCATCACCACCGCTTCCAACTCCCCGAACCCCCGCACCCGCACTGCAACGCCTCCGATCTGCCCAGTATCCCACGCCGCTTATCAACACGCACTGCCTACGTACACACATAGTAGATTACCGCTACCGCACATACAATGTCGGATGTCCGACCGCGACGGGGTTTGAATGCATCCAAATGATGCCGGTGTTTCCATTCATGCCGTCGGGCGTGATTGTTGCACCAACGCAATGCATTTGATTACCCGCGCCACACCCACCTCAGGCGGGCTGATCAAGTCAGCCGGCGGTCCGGGCGCGTCCGAGGATGTGGGTGTGCTTCGGAAAGAACCGCAGCGGAGCATAGGAAAACCGGTCGATCTGCTCGATGCCGAAACCGGCGGCCTCTATTGCCGCGCCGGTATTCCGGTTGGGGTGACAACCGCCGCCCACCCGCGACCACAGCGGGGTAATCGCGTCCTGCAGCATCCCGAACACGAGGTGGTTCGAGCGCACGTGCTCAAAGAACCGCAGTTCGCCGCCGGGCTTGAGCACCCGCCGGATCTCGGCCAGCGCGGCCGGCACATCGGGGAACGAGCACAGCACCAACGACGTCACCGCCGCGTCGAAGCTGGCGTCTTCTGCTGGCAGCGCGGTGGCTTGACCGGCCACCACGCGCACTGGCAGCGCGGCACGGGCGGTCGCTTGGTCAGCCAGCGCCCGCAGGTGATTGTCGGGCTCGACTGCCACGACCTCAGTGACAGTGCCGGGATAGTGGCTGAAGTTCATCCCATTGCCAGCGCCGACCTCGATCACCCGGCCAGTCAATCCGGCCAGCAGCCGGTCTCGGTGCCCGGCGGTTCCGCGCCGTTCCGATTCGGCGCTGATACGTTCATACATCCGCGCAAATCGCGGGTGCTGAAACTGTGCCAGGTCCGCCATATCCACTCTCCTACGATCTATGTACCAACATAGTAGATCAACCGCGCAGATGCGCGAGCAAGGCCCTGCGTCCGCTGCCTCATCCACCCCGGCCTAATGTGGCCAAGCCGCGTGCTGGCCCTCCTCAGACAGGATTTTCGGTCATGAAGCGAGTCGGATTTTCGATAAAGGCATCCCGACAGATCTCACAACAGAACGCGTACCTCGTCCCGCGCCAGGTGGTCCGAACCGCTACCTCGTCGCGGCGCAGCAGCAGACCGCACACCGGGTCGGTTTGGCGGTCGACGCCTTCCCTGCGACGGTGGCGCACTTCCGCCAGACAGATCGGATCCGGAAGACCCTTGAGCCGCCGTGGCGGCAACGCCACGAAGTCGGCGTCAGCCAGACCTCCGACCGCGTCACGCAGATCTTCGGTAATCAGGAACTGCCCCGCGGCGCCGGCCGCGGCGACACGCGCGGCCAGGTTCACCGTCGCGCCGATGTAGTCGCCCTCCCTATAAAGAACAGTGCCGTAATGGGCGCCGATGTGCAGCGCCGGGAATTGCGACTCAGTCTCAACAAACTGGTCCATGGCAAGCCCGAATTCGATGGCGTCGGTCGGCTGCGCGAAGCAGAGCATGAACGCATCGCCGATCTGTTTAAGAATCCTGCCCCCATGTTGGGCAGCGCCGCTGCGCACGGCGGCGCTGAATCGTCGCAGCACGTCTGCGGCCGCGTGATCACCCATCGTCGCGGTCAGCGGAGTAAAGCTGGCCAGGTCCACGAACAGCACCGTGGCTTGTTCTGTACCCGGTAGCGGTGCGGGCGGGGTCGTGTCCTCGGCCAGATGGCGCAGCAGGTCCTCACGGTTGGCTCGCTGATAGGCCCGACGATGGAAATGCAGCAGGGCAGGCTCCACGAGATCCAGCGCGGGCTTGCCGATGGCCTGTGTCGTCTCCAACAACTCGCGGCCCTCCAGTCCCTGCGCGCGGAAGCGTTCATGGACATAGTCATGGAAGGTGCGCACCACCGCATCGGCCAGCCGATCCGTGGCGTCGGCGAACACGCGGATGATCTGCATCAGGGCATCGCGGGGGATCCCCAGCGCCAGCGCATCGGCGATCACCCGCAACGCGGCGACGTCGGACTCGGTGCCCGAGCCGACCTCGTCCCAGTCGACGATCTCGGCCAACTCGCCAATCAGCGCATCGTCGAGACCGAGTTCACGGGCGGTGTCGGCGAGATTGAGGGTGGCTTCACCGGGCTGACTGAACTCTACGAATACGCCCAGCAGGTCGCCCTGGCGCGCGGTCGTCGCCGCTAGCTGTTTGTCGCTCACTCCGCGACTGCGGGCGAACTGGATCAGCCGTAATCGGTGGAGCGAATCCGTATCGAAGTCTCCATCGGGTTGCCGATGCAGCAGCCCGGCATCGACACACCAGCGCAGGTGATCCTCAGTCTCGCCCGCGATATCGGCGAGCCTGTCCAGACTCCACGGTCCGGCCATGCCGGTGATGCTACAGCCGCTGCGGCATCGATCGGTTCGCCACAGGGCGCCACGCCGGATTGCTGACCCAGCCCTGGACCGGGCCGCAACATCCCCGAACTATGAACGCGATTGGCTAGGCCGCCGCTCACGGCATAGACGCTGGAGCCGCGGCCGCTTGCCACGGCCTTTCGTCTTCGTCGGTGCGACTAGCTTCATGTTTGATCCGTCGCACCGGACGAACGGACATCCCCTTTTTCGACCCGTGGAGCTTCGCTCGGAGGGGCTACCTTTCGCGAACAGTCTCACCACCGCAACTGGGGCGCTCGCGTCGCTCGCTTGCCCTGCCGCTCGACCTTCGATCGCTTGCCACATAAAACCCACCCCTGCTTCTCGTTGCTGGTCACTACAACGGCTTGAGCTGATCAGAAAACCTCGCGCTGGCACCCACGCGTCGCGCTGGTCGGGGACGTCACTAGGGCTGAAGCGGCAAGGAGCGAGAACAACTGCTGCCCGCCTACTCGGCCCACAGTCGCCCGGCTTATTCCAAGTGTTGTCGGCGACGGTTCTGTTTAGGCACGAACCACGCCCAGGTTCATTCATTGGCAAGTAGGGGTCCAAATATGTGGTCGGCGAGGGCGATGGCGTCTGCCTGGCCGACGATGACGGCGTGGAGTTCGGGATGGTTGTCGAGGTGCTTTTGTGCGTTTTGCGGGCTGATGTGGAAGGTGATCGACCGGCACATGCTATTGGCTAGGGTTCCGGCGCAGTCGGTGGAGGCGATCACGACGACGGCGGTCGCGGGTTGCCATGTCCACTTCGTGTCGCGGCGTTGAATTCGGATCGGCGCCCCGGCCTGAGCTGTTCTTCGTGGAGTGTGGGGCGGTGCTGCGCCGATGGGACCTGAACCGCATCCTGACACGCGCCCAGATCGATCAGGCCATCGATGCGCTGATGAGCTGGCCGCTGCGCATCACCCAGGTGCGCGGGTTATTCGCCGATGCGTGGCGGTTACGAGCAAACGTCACCTTCGCTGACGCGGTTTACGTGGCGCTCGCGGCGCACCTTGGCGCCGACCTCCTTTCTGATGATGGCCGACTGGCCAACGCTCCTGGCCTGCCGGTTCGGGTACTGCACCT
>Ga0306923_10005180_pt1 | contig 12656 bp, 12 predicted proteins | sample sta12Can44000108_FD_203841 | JGI IMG/M metagenome (GOLD analysis project Ga0306923, IMG submission 203841) | Lab enrichment of tropical soil microbial communities from Luquillo Experimental Forest, Puerto Rico - statanox.12C.anox.44.000.108 (v2)... | ecosystem: Environmental > Terrestrial >... | reverse complement strand
CGAGAACACGGCCAGGCTGGGCGCCGACACCGGGCAGCTGCTGGTCGGGGGCGCCGGCCCGGGGGGCGCGCTCGCCGCCGCGGTCGCGCTGAACGCACGCGCCGGCGGGTGGCCGACGTTCAGCCGGCAGGTACTCGTCTGCGCCAGCCCGGTGGAGCGGATGCCCCCTTCGCTCGCCGGCGTGGCCCCGGCAACGGCGGTCACGATCGAACATGATCCTGGCGGTGACGAGGGCCGGTACGCCGCTCTGCTCCGGCGGGCAGGGGTCGCCGTCGACGAGCTGCGCTACGCCGCGCCGGACCGTGCCTCGGCCGTGCGCATCCGAACTGGCCGGCAGCTGCTCTCTGATCTCGGCGCGGCATTGAGCAATCCCCCGGGCGGCGACCTGCCGAAGGAGAAAGGTACACAGGATGCCCGACACGGCTGAACTCCGGGACCTGAACGACTTCACGACGCGCGCCGCGGCCCCCGTGGGCGTCGGCGACCTGGAATTGCACCGGCGCGAGCTGACCGGCTACTGCCAGCGGATAGTCGGTGCATCCGAGGCCGACGACGCCGTCCAGGAGACGATGCTGCGGGCCTGGCGTGCCTCGGCGAACTTCGCTGGCCGGTCCAGCGTGCGAGCCTGGCTGTACCAGATCGCCGCCCATACCTGCCTGGATCTGCTGCGCGGACGGGAGCGGCGAGGCCGGCTCGGACAGCGCCTGCAGGCGTCAGCTGAGGTGTCAACAGCCCCGGCAAGCTCTGCTGATCCGGCCGAGTTTGCCGCCACACAGGACGGCGTGCGGCGCGCACTGGCCGCCGTGCTCGGCCAGCTGCCGGCCCGCCAGCGGGCGGCCCTGATCTTGTGCGAAGTGCTTCGCTGGCGGTCCGACGAGGCGGCCCAGGTGCTGGGCACCAGCGCGGCAGCGGTCGCCAGCTCACTGCAGCGGGCGCGGGCGACGCTTGCCCGGCAGTCAGGTTTGCGCGACCCCGGCAACGTCGATGCCGATCAGCTCGCCCGCTACCAAGACGCGTTCCGGCGTTATGACATCGCCACACTGGTCGGGATCATCCGAGTAGAGGCCAGCCAGGCAGCCAGCTAGATATGTGCAATGCGTCAGAGGCGTGGCGGCCCGGTCGCCCGGGCCACCACGCTGCCTTCGCTGACTGCCCGGGGTTATCCGGTGCACTGCTGGCTGGCGTAGACCAGGCCGACAGCCAGCGGGCCGCCGGTCGCGGAAGTGGGACGCAACGGGTCAGCGGCCCGGGGGTGCTCCAGCGGAGTCGTTCCGCTCGGTGCCTTGGCCGGGGCCGGGTTGCCGGGGAATCCCGCGCCGGGGCGGTCGAAGATGAACACGCCCGCGCCGGGCGGCAGAGCCGACGGGTCGATGGTGATGCCGCCGCTGCCGTGGAACTGGGCAACGGCGCGCAGCTCGCCGCGGCTGGCCGGGTACCCCTGGCAAGCCGCGCTCAGCGGCGGTCCGTCGAAGCTCACGATGGCGGGGAGCCCGTCGGCGCGCAGGGTGGCCTGCAGCCCGGCCGGGTCCTTGAGCTGGTTGACGGTGATATCGATGTCGCCGTTGGTTTCCCTGGCCACGGTCCACGCGGCCAGCCGGGCGCTGCCGGGATGGCCGGCCGCCCGGTTGCCCGCCTGGCCGGAGGGCTGCAGCGTGGTCACGGCTAGGGCGGCCCCGGCCGCGACGGTGAGGGCTGCGGCGGCCGCCCGCGGGATCCGGCGCCGGGCGCGGATGCCGCGGCCGCGGCCGATGATCTGGTCGACTGGGGTCGCCGAGCGGACTTCGGCGGCCGATTCGCGCACCGCGGTGCCCAGGTCGCTGTCGTTCATGACTGGTTCTCCTGCTGTAGTTGGGGCTGAAGATCGTGGCGCAGCGCGGCCATCGCCCGTCCCATATGGGCCATGACGGTGCCGGGCGCGATGCCGAGCACTTCCGCGGTGCGCGCCGTGTCGAGGTCGAGGATCAGCCGCAGCGCGACCACCTCCCGCTGCCGGGCGGGCAGCCGCAGCAGCGCCGCCATGATCCGCGGGTCGGCTACGGCGCCGGGTTCCGCCGCGGCCGGGTCGGTGATTCGCGCCGGGTCAGGGACCGATATTTCCCTGCGGCGGCGTCGCCACCGGGAGATGCCCAGGTTGAGGGCGGTCCGGACGACCCAGGCCTTCGGCGCGGGGTGCCTGCTGACGGTTCGCCAGGACGCCCAGGCGCGGGCGAACGCCTCGTCCACCAGTTCCTGGGCCGTGTCCTGATTACCCGCGGCCACCATGACAGTCCGCAGGCACTCGTCGGCGGCGCCCCGGTAGAACTCCGCGAAGTCCGGTTGTTGCGTTCCCACACCCATCCAACGCGCCACCGGAAACGTTCCATTACCTGCCGGCGGCAGTAGTGCGGCGCTAGCGGTCGGAAGGAAAGTGCGCGAAGTGGTACGGCTGGCGGTACGAGTTAGCCGGCAGCCACGGGGAACGATGAGCAACATGTCAAGCGCATCCATCGCACTTCCGCTGTCCAGGCTGGGCCGGCTGGAGCTGGAACCGCTGTCAGGAACCGCATTCCAATCTTTATCCCGAACGGTGCGCGCGAACTGTCTGGATGGGTGGCCTCGCCCAGCAGCAGCCGCGGCGGGCGCCCTCGGCCAGCGCGCCGGTGACCGCTGCCAGGAAGCTGATCTCGTCTCGGTCGAACTCGGTCTTGACCTGGACATCGCCGCCCTGAAAGGTCCACGGCCGCTTGACGCCGCCCATGACGGCATCAATGACGCCAGATCCGTCCAAGATGACGTCATGAAGTGCATGATGACGTCATAATCGAGTTGACATGACGTCATAACGACACCATAATGGGGTCATGGACCTGATGCCATACGTCGAGAACCTCCGCCGCGAGCTCGCGGTGGCGGCCGAGGCCGGAGGCCCGGACGCCCGCGCGCTGGCCGAGCGCCTCACCGGCACCCTCGAATCGGCCGCCCGGCTCACCCTGCTGGAGGCGCTGTCGGCCGCGGCAGGCGAAATCACCCGCGATCTCGCCCCGGGCTCGGTCGACGTGCGGCTGCGCGGGGGCGACCCGGCGTTTGTGGTGACGCCCCCGCCCGCCGCCCCCCAGGAGGACGCGGCCGACGGCAGGGCCGAGACCGCGCCGCCCGTCGGCCCGCTCCCCGGCGAGGACGGCGGCGCCGTGCGGATGACCCTGCGACTCCCCGACCACCTGAAGGCCCGCGTCGAGCAGGCGGCCGGCCAGCAGGGGATATCGGTCAACGCCTGGCTGGTCCGCGCCATCTCCGCGGCGTTCGAGCCAGGCGCGGGCGGTCGCCCCGTCAGCCAGCCGCGCAGCGGGCGCAGCTACACCGGCTGGGTGCGCTAGCCGCCCCGCTCCACCATTGCCACCGCCCGGCCCAGCGGCCGGGACCGCTCCACCAGACCCATGAGGAGGGCACCGCCGTGCCTGTTTTCGATACCCCGGAACCCATCACCGCCGACATCGACATCGTCGGCAGCGTCCAGGTCATCGCGAGTGACCGCACCGACACCGTCGTCGAGGTGCACCCGGCCGACCCGGCCGATGAGGCGAGCACGCAGGCCGCCGAGCAGACCACCGTCGAGTTCGCCGGCGGGCGGCTGCTGGTCAAGCGGCCCAAGCTCGGCGCCCTCGCCTCCCTGATCGGCCCGCGCGGCTCCGTCAAGGTGACCGTCGGGCTGCCGGCCGGGTCGCACGTCAAGGCCAGCAGCCTCGCGGGCATCACCACCACCGGCCCGCTCGGCGAGGCCATCCTGTACAGCTCGATCGGCGACGTCCAGGTAGAGGAGGCCAGCCGGCTGGAGGCCAAGGCCGCTATCGGGTCCGTCACCGTGGACCGGGTGGCCGGCCCCGCCGAGGTGACCACCTCCAACGGGGCGATGCGGATCGGCGCCCTCGAAGGCGCCGCCACGCTGGAGTCCGCCAACGGCTCTATCACCGTCGACAGGACGGCCGGCGCCCTGCAGGTGAAGTCCGCCAACGGTGACATCACCCTCCGCGAGACCGGCGGCGTGGTGCAGGTGAAGTCTGCCAACAGCAGCATCACCATCGGCCGCTCGCTCGCCGGCATCACCGCCAGGACCGCCTGGGGCCGGGTCCGCATCGACGAGGTGGTGAGCGGCACCGTCCACCTGGAGACCGGCCGCGGGGACGTCAGCATCGGGATCGCCGAGGGCACGGCCGCCTGGCTGGACCTGCACTCGAAGAGCGGCGTGGTCCGCAGCGACCTGGACGCCGCCGACGGCCCCGAGGCCAGCGACACGGTCGCCGAGATCCGCGTCACCACCGACCGCGGCGACATCGACATCCACCGATCCTGGCACCCGATCACCAGTAAGGAGTAAGGGGATGGAAGCGGCAATACAGGTCCGCGGGCTGCGGAAGTCCTACAAGGACCTGGACGTCCTCAGGGGCGTCGAACTCGACGTGGCGCGCGGGTCCATCTTCGCGCTGCTCGGCTCCAACGGCGCCGGGAAGACCACGCTCGTCCGGATCCTCGCGACCCTCCTCAAGGCCGACGGCGGCACCGCCACCGTCAGCGGGCTCGACGTCGCGGCGCAGCCCGCGAAGGTCCGGGACGCGATCAGCCTTACCGGCCAGTTCGCGGCGGTGGACGAGATCCTCACCGGCCGGGAGAACCTCATCATGATCGCCGAGCTGCGGCGCGTGAAGAGCGCGGGGAAGGTCGCCGACGGCCTGCTTGCCCGGTTCGGCCTCGTCGACGCGGCCGGCCGCCGGGTCGCCACCTACTCCGGCGGCATGCGCCGCCGCCTCGACATCGCCATGAGCCTCATCGGCGACCCGCAGGTCATCTTCCTCGACGAGCCCACCACCGGCCTCGACCCGGAGGGCCGCCTCGAGGTGTGGCAGGTCATCCAGGACCTCGCCAGCAGCGGCACCACCGTGTTCCTCACCACCCAGTATCTCGACGAGGCCGAGAAGCTCGCCGACCAGATCGCGATCCTGCACGGCGGCGCCATCATCGTCTCCGGCACCCTGGCGGAGCTGCGGCAGCTGCTCCCGCCCGCGAAGGTCGAGTACGTCGAACGCCAGCCCACCCTCGAGGAGATCTTCCTCGCCATTACCGGGAGCAGCAAGAAATGAACCCCCGCTTCTTCGGCGACACGGCCGTGATGCTCAAGCGGTCCCTGCGGCACATCCTGCGCAGCCCGGACACCATCATCACGACGGCGGTCATGCCGATCGCCTTCCTGCTGCTGTTCCGCTACGTGCTCGGCGGCGCCATCAAGGCCGGCACCGGGAACTACACGACCTACCTGATGCCCGGCGTCCTGCTCATCGCGATCGCCAGCGGCATCTCCTACACCGCCTACCGCCTCTTCCAGGACATGCAGGCCGGCATCTTCGAGCGGTTCAACTCGATGCCGATCGCCCGCTCGGCCGTGCTGTGGGGCCACGTCCTGACCTCGCTGGTCGCCAATGCGATCTCCGTGGTCATCATCATCGCGGTGGGCCTCCTGATGGGCTTCCGCTCTTCGGCCGGGGTCCTGCCGTGGCTCGCGGTCACCGGCATCCTCACCCTGTTCACCCTGACGCTAACCTGGCTGGCGATGATCGCGGGCCTGACGGCGAAGTCCACCGACGGCGCGAGCGCCTTCGCCTACCCGCTGATCCTCCTGCCCTTCATCAGCTCGGCCTTCGTCCCCACGGCCACGATGGCCGGCCCGGTCCGCGCGTTCGCCGAGAATCAGCCGGTCACCTCGATCGTGAATACGATCCGCGACCTGCTGTCGCAGCAGCCCACCGGCACCGCGATCTGGATCGCCCTCGCCTGGTGCGCCGGCGTCCTGCTCGTCTCCTACACCTTCGCCATGCTGGCCTACCGCCGGAAGATCGCCTAAGAACCGGCAGCAGCGGCGGTCCACCAACGGTGGGGCCAGCACCAGCCACGTCCGTCGCGCCGGTGCCTCGACGTGCATTCTGGATTCCCGAATCAGCCACCGCCGACGCGGCCAGCCGCCGCGGCATGCCGTTGCGGCCCGATGGGCCGCTGATGCCGCGGCGGCTGGACCTAACAGTGCTGGTTTAGTTGGTCTCCACCACGGTTTTCCTGATGTTGATCGGGGTGGATTCCGCGAACCCGAACATCTCCGTGAGCTGGTTCGGGTCGCCGGTTGGCGAGTGGTTGATGACCGCGGTCAGCTTGTAAATGCCGACCTGGGGCGTGGGCGGGGGCACCTTGAAGGTGTACTGGAACACCAGCGGGCTGGGGGCGCCGACGATGGGGATGATCGCGGGACCGCCGCCGATGGGCCCCACCATCGCGCCTACCCCGTCCATGTCATCGCTGTAAAGCGAGACGACCCAGGAGCCGCCGAGGACCGTTGTGGCGGCGCCGTCGAGCTCCCAGGTGACCTGGACATCGAATTCGTCGTCGACCTCCAGCAGCGAGGTCTTCTCGTTGTTCTCGGTCGGGTCGAGCACGTCCATGCCCGTGACCTTGCCGTCCAGGACGGCGTTCGGGGAACCGAGGGTGTCGGTGGCCGGAGTCTGGAGTGAACCTGATAGAAGTGTCACGATCTTCCCTTTCTTGGGCTGCTGCGCGGGCGCTTGCCCGCACGGGCCACCGGCGCCGGCGTCGGCTACTCCGTGTGGCCACCCTTCAAGAGCCGGCCTGGCGTCAGCTGATACGCCTGACTCGCCGGCCCGTTTGGCCGGGCACACGCGGGTAGGCGTGGGAAGCTAAGTTTTGGGAAGCTCGTCGGAGATCGGAGTTCGGTTGTCCAGTCCACATGAGATGACGCGGACGAAATCGTTGGAGCCAGGCGTCGAAGAGTGGTCGTGCACCCAGTGCAGCAGGCGGCTCCTGATACGCAGGCCGCCGGCGTTCGAGAAGACCGTGCTCGAGCGCGGCGACGAATGGGCGGCCCACGTTGGCAGCACCGGCGGCTTGCAGATCGCCGCGGTCGACACGCAACCGCCCCTCCCTGATGTTCCGCCGCAGGCGCGTGAGTGGCTCGCCGATCACGGCATCGAGTGGTAACTCGGTTAGGACGCCGTGCTCAGATCGGCCAGCTCGGGATCCCGCCGCAGGCGAATGAGGGCTCGCTGCCAGGTGGGTCCGATGCTGCCCACTGGGAGGCCAAGGCGGCGCGAGATATCCAGGTAGCCATGGCCCTCCCGTTCAAGCAGTTCGAGTAGTACGAACCTCTGCCGGTCCGGCAGGGCGGTGATCGCACGGTGCAGACGCGCGTGATCGTCACGATGCGCTGCCTCGGTGGACGGGTCCTGTTCCTCTTGATTGCTGTCGATCAGCCACGTAACGGCTGCTTCGCCAAGCGCGACCTCGCGCCGTCCCTTGGTGGCCAGCCGGAGGCACTCCCGGCGGCAGATGGTACCGAGCCAGGCGCGGAATCGGTCGGCGTGGGTGAGCTGGTCGATGTGTTCCAGGCAGCGCAGCCAAGTGATCTGGATCACATCCTCTGCGTCCTGACTTGACAGCCGGTACTGGCTGGCGATCCTGCGCAGCAGCGGCTCGTACTCATCGACCAGCTCGCGCCAGGCAAAAGCATCTCCGCTCCGGATGCGCTCGACGAGTTCCGCCGAATTGTCGGCGAGCGCATTATCGATGACCGTCTCGGGATTAGGTGGTTCCTCTGGTTGGGTCTGGGTGCCATGTCCTTGTTGGTCCATGGTCTGACAATGGCCAGCGAGGGCTGACAGTCCGCTGACAGCGCGGTGGGAGCGGGCGTCACGCCGGTGAGCTCGTAGGTGTCAGAGCTCAGTGCGTGCGGCCCAATGCGACGTTGATCAGCTCGGCGAGTCCGAACGTCCCGTTATGCGCGAAGTTCGCGATCGGTTCGAACGCAGGTTTGGTATAGAGGTAGGACATGCGGTCGCCGCGGAGCAGAGAGGCGAAGACCTCAGCGACCAGCTGGCCTCCCAGAGGTCCGAGTTTGATGGGGACGCAATCCTTGGCCTGCCCGTGGCGGTTCTTCCATGACGTCACCTGTGCCTCGGACAGTATGTAGGCCCACAGCGGGGCGTTGCCGGCGAAGCCGGGTGCGATCTTCGTAATGGGGTACTTGGGAGTACCGACGATCGCCTTGCGGATCACGAGATCCTCGTCGGCGATCACCGGCAAACCGAGTGCCGTGGCCAGGTTCTGCCCAGAAGGCAGCTGGAAGATCCAGCCGCGCTCGAGATTGCGCAGCGCCAGGCTCGATGGATGACTTGCAACCCGGGCGGGCAGGTGGCCGAGCGGGTTCACCAGAGAGGTATCGATCTTGTAAGACAGCTGAAGCTCGTCCGGTGGCCTGGCACTGTGGTCAAGGTTGATGAAGAAATGCCAGTCGATGGCCCAGTTGGCCGGGATGGGGCGGAATCCCCCCAGATCAGCGGTGAAGTCGTCAGGATGATCGGAGAAGATCGGGATCGGCTGCTCGAGCGCCGGGTTGAGCCGGTACTGTGAACGGACCATGGAGTGGCCGAAGCGGTAAGCGGCCACAGAAAACTCCACCGGCATGAGTTCGAGGTCATTCTCCCGGAGCCTGGGTATCGACGTAACAGGACTATAGGGATCCGGGAAGACGTTCTTGTAGGTCTCCTCCTGCAGGATTATGCGCAGGAACTCGTCGACAAGAATCCACTGGTAGTGCCATCGGACTTGCTGGCGGACTTCCTCGAAGCTGACGTGCTTCTTCCCGCCCAGTTCGCGGACGACCTCATTGTGGAACCGCAAGAAAATGGCGTGCAGTTGCGCGACGATGCGGTTCTCGTCGTCGCGGGGGTCGCCGATGAGCGCCCGGCCGTTCGGCCCACGGGGTAGCTGGACCGCGCCCGGGTCGAAGGGATTGCCCGGCATCGCCTCGCCCGGGAGCAGGCAGATCCCATCGTCGTCATACATGTAAGGCTGGTCGTCCGGTCCGCGCCCGTACAAGTTGTCCAGGTCGAAACGGGGCGTGCGGAAATCCACCAGCGCGCGAAGCTGTACCGGAGTCCGGCCCTTACGCAGCTGGGAAATAGGGTCGAAGGTGAGATCATGGTCGACGAACTGTCCGAGATAGGTGTAGGCCGCCGGTATGCCAGGGTTCTCCTCGGGGTCGGCCCCTTGTCGGGGCTCTTGTCCGGGTTCTTCCGGCGGCGCGGTCATTCTGCGAGCCAGCTTTTTGAGGTCAGCCCGGTCGAACCTCGCGCCAGGAAGGTCTGGAAACAGCCTGGTGAAGCGGCCTTCCATTACTCCGGGGAGTGGATCAGCCTTTACCCCGTCCCACCACGTGCCGTGGCGCAGTAACGTCGAAGACTGCTTCGAGGAGCGGGACCGCCAGACGGCCGGGGTTTTCTGCCTGGGCCATGACACCGCCCAATGCGCGTCGTCGTCGTCCGCCGTCCAGGCACTCCGCAGCTCCTCGCCATCCACGTGACTTACGCGAGCGCCGGGATCCTTGTCTTCCCTCAGCACGGTGATCCAGACTTGCGATGCTCGCACAACCACCGTGATGGGAAGCCCTGGCACGAAGTTATTCGCCGCCGGCTTAGCCGCCGGGACCACTGATAGTTTTGTCACTAGCAGAGGCCCGCTTTTCGGCATTTCTTGGACGTGATAGAACGTAGCGACTGCTCCATTGTCTTGGGTCACGTGGCCGGATATCTCGATTGGCGTCCCGGGGTCGAAACCGTAGGTGTCAATTTCGAGGTTGATTGTGCCATCGTGGTTAAGTTCGACTCTGGGAACCTCGCTATTGGTATCTGCTGCCATCGATAACTCCTCTCATATGTGTGCGTACTGGGTGAGATAGCCGAGCGATTCCCTGGCGCCCGGCAGGTTGCCCTTGCTCTGGTAGAGACCAAGGGCTTTGGTAGCTGCGGCCCGTGCTTCAGGAAAACGGCCAGATGCAGCCAGGACATGAGCCAGATCAAGCAGTGCATCGGCGTGCTGACTCAACAGGTCTGTCTGTGCGGCGAGTGCTACCGCCGAGGATGCGAGTCCGGCTGCCTGAGCATGACGACCACTGTCAGCGAGCATCTTGGCCGACAATCCCCGGCAGAGGATCAGGGTTACTATGTCCTCGCCTGCGGCTGCCTCTTGGCTTATCTTGATCAGTTTGCTGGCTTCACCGTACCGACTTTGGCCCTGCGCCGCGATGGCTCTGGCCAGTAGCGCTGCTTCCGTGGCAAGGTGGTCTTTCTCGCCCATTAGGCTGAGCGATTCGTATGCGAACCGGAGGTGCATCTCGGCGGTCGCGGGGTCGCCGGCGAGCATCGCGATAAAGGCGGCGGGCTGGGTGATTGCCGCACTAATCGTCGGGCCGAGGGTGTCCAGCAGGGATTTAGCGCGGCTCAGGGTGGCGTTTGCCGTCTCGAACTGATCCTGCATGGCGTACAAACCCGCCATGTGCTTGAGGATCACAGCTTGTCCGCGGGGATGGCTCCCGACCTCATCGAGATAGTCCGCACAGCGCCGTATTCCCTCCGATGCCGGGGTTGGACCCCACAGTGCGGCCGAAGCGAGCCAGCCGAGTATCTCGGTCAGCTGCCTGCGGTCGTTGGCCCGCCGAGCGTATTCGGCGGCGCGCCGCCAGGCGTCTTCCGCGGCGTCGCACTTCGCATGCGTCCAGTGCATGGCGGCCTCTAGCCGCAGGGTCTGGCAGAGTCCTCGTTCATCCGGACCCCGGGCAAACTGGGCTCGCAAGTCGGGAAGCGCTTGAGCGATCTGTATAGCCGCCCTACTCGGGGCCAGTCTCAGATCCGAAAGGAGGGCTTGAACCTGAGCGTGGGCGCGCTGTGCCTCGTCGCCATTGGCGGCGGCGATGCGTTGCGCGTCGCCGAGCGTAGCCACGGCCTTCTCAAGCTGCCCGGCCTCGGTCAATGCGGTACCGAGGCTGGTGTAGGTTCGCGCGAGCGCGGCGTCGTCGCGCGGCAGGAGCGCGGCCGCGCGGATCAGTAGATTCATGGCCGCGAGCGCGTCGCCGCGGTCATGCGCGGCACGGCCGGCGGTCTCGAGGTGGCCGGCCGCCCGCCGCGGCAGCGGGCTCGACTGAGCTTCGGCGGGCCGCAATTCGTTCAGGTAGCGGACGGACTGTTCGAGGTGGTAGCCGAGGAGCTCCGGGCGCTGGGTGGCCGGTTCCCAGATCACGTACTCGAGCCAGTCGGCGTAGCGGTGGTGCAGCTCGGCGCGAAGTGACTTGGGGATCGCCCGGTAAGCCGCTTCCTGGATCAGGATGTGACGGAAGCTGTACTCCTGTCTGGGGCGCCTGTCGGACGGCTCGTGCTGGACGAGCCGCTTAGCGACGAGGGTCTGGAGGTTGCGGCTGAGCGGGCCCCGGGCCTCCGGCGGCAGCAGTTCCCTGACCTCCTCTACGGCGAAGTCCTTGCCGATGACGGCGGCCCGGGCAAGCACGCTGCTCGCTCCCGGACCAAGGCGCTGCAGGCGCGCCCCCAGCAGCGCCTCGATCGTGGGCGGCAGCACCGGCCAGATCTCGCTCCCGGCCTGCTCGCTGAGTGAGGCCGCCAGTTGCTCAAGGTAAAGCGGATTGCCCGCAGCCGTGTCAAGAAGCCGGCCCCGGGTGGCCGGCGGAATGCTCTGATCCCCGGTCAATGAATCCAGGAGCGCCGCGGCTGAGGCTTCAGCGAGTGGCGTGAGTTCGATGGAAAGAGCTCTTTCTATTCCCGCCGCCCAGGCGGGACGCTGTTCGAGCAGTTCGGGGCGGGCGACGCAGACTAGGACGACCGGCGATCGTCCCGGCTGGACGGCGAGTGATTCCACGAGGTCGAGGAAGGTCGATTCGGCCCAGTGCAGATCTTCGAAAACCACCAGCAGCGGCCGGGACCGCGCCAGCGACTCGAGCAGCCGGCGGGCCGCCCAGAAGATTTCCGCGCCATCCAGCCTGCCCTGGTTTCCGGGGCCGAGGGCGAGGCTCAGCCGCGTCGCGACTTCCGCGGCATCCGCCTCGCCATCAAGCAAGGCCTTGATCTTGTCCAGCGAATCGTGGCCGCCGGCCGCCTGGCGAAGCACTTCGTGCAGTGGCCAGAACGTGATGCCTTCCCCATAGGGGAGGCACCGGCCGGTAAGCACAGTCATCTCATGACCGTGCCGGCGCTCGATCTCGTAGACGAGCCGCGTCTTCCCTATTCCCGCCTCGCCCAGCACCGTCACCAGCGTGGTCACCTGTTCTCGGCTGGCCACGGCGCAGGCCGCCGCGAGCTGCCGCAGCTCCTCGTCCCGGCCCACGAGGGGCACATCGAGACGCAGTGCCAGCGGGCGCACCGCCGTTTGCGCGGATAGCAGGATGAACCGATCGGGACCGGCGCTTTCCGTTTCGATGGCGGCCGCGGCGAGTTCTCGCGTCGGCCGGCCGATGAGGATCTGATCCGGCGCGGCGGCCTCCGCGAGCATCACCGCCTGGGCGCTCACGTTCCCCGCTGAGCCAAGCGGAACCGATCCTCCGACGAGCGCCTCGCCCGTGGCGATGCCGCAGCGGCAGATCAGGCTCACGCCATATTGCCGCAGCATGCCGGTCATTTCGGAGGTAAGTACGCGACGCGCTTCCAGGCTCGCCCGTACCGCCCGCAGGGCGTCATCTTCGTGCACGGACTCGGCGCCGAACACGCCTATCAGGCGTTCGTCCGCGCTGATCGCCAGCTTTCCCCCGTACCGCTCCAGGACTGCTGTCAGGCCGGAAACAGCCT
>Ga0306923_10005179_pt1 | contig 12657 bp, 11 predicted proteins | sample sta12Can44000108_FD_203841 | JGI IMG/M metagenome (GOLD analysis project Ga0306923, IMG submission 203841) | Lab enrichment of tropical soil microbial communities from Luquillo Experimental Forest, Puerto Rico - statanox.12C.anox.44.000.108 (v2)... | ecosystem: Environmental > Terrestrial >... | reverse complement strand
GAATACTTCAGCATGACCCCCTGCGCGCCAAATTGAATACCCATCTGAGCCGCCTGGCCGGCGAGGCCGCCCAGCGTTGCGCCCGCCACTCCACTGGCGATGCCCGCCAGCAGGCTGGTCCACTGTGCTTTGCCGGCCTGCTTGGCCGAGTGCTGCATATACACATGCGACATCTCGTGCGCCATCACGCCTGCAAGCTCCGCTTCGTTGCGCGCAGCGGTAATGGTGCCGATGTTGATGAACATTGGGCCCCCGGGCAGCGCGAACGCGTTAATCTCCTTCTGGGGTATCACGTGAAACTCGAACGGCCACGAGTATTGCGCCGGAATCGTCGCCACCAGTTTCTGGCCGAGCTGCCGGATGTACTGTGTCTCGGGACTGTTATCGGGCAGCACCGGCATCTGCTGGTACACCTGCGCCGCAGCTTGCAACCCGAGTTGTCGTTGCTGATCGCGGCCCATCCCGGGATGCCCGGGGTCGGGAAACTCGGGTCCCGCCGTCGCAGCTGACATTTGCGAAGCCACCAGCAAAACGGCGACAGACAACGACAACAGCCAGCGGCAGTCTAGGACCCTGATGTGCTTCATAGGCATAGGTTAACGCTTGAAATGGAGTTCGGAACAGTTTACCGCGCGAAATTATCGCCTCAATATCGGGTAGATTCCATACGCTGGGGTGCCCCACCCTTATCGTCCATCTTTTGGACGATAGGGTGGGAACGGCATCATCTCGGAAAACTCCCATCCTTGTGAAAACCCCAATCCTCTTCCGAACCTCAACCCATTCGCGGTATGATTCGGCCACACAAGAGGGCTCTTTATGGGCACTCAGGGTTCCACCGAGAAGACTGACCGAATCTTTCGCTTTGGATCCTTCGAACTCTCCGAGCGTGAGGGAGAGTTACGCAAGAACGGCGTGCGCATCAAGCTCCAGGAGCAGCCCTTCCTTGTCTTGGTGGAACTGTTAGCGAACGCCGGTAAGTTGGTGACCCGCGAACAGTTGCAACAGAAGCTCTGGCACGCCGACACGTTCATTGATTTCGACGTTGGGGTGAATACGGCGATCCGCAAGCTCCGGCTGGCGCTGAATGACGACGCCGACCGTCCTCATTACATTGAGACGCTGGCCAAGCGAGGCTATCGGTTCATTGCGCCGGTTGCCGACGTCATGGATGCTGCGCCGACGGCAAGCAGAGATTCTCCGGCCCAGGTTAATGTTCCGTTGTCCGGCGACGGTACGAATCCTTCGACAGTCGAAGAAACTCGGCGCAAGCCGCGACGGTGGTATTGGGTGCTGGCAGCCTTTTTCGCGTTGGCGCTCGTCATCTATGGCGGAGTCCTGGCATGGCAACGAGCCCACACAGCGCCACCTCTAGTCACTGAGCAGCGCATCACGGCAAATCCATCCGAAGCGCCCATTACAGGTGCTGCGCTCTCTCCCGACGGGAAATATCTTGCTTATTCCGATACGACAGGAGTCTACGTCCGCCACATTGACACTGGCGAAGTTCGGGCGCTTCAGTTGCCTAAAGGGTTCGATGCTCTTCCGGCAAGTTGGTTTCCCGACGGCACGCATCTTTTGCTGAGCTCGGGGCAAGCCATACTGCGAAACACGAGCCTTTGGAAAGTTTCCATCATAGGTGGCACCCCGCAGAAGATCATCGACAATGCAATTGGAGGAGCGGTCTCCCCCGACGGCTCCAAGATTGCCTTCTCGCGCGGAGACGCTGGTGGCTCGGTGGAAATCTGGGTGATGGGAAGCGATGGAAGCAGTCTCCATCGAATTGCCGACGCCAACATGCCGGATGCGTTGGTCAGGGTCCCAGCCCGACAGCCGTATGCAGGGCTCTTTCTTTCCGCGATCGCCTGGTCGCCTGACGGAAGGCGAGTGGCTTACGTTCGTCGCTTCGACATAGCAACCGTAAGCCGTTTCATCATCAGACACTCCCTGGAAACGGTTGACGTAAATGGCGGCATGCGCAAGGTGTTGAACATCTCAACCCAGCTCCTGCCTGTTATCGGCTGGGCTGCTGACGGCCGCCTGCTTTATGCCTACCGGGACGATCCGAGCAGTGAACGCGAGGACTCCGGAATCTGGTTGCTTCGGGTTAACCAGAAATCCGGAGAGCCAGAGGGCAAGGCGGTGCAACTCACCAACGGGGTGGGACAAATCGGCGGCCTAAGTGTTGCCACCGACGCGAGGCGCCTGATTCTGTGGAGAGTGAACACTCGTCCGCAGGCTTATTTGACGGAAATGGATGCCGAGACCCACCGGTTTAAGACGCCACGCCGCTTGACTCTTGATGAGAGCACGAATTGGGCCACGGCGTGGACGCCTGACAGTCGCGCCGTCTTGTTCAGCTCAGATCGCAGCGGTACCTCCCAGCTCTATCGGCAGGCCATCGATCAGGCTGTGCCGGAGTTAGTGGTGGAGGATCACGGCAGTGGCCTGCCGCGCCTGAATCCAGAGGGGACCCAGATCCTGTACGCAGTCAACCTGGAAGGTACGCCACGCCGAATGAAGCTGATGCGGGTTCCGCTACAGGGCGGCTCGCCGCAGTTGGTCTTGCAAACACGGTCCGTCAACAATTTTCAATGCGCCCGGAGTCCGTCAAAACTCTGCCTCATCGCTACTTTTGGGCCCATAGCTCCGGAGGGGCGCACAGTGCAGTTTTTCTCTTTCGATCCGGAGGACGGAAAAACGCAAGAGTTCGCCACCTTTAAGATAAAAAATAATATTGGCTGGAGCCTCTCGCCGGATGGATCGCAACTCTCGCTCCGTCCTAGAGGACAGGAAAGCCAAGTCACGTTCATGACCGTGAGTGACAAGAGCACTCACGAAGTACAACTCAAGGATTGGCCTTTCCTTGATTGGGGTGATTGGGATGCTGATGGAAAAAGCATACTCGCAACCAGCCGGAACGCAAGCGGAGCGCCGGTAGTGTTGAGCGTGGAGCCTAACGGTAACCATCGAGTGCTGCTGGAGGGTGACAGACCTATGCAGTGGGGGCCGGTCATTGCCTCGCCCGACGGTCATTACGCCGCACTGAATGTAATTACCGGAGAGAACAACGTCTGGATGGCGGAGAACTTCTAGAACTGGACGCGCGTCGCAACACATGCCGTGGCCCACATCTGCCATCTTCTGGCAGATAGGGGTCTCTTGTGATTGACCAACTCGATTTCGCGCATCGGGTGGCCCACATATCCCATCCGTTGGGATATGTGGGGCTGTTTCGTATCAGGGTACGACTTCAGTCGTGCCGATCGTGGCCCAAGAAAAACGGTCTTTAGGCCCTGCATCACGGGCCAAAGCGGGGCCCAAGGTGCTAGTTCTTTGGTCGGTACTGATGCGGCAGGAAGTAACCGTGATACGTACCCTGCGCATCGGTGTATCGCCCCACAATATCGCCTTGCGGATTCACGCCATTGGCATAGCTTGAGGTCCACTCCGGGAAATCAATCGGGATATAGTCTCCGCAGCGGTACAGGAACCCATGCTCAACGCCATTAGCATCCCCATGGCCGCCGACGATCTCGCCCCGCGGATTGAGCCCGCTGATGAAAACCCACGGCGAGCCTGGAAAATCGATGAGGGTGAAAACTCCATTCTTCAGCATGAACCCATGGACGGTTTGGTCATTATTCAGATTCCCCGCGCCGCCGATAAGCACATCACCGGACATCATGGTGGCCACCGTATCTGAGGCTCCGGGGAAGTCGGGAATCAGGCTGAACTTCCCCTTCGATAGGATGTAGCCGTGAAGCGGCCCCCCTGTGGCGTAAGGTCCAACGATGTCTCCCGATGGACTGATGCCCCACGCCACCGTGACCCCTGGATACATGAGGGTGCTGAACTTACCCTTGCTCAACAAAAAAGCATGGCCCTCGTTGTTACTGTCGGTATATCCGCCCACCACATCTCCCCGCGGATTGATGGACGCCGCAATCGTCGACGCCGCACCGGGATAATCGATGCTGGTGAATTTGCCTTTGCTGTATAGAAAACCGTGTTGCGCTCCATCGCTGGACACGTAATTCCCCACGATATCTCCGGACGGAGAAATGGCAGTCAATTGTGTGTTGTTTGCGTTTGGATAGTCGATGGTTGCGTAAGGCTTCTGCGCCTGCGCCACGGCGATGGTGAGGACCAGAACGAACAAACTCATCAATGACATTCGCAGGATCACACTTCGCCCTAACGTACGGGTTGGTCTTGCGTTAGATGAGATTCGCTGATTGTACGTAGTACCCTCGAAATCGGTGGTACGGTTCGTATTGTCGTTGCGTGTAAGGTCCCAACTCATAGTGCGTCCTTCCTTTCTCTGGTTAGTTGTTGTTAACTGATCTGTACCTCTCGACACATTTGGCGATCTCCACCTGAAACTGGCCCTAGGAATCGGTTTTGAAAGGGCACGGCTTCAGCCGTGCCGTTCAGCGTCCCTAAATCTCGGGCTTTAGCCCCTGAGGGAATTCGAATTCGACGCCAAGGCCATTTAAGAAAGCGCTCGACCGCTTCTGAAGCTCTCCCCAGTTTCGCTAGCTACTTGCGATCCGCGAGTGCAACGACCGTGAACGTCTGGGGCCTGAAACCGCTGCTGGCCAGTTCCATTGCGCGCTTGCCGGACAGAGGATTGCGGGACTCGTTCTGCCCGGCAGTCCATACCTGAGCCAGGAAGTACTCATTGCCGTACTTGTGAAACACCAGTCGGCTTTTTGCCGCAGGCTTCTCGGCATGGTTGAGCAGCGTATCGATGACCGCCGAGTACTTCCCATCAGCGCTGACGATGCGGATCGCCCTGCCCGGCGTCGCCGTGAAGAAGATGTATTCGCCGGCGGGCAGGGAAACGTCTTCGACACCGAAGGCGAACGGGACGTTGACTTTCATCAGCCGTTGGCTTTGACTCTGCGCGAAAAGAGTCGAAGCGGTGAGCAGCAGGCAGGTCGTAATTACCATGCCTGCCCTTTTCATTGGTGTGTCTCCTATTTTTTGATTGGCCGGTGATTCCGGCGCGATGGGAGCACTTTGCCGCGACCGTGCATCGGGCACAATGTTCTGCGTGTAGATTGGGAGTAGAGTTTTTCTGTACAGTTAAGTTATTGATTCTTAGCCTTCGCAGGCGGGAGATGTACGAGCTTAGATTGCCACCCCTCACTCCAATCCGGGCGGAAAGCTCTAATTGAGACCTGATGCCTGAAACCTGACACCTGAAACCTGAAGCCTGACCCTGGTTACTTTAGTTTTCTCGCCCTCACGATTTCTCTTGCTTTGCAAAATTTCATCGGCGTACAACGGTGCTGTGATGGCCGGAGACTTTGTGTCTCTGCCAAGGCCGTGATTTGGCACGAACAACTTTGCTCTTTGAAAATTCCTCAGACAGGGAGCCAACGTGGGATTCCAGGAGCTCAAAATCGCGGCTAAGTCCTAGGCGTACTAATGGATACGTATAACTATCATAATAATCAATCACTTGCGAGCAATTTTCCCATAAACCATTGATTCTAATGAGTGACTCAAAACTTTTTTTTAACTATGTAGTAAACATCGCCTCGGTGTTGCCACCTTTTTCCCGCCTTAGACCTTGACCTCCGATTCAGGTAAGATAAAAAGGCTATCCGGCGAAGTGAGAGTGGCGCGCAAGCGCCCGCCTGCAGTCGAAGCCGTCCGCCATGGCGGATGAGAGCTTGAGACGTGTGCATCTCGCGGTGGCTGAGCTCGTCCGCTCCAGCCTTCTCGTATGCCCCCAGAATCAAGCCAGGAAGTAAGAGTTCCTCGCGGGCTGAAGCCCGCTCGAAAAGACAAATATAAAAGGCTTATACAGCGCAGCTAAAGCTGCGCCCTTCCGGAAAACCGTCAGACGAGAGGGAAACGTAGCGGACTGAGAATATTTAGGAGACAGCAATGGCTAAGATCGCAAAGACCGCTGACCGCAAGAAGGTCATGGACACAACCAAGAGCACTGACTGCCCCAAGTGCGGCAAGCCAACCCGCATCGTGAAGCGCGTAAAGGACCGCGAACGCAATGTTCCCGGTGGGATTTATATCTCCTGCTCAGCTTGCGAGTTTTACGAGAAGTTGTAAGACTCTGGTTGAGTCACAACGAATTCCCTCAGCGGCTAAAGCCGCGAGGTATTCCAAACTGCTATGGACGGCCTGAAGGCCGTCCCCTTCAAAGATCAGCGTAATCAGGTTTCCCTAGAAAATGGCAGAGCGCGGTCGAAGGCCGCGCGCCTGTCATTGAGGAAGAAACATGACCGGTCTGCTGGCGCTGTTTCCTGTCGACTACGTTTACTTCTCGCCGCCCTACTTTGTGGGCTGGGGCACGCTGGCGCTCATCAACGCAGGTCTGGCGCAAGGCAAGAAGAAGAGCGGACTGCTGTGGTTCCTGCTGTCGCTGTTGCTGGGACCGATCGCCACCTTGCTGATCGTGCTGTTCTGAGGCGCTGCGGAATAATCTTCCATGCCAGAGAAGCCGGAGCACTCCAATGCCGAAATGCTGGGCCGCTATCGCAGGCGCCAGTCCCGGCTGTACAAGTGGTTGCGTGCGCCCCTGCCGCTAATCCACAACCCGGCGGAGAAGCTATTACCCCACTGCGAAGGCCCGAAGCTATGGATCGGCGGAGCAGCGGGTTCGGTTCCTGAAGGCTTCATCAACGTGGACATGGAGCCGCTGCCCGGAGTTGATATTGCCGCCGACGTTCAGGCGTTGCCCTTTCGGGACGCGTCGGTAGCTGCGATCGAGTGCGACGCGGTACTCGAGCACGTGGTCGATGCCATGGGAGCTGTCAGCGAGATGGTTCGCGTCTTGCGGCCTGGCGGAATGATTCATATAGTAGTGCCGTTCAACCAGGCATTTCATGCGTATCCGTCCGACTACCACCGTTGGACATTGCACGGCTTGCGGCAACTGCTGGAATCCGCAGAGTGCGAAGTGTTGCAGGTGGGCATTCGAACCGGCCCGACCGCAACGATGCTGACCTACTTCTGCGAGTACTGCCGAATCCTGGCGCCAGGAAGCATGGGAAAGTTCGCCTATGCGGCCGCCAACTGGTTGGTGTGGCCTCTGCGTTATCTGGACGTGTGGCTGAACCGGAAGCCAAATGCCCACATCATGGCAAACGCGATTTATGTTCTCGCGCAGAAGAAGCGACAGTCGCAGGCGGCCGGAAATGAATCAGCCCCGCAGCGATGAGATGCGAGGCTGAGTGGCGGTTGACGAAGTGAGTTTAAACGTTGAGTTTGCGGCGAACGAGTCCGCCGAGTCCGAGGATGCCGGAGCCCAAAAGCACCAGCGTGCCCGGTTCCGGAGTGGCTTGAACGTCGTCAATGAGAAGCTGCGACGAGAGAGCGTTGTCGAGATCGTTGAATACAACGAAGCCGACCCGGTAAGTGCTGGTGGTGGTGGCGATACCAGCCCAGTGCTGCCAGCCAGAGGTACCGTAGTCGCCGACGCCGTTGACGCTCGCGAGGTAGAACGAACCGTTAGCTCCGGTCATAAACACGTACGCGGTGAAGGCTCCCGTGTCGTCGAACGGATTGTAGTCGTTGCCAAGGAAGTTCCAGTCGAAGCTAAAGACATCGCCGGCGCTAAGTGGTACATCCTGCCAGATTGCCGATCCATAGGTACCGCCCGGATAAACTGCCGAGAGATTGGTGCCGAGGATCGTGCTGAGCGTGCCGAGATCGACGGCGCCTGCCGTCAACAGGGCCATGTACGCGCCTTGTGTGGGCGAAGCGCAATGGTTGGGAAAGATGGTTGAGCAGCCAGCAGTCACCACGGCAGTGTCGCCGGCCGTGCCCCATCCGGTGAAGTCTCCTGTTTCGAAGCCGCCATTGACTACGCCGGCGACCGCGGGAGACGCAATGGCCAGAAGCGTGACGAGCGCGAGGGCCAGAGGTGTGAGAAGTTTTCGCATGCGATGCTCCTTTACAGCAGGGTTCTGAGCGGCTTGCCGTCGCTCCCGAACTGTCTGGGGATGGCGCATTGCCGACTGAAGTGGCACACACGGAGACCACGCAGAGGTGGTTACTGGTCTCCGAGTTTTCAAACTGAACTGCGCTTTATGACGGAAGCGGACAGCTTCGCGCCGGGGGACTGGGAGGGAATATAGGGAAGTATTCGCGGTGCGTCAAGAGAATCACTACTACGCTAAGGGCGATTTTCTTTTACAAAGTTGAATCGTGATTTAGTGCTATACACGGACTGACACTTCTAGGCTACAGGTGAGACGGATGTAATGGCGTCTTTGAGAGCTTCACGATAGGCGGCGACTAAGCCATCCTTCCATGTTTGGTTCCAGAGCGAGCGCTTCTTCATGTAGTGCTCCATGTGGAGCAGAGGATCAGTCTGCCAGGCGTTGGCGGGATTGGAACGGGCGTGCCCGTTGGAAGATCCCACCTCAGCGTGCCAGCGCCATGTGCGGCACTCAATCAGCGTGGGACCGGCGCCGGTGCGCGCCCGGTGAATGGATTCCTGGGTAACACGCCAGACCGCAACAATGTCGTTACCGTCTACGGTGATGCCGGGGAAGCCGTAAGCTTCGGCGCGATCTCGCAGGTCATCGTCAGACTGTAGCACTCCGTTTTCGTCAGTGTGCGCGTGTTGCTGATTCTCAACCACGACGACCAACGGGAGACGATTGCGCGATGCGAGGCTGGCGGCTTCGTGCCAAAAACCGAGTGCTGCCAGTCCGTCATCGGCGAGTGTCACGACAACATTCGGTTTGCCCAAATTGCGGTAGGCAAGCGCAATTCCAGTCGCCACGTCCAGCTGTCCGTTGATCGACGAGGTTTGGGGCACGAATCGAAAGGACGGAGGAGCATCATACGTGGCAGTCTGCGAGACTTCAATGTTCTGGCGGAGGAGTTGCGCGAAGATTCGCTCCAGAGGTGTGCCGCAAACTACATTCGTTGCCAGTTTCGGCTGAGATGACGAGAAGCTGTCATCGGGTTCGAGGCCGATACATGCGCCCACTTCCGTAGCTTCTCCGCCGAACACAGGCACAGCGTGACCGGAAATCCGTCCTGCACGCAGTAACGAAAGTACCTGTTCTTCCAGTAACCGAGTCTTCAGAAGCGCGGAATACAGCGTGCGAAGAACGTCAGGATTCGAGGGGGACGCGTCTCCGGCGAGAGACAACAACGCCCCCGGCAAAACAGACAGCGAACTCGCAGATTTTTGAGTTTTGCGTGGGGCCATGCAGACTGCTCTCCGGAGGGCTTCATTGTATCTTACGTGCAGCGAGCGCTGAGTGCAGATTCATTCTGGGTAGACCGCCTGATCTTTTGAATGCGATTGGTTTTCAACACAAATGTGTAAAAGCTTGTGGAAATCGAAAATTGGGTAGGGGTAAGTTGCTTGCAATGTGCTGTGTGTCACATTCTGCACCGGAGTGGGTGCGATGATGAACTTTGCGGACGCGAATCGCTGAGATGAAGACACGACTCGACAAGCTGCTGTTGCAACGTGGACTCGCGGTATCGCGCGAACGGGCCCAGGCCCTGGTGCTTGCCGGCCGCGTGCTGGTGAACGAGCAGAAGGTAGAGAAGGCTGGCGCAAGCATCGACGACGAGGCCGCATTACGCATTCTCGGCGACGATCTGCCATATGTCAGCCGCGGCGGACTGAAAATTGCGAAGGCGTTGGAACACTGGAAGATCGACGTCCGAGGTAAGACCTGCCTCGACATCGGCGCATCCACAGGCGGATTTACCGATTGCCTTCTACAAAATGGAGCAGCAAAGGTGATTGCAGTGGATACCGGTTATGGACAAATTGACGCCAAACTGCGTGGCGATCCGAGAGTGCGATTGTTGGAGAAGACCAACGCACGTTACCTGACGATAGAACAGCTTTGGCTGGACGGAGCTGAAAGAGAAACGGCAGGTTTGATCGCTATGGATGTCTCGTTTATCTCCGCCACACTGCTGCTGCCGGCGGTAATCAATTCCGCGAGGACGGGTGAGGTGCTGGACTTAATCGTGTTGGTGAAGCCGCAATTCGAAGTGGGTCGTGAGCACGTTGGCAAGGGTGGAATTGTGCGGGACCCGGAAGCCCAGCGAATGGCGGTGGAACGAGTGAGAACGTCCGTACGCGAACTGGGTGGCACAGACATCGAGGTAATCGAGTCGCCGATCCGAGGGGCAGAAGGGAATAGAGAGTTTCTACTGCATGCGCGGGTGCGATGATTTCCCGCGCAATCTCTTTCTAAACGGACAATTGCTCCAGTTCGGCTGAAATTGTCTGCTTACTTCGCGGCAGGACCTGTAATTTGCGTTGCCAGGGTTTGTAGCCCTGCTTGGTGATGCTGACCGTGCGGTCTCCCAGGGTAAGGGTGAGTTCCGCAGGCGTGTGTCCCAGGAAAACGTCATCAACTTCTATCTCAGCGCCAGCAGGGGTTGAGGTGATGGTTACAGTTGCGGTGGGCAAGGCAGTTGGTCTCGACTCCTGGGCGCCGGCCTCGCCCATGCGGGCCACTTCCTCACGCACAGTCGTAAGACGCAGTCTACGCTCGTGCAGAATTGCAGCAGCGAAGCAATGTTCTTCGCGCAAGAGTCCCAGGAGCAGGTGCCTCGTACCGATATGCTGCTGGCCAAGGCTTTCGGCTTCTTCGGCCGCGTAAGCCAGAACGCGCCTGCACTCGTCGCTCAGCGGCAAATCCACAGAGGTTGGGATTTGTTGGCGGACCGCGGTGTGACTCTCGATCTGTCTGCGAATGCTTTCGACCGAAGCGTGGGAGCGAAGAAGGTGATTGGTAAGCGCTTTGTCCTCGCGCAGGAGGCCCAGCAGTAAGTGCTCGGTTTCAATATATGGGGAACCAAACTGGCTGGCTTCGTACCTTGCGAAGAAGACGACGCGGCGAGCTTTTTCTGTGTACCGTTCGAACATCCGGGCGCGAGTCCTTTCCTGAGGATTGAGACATCCATGCTTCAGGGATTCATAGTACTCCCCAAAGGACATCGGGCTACTTGGGCGATGCCTCCTTCGAGCGGGTCGTGCGCTACACTGGCTGAGAAGTTACAAACCCACATGAAGTCTGTTGCCATTATCTCCAAGCCGTGGAAGCAGGAGTTGGCCGGCATTTTGCCGGATTTGCTGGAGTGGTTTCACCAGCGCAACTACACCATCTATATGGATGAAGAAACTGCGCGCTATACAAACGGCGAGCATGTGGTCTCGCGGGACTCCATCGCGTCCAAACATCCCGATTTCGCACTGGTGCTGGGCGGTGACGGCACACTGCTTTCCGCCGCCCGCGCGGTGGCCCACGAAGGCGTACCCATCCTGGCGGTGAATTTGGGTTCGCTCGGATTTCTCACCGAGATTCCGCTGAGTGAGCTATACGACGCAATCGATGCAGTTGATCGCCAATGCTGCCCAGCCGAGCTTCGTTCGGTATTAGAGTGCCGGCTGATGCGGAGTGGCGAATGTATTGCTCACCATTTCGCTCTGAACGATGTGGTGGTGAATAAGAGCGCAATTTCGCGCCTGGTCGAATTCGATCTGTACATTGATGACAACTTCGTTTTTCAGTACAAGGCAGATGGGGTCATTATCGCCACCCCCACAGGCTCAACGGCCTATTCGCTGGCAGCGGGCGGCCCGGTGCTGATGCCGTCCGTGGATGCTTTCGTCGTGACGCCGGTTTGTCCGCATTCCTTGACGCACCGGCCACTCGTGGTTACGCAGAGCTCGCAAATCCAACTGCGCATTGAAACCGGAGAAGAGCAGGCGTTTCTTAGCATCGATGGACAGGTTGGGTTGCCAGTACAACAGGGCGACCGCGTTATATGTCAGCGTGCCGCGCATAAAGTGAAGCTGATGAGGCTTCGGCGGACGTTCTTCGAGGTGCTGAGCAATAAGCTAAAGTGGGGGCAACGGTAAGAGTGGATAGTGAATAGTGGTTAGTGGATAGAGAAGCCGAAGTAAATCAGTAGCGGGCGCGGCGCGAGGCCGCGCCTTTGATTTAGTCGGTTACGGGTTTCAAATTGTCCGCCAGCCAGAAGCGAGCTTCGATTTCACACTTCTTGCAGCAAAACGCCTGTGTATCGCGAGCTCTGCTCGTGCTCCGAAGATATTGGGAATAGCACCATAAGCAGACCGCGGTCGATGTAGCAGCATCGGATTGATTCGGTTGCATAAGGGTCTCCAATGGCTACGCAGCATAGGCCAAGCTGACGACAAACGCAATCAGCAAATTACGAGGTAATCAATACCTTACTACCACAATTGGTGCAGAAAAATCAGAGGAGTTCGGGCGCCAGGAGGTCGCGAATGGTCTCCCGCTTGCGGATGAGCTTGTGGAGTTCGCCGTCTACCAGCACTTCGGCCGCACGGGGACGCGTGTTGTAGTTCGAAGTCAGAACCATGCCGTAGGCGCCGACGTCGAGAATGGCCAAGAGTTCGCCTTCGCTCACTTCCGGCAGGTCACGATTACGAGCAAAAAAGTCACCAGTCTCGCAGACCGGCCCGACGATGTCGACTTTTTGTTTTCTGTGGGCAGCCGATTTCAATTCGACCGGCACAATCTCATGATGAGCTCCATAGAGCGAGGGACGCATGAGGTCATTCATGGCCGCATCGAGGATCAGGAACTCCTTGCCATTGTTGTGCTTGCGATAAGTAACCCGTGTCAGCAAAATACCTGCCGGTCCTAT
>Ga0306923_10005177_pt1 | contig 12658 bp, 9 predicted proteins | sample sta12Can44000108_FD_203841 | JGI IMG/M metagenome (GOLD analysis project Ga0306923, IMG submission 203841) | Lab enrichment of tropical soil microbial communities from Luquillo Experimental Forest, Puerto Rico - statanox.12C.anox.44.000.108 (v2)... | ecosystem: Environmental > Terrestrial > Soil... | reverse complement strand
GTTCCCGCGCCCGATGTCGCCGTGGCCAAGGCCGGGCACTTCACCATCGAACGCGGCTGCCTTCTTCTCGGCTTCGCACACGGCACGGCACTTGAAATCAGTGAGCTCCAGGTCGAAGGCAAGAAACGTATGAGTGCCGCCGACTTCGTGAATGGGTATCGTCCGCACAGCGATGAGCTGGTCGGCGCTTGATCGCCATGCCTGTCTCACCCGCCCGCGCTGCCGCTTTCGACATCCTGTTCAAAGTCGCCACGCAGGATGCCTACGCCAGCGAGCTTCTGCACACCGAGCGTCTCGGCAAGCTGAGCTCCGCCGATCGCGGTCTTACTACCGAAATCGTGATGGGCGTCTTGCGCTGGCAGTCCCGACTGGACTCCTTGATTGCCGTCGCATCTTCGCGGGCAATTGCCAAACTCGACACCGAGGTTTTGATCGCCCTTCGCCTTGCGGCTTACCAATTTCTGTACTTGAGCCGCGTTCCCGCTCGTGCCGCCATCAACGAGAGTGTCGAGCTGGTAAAGCGCGCACGCAAAGCTTCTGCCGCGCCTTTCGCTAATGCCGTGCTGCGCAAGCTTGCAGACGCTCCGCAGAACGGTGCGCTGGCGACAGCTACGACGGGCGCCGAGCTTGCATCGCAGCTCTCTCACCCCCAATGGCTGGTGGAGCGCTGGATTTCGCAATATGGCTTCGAACGGACAGCAGCAATCTGCCGGTCCGACCAGCATGTTCCGGTCACTGCGATTCGTCTCGATAATGAAGAAGTAGCACGTGACCTCGAGGCCGAAGGTATCGCACTCACGCCGGGCTCATTGCTGCGTTCTGCACGCGTCGTGGTGTCCGGCGACGTGACGCAGACCCGCGCCTTCCGCGAAGGCCGTGTCTTCATTCAGGATGAGGCCTCGCAACTGGTCGCCCTGCTCGTCGGACACGGATCGCGCATTCTCGACTGCTGCGCCGCGCCGGGTAGCAAGACCGCCGCCATCGCTGCCCGCAATCCGAACGCAGAGATCGCTGCCGCCGAGCTTCATCCCCATCGCTCCCAACTTCTCCGCAAACGCTTAACCGCTAAGAACGTCGAAGTCGTCACCGGCGACATTACGCAACTTCAATTATCCGTGAAGTTCGACCGTGTCCTCGCCGACGTGCCCTGCTCCGGCACCGGAACTCTCGCTCGCAACCCCGAAATCAAGTGGCGGCTGAAGCCTGCCGATCTCGACGACTTGCACACGCGCCAGGTCGCCATACTGAAAGCCGCGCTGCAACGACTCGCCTCTGGCGGTCGCGCCGTGTATTCAACTTGTTCCTTAGAAAGAGAAGAGGATGAAGCCGTTGTGGAAGAGGTTCTCGCCACTGACTCCGGTTATCGTCTTCTCGACTGCGCGGAAGAACTGAATGCACTGAAGAGCTCGGGCGAGCTTGCCCTCGCTGACGTGGGCACGCTAGTAAGCGGTCCTTACTTGCGCACGCTCCCTGGCATCCAGCCCTGCGACGGGTTCTTCGCGGCCATGATTGAGCGCAGATCCGTCTGACTAATTTGCTGCGTCGCGCGACGAAAAGGGCGAAAGGCGAAGAGCGGCCTTCTATCTTGTCACTTCCAAACTCACCGTCTGCCCTTCAAACACGCGCTGCCCGGGACCCGGCACTGAACGCACTACAAGGCGGTCGCCCGGAGGCATCGTCTCGGGAGTGCTCGGATCTCCCGCCTGGGCGCTGACGTTCCCGACTTTCAGCCCCACGTCTTCAATCGCACGCGTTGCATCGGACTGCGTGCGCCCCCGCAAGTCGGGCATCACGTAGGACTTCTTGTCGGGCGTTGCGGCGATCAGCATGCTCACCTTCGGCGCCGACACATTCGTCGCGTTCGCCGGAGGACTCTGCGCTACCACCTGGTCGGGCGTGGCATCAGGAATCCCGGCCACGGCCATCGTGCCCATCTCAAGCCCACGCCGCCGGATGTTGATCTCCGCCGAGCGCTCGCTGTCGCCCGTGAGATCAGGAATCGAAACGCGCTGCGGGCCCATGCTCTCTGCCACGCGCACGCGCCAGCCTCGCCGCACTATCTCATTTGGTGCGGGGACCTGTGACACGATTCTTCCCGCTGGTACTTCGGCACTGTAAAAGCGGTCGCTCGAGTCGAGGACTAACCCATGTGAAACCAGCGCCGCTTCTGCGTCATGCGGTGTCATGCCGACGACTTTCGGCACCGCCGTCTGCCGCCCGTGGATGGCGAAGCGCATCGCGGTCAACATCGAGGCCATGAAGACCACGACCAGCACCAGCACGCGCACCACCGAGCGGAAGAATCGCCTCATCAGTGCGACTCCCCATCACCCGGGGTCTGGTCGGATGTGTCCACTTTCTTCGCCACCGCATTCGGGTCGCTCGGGGGTGGCTCGGCAAACTTCTCGCTGTCCTTGCCCTTGAGCGCCACCTTCATAAAGTCCATCCAGATAGGCAGCGCAGCGACCGCGCCCGTCTCCTTGTTGCCGAGCGACTTCTTCTCGTCGTACCCGACCCACACGCCGCACGTAACCGATGGCGAGAAGCCGATGAACCACGCGTCGGTGAAATCGTTGGTCGTGCCCGTCTTTCCCCCCAGCGGATGCTTCATTGACGCCGCCTTTGCTGCGGTGCCATGCTGCACAACTTCTTCCAGCATGCCGACCATTACGCGCGCCGTGCGGGCGCTCACCACATCCTTGATCTCGGGATAGTTCTCCTCCAGCACGCGGCCGTCATAGTCTTCGACCTTGCGAATTGAGCGCGGCGCGACCCGCACGCCGTCGTTGGGAAACGTGGTGAACGCAGCCGTTTGCTCGAAGAGCGTGATGTCCGCCGCACCCAATGCTACCGGCAGAAACGCCGGGAGCGGCGCAGTGATGCCGAACTTGCGCGCGTAATCAATCACAGTCTTGATGCCGCCGACCCTCTCCGTCACCTTCAGTGCCGGGATGTTCCGCGAGTGCGCCAGCGCTCGCCGATAAGTGATTACGCCCTCGAACTTGCCGTCGTAATTATGCGGAACATACGGACCGCTCGGACCACCCGGAAAGCTCACCGGCGCATCGAGCACCGTGTCATCGGGTGTGAGGCCTTGGTCGATTGCCGCCGTATAGATGTACGGCTTGAACGACGATCCTACCTGCCGCATCGCCTGCGTTGCGCGATTGAACTTCGACTGCTCGAAGCTGCGCCCGCCGACCATTGCCTTGATGTCTCCGGTCGCATTGTCCACCGCCAGCAGCGCCCCCTGCACACCTGACTCGTGCTCCAGCGACACCCGGCTCTGCGTGCCGTTCAGCTCGAGCACCTTCACGTACACCAGGTCGCCGCGGGTTAGAAATTGACTCGGCGAGGTATATCGCGTCCACTTGATCTCGCTCGCTCCCAACTCGGCGCCGTATCTCCCGAACTTCAACGTCGCGTACTGCGGCGTCACGCTCGTCACCAGGGCGTGGACATAGGCGCCGGGCTCAATTTCATCCCAATCGGCATCGCGGTACGACTCCAGCGTCTCGCCGTTCGCCACCACATTCATCAGGCTGCCCTTCCAGCCGTGGCGGTGCTCATAGGCTGCCAGTCCGTCGAGCACGGCGAGGGTCGCGGTCTTCTGCAGTTCGAGGTTGAGCGTCGTGTACACGCGCAGGCCTTTTTCATGCACCTCTTCGCTGCCAAACTTCTTCTCCAGATACTGCCGGACGTCTTCTACAAAATACGGCGCGATACTGTTCGGCTCACCCTGCACGTTCAGCCGGATTGGCGAATTCTTCACCCGCTGCGCTTCTTCGGCTGTGATCTTGCCATCCTCCAGCATGTTGTTGATCACCAGGTTGCGACGATGCAACGCGCGCTCCGGGTTGTTGATCGGCGAGTACGCATTCGGCGCCTTGGGCAGGCCCGCCAGCACCGCCGCCTCCTCCAGCGTCAGGTCTTTCGCCTTCTTTCCGAAGTAATAGTTCGCGCCCGCCTCGAACCCGTACACGCCGTGACCGAGGTATATCTGGTTGGCGTAGAGCGTGAAGATCTGTGGCTTGGTGAAGCGCCGTTCGATCTGGATCGCCAGCATCACCTCCTGGATCTTGCGCCGGAAGTTGCGGTCGGGCGAAAGGAACAGGTTACGCGAGAGCTGCATGGTCAGCGTCGAAGCGCCCTGCGCCCGCGCACCCGTCGCAACGTCGCGGTAGGCCGCGCCAAACACGCGCCACACGTCTACGCCCCAATGGCTCTCGAAGTCCTTGTCCTCGGTCGAAAGGATCGCGTCGCGCAGCACCTTGGGGAAGTCGTCGTACTTGTCGATCACGCGCCGTTGCAGCGCAAACTGCCCGATGACACGGTTCTGGTCATCGTAAAGTTCCGTGATCGTGCTCGGGCGATACCGTTCCAGCTCGGTCACCTGCGGCAGGTCAGTGGAGAAAACAAGCAGAAATCCGGCGCCCGCGCCCAGCGCCGCCGCAATCACGATCAGGAAGACGAAAAACAGGTTGCTGGCGTACCGATGCACCGTACTCGGCTCTTTCGGCCGTGCAGATTTCTGCGGTGCCGTTTTCCTTCGTCCCGGTAGCTCGGGAAGTTCTTTCAGCTCTTCGGGGTCGTAATTCATGGAGGGACGATGCACTCAGGATAGCACCGGAAAACCTGTCCCAATGTTGCCCGACTAAGCCCCTGCGACTCGTCCCCGCCTTGCCTCATCCAACATGCGAGATACTGTTAACGAACTCTCCAATGGTCACCAACGTCCTTTATCTCGGCCGCGTCGCCTACGGCACAGCGCTCGACCTGCAACGCACGCTGCAGAAGATGCGCAAAGCCGGCCAGATCGAAAACACGCTGCTGCTGCTCGAGCACCCGCCGGTCATTACTCTCGGCCGGAATGCCAAACTTGCGAATGTCGTCGCGCCGCCTGAGTTCCTCGCGCAACGTGGAGTCGAGCTCTTCGAAATCGACCGTGGCGGTGACGTCACGTTCCACGGCCCCGGACAGCTCGTCGCCTACCCCATCTTCGACCTGCGTAGCTTCGACCCCAAGGTCGGCGCTGTTGAGTATGTCCGCCGCCTCGAAGAAGTGCTCATCCGCACCTGCGGCGACTATGGCATCGGCGCCCAGCGCATCAAGGGCCTGACCGGCGTCTGGACCTACGCGCTGCCCAAAAAGCCCGAGGCCAAAATCGCCGCTATCGGCGTCCACATATCGCGAGCCGTCACCACCCACGGCTTCGCCCTCAACGTCACCACGGACCTCGATTTTTTCTCGCTTATCGTGCCCTGCGGCATCGTGGACAAGCCTGTGACCTCAATGCAGCGTGAGCTGCAGAAGTCTCTCCCGCTGGAGGAAGTCGCGACCGCTGCCTCTCGCAACTTCGGCCGTGTCTTCAACACGCAGATGCTCTGGCTGGAATCGCTCGACGATCTGCTGGCGAACGCCGCGCCCCCCGTCGAACCCTCGAAGCACGCGCCGGTCAATCAAGACACCCCGGCAGCCGCCCCGCGCGAACTCCGCAACCTCCACGGCGACGGCAGCGAACTGGCGTAATTCCCTCCTGCTAATTTGTTCTGCAGATCTCGTTTCTATCCGCTCCATCCGAGTCAATCTGCAGCCGTTCTCGCATTTGACTTAACTGGCGACCGGCATCTGGTGGCTGCTTTCCGCTACAATCACCTGTTTCCCCGGAGGCATCATGTTTGCGATTCGTATCGCACTTCTTCTCGCTCTTGTACTCCCCGCTTTCTCACAATCCTCGCTTCCCACCAAGTGGGAAGAGCTTACCGCTCCTGACTTTGTGAAGGCCGTGCAGCAATCGCAAGGCGTGTGCGTGCTGCCGTTCGGCATCATCGAGAAGCACGGCCCGCATCTCCCTCTCGGTACCGACCTGCTCGACGTCCGCTTCGCTGTGCTCAACGCCGTGAAGCAGGAATATGCCGTGGTCTTTCCCGAATATTATTTCGGGCAAATTTTCGAGGCCCAGCAGCAGCCCGGCACCATCTCCTACAGCCTCTCGACGCAGCTCACTCTCCTACAGGAAACCGTGAAAGAGATGGCGCGCAACGGCTGCAAGAAGGTCGTCATCGTCAACGGGCACGGCGGCAACGAGAGCCTGCTTCCTCTCTTCGCGCAGGCGCAACTCGCTACGCCGCGCGACTACGTGGTCTATGTCTTTGGACTTCCACGTCTCAACGTCCCCGGCCGCCCTGCCTTGAAAACGCCCGGCAACGATATGCACGGCGGTGAGTCCGAGACCTCGCACATGATGGTCGCCCGCCCAGACCTCGTGCACGTCGATCGCGCTGACAGCGAGTCCGGCGCCGACCAGAACCGTCTGCAATTGCCTGAGTCTGTTTACACCGGGATCTGGTGGTACGCGAAGTTCCCTGACCACTACTCCGGCACTGGGTCGGCTGCCACCAAGCAACTTGGCGAGTTCGACCAGAAGACCTGGTCCACTGAAATCGCCGCAGCCATCAAAGCCGTAAAAGCCGACCAGCAGGCGCTCAAGATCCAGAACGAGTACTTCGAGAAGATCTCGCACCCGCTCGACACTAAGCAATAGCCACGACCAGGGTCGCGCCTCGCGCTCGACTCACGGTAGCTTGGCCAGGTTCGTAGCGAGATACACCTTCACAAGACCTCCGTTCGGGATGTCCGCTACCGGCTGCTCGCCGACCCACAAGTTGCCGTCTTTGTCGAAGCCCAGCGTACTGGTGTGTCCAAGCTCGATAAGCAGACCGGAGTCCACTTGGGTGAAGGTTCCGGTCGCGACCTTGTAGCGGTACAAGGTTCCCGGGTTTCCGGCTACGAAATAAACATGGCCGAGAGCATCCGCCGCCACGCCGTTGACCGACGTCCCACCCATCAGCAGCTTCGGCGTTCCGCAATTGTTTGCGTTGCCGGAACACTGCGTGATGTCCGAGCTGGCGCCAAATACATAGAAGCCGGTACTCGCACCGGCAAAGAGCTGGCCGCCGCTGAAAGCGAGCGCAAAGATTGATTTGGCAGACGGGATTACTCCCACTGTAATCACGTTCTGGTTGGGATCGATATTCGTTGGCTGTGGGATCCGAAGCAGGTTGTTGTTCTTCAAGTTTCCGAAGTACACCGCGCCGTCCGGACCAAGCGCAAGGCTCGTGGGTTGGTTGCCGCCGAGCCCCTTGTTCGCCGCCAACGGGCTGGCGCCATTAAACGGAAACACCGATGTATTCGGATCGGGCAGGGGGGTGAGAACTTGCATCATCCAGATTCCGCCATTCCTGCCGCCCATGCTGTGGTCCCAGGCCGCCACGAAAAAGAGCGAGTCATTGACTTTGACGATCTGCCCTGCCGAGCAGAACGGCAAGCACACGTTGTTATCGATGGACCAGTTAGGGTTGAGATTGAAATCGTAGATACCGGTCTCGAGCGGTGTCGGATTGCTCGCATTCGTCAGGAAACTGAAGATGCCTTTGGCATCGCTGATCCAAACGAATGGCCCAATGTTCAGGAACCCGTTTGGGTTTGTGGGTGCAATCACCGAGCCACCATTTCCTGACTGTATTGCAATGTGGCTTGGTACCTGCGCCACGCTCCATGTTCCCAACATCAAAACAAACAGCGCCGACCACAAGACTCTGCGTGAATTCATCTTCTTGCTCCCGCTTTTCAGATTGAGAAACCCCTCAACAGCATCGCGAGAGTAAGAGACCGTCCCTCGCAAGTTGTCATACAGGAGCAACGAAGTTGTGAAGTTTTTGAAAAATGCGGAAGAGGCGCATGATCAAACCTCCTGCGCTGGGTGCTGTACCGCTTGCCTCCACTGCACAGGCCGTTTATCGTACCCCTGCACCTCATGGCGAAGAAGAAATCACCTTCGAAGAAGCACCGGGCGAAACGCTCTGCCACAACGAAAGTGGCGCGCACCCCTATTACTTCCGTAACGGCCTCGACCCGCACATATGAAATCCCCGACCATCGCCTTGAGCACCCCAAGTTCCGTGTTTACCAGTCCGGCGAAGGCTCCAGCGTGGAATACAAAGTCGAAGGCGACTTGAGTGCACCCGCGCCACTGATTCGTGAGTCGAAATACCTTACTCGGGAGCAGCACCTCGCTCTCTACCGCTGGATGCTCCTCAACCGCCGCATGGAAACCGTGCTAGAAAGCCTCTACAAGCAGAGCAAGGTAGTAGGTGGCGTGTACTTCGGACTCGGCCAGGAGGGCTGCTCGTGCGCGTCGGCCATGGCGCTTGGTCCCGACGACTGGGTCGGCCCCATGATCCGCAACCAGGGCACGTCGCTGGTTCGCGGCTTCCTTCCCCGCGACATCATGCGCCAGTACATGGCCAAAGCCGACTCGCCCACCTTCGGCCGCGACGCCTCTTCGCACTTCGGCGACTGGGAGCGCCGCCACGTCTGCGCGCCCATCTCGATGCTTGGCGAACTGATTGGCGTCATGGCCGGCGTATGCCTCGGAGCGCGTTTACAGGGTCGCAACATCGTCGGCCTCACCTACATCGGCGACGGCGGACAGTCCACCGGCGTCACCTACGAGAGCCTGAACTTCGCTGCTGTGCAGAAGCTCGGCCTTGTGCTCATCATCGAGAACAATCTTTGGGGCTATTCCACGCCCAGCGACATGCAGTTCCGCGTGCAGGACCTCGCCGAGCGCGCCATCGCCTACGGCATTCCCGGCGTGATCATCGACGGCACCGACCCCTGCCAGGTGTACGACGCCACGCACGAGGCTTGCGAGCGCGCCCGTCGGGGCGAAGGCCCTACGCTCATTGAAGCCAAGATGATGCGCATGAAGGGCCATGCCATTCACGACGCCGCGCAGTACGTTCCGGCCGCATTGTTCGAGTACTGGCGCGCCCGCGACCCCATCGCTCGTTTCGAAAAGTACTTGCTCATGAAGCGCTGGCTCACCACTGCCGAGAACGAGAAGCTGATTGCTGGCATCGAACAAGAGCTCGAAGCCGAACGCGCCGCCGCCGAAGCTTCGCCCATGCCTGACCCCGAAACCGCCAAATCGCACCAGGGCGTGTACTGCGACGATTCCTGCCATCACATCAAGCCGTTGTATGGTCCAGTGACAGCCGCCAAACGCGGCAGAGCCGCCGCGATTCGGCGATCAGGCGAGTCTTCAGTACACTTGAAGTAACGCGCGCCTCAGCGCGGGTTCACGCACTCTGTTCATGAAACTCTGGTCCCTTATCGTTCTGTCGTTAGCGCTATGTGCCGCCGCGCCGGCTGTTGATCTTCCGTTCAAAAGGAAGCAGCAGGAATTCCAAACTCGCAAACCCAACGAAGTGTCCGAGACGTTACAAAAGGGCACGCCCACCGAGCGCAACGACCTCAGCCGCGAGCTCGGCATCCTGGCTCCTGTACCGGGCGATTCTGCCGCCAAGCCCAGCTCTCCCTGCGTGGATTTCACCAAGGTGCAGGAGCGCACGGTTACGTTGCGCGCGAATGCGGAGAACGTCGTCTTGGTGGCTGACTCGAGCGCGTGCGATTCCACCTACCTCGTCTTTTTCGACAAGGCGCCCAAGTCGGAATGGCGTCACGTGCAGACCGTCCGCCTCACCGCGCGCACGGTGCATCCGGAGGTCGCGTTTACCGAGCTCATCCACCCCGGCGTCTCCGAGATCGTCGTGCGTCACGAGGTAACGCGCGACAGCGGGAGCCTCTTCCAGCAGGATTTCGTGGTGCTCAAGCTGCTCCACGATCGCGTCGAAGTCGTTTTGACCGCGACCGAGCGCAGCCAGATCACGCTGGCTAACCGCAAGCCGGAAGAGACAGACATCCTGCAGCAGACACAGAAGTCGACGTTCGACTTGCTGAAGTCTACGCCCAACTCGTCTGCCGCGTACCGCATCCTGGAGAAGCAGGTCATTACCGACAACAAGACCACTGTCAGCCGCGCGGTTTTGTGGACTTGGAACGCCGAGCTGGAGCGCTTCCGCCCCACGCCTTACGACGGAGGCGACGCAAAGCCTGCGCCTCCGGCAAAGAAGCCCGCAAGTTCTCCTGCGAAGCCGCCCTCGCCGACGCCAAAGTAGGCGCAGTTTGCTGTGGCTAGTTGCTAGCTGCTAATTGCTGTTAACTCCTGCACCGCCCTGTACGCCTGGTCGAACGCGATATCGGTGTACGCTGCCGCACCTGCATCGGAGTTGGCGATGGTAATTCGTCCGAAGCGCTTGCGGCCGATCTCGCACGGAGACTCGCCCGGCTTCCATTCCGGATCGAACAGCGGGTTGTATTCATATGCGTAGCCGTGCGACCAGCGATTCACCGTGATCGCCGAAATGTCGCGCGCGGGATCGAATCCGCCCGGCGCCAGCACGCGAACAAGTTGGTCGCGAATGTTGCGCTCAAACGCCTCGTAGGTCGTGGAGTACAGCTCCATGCGTCCGTAGACATGCTGTTCGCGTTCTGTGAGCCCCGGCTTGCAGGGTGTGCGCGTCATTCGCAAGAGAATTGGCTGGTCGGGCGTGCGTGGCGACTGGTATCTGCCGATATTCACCGCGCGGTCGAGTTGCACGCCGTAGTGATACATCCCCGGCGTCGAAACGCGCGCCATACCCAGCTTCTGCCACGGCTGCCAGTTCTTCACCGCGACTACGGTGTACACCAGCGGAACTTTCGTCCCGTATTTGAGCGCGTCTTTCTGCGCTTCGGGCACCTCCGGGCACAGATAGGGCACCATCATGTTCCAACAGGCCATCACGACCTTTTTGCCCCGCACCGAGTAGAGCTTCTTTTCGGTGACGTAGCTGACCTCAACTTCCTTCGCCGTCGCCACGTCGCCCGCGTGCCTCGCGCGCACCACCGTACTGTTTAGCCGGATCTTCACCGGCAGGCTCGCGCCGTCGAGTCTTGCGTAATCGACCTTCGCGGTCACAATATCTTCTGCCGTGCTTCCCGTCGCTGATCCCGGAACCAGCGAGCGCACCAGCAGCCGCGCGATACTCGCGTTGCCATCGGGATAGTGGAAGAAGTACGGATCTTTCCTCGGCGTAGAGTAGCCGCGCGCCGTGAATCCCATGCGCGCGTGGCCGCCGGGCGTGAGATTGAGGCCCTTGAACCCTGGCAAGCCGGTGCCCCAGCAATCAAGCGCCGAAACCGCATCGGTGCCCACGCCGTAGAGGCCGTGCGTTCGCGTCTGGTACAGGGGAATGGTTGCCGGATCGACTTTCACGACCTTCAGCAGGTAGTCGTTGTAGCTCATCCGCGATAGGCGGTCTTTCTTCTCGTCCGACGAGAGGCCGGGGAAGTAATCGGTCTTGCCCTCCTGCACCTGCAGCACGCTCCTCTGTACTTCAGCAGTCAGCGGGGTGCGCGCGACGAACGACGCCCAGGTTGTTTTGTCGCCGCCGCCTTCGTCGTCAATGGGCGCGGGGGTACCCACAACCAGCCGGTCCGCGCCGAAAGTCTCCTTGTCGAAGAAGTACGCGCTCTTCAGATGCTTGTACACGGACTCATCGACGCACTTAGCTTCGAGTTTGTCGGGATGCACCCCGAGTTCGTTCATCAGGCCATGCGCGGCCTCGCTGTAGGGAAACGGCGACTCGATGGCCCAGGTGCCGCCGTTGGCCAGCAGCATGCGTCCGTTATGGAACTCGTTGCGCTTGGCGTGCCCGCCGAAGTCGTCGTGGTTGTCGAGAATGAGAATTCGTGCCGAATTGCCCGCCTGAGCGCGGTAGAAGTATGCCGCGGCGAGTCCGCTTAATCCGCCGCCAACCACCACGAGGTCGTAGCTCTCACCGGTGTCGATGGGCTTGCCGGCGGTGTCCCAGAAGGCGTCATCGCGGAGCGCGTGCGCCACGTCGAACGATCCGGGATGGTTGCCGCGCATTCCGTCAAGCGTGGGTGGATAGTAGCCGGGAGCGTCCTGCGCGAGCGCCGGGCTCTCGGCCCACGAAAGCCTGTTGAGCAGCGGGCTGGCGGCCATTCCGCCTAAGCCAATCGCAACTCCGTTGAGAAAATCGCGGCGCGTGATGCCGCGATGCATACCTAGCTCTTTATCGCTGAAGGAGGACATGGGTTCCGTTTGCTGAACCGGAGTGGCGGTGTAGCCAGTGTACAAGGCGGCGTGGAGCATGGGTTACAATCGGCGGCTGGCACGCGTAACTCGATCATGGCACCTGTGACCTATCTCGAAGCTATCCGCCAGGGCATCTGGGAGGAAATGGAGCGCGACCCCGCCGTCTTCTGCATCGGCGAGGACATCGGCATTTACGGCGGTGCGTTCAAAGTCACGGAAGGCTTTATCGACCGATTTGGCCCCGAGCGCGTTGTCGATACGCCGATATCGGAGATGGCCATCATCAACGCCTCGTTCGGCGCGGCGCTGACCGGCATGCGGCCAGTGGCCGAATTCCAGTTCATGGACTTCATCAGCTGCGCCTTCAACCAGATCGTGAACCTGCTGGCGAAGGCGCACTATCGATGGGGCGCACCCGTCCCCGTCGTGTTGCGAGGCCCGTCGGGCGGAGGAGTACACGGCGGTCCGTTTCATTCGCAGAATCCCGAGACATTTTTCGCGCACGTGCCTGGACTGAAGGTCGTTTGTCCCGCGTCAGCGTGCGACGCAAAGGGCCTGATCAAGTCGGCGATTCGCGACAACAATCCTGTGCTGTTTTTCGAGCACAAGTATCTTTACCGGCGCATCAAGGAGGAGCTGCCCGCGGAGGAC
>Ga0306923_10005176_pt1 | contig 12658 bp, 12 predicted proteins | sample sta12Can44000108_FD_203841 | JGI IMG/M metagenome (GOLD analysis project Ga0306923, IMG submission 203841) | Lab enrichment of tropical soil microbial communities from Luquillo Experimental Forest, Puerto Rico - statanox.12C.anox.44.000.108 (v2)... | ecosystem: Environmental > Terrestrial >... | reverse complement strand
GCCATCGCCTTCCAGTTCGGCACCCGCCCGCTGCTGACCAAGGAAAGCCCCATTTCGGACGCCTGGAAGCAGCGTCTGCTGAACCTGAAGCCGGGCGACGTGCTGCTGCACCGTTTCAGCCCCACCGGCTTCTATTCGTCGGCGGTGAAGAACGCCTTCATCCAGGACCTGGTGGATCGCTCGCATCGCCAGATTCCCTATTCGTCCGAGGCCCTCGGCGACCACACCGCCGAACTGCCCATCGGCGCCCGCAAGCGCATCGTCTGGGTCACCCCGCACGAGCGCGAGCTGGCCTTGGGCTGGATGGCCGCCGGCAGCTCCGAGGCGCTGCGCACCCCGGACAACACCCTGGTGTTCGTCAATGCGGACAAGGCCGAGGAAATCCGCAAGGACCAGGTGGACTGCATGGGCTGCCTGTCCCAGTGCGTGTTCTCCAACTGGGCCCAGAACGAGGCCGGCACGACCGGCAAGAAGGCCGATCCGCGCAGCTTCTGCATCCAGAAGACCCTGCAGAACATCGGCCACGGCGGCGATGTGGAGAACGAGCTGATGTTCGCCGGCCACAACGCCTTCCGCTTCGGGGCCGACCCGTTCTATGCCGGCGGTTTCATCCCCTCGGTGAAGCAGCTGGTCGAGCGCATCGTCATCGGCGAGTAAGGATTTCGCCCCCGCCCCGGTTCGGGGTGGGGGCGAATTAGCATAGCGCCCCTTCCCCGGCTTCCCTGCCGCCTCCCATATGGGGGTCACCCGACCCGCATATGGAGGCCGCCATGCCTGACGTCACGCCCCGCGATACGCAGCCGCGTCAAGAATATACGCCCACGCGGGAATCCAAGGTGCGCGAGATCGTCGCCCTGTTCTCGGACCCGCACGCCCTCGAGGCGGCGGTTCAGGACCTGCTGACCCATGGCGTCGATCATGGCGACCTCTCCATCCTGGCGCGTGAGAAGGTGGTGCGCGAGCGCCTGGGCCACCGGTTGGAGGACAGTGTCGCTGGTTCGGACCTGCTTGACCTGCCGCGGCGGGGCTGGGTCGAGCCAGAGACCCGCATGGAGGGGCGCGGCGCGCTGGCCTCGATGCTGGGCTATTTCGGCGCCATCACCGCGATCAGTTTGACCTTCGCCACCGGCGGCGCGGCTGCGGTGGCCATCGGCGCGGCGCTACTCGGCGCGGGGGCGGGGGCCGGCATCGGCACCGGCCTGGGCAAGTTGTTCGACCAGCGCTTGGCGCGCGAATTCCAGCATCAGATCGAGCAGGGCGGCATCCTGTTGTGGGTGCGGCTTGCCAACCAGCCGGACAGCGAGGAACGGGTGCGCGATATCCTCGCGAAGCACGGCGCCCATCATGTGCATATCCAACAGACCCTGCCTGCCCAGGGGGCGAAAGATCAACCGCAGCCCTGAAGGAAAGCTTTTAGGTTTCAATGGCCTGTGTGGTAGTTTCGAGTAAGACGTCTTTAAATTTGGATGGGGTCGGCCCACATCATGCCCATGGTTACCGTGCGCCCTTACAGCCAAGCCCTCGACCGTTTGCGCACCGCCGGCTTGCGCCCCACCCGTCAGCGTCTGGCCCTGGCTCGCTTGCTGTTCGATGGCTGCGACCGGCACATCTCGGCCGAGCAGCTGCATTCCGAGGCGCTGGCCGCCAGCATCCGGGTGTCGCTGGCCACCGTCTACAACACCCTGCACCAGTTCACCGACGCCGGCCTGCTGCGCGAGATCGTGGTGGATGCCGGGCGCTCCTATTTCGATACCAACACCTCGGACCATCACCACTTCTTCTTCGAGAAGAGCGGCAAGCTGTGCGACATCCCCGCCGAGATGGTCGGCCTGACCAAGATTCCGCAGGCCCCCGACGGCCTGTCCATCAGCCGGGTCGAGGTCATCGTCCGCGTCGACGGCTGATTGCTCTGCTTCATCCGCGAGAATATTGACCCCGGCCTGTGTGCCGGGGTTTTTGCGTATATGACGTTTTTTCCCTCCTACCGAAGATTCGTTGATATGCCTCGGACGGGTTCTATATCTTCGGCATAGGGGATAACCCGATCGATTGGGGTCGGTCGGAGAGTGCTAACTCAATCGAGGCGGCCGACCATGCTCGACAATCTGAAGATAGCCAACAAGCTGCTCGCTGCCTTCGGCGCGCTGCTTCTGCTGTTCGCGCTCACCTCAGGGGTGACGCTGAAGCTGGTGTCCGACATGGACAAGGCCAGCGACGAGATCACCTCGAATTGGATGCCCAGCCTGGTGGTCGTCGACGAGCTGGAGAAGCAGGTGCTGCAGCACCGCCGCTTCGAGCTGACTCACGTGCTCTCCACCGACGATGCGGGCATCGCCGACATGGACAAGCAGGTGGTGACCACCCGCGCGGCCATCACCGAGAACCTGTCCAAGTACGAGAAGTACATCTCGTCCCCCGAAGAGCGCCGCCTGTTCGAGGATGTCGGCGCGTCGTACAAGCGCTATCTCCAGCTCAGCGACACCATGCTGGCGCTGTCGCGCCGCAACGAGAACGAGCAGGCCTTCGCCCTGGTGCGCGGCGACAGCCGTGCGCAGTTCGTCATGTTGACCCAGCAAATGCACAAGCTGGTGGACCTCAATGCCGCTGGTGCCGCCGATGCCAAGCAGCGCAAGGATGCTTCGGCCGACAAGTTGCAAACGGGTGTTCTTGTCGCCACGGCCGTGTTCGCGGTGATGGCGGTGATAGCCGGCTTGGTGCTGAAGGGCGCCATCGCCACCCCGATCATGGCCATGACCGGCGCCATGCGCGCGCTGGCCGAAGGCGACAGGCAGGCGGATATCCCGGCGCGCGGCCGCAAGGACGAGATCGGCGCCATGGCCGAGGCGGTGCAGGTGTTCAAGGACAACGCCATCCGTGCCGACCGTCTGGCCGCCGAGCAGGAGGCCGAGCGCGCCGCCCGCGAGAACCGCGCCCGAGCCATCGAATCCCTGACCACCCAGTTTGACGGCACCGTTTCCGGCGTGCTGGGCATCGTGTCGGGCGCCGCCACCGAGATGGAGGCGACCGCCCAGGCCATGTCGGCCAATGCCGAACAGACCAATCGCCAGGCCGCCGCCGTGGCGGCCGCCACCGAGCAGGCTTCGGCTGCGGTGCAGACCGTCGCCACCGCCGCCGAGGAGCTGTCTTCCTCCATCGCCGAGATCGGCCGCCAGGTGGACCAGTCCATGCAGGTTACGCGGGCCGCCTCGGACGAAGCCAATCGCACCAACGCCACGGTGCGGAGCCTGGCCGAGGCCTCGGCCAAAATCGGCAACGTCATCAGCCTGATCAACGACATCGCCAGCCAGACCAACCTGCTGGCCTTGAACGCTACCATCGAGGCGGCCCGTGCCGGCGAGGCCGGCAAGGGCTTCGCCGTGGTCGCCCACGAGGTGAAGTCCCTGGCCAACCAGACGGCGCGCGCGACGGACGAAATCGCCGGCCAGATCGGCACCGTTCAGAACGCTACCGCCGAGGCGGTGAAGGCCATTGCCGGCATCGTCGCCCGCATCAATGAAGTGGACCAGATCGCCACCGCTATCGCTTCCGCGGTGGAGGAGCAGTCGGCCGCCACCTCGGAAATCGCCCGCAACGTGGAACAGGCCGCCTGCGGCACCCGCGAGGTTTCCTCCAATATCGGCGGTGTCACCCAATCGGCTTCGGAAACCGGCGCCGCCGCCGGCCAAGTGCTGGCCTCGGCCCAGTCGCTGTCGCGCGAGGCCAGTGAATTGAAGGCGGTGGTCGAACGCTTCCTGCTCGACGTGAAGGGCGCGTAGCGGCCCCCTGCGGCCGGGCCGCCTATTCCCGCTCGGCCGTCAGTGCCTTGATGACGCTTTCCGCCTGATCGCCGTCCCAGGCGCGGATGCCGGCGCCGTGCCAGACGACGCGCCCTTGCGCGTCCAGCAGCAGCGAGGTGGGCAGCAGCGCGTTCTCGAACTGGCGCGGGTCGGCGGCATAGACCTTTAGGTTCTTGATCTCGTTGCGGCCGAACCAGCGCTTTACCGTCTCAGGTCCGCCGCGGTCCAGCGAGATGGCCACCACCTGAAAGCGCTCGCTGCCCAGCTTGCCTTGCAGGGCGTCCAGGTCGGGCATCTCGGCGATACAGGGCGGGCACCAGGTGGCCCACAGGTTCACCAGCACCGCTCGTCCCTTGAAGTCGGCCAGGCCCATGGGCCTGCCGTCGCCATCGGTGAAGGTGAAGCCGGGCGCGGCGCGGCGCTCGGCCACCGGGGCGGCGGCAAGGTCCGATGTGGCCGTGGCGCTTGGGTTGCCGTGCGGTTCGGTGTAGCTTAGGCGCCCATCGGAGCTCAGGTAGGCCACCAGCACCCCGCCACCGAAGGCGAGTGCCAAGCTTACGCCTATCAGGGCATTCCGAACCGGTTTCTTCGATGCGTCCATTCAGTCATTCCACGGATATCATGAGCGAGAACAACACGCCCGCTTCCGGCGCCCCCAGCACCAAGTCCGAGGGCCCCGCCTCCTCCATGTGGGGCGGCCGCTTCGCCGGCGGGCCCGCCGCCATCATGCAGCGGATCAATGCCTCCATCGACTTCGATCAGCGCCTGTATGCCCAGGACATCCGGGGCAGCCAAGCGCATGCCAAGATGCTGGTTGCCCAAGGCATCATCGACAAGGCCAGCGGCGACGCCATTCTGGCCGGCCTTGCCCAGGTCCTGCAAGAGATCGAGAGCGGCAAGTTCCCGTTCCGCACCGAATTGGAAGACATCCACATGAATGTGGAGGCCCGCCTGGCCGAGATCATCGGCGAGGCGGCCGGGCGCTTGCACACCGCCCGCTCGCGCAACGACCAGGTTGCCACCGACTTCCGCCTGTGGGTGCGCGATGCTATCGACGGCATGGACGCGGCGCTGAAGGGCCTGCTGGAGGCGCTGCTCGCCCGCGCCGAGGAGCACGCCGCCACCGTCATGCCCGGCTTCACCCACCTCCAGGCCGCCCAGCCGGTAACCATGGGCCACCACCTGATGGCCTATGTGGAAATGATCGGCCGTGATCGTGGCCGTCTGGCGGATGCGCGGGCGCGCCTGAACGAAAGCCCGCTGGGCTCGGCGGCGCTGGCCGGCACCTCGTTCCCCATCGACCGCCACTTCACCGCCCTGCAGCTGGGCTTCGACCGCCCCATGGCCAATTCGCTGGACGGCGTGTCCGACCGTGACTTCGCCCTGGAATTTATGGCCGCCTGCTCTATCTGCGCCGTACACCTGTCGCGCCTGGCGGAAGAGCTGGTGATCTGGACCAGCGCCCAGTTCCGCTTCGTCAAGCTGTCGGACGCCTTCACCACCGGCTCGTCCATCATGCCGCAGAAGCGCAATCCCGACGCCGCCGAGCTGATCCGCGCCAAGACCGGCCGCGTCATCGGTGACCTCAACGCCCTGCTGATCGTCATGAAGGGCCTGCCGCTGGCCTATTCCAAGGACATGCAGGACGACAAGGAGCCGGTGTTCGAGTGCGCCGACACCATGGAGCTGGCCATCGCCGCCATGACCGGCATGATCAAGGACATGGTGGTCAACACCGCCGTGCTGGAGAAGGCGGCCGGCGCCGGCTTCACCACCGCCACCGATATCGCCGATTGGTGCGTGCGCGAGCTGAAGATGCCGTTCCGCCGGGCCCACCACGTGGCCGGTTCGCTGGTGAAGATGGCCGAGGACAAGGGCTGCGACCTGCCCGACCTCAGCCTTGACGAGATGCGCCAGGTAGAGCCGGGCATCACCGAGGCGGCGCGCGCCGTGCTTTCGGTGGCCAGCTCGGTGGCCAGCCGCACCAGCTTCGGAGGCACCGCGCCCGCCCGCGTGCGCGAGGCGGCGGCGGTCGCCAAGGCCAAGTGGCTGTGACGAAGGGGGATGGGATGCGCAGACTGACGGTTCTGATCATGGTGGCCGCCATGGCGGCGGGGCTGTCCGCCTGCGGCCGCAAGGGCCGCCCCATCGTGCCCGAGGACAGCACCTATCCGCGCGTCTATCCGCCCGTGAGCTTCCCCCAGGGCCCCTCGAAGGACCAGACCGACGAGTACGGCCAACCCATCCCTGAGGCGCAGCGCACCGCGCCGGGGCCGGAGACCAGGACCCAATGAACCATTTCGATTACGTGAACGGCGCCCTCCATGCTGAGGGCGTTCCGGTGGCCGAGATCGCCGCCAAGGTCGGCACACCCTTCTATTGCTACTCTACCGCCACGCTGACCCGTCACTACACGGTGTTCGCCGACGCGCTGAAGCAGGCTGGGCTGGACGCCACCATCTGCTTCGCCCTCAAGGCCAACCCCAACATCGCCGTGGTGCGCACCCTCGCCCAGCTGGGCGCCGGTGCCGACGTGGTGAGCGAGGGCGAGCTGCGCCAGGCCCTGGCCGCCGGCGTGCCTGCCAACCGCATCGTCTTCTCCGGCGTGGGCAAGACCCGGCGCGAGCTGGAACTGGCCGTCGCCAAGGGCATCATGCAGATCAACGTGGAATCCGAGCCCGAGCTGGAACTGCTGTCCCAGGTTGCGGCCGAGCGCGGCGTCAGGATGCCCATCGCGCTCCGCGTCAACCCGGACGTGGATGCCGGCACCCACGCCAAGATCACCACCGGCAAGAAGGAAAACAAGTTCGGCATCGAGTGGACCCGCGCCCACGAGGTCTACAAGAAGGCGCGTGCGCTGCCGGGTGTCGAGGTGGTGGCCATCGCCTGCCACATCGGCTCGCAGCTGACCGACACCGAACCCTTCCGCCAAGCCTTCCTCAAGGTGCGCGACCTGGTGGCCATGCTGCGCGCCGACGGCTTCGACATCCGCCGCCTGGACCTGGGCGGCGGCCTGGGAATCCCTTATGAGGACGAGACGCCGCCGCTGCCGAGCGCCTATGCCCAGGTGATCAAAGAAACCGTGGGCGACCTCGGCTGCAAGATCGTGCTGGAGCCCGGCCGCCTGCTGGTCGGCAATGCCGGCATTCTGGTGTCGCGCGTCACCTATGTGAAGGTGGGCGCCACTCGCACCTTCGCCATCGTCGACGCCGCCATGAACGACCTCATGCGCCCGGCGCTCTATGACGCCCACCACACCATCGAGCCGGTGGTGGAGCCGGCCAAGGACGCCGTCCGCATCCCGCTGGACGTGGTCGGTCCGGTGTGCGAGACCGGCGACACCTTCGCCAAGCAGCGTCCGCTGCCGCCCGTGAAGGCTGGCGACCTGGTGGTGTTCCGCACCGCCGGCGCCTATGGCGCTGCCATGTCGTCCACCTACAACTCGCGTCCGCTTATTCCCGAAGTGCTGGTGAAGAACGACCGCTTTGCAGTGGTTCGGGCCCGCCCCACATACGAGGAGATGCTGGCGCTGGAAAGCCTGCCGGAGTGGATGGAATAGCCGAGGTGCCATGAAGCCGGTCCCGCCTCCCGTCGAACTTCCCCTGGCTGATGTGGGGATTTCCCTGCGGGCGGGCCGGCATTTTGGCAGATTGGCACGCTGGCTCAGGCTGGCATGGGCCTTCGTGCTGTGGGAGCGGATGTGGCCGCTGGTGCTGCCGCCGCTCTGCCTGGTTGGTGTGTTCCTCTCCTTCGCCCTGCTCGACCTCGGGCCCATGCTGCCGGGCTGGCTGCATGGGCTGGTGCTGGCCGGTACCGCCGGAGGGCTGGCCTATTTGCTGGTGCGGGCGGCCATCGGTCTCAAGCTTCCCACCTGGGGCGAGGCGGCGCGCCGGCTGGAGCGGGATTCCGGCCTGGCCCACCGGCCACTGGATGCGCTTGTCGACCATCCCGCCGGCGAGGACGACGATCCCCTGGCCCACGCCCTATGGCGGGCTCATCAGTACCGCATGGCCGCTCTGCTGGGGCGCTTGCGGCTCGATCTGCCCCATTCCAACATGGCCGCCCGCGATCCCTGGGGCCTGCGCGCCGCCGTACTGCTGATCCTGGTCATCGCCGTGGTGGGCGCGCGGGGTGATGCGCCGCGCCGGCTTGTCCGCGCTCTGTCGCCCGAGGTCAGCGCCGGGCTGGCACCCGATTCCCTGGAGGTCTGGATTACCCCGCCGGCCTATACCGGGTTGGCCCCGCTGCTGCTCAAGCCTGAGGGCGGAAAAGTGTCGGTGCCGGCCGGCAGCACCGTGCTGTCGGTGCTGACCGGCGGCTGGGGCGGCGCAACCCTATCCTTCGACGGCCACGACCAGCCGTTCCAGCGCCAGGGTGACGGCGGCCAGCGGGCCGAGGCGCAATTGCAGGCCTCCGCCCGCCTGTCCATTCGCCAGGCGGGGCTCAAGGTGGCCGCCTGGGATGTGACCGTGGTGCCCGACGCCCTGCCTTCGGCGTCCTTCGCCATGCCGCCCGAGGCGGGTGAGCGCGGCCGGCTGCATCTGTCCGTCACCGCATCGGATGATTACGGCCTGGCCAAGGCCTGGGTGGCGGTGCGCCGCGTCGGCGTGCCGGTGGCCGAGCCGGCTTTGATCGTGGACCTGCCGCTGCCCGCCAACCATCCCCGTACCGCCGAGATTTCCAGCTGGCATGATCTTACCGCCCATCCTTGGGCCGGCCTGCCGGTGACCATGCAGCCGGTGGTGCAGGACGGCTTGGGCCAGACCGGCAGCGGCGAGCCCATGACCATCACCCTGCCCGAGCGCCAGTTCCGCAATCCGGTCGCCGCCGCTTTGGCCGAGCGGCGCCGCGCGCTGACCGAGAACCCGGCCAGCGCCCCCGAGGCCGCGGGCCTGCTGGACCGCATCGCCGAAGAGCCGGCGTTCTTCAACGACGACCTCAAGACCTTTTTGTTCCTGCGCGCGGCCCGTCACGCCCTGGAGGCCGACGAGGTGGACCTGTCCGAGGTGCAGGAATTCATGTGGCAGGCGGCGCTGCGCCTGGAGGACGGCGACTTGCCGGCGGCCGAGCGCAGCCTGGAGGAGGCCCGCCGCGCCCTGGAGAAGGCGGTGGAGGAGGGGGCCTCCGCGGCGGAGCTGCAACAGCTGCTCGATCAGTTCCAGCAGGCCTTGCAGCGTTATACCCAGGCGCTGGCCGAGCGCATGGCCGCGGACGGTCACCCGGCGTCCCTGCCGCAGGCCGACAGCCGGGTGATCAGCGAGCAGGAACTGCAAGACATGGTCCAAAGCCTGCGCGACATGGCCGCCTCGGGGGCGCGCGACGCGCTCAAGCAGATGCTGGCCGAGATGTCCCAGATTCTGGATGGTCTCCAGGCGGGCGCGCAGAATCAGGCGAACGGCCCTGCCAGCGAGGGCATTCAACGCCTGCGGGAATTGGCTCAAAAGCAGCAGCAAATGATGGACGGCAGCCATGCCCAGGCCCGCCAGCAGGAGGCCGGCTCCGGCCAGGGTAATGCTTCGGGCCAGAATGGCCGTGCGGGCGGCGGTGGGGGTGGCGCCCAGGCGGCGCAGCAGCAGCAGGCCTTGCGCAAGGCGTTGGCAGAGGCGGCGCGCAAGCTGGCGGACGGCCTGGGCGAGGCCCCGGCGCCGCTGGCCGAGGCCGACCGCGCCATGGGCCAGGCCGCCGGCTCCCTCAACCAGGGTCAGTGGCATGACGCGGCGGACGCCCAGGCCCAGGCACTGGCCGCCATGCAGCAGGCGGCCCGCGAAGCGTTGGAGCAACTGGGCCAGGCCGGCCAGGGCATGCAGGGCATGGTTCCGCGCGACCCGTTGGGCCGCCCGTCACGTGGCACCGGTGTGGGTGATGACGGCACGACGCGCATCCCCGACCGCGCCGACATCCAGCGCTCGCGCGAATTGCTCAATGAAATCCGTCGCCGCGCCGGCGAGACCCAGCGCCCCGAAGCCGAGCGCGACTACCTGCACCGGCTGCTCAAGCAGTTCTGAGCGAGAAGCAGAAACGCCAAAAGGCCCCGGGGTGTCCCCCGGGGCCTGGCAAAACGCTTGCGCGCCGAAGATTAGGCCGAGGCGGCCTGCTTCTTGGCCAGGGCGGCCTGCACGCGCTTCTTCAGGCGGCGGGACTCGGTCGGCAGGACGGAGTCGTTGGTGCCCAGCAGGAAGGCGTCGAGGCCACCGTTGTGCTCGATGGTCTTCAGGCCACGGGTGGTGACCTTCAGGCGCACCATCTGGCCGAGCGCGTCGGACAGAACCGAGGTTTCCTGCAGGTTGGGCAGGAAGCGGCGGCGGCTCTTGTTGTTGGCGTGGCTGACGTTGTTACCGGTCAGAACACCCTTGCCGGTGATGGAGCAACGACGGGCCATGGTCGACATCCTCTTTCTTCTTCGGCGCGATCGACACGCGCAAGGTAATCCGGTCCCAGCGGTAAGCCGGGGAAGCCGCGTTTTTACGGGGCCGGGCGCCCTCAGTCAAGCTGATTCCGACTCATTTTCAGGCTGTTGCCGAACGATCCTAATCCTCGGGGGCGGCCTGGCGCCTGAGCGGCCTAGCCGAACAACTTATCGATGTCGTTCTGGCCGAGCATGCGGTCCACGTCGGCCTGGCTGACGCCCTGGCCGGGCATCTGCGGGCCGTGCAGCAGCTTCTTGTCGGGGTCCTGGTCTTCCTTGATCTCGACCACCACCTTGGTCAGCTCTTCCCTGCCCCAGGTGAAGATGATGGCGTGGATGCGTTCCTCGACGAATTTCAGCGAGTTGACCACCTTGGTGACGCGCTGGCCGGTGATGTCCTGGAACGAGCAGGCCTCGAACACCGTGTTTACCCTGTCGGTGACCTGGTCGAAAATCTCGCCCAGCTTGCCGCCCTGGCAATAGGTCCGCGCCTCGCCCATCAGGTTGTCGACGCCTTCGACGCTTTCCATGATGGAATTGGTGGCGCGTTCGGTGGCATGGACGATTTCGTCCAGCTGTTCGGACATGCTGTTGAAATGGTCGGGGGCGCCCGGCGGATTTAGCGCTGCCAGCTCCTTGCGAATCTTCTGCAGGTGGCCGAACAGACCAACCAGTTCCTTCTTCAGGATAAGGAGGTCTTGGGCAGTCGGTTCATTCATCGGTCGGAATCCTGGGAACTTCGGGAGGGCGGCCACTACCATACCCTGAGATGGCGGCTGTGGCAAAGCGACCGGCCAAAATTATCCATCTATTCTTAGTTGTCGCCGTGGCGGAAGCTGCCCACCAGTTGGCGGGCGGCGCGGCCGGGCGCCAGGTTGCCTTCGGTCACCGCCCGTTCCATCGTAGGCAGCAATTGGGCGACGCGGGGATCGTCCTTCAGGGTCTGCATCAAGGTTTCCGCCACCTCGTTCCACATCCAGGCCTGGGCCTGGGCCGAGCGGCGGCTGGCAAAGCGGCCGGCGTTCTCCATGGCGGCCTTGTACTTGCCCACGTGCTCCCACACCGAATCGATGCCCTTATGCTCCAGCGCCGAGCAGGTCAGCACCGGCACCGCCCAGGCGGCGTTGGCCGGAGTCAGCAGGTGCAGGGCGTTGGTGTAGTCGCGTGCGGCGCGTTGGGCGGCATTGGCCAGGTCGCCATCGGCCTTGTTGACCACGATGGCGTCGGCCAATTCGACGATGCCCTTCTTGATGCCCTGCAGGTCGTCGCCGCCGCCGGGGACCAGCAGCAGCAGGAACATGTCGACCATGTCGGCCACCGCCGTCTCGCTTTGGCCGACGCCGACGGTCTCCACCACGATGACGTCGAAGCCGGCGGCCTCGCACACCAGCATGGCTTCGCGGGTGCGCCGGGCGACGCCGCCCAGCGTGCAGCCCGACGGGCTGGGGCGGATGAAGGCGCGCTCGTCGCGCGACAGCTCCTCCATGCGGGTCTTGTCGCCCAGGATCGATCCGCCCGAGCGGGGGCTGGACGGGTCCACCGCCAGCACCGCCAGTCGATGCCCCTTGTCCACCACATGCAGGCCAAAGGCCTCGATGAAGGTGGACTTGCCGGCGCCGGGCACCCCGGTGATGCCGATGCGCACGCTGCGCCCGGTGTGGGGCAGCAGTTGGTGCAGCAGCGCCTCGGCCGCTTCGCGGTGATCGGGGCGGGTGGACTCGATCAGGGTGATGGCACGGGCCAGGGCACGGCGCTGGCCTGCCAGCACGCCCTGGGCGAGAGAGGTGGGGTCAAGGGACAACGAACTATCCTATTTCTTCTTCGTCTTGTCGGGAGCCGGCTCGGAATGGAGCAGGGCAGTGATGGCCATGGCGATCAGCTTGGCCCGGCTTTCGTCGTCCAGGTCGGCCAGGATCTTCTGCTTGGCGCGATGCACCGCCATGGCGTTGGCGAGCAGGGCCTGGCGTTCGGGGGTGACGAACTCCTTCACCTGGGACTGCATGCGGGCGATCGCCGCATCGCGGCTGTCGCCAATTGCCGCATCGCGGCGGCCGCCATCGGCAGCCGGTGGCTTGGCCTGCTTGGGAGCCTTGTCGGGCGCGAGCTGACGGGCGCGGCGCTCGATGGCGGCCTGCGCTTCCTTCTCGAACTTGTCCTTCAGGAACCCGAACATGGCCCAAGGTCCAGCCGTGGCGTCACCCTGGCGATGGTAGTCGTTCGCGACCGGCTTCGCCAGGGGGATGCGTCACCCGGATGCCGCCGGCAGGGTGAAGAAGAACTGGGCGCCGCCATCCTTGGACTGGTCCACCCAGATATGGCCGCCGTGACGGTCAACGATGCGCTTGCAGATAGCCAGGCCGATGCCGGTGCCGGGGTAGGTGTCGCCTGGATGCAGGCGCTTGAAGATGGTGAAGATGTGGCTGCGGTATTCCGGCTCGATGCCAATGCCGTTGTC
>Ga0306923_10005168_pt1 | contig 12665 bp, 11 predicted proteins | sample sta12Can44000108_FD_203841 | JGI IMG/M metagenome (GOLD analysis project Ga0306923, IMG submission 203841) | Lab enrichment of tropical soil microbial communities from Luquillo Experimental Forest, Puerto Rico - statanox.12C.anox.44.000.108 (v2)... | ecosystem: Environmental > Terrestrial >... | reverse complement strand
TGGCCTTCGCGGGCGACGGCGACGAAGATGCGCAATTGGTCCAGGGTCACATCAGCATCTCCACCAGGCCCAGGCTGACCACGCTGACGAAGGCCCAGGCCAGTGCCGCCAGCGCCAGCGGCCGCCAGCCCCGCGCCAGCAAGCCGCCGGCATGGGTCTCCAGCCCCAGCGCCGCCAGTCCTACCGCCAGCAGCGGTCCCGAGGCGGCAATGCCGGCGTGCGCCGCACTTTCGGGGACCAGGCCCAGGCTGTTGGCGGCGATCATGGCGCCGAAGCCCAGCAGAAACCAGGGGAATTGCGCCTGCGCGGAACCTGCGCCGCCGTGCAGGCGGGCCAGTCCCAGCACCACCGGCGCCAGCAGGGCGACGCGCACCAGCTTGGTCACCGTGCCGGCCTCGCCGGCCTGGGCGCCGGCCTGGAAGGCGGCGGCGGTCACCTGCGCCACCTCGTGCACCGAGGCGCCCACCCAGGTGCCATAGGCGGCGGGGGCAAGCGGCAGCAGTGCCGAAAGTGCCGGGAACAGCAGCATGGACAGGGTGCCGAACACGGTGACGCAGGCTACCGCATAAGCCGCGTCCTCGTCGCCCGCCCGCACCACGCTGTTGCTGGCCATCACCGCCGAGGCGCCGCAGATGGCGGTGCCGGCGCCGATCAGGCGGGCCAGTCCGGCTTCGACCTGCAGCAGCCGGCCCGCCCAGATGGTGAAGGCGAGCGTGGCGGCCAGCGACAGGGCGGCGATGGCGAAGCCGGACAATCCCAGGGCCTCCACCTGGGGGGCGCCGATGCGCAGGCCCAGCAGCACCACGCCCAGGCGAATGCAGCGCCGGGCGGCGAAGGCGATGCCGGGGCGCCAGCCCTCGGGGCGTCCCGCCAAGGCGCGCCAAGCCATGCCCAGGATGGCGGCAAGGATCAGCGGGCTGTTGCCGGGCAGGGCAAAGGCGAGGGCGGCAAGGGCGCAGCAGGCGGCGAAGCCGATCAGGAGAGTGGGCATTGATGGGCCTTCGAGCGGGATGGACCTCACCACCCTGCCGCGGCGCAATCAACCAATCCAACTGAACGTTTTTATTATTTCAATCGCCATTGGTGATGATTTGCAAAGTGGCAGGCGGCAGCCCACATCCTGGGGCATGAACATCCTGGGTGAAGGAGGACTGCCGCCATGCGCCGCCTGATCCTTGTCCTTATCCTGCTGGTGGGCGGCTGCACCCCGGTGGTGCAGGCCGACGTCACCCGCTTCCATGCCTTCGGCCCCAACCCCGCACCGGGCAGCTTCACCATCGTCCCCGACACCACCCAAGCGGGCAGCCTGGAGTTCCAGGACTATGCCAGCCAGGTGGCCAGCGCCCTGGAGGCCAAAGGCTGGCGGCCGGTGCCGCCGGGCGGCGGGCCGGCGGATGCTCACGTGTCGCTGCATTGGGGCGTGGGCGCGCCGGAGTGGGTGACCTGGTATAGTCCCAGTTCTGTCTATTCCGGCGTCGGCTGGGGGCCGCGGACCATGTGGTATGGCAGCGGCGTATACTATGATCCCTTCCCCTATTGGGAAGCGCGCACCATCACCTATTACCCCGGTTGGGTGGAGGTGAAGATGAGCGACGCCCATTCCGCCGACAAGCATGCGCTGTTCGAGGGGCGGGCGGTGACGGCAGGCACAAGCCGCGAAATCGCGCCGGTCATGCCCTATCTGATCCGCGCCCTGTTCACCGGCTTCCCCGGCAACAACGGCGCCACCGTACGGGTTGAGGTGCCGACGGGGAGTTAGCGCGCTGCCATAAAGGATGGAAGAAGGCGAGGGGGCGTCCCCCTCGCCGGACCGTCACGACGCGGCTTCGTCGCCGGCGGTCGCGGCCGCCGCCACGATCATGTCGCCGAATTCGCGCAGGTAGACCGAGCCTTTCACGGTGCGCTGCACCAGCACCGAGCGGCGGTCGGCGTCGTCGGTCTTGCGCTTGATCAGGCCCAGCTCGGACAGGCGGTCCAGCGCGCGGGTAATGGCCGGCTTCGAAACGTTCAGCGTCTGGGCCAGGCCGCGCACCGTATGGGGCGGCGGGGTCAGATAGACGGTCAGCAGCAGCGCCATCTGGCGCGCGGACAGGTCGGGCCCGTCGCGGCGGACGCTCTCGACGATGGCGCCGCGCCACAAATCCAGTGCCTGCACTGCCTTAAGCTGAAACCCCATTTTCCCCGGTCCTGTTCATTCCGTGGACGAAATCTTTTAGCGTGTCGGAAGCGTTACGGCAACAGACTTGCGGGCTTTCCTTGGAAAAAGCGCACATGCAGGTAAACAAAGCCTAGGCGCTGAAACGTTGGGTGATGACCGCGTAAAGGGCTCGCAAGGCCAGGGCTTCGCCGCCGTCGGGGCGGCCGGGGCGCGAGGCAGGGTTCCACGCCATGATATCCAGATGCGCCCAGGGAATATTGGGGCCGACGAATTCCTGCAGGAACAGGGCGGCGGTGATGGCGCCGGCATAGGGGCCGTCGGAGACGTTGTTGAGGTCGGCCACCTTGCTGTCCAGCATGCGGCGATAGGGTTTGTACAGCGGCAGCCGCCACAGGGGATCGGCTTCCGATTCCCCGGCGCGGGCCAAGTCCGACGCCAACAGGTCGTTGTTGGTGAACAGCGCCGGCAGCTCGACGCCCAGCGCGGTGCGGGCGGCGCCGGTCAGCGTCGCCATGTCGATCAGCAGCTCGGGCTTCTCGCGCGAGGCCTCCCACAGGGCGTCGGCCAGCACCAGCCGGCCCTCGGCGTCGGTGTTGCCGACTTCGACGGTGACGCCCTTGCGGGTGGCGAGCACGTCCAGCGGCCGCATGGCATCGCCCGATACCGCGTTCTCCACCGCCGGGATCAGCACGCGCAGGCGCACCGGCAGCTTGGCCGCCATCACCATGTGGGCCAGGCCCAATACGTGGGCGGCACCGCCCATGTCCTTCTTCATCAGCTTCATGGACGAGGACGGCTTGAGGTCGAGGCCGCCCGAATCGAAGCACACGCCCTTGCCCACCAGGGTCAGGCGCGGCGCGGTGTCGTCGCCCCACACCAGGTCGATCAGGCGGGGCTGGCGATGGGCGGCGGCGGCGCGGCCCACCGCGTGGATGGCCGGATAGTTCTCGCTCAACAGCCCTTCGCCCACGATCACCCGGACGCTGGCGCCATGCTGGGCGGCCAGGCCTTCCGCCGCGCTGGCCAGCTCGGCCGGGCCCAGATCGGCGGCGGGGGTGTTGATGAGGTCGCGCACCAGGCAGGTGGCCTCGTGGGTGCGGTCCACCCAGCCCCGGTCGGCCGCCTCGGGCCACACCAGCTTGGGCCACGGGCGCTCGGGGCGCTTCTTGTAGCGGCTGAAGGCGTAGCTGGCGAGGTTCCACGACAGCGCCGCCCAATTGGCGGTCCGGGTCGCCAGCGGGGCGGCGACGCGGTAGGTGCCGGGGGGAAGCTTGGTCGCCACGGCGGCGAAGGACCATACGTCCTCCTCGTCGCCCTGGCCGATCAGCGCCAGCGCCAGCGAGCCGTCGATGGCGGGCACCAGGCACAGCTGGCCGGGCTCGGCGGTGAAGTTGTTGGCCTGCGCCCACACGCGCACGTGCGCGGCCTGGCCTGCGGCCCAGGAGTCGAACTCCGACTTCTTCAGGGGAACCAGGTCCACCGCGGCTTGCGCCGCTTCCACCATATGCTCCAGCACCTGTCTAGGCCTCCTGTCCGGTTCGGCCCGCCACAATGGCCGAGTTGGGCGGCCTTGGAAAGACCGCCTTGCGGTCGGGCGCCACCCAGGGGATCATGCCGACCGGCTTTTCGAACGGCAGAGGTCCCGCCATGCCCGCACCCATGACCCTGGTCATCGGCACCAAGCGCTTTTCGTCATGGTCGCTGCGCCCCTGGCTTGCCGCCAAGATGGCCAGCGTCGACTTCGACGAGGTGCTGATCGCCCTGCGCCGGCCCGAAACCAAGGCCGAGATTCTGAAACACTCGCCCTCGGGCAAGGTCCCCTGCCTGATCCATGGCGCCCTTACCATATGGGATTCGCTGGCGATCTGCGAATACCTGGCCGAACTGCATCCCACCCTGTGGCCGGAAGGCCGGGAGGCGCGCGCGGTGGCGCGCGCGGTGTCGGCCGAGATGCATTCCGGCTATCCGAACTTGCGCAACGCCTGTTCCATGGATGTGTGCGAGGTGACGCCGCTGGCCGACATTCCGCCCGAGGTGCAGGCCGAAATCGACCGCATCAAGGCGCTGTGGAACGATTGCCGCGCCCGCTTCGGCACCAAGGACGGCGGCCCCTTCCTGTTCGGCCGCTTCTCGGCGGCGGACGCCATGTTCGCGCCCGTGGTCACCCGCTTCACCACCTTCGCCATTCCGTTGGATCCGGTGTCCCAGGCCTATTGCGACGCCATCTGGTCGCTGCCGCCCATGCAGGAATGGAAGCGTGCGGCGTGCGACGCCTGATCTCGCCTTAGCGCCCGCCTGTGGTCTCGGCGTAGTACGCGGCCGCCCCCGGGTGCAGCGGAATGCCCATGGTGGGCAGCGCGGTGGCGTCCAGGTGGACCAGGCGGCCGCGCGGGTTCCCCTGCAGCAGCAGCTTCTGGGTGGACGGATGCCATAGCGCCCGGGTGACGCCGCGCACCAGCGCGGGGTCCTCCTCGGCCGGAGCCAGCAGGGCCACGGCGATGGTTAGCGTCCGTACCGGCAGCAATTGGCCCTCGTAGGTGTCGGCGGGGATTTCGCCCGGCACCAGATACGGGTTCTGCGCCCGCAGTCGCTCGGCCGGGCCGTCGTCCAGCGGCACCAGCGAGATGGCGATATTGCGGGCAAGTTCGGCAATCACCGCCAGCGGCGGGCCGTCCAGCGCCAGGAAGGCGTCCAGTTGGCCGGCGGCCAGCGCCTCGGCGGCGGCGGCGGTGCGCATGGGCGCCACCCTCACCTTGTCGGCGATACCCCAGGCGGCCAAAATCTGGCGCCCGTGGATGGAGAGCGCCGAATCCGCCTCGCCCAGCGACACCTTCTTGCCCTTGAGGTCCTTGACGCTGCGGATGCCGCTGTCCCTGCGCGTCACTAGGTGGAGGTATTCGGGGTATAATGTGGCGATGGCGCGCAGGTTGGGCGCGGCGCGACCCTTGTAAGGACCGATGCCGTGATAGGCCCAGAAGGCGATGTCGGCGTGCACCAGGGCGGCATCCAGGCGGTGCAGGCGAAGCGCCTCCACGTTGGCGGCCGAGCCCTCGGTGGACTTGGCCACCGCCACCAGGCCCGGCACCCCGCACGAGCCGCCGCGGTCGCACTCGCGCGAACCGGGGGGGTTGGACAGCGCGTTGGCGATCAGTCCACCGATGGGAAAGCGTGTCTCGCTGGTGGGGCCGGTGCCCAGCTGGAAGAAGCGCGGCTCGTCGGCCAGGGCCGGCACCGCGACCAGCGTGGCCAAGACCCATAGAATGGCAAGACGGAACCCGAACAGCAAAACATTCCTCCCGGCAAGGCAACTGCAAGAGTATAGCGCGGGTGATCGCAAACGCGTCGTGTTATCCACTGGCGCTCATGCACAATTGCGGTTTCCACCTGCAAGAAATCAAGGCATTATGGGGCGTTAACCATCAGGCTGGGGTTCGATGGACAACGACGAGTTGAAGCCGATCGCGGACAGCGACATGGATTCCATGTTCGTGCTGCCGCTATCGATCATTCCCCTGGAAACGCCGGCGCTGCAAAGCGCCAAACTGATCAAGAACGTCCGCCTGAAAAGCGTGGTCGAGATTTTTCAGGACGTCCAGACCGGCTCGGGGCAGGTGGACATCGAAAGCCTGCCGCGCATGTTCGAGTGGGCGGACGGCCAGTTGCATCCCGACCATGCCATCCTGCGCCGCTTGGCGCTGCTGCCCAGCTACGACGTCTATTCCTTGCGCATCTCCTTGCGCGAGCACGGCATCCCGGTGAACGACTACTCGGCCCTCAAGCTCAGCCCCGAGAAGGCGGGCGAGCTGACCAAGTACATGCTGATGTTCACTCGTCCGCTGATGAAGCTGATCTATGCGGACGAGGCGGTGAACGTGCAAAGCTACGACGACCTGCTGAAGCTGTTCCGCGACCCCGACGTCAAGAAGGCGCGCCAGCGGCTGGAGCAGATGGCGCAGAGCCTGAATATCGAGATCTGGGACGTGCCGCGCTTCCTTGAGGATTACGGCGACACCTTCCTGTCGCTGTCCTATTTCCGCCACTGCCTCGATCGCCTGGAGCCCTATTTCACCTCCTGCGTGGAAAGCCTGAAGCCCATCCGGGCGCATTTCCAGCTCAAGCAGGACATTGGGCTGATGAAGAATTGCGACATGATCGAGGACACCATCAACAACATCTCGGCCTCCATCACCGGCCGGTTGGAAGTGTTCGAGAAGCGCACCCGCGAGATGTGGAACAACCTGAACCAGGAAGAATTCCGGCAGGTCAAGGCGCTGATCGAGCGCTACCACGTCACCATCGGCGCCGCGCTGTGTGGCCTGACGGTGAAGATGAACTCGTTCGCCCGCACCTTCCCGCGCCCGGTGTCGGGCGGCCCGGTCAAGCGCGCCGACTTCATGGCGTCCGAGATGATCCAGGGCATCGAGTTGATCCGGAATACCGAAAAGCAGTACGCAGTTTAACTCTACCTCCAAAGCGCTACCGCTACGGAGGCATGGGGTTGTTGCCGTATGGGGGGCGCGTGCTATGCTTCGGCCGTCCCGATAAGCCAGTGTCGCAAGGGACCGGCATCATCCTTGGGGGCGGAGGAGTCTCGTGCGTTCTAGGACATGCGGCGGGCGCAGCCGGGGGGCTGGGCGCCCATGCTGATCGCCGCCGCGCTGTTGGCGCTGCCTCTGCTTTCCCTGTTCGCCATCTTCGCCGGTCGCAAGGACGCGACCCACGGCGTCGTCTATGCCGGGGCGTTCTTGTGCTCGGTGGCGCTGATCTCGGCCGGGCTTGAGCACCTGGGCAATCATTGGGGGCCGCCGGCCCTGGTGCTGCCCTTCGGCCTGCCGTGGCTGTCCGCTCATTTCCGCGTCGACAACCTGTCCGCCCTGTTCCTGCTGATCGTCAATGTGCCGGCCGCTGCCGCCTCGGCCTTCGCGGTGGGCTATTCCCATCACTTGCCCGAGCGCCGGCGGGTGACGCCGTTCTATCCGATGTTCCTGTTCGGCATGAACGCCGTGCTGGTGGCCGACGACGCCTTCGTCTTCCTGGTGGCGTGGGAGTTCATGTCGCTGGCCTCTTGGCTGATGGTGCTGGCCGACCACCGTTCCTCCGTTAACCGCAAGGCGGCCATGGTCTACCTAACCATGGCGGTGTTCGGCACCTTCTGCCTGCTGCCCGCCTTCGGTCTGCTGGCCGGTGGTGGCGGCGACTACACCTTCGCCTCCATGCGGCTGCATTCGCTGGGGCCGCTGGCCGGCGCCCTGGTGGTGCTGCTGGCGCTGATGGGCGCCGGCTCCAAGGCCGGTTTGGTGCCGCTGCATGCCTGGTTGCCGCTGGCTCACCCGGCCGCCCCCAGCCATGTTTCGGCGTTGATGAGCGGCGTCATGACCAAGGTGGCGCTGTACGGGTTGATCCGCATCCTGTTCGACCTGCATGGCCACGTGGGCTGGCAGTGGGGCGCCGCCATGATGGTGGTGGGCGGAATCAGCGCGGTGATGGGCGTGCTGTACGCGGTCATGCAGGACGACGTGAAGACCCTGCTGGCCTATTCCACGGTCGAGAATGTGGGCATCGTGGTGATCGGCTTGGGGCTGGCCATCGCCTTCAAGGATGACGGCGAGAAGAGCCTGGCCGCGCTGGCCCTGGTGGCCGGCCTCTACCACATGATCAATCACGCCGTATTCAAGAGCCTGCTGTTCCTGGGCGCCGGCAGCGTCATCGCCGCCACCGGGCAGCGCTCGCTGGCCGCGCTGGGCGGGTTGCTGAAGCGCATGCCGTGGACCGGCGCCGCCTTCCTGATGGGTGCTGCCGCCATCTCGGCGCTGCCGCCGCTTAACGGCTTCGTGTCGGAATGGCTGGTGCTGCAATCCCTGTTCAAGGGCCCCGCCGTGCCCCATTGGGCCATGAAGTTCGGTGTGCCCGTGGTCGGCGCCCTGTTTGCCCTGGCCGCCGCTTTGGCCGGCACCTGTTTCGTGCGCTGCTTCGGCATCGGCTTCCTGGGCCGCCCGCGCTCGGTCGAGGCGGCCGAGGCTACCGATGTCACCTTCGGCATGCGCTGGTCGATGGCGGCGCTGGCCGGCTTGTGCGTGGTGCTGGGCGCCATCCCGGTGCGCATCACCGACGCCCTGTCGGTGGTGGTGCAGCCGCTCATCGGCACCGGCTTCGCGGTGTCGTCCGACCTGGGTTGGCCGTTCCTGTCGCCGGTGTCCAACACCCGTGGCTCGTATTCCGGCACCGTGCTGGTGATGGTGGGCCTGTCCCTGTTCGGCATCGCCATTGCCCTGGTGCACCGCCTGGGCACCCGCGCCACCCGTGCGGCCGACTCCTGGGACTGCGGCACGCCCGAGGACAACCCGGCCACCCAGTACACCGGCCAGTCCTTCGCCCAGCCGCTGCGCCGCTCGTTCGGCGCCACCATTTTCCGCGCCCGTGAGAGTGTGGTGATGCCGCAGCCGGGCGATGACTCGCCGGCCCGGCACAAGGCGACCATGATCGACCCCATCTGGACCGGGCTGTACGAGCGCCTTGCCCGCGTGGTGGATGCGGTGGCCGAGCGGGTCAACCGCATGCAGTACCTGACGGTGCGGCGCTATCTGCTGATGATGTTCTGCACGCTGGTGTTCCTGCTCCTGGTGGTGGCGGTGAGGCAGCAGCAATGACGGCAATCCTCTGGCAATTGGTGCAGGTCGTGCTGGCGCTGGCGACGGCGCCGCTGGTCACCGGCTATGTCCGCTTCGTCAAGGCGCGCCTGAACGGCCGGCGCGGCCCCTCGGTGCTGCAGCCCTACCGCGACCTCTACCGGCTGGTGCAGAAAGAGGCGGTGGTGGCCCATTCCGCCTCGTGGATCTTCCATGCCGCACCTTACGTGGTTTTCGCCTCGGCCTGGCTGGCGGCTTGTCTGATCCCCACCTTCACCACCAACATCTTCCTGGCCCCCGCCGCCGACCTGATCGCCCTGGTGGCGCTGCTGGCGGTGGGCCGCTTCTGGCTGGCGCTGGCCGGCATGGACGTGGGCACCGCATTCGGCGGCATCGGCGCCAGCCGCGAGATGCTGATCGCCTCGCTGGCCGAGCCGGCCATGCTGATGGTCACCTTCTCGCTGTCGCTGGTGTCGGGCACCACCCAGCCGGCCCAGATCATCGCCTTCGTGCTGGGCGGCAATGTGGGTATCGAGGTCTCGTTAGGTTTGGCGCTCGCCGCCATGGTCATGGTCGCCATCGCCGAGAACGGCCGCATCCCCATCGACAACCCCTCGACCCATCTGGAACTGACCATGGTGCATGAGGCCATGGTGCTGGAATATTCCGGCCGCCACCTGGCCATGATCGAGGCCGCGGCGATGGTCAAGCTGACCCTCTACATGGCCTTGATCGCCTGCCTGTTCGCCCCCTGGGGCATGGCCCAGCCGGGCGCCGATTTCCCTGCCATCGCCATCGGCATGGCCAGCTTCATGCTGAAGCTGTTCGTGCTGGCTTCGGGGCTGGCCTTGTTCGAGACCGCCATCGCCAAGATGCGCGTGTTCCGCTACGCCGACTTCCTGGGCGGCGCCCTGCTGCTGGGGCTGCTGGCCACCATCTTCCTCTACGTGTCGGAGGCTGTCTGATGCTTCAGGCTTTGTCCTACGACCTCGCCCACCTGATCGGCGCCACCGTGCTGATGGCCGGTTTCGGCCTGCTGTATCAGCGCCGCCTGTTCGCGGTGTTGAACACCTTCTCGTTCCAGGCATTGGCGCTGGCCGCCGCCGCCGCGTGGCAGGCCCATGTGCAGCACGCGCCGCACCTTTACTTCACCGCCGGCATCGCCCTGGTATTCAAGGCCATGATCGTGCCCTTCGCCCTGCACTGGCTGGTCGAGCGGCTCGGCATCCACCGCACGGTGGAGACGGCGCTGTCCATCGGCTGGACCATGATCATCGGCGTGGCGCTGGTGGCGCTGTCCATCCTGCTGGTGCTGCCGGTGACGGCCAAGGCTGCCGCGCTGACGCGCGAGAGTCTGGCGCTGGCCATGAGCGTGGTGCTGCTGGGCATGCTGATGATGATCACCCGGCGCAATGCGGTCACCCAGGTGGTGGGCTTCATGGCGCTGGAGAACGGGCTGATCCTGGCCGCCGTTTCAGCCAAGGGCATGCCGCTGGTGGTCGAGATCTCGGTGGCGTTCTCGGTGCTGGTAGCCATGACCCTGTTCGGCATCTTCTTCTTCCGCATCCGCGAGCGCTTCGATTCGCTGGATCTCAACTACATCGAGACGTTCCGGGGCGACCGACAATGACCGTGCCCGGCTTCGACAATCCGCTGACCTGGATCCTGGCGATTCCGCTGGCTGCGGCCGGCCTGCTGGCGGTGCTGCCCAACTGGCGGGTGGCGTCCTGGGTCAACGTGGCGGTCTCGCTGGCGACCTTCGCCGCCTCGGCGGTGCTGTTCCACCACCGGCCCGAACCGACGCGCCTGCTGTTCATCGACGATTTCAACGTCTATCTGGTGGCGCTGACCGCTTTCATCGGCCTGTCCACGGCGGTGTTCTCGGCCGCCTATATCGCCCGCGAGACCGAGGCAGAGCGCCTGAGCTCCATGCATCTGCGCTTCTACCACTCCATGTACCAGGCCTTCCTGTTCACCATGCTGCTGGCGCTGACCGCCAACAACACCGGCGTCATGTGGGTGGCGGTGGAGGCGGCGACCCTGACCACCGTGCTGATGGTGAGCCTGTACCGCTCGCGTGAGGCCATCGAGGCGGCTTGGAAATACTTCATCCTGTGCTCGGTGGGTATTGGCCTGGCGCTGTTCGGCACCACGCTGGTGTACTTGGCGGCTCAGCCGGTGATGGGCGACGGCGCCGACGCCATGGCGTGGACGCTGCTGGTCAAGCGCGCCGCGTCGTTCCAGCCCGATCTGCTGAATCTGGCCTTCGTCTTCGTGCTGGTGGGCTATGGCACCAAGGTGGGCCTGGCGCCGCTGCATGCCTGGCTGCCCGATGCCCACGCGGAAGGCCCCACCCCCATTTCGGCGGTGCTGTCGGGCCTGCTGCTCAACGTCGCGCTTTACGCGCTGCTGCGCTTCAAGATGGTCATCGCCGCCAACCCGGACACCCTGGCGCCGGGGCCGCTGATGATCATGATGGGCTTCTCGTCGCTGTTCGTGTCGGCGTTCATGCTCTACAAGCGCGGCGACATCAAACGCCTGTTCGCCTATTCGTCCATCGAGCACATGGGCGTCATCACCTTCGCCTTCGGCATGGGCGGCCCGGTCGCCAATTTCGCCGGGTTGATGCACATGACCATGCATTCGCTGACCAAGTCGGCGGTGTTCTTCTCGGTGGGCATCGTTACCCAGAACGCCGGCACCAAGCGCATCAACGAGATTTCTGGTCTGACCGAGACCACGCCGGTGCTGGGCTGGGCCTTCGTCATCGCCGTGCTGGCCATCGCCGGCCTGCCGCCCATGGGCGTGTTCATGAGCGAGTTCCTAGTGGTCAGCTCGACCTTCGCCCGCCAGCCGCTGCTGGCGGTGCCGCTGATCGTCGGCTTGCTGTTGGCCTTCGCCGCCTTGTTGATGCGCCTGCAAGGCATGGCCTTCGGCCCGCCGCCCGAGCATCCGCACCCGGCCCACGGCCGCGCCACCGGTATCTCCACCGTGCTGGCCTACACCCCCATGTGGGCCCATCTGGCCCTGGTGCTGGTGGCCGGCCTGTACCTGCCGCCGGTGCTGAACGTCTGGTTCCAGGCGGTCGCCGGAATGTTGGGGTAAGGCCATGCTGGGCAACGTCACCCTGCTCGATTTCCTGTCCATCGGCCGCGAGGTGCCCGGCCACAAGCCGTGGCCGCGCTTCCAGCTGGACCTGCCCGGCTGGCGCAGCTTCGAGGACCGCCTCGCCGCCGCCGACTGGGTTCTGCTGGCCGAATGGGCCGAGCCCAACGAGGTCCATGCCGCCTTCCGCGACGAGCAGACCGGCGACATCGCCGTGGTGTCGCATCCCTGCCTGAACCACCGCTTCGTCGCCCTGGGCAAGCGCCGTCCCGGCGCCATCCGGATGGAGCGTGCCATCCACGACCTCTACGGCCTGGCGCCGCAGGGCATTGCCGACCAGCGCCCCTGGCTCGACCACGGCCGCTGGAAGGTGAAGCATCCACTGGGAAGCCCGCGCGCCTATGACGGCGGTCCGCAGCCCTACAAGTTCCGCGCCGCCGAGGGCGACGGGCTGCATCAGATTCCAGTGGGCCCGGTCCACGCCGGCATCATCGAGCCGGGGCATTTCCGCTTCCACGCCCAGGGCGAAACCGTCGTGCGGCTGGAGGAACGGCTGGGCTACGTGCATAAGGGCATCGAAGGCCTGGTGCAGGGCAAGCCCATTGCCGACGCCGCCCGCATCGTCTCGCGCACCTCGGGCGATTCCACCGTGGCCTACGCGCTCGCCTTCGCCCAGGCGGTGGAAGCGGCGGCCAGAATCGAGGCGCCGCCGCGCGCCCAATACCTGCGCGTCCTGATGGCCGAACTGGAGCGGATCGCCAACCACCTGTTCGACA
>Ga0306923_10005165_pt1 | contig 12666 bp, 10 predicted proteins | sample sta12Can44000108_FD_203841 | JGI IMG/M metagenome (GOLD analysis project Ga0306923, IMG submission 203841) | Lab enrichment of tropical soil microbial communities from Luquillo Experimental Forest, Puerto Rico - statanox.12C.anox.44.000.108 (v2)... | ecosystem: Environmental > Terrestrial >... | reverse complement strand
CAGTTGACGCATTTCACCGGTTTGTCGCTCTGGATCGGCACCAACCTGCCGCTCGACTTGCGCCTGCTGGGCATCGGCACCAAGCGGCAAACGGCGAGTCAGCTCTCCGATGCCCTCTTTGCCTGGAATTGGACGGGATTTTGCATTGCGGTTCTCGGCGGCTTCATGCTTTTTTCCAGTGCCGCCACAAAATATGTTCCGAATCCTGCATTTGAAATCAAGCTGGGCCTTCTGGTTCCCATCGGCGTCCTGTGGCATATCTTGGTGCAGTGGCACGCGCGCCGATTTGAGCACGGCCCGCGCGTGAGCCTGTTTGGAAAAGTTGCTGGCATGGTGGAAATCTTGCTGTGGTTTTCCGTAATTACAGCGGCCGTGTCGATCCCCAATTTCGAAACACACTAAACTTGGCCTTGCGTGGGCATGAGAATTGCCTCTTGGTATCGAATTCTGGCATTTCTGGCCATCCTAGCCGCCGGTTGCGGCCAGCGACCAAACCGGGAATTTTCGGGTCCGCTACCCACCGTCGATTCGTCAACTGTAGGGTCGATCAGAGGCACGGTCACGCTCGCAGGCTTGCCCCCGCTCTTCAAGCCGATTGACATGAGCCAGTCGTCTGCTTGTGTGCAGGCTAATCCAATGCCTGTCGTTCCGCCGATTGTCGTCGTCGGTGATCGCGGTGCACTGGCCAACGTCGTCGTTTATGTGAAAGGCGGCCTCGGCAGATACAAGTTCTCCACGTCCACCAATCCTGTGATCCTCTCGCAGAAAAATTGCATGTACGAGCCGCACGTGATGGCGCTCATGACCGGCCAGCCGATGGCCGTCGAAAATAACGATCCCACGATGCACAACGTACACCCGCTGCCTAGGCACAATCGGCAGTGGAGCAGTTCGCAGCCTGCCGGTTCGGCGGCGCTCAGATCTACTTTCGAACGCCCTGAATTCGCCATGCCCGTGCTTTGCAATGTACATCCGTGGATGCGCGCTTTTGTCTTCGTGTTCGACCATCCTTATTTCGCAGTCACCTCGACGGACGGCACGTTCGTCTTAGCCGGACTTCCTGCTGGAAACTACACGATCGAGGCTTGGCATGAAAACTATCCAGCCCAGGACCAAACGGTCACGCTCGCTGCGAAAGAATCCCGGGCGATATCGTTCACGTTTAAGTGAACGAGCACCTGTCTGTCTCTATTTAAACGGCTAAGGAGGCTTGGGGAAGCTCTCGAAGAGATCCTCGAATCGGCCGGGGTGAAATCGACCTGCTTTGTTTAGCCCGCTGATTGTATGGAGTGAAGCAGGCGTTGCTCCTCTCCGTGCGGGTCGTTGACGAGTTTCCACTCGTCGTTGATGACCATCACAGCGCGTTTCTTGGTGTCGAAGGGTTCCCAGTGCGGGGCCAGTTTTGTGTTGGGATCCCCGGTGCGCGCGAAGGCGACCCAGGCGGAACTAATTCTGTCCTCCAGGGCGTAGCGATCTTCGCCGGAGCCGAGCATCGACTTCGCCAAGTCCACGTTGTCAAAAACAAACGGAATCTCAACCGTGTGGAATGACCGCAGCTTGCCTTCCCGCACCGGCGAGCGCCAGGTGAAGTAATACTGATAGACGGGAGCTTTGGCCTGGTCCGCTTTGCGTTCGGCTTCGGTGACGACGCCCGCGCGAAAAGTCGCGTCGGAGGCCATCGCCAGATAGAGATCGGTGTTCGACTGAGTAGGCCGACCTGCGCGATACGCGGCAATCAACCGGTCGACCTGTTCGTCGCTGGCGGTGCGCAGCATTTGCTTGACGTGCGTGTGAAACGTGACGTCGTCCATTGAATCGAGAGTCTGACCTGGGAAAAAAGCAACTTCGGTTTCGACTGTGCCGATCAACAAGGGAATATCTGCGGAAATTTCCGGTGCAACGGGATCGAACGGATTGACGGGCAGCGTCTTGCCATCGACGACAGGGCCGAAGGCGATACCGGGCGCACCTGGAACGGGCGCAGCGCCGGCGGTGGGCGCCAACAATTCGTCAACGGAAAGCGTTTGTAGACGATCAAGTTCATTCGGCTTGAGGTTTAGCTTGGCGAGATACATTTCGGTAGATTTATTTGCTGCGTCGCGCGACATGCCTCGCACTGCGGCGCCGCTTTGAACGATTGCTCGGTGGAAGAGACCCTTGGCCTCGGGCATGGCCATGAGGGAACTGACTTTTCCTCCACCGCCGGACTGACCGAAGATAGTCACGTTACTTGGGTCGCCGCCGAAAGCCGAAATGTTATCGCGAATCCATTCAAGCGCTCGGATGATGTCGAGATTTCCGAGATTGCTTGAATTGGCGTACTTCTCGCCGCCAATTCCGGCTAAGTACAAATAACCGAAGGCAGTGAGGCGGTGATTGAGAGTGACCACAACCAGCTCATGTTTCTTGGCAAGGTTCGCGCCGTCGTAGCAGAGGAAACCACCTGAGCCGCTGGTGTAACCGCCGCCGTGCAACCACACCATTACGGGGCGCTTGTGACTTTGACCGAGGCCGGCGCTCCAGATGTTGAGGACCAGGCAGTCCTCGCCCATGGGCTCGTTGCGATCCATGGGTTCGAATTCAGGAGGCACTTGCCCGTGAAAGGAACTGGCCAGTTGCGGCGCCCGCAGGCCCAGTTCGAAGCAGTCGCGGACCTCCGTCCAAGGCTCGCGCGTGGCCGGCGGCCTGAAACGATTCGAGCCAGCGGTCGAGGCCGCGTAAGGAACGCCCTTGAAGGCATGCACCTTATCCTGCAGGGTGCCGCGAACTTTGCCGCAGGTAGTTGATACGGTGGCGCCGGAAACGGGTTTGCCATCGTCGGCAAATGCGCGTGCCAATCCGCCGCCCCCTAGGGAGCTCATTGCGAGTGACCCAAAACCGAGGAACGTTCGACGATCCATTTGAGTGCCTCCGATTCGGATGTGTGGGGGTTTGCAAAGGTGGGCCCAGCGGCTAAACCGGAAGGCGCAGCGCATTTAGGATGAGTGACGATCCCCAACATTTGTTTATAGTCACCGATAGGTGAGATTCTAAGGACCATATTCTGTCATTCGTAAAATGCGGGTAGACGAATTGCCAGCGGAAGAAAGGTTCCTCGCTCGTTCGCCCCGGTGAACTACTTCTCAACCGCGGAACGGCTGCCCTTCTTTCTATTTTAGAAAATCACACGCCGAAAGCGACGCAAGGCAAGCTCGGCGGATATTCAGTCGCCTCACAGCTCGAATCATCGCTCAGCTTACTTCTCAACGGCTATTGGCGGCCCGATCTCCTCCGCCCCCGGTCCGCATTCCGGTCGTCATTCTACTGTACGCTGTAGGAAGTGCAAAGCGCGAGAGTTGGTGGGCTTGTCAGCGGATCGGGACACAACCGTCCTACCGCTTCTGGCCGGAGAGCGGCGCGACGGACAGACGATTCCGCGGCTTCTCTACACCACGGCGATGATAGCCGAAGAAGCCGGGGCCGGCGCCTCGGAGAATTAGTTCTGCTTCCATTTGTTGGTCAGGGACTCAATGGTGGGGTAGGAGTAGGCTTCCACGAAGGTATGTTCGGCCGGCTGCGTGCCGCCGTTCGTGGCCCGGGCCAACATTTCAACGGCCTTGTCCATTGTGAGTGAAGTAACGACGGCTGCGCACAACTGACCCTGATCGACGAGCGGTCGGCTGCGCTCCGCGACGCCCACACCCGCGCAAGGGATGGCCATCCATTTCACTCGCTCCGCACTGTGCGCGATGGCATCGAAGGCTTTTCTTGCTCCGGTGATGAAGTCAACGTTCTGCGAAACGATCAGTTGGGTACCCTCGGGGCGCTGCTTGGTGAGATTGAGCCAGGAGGAAACTGCATTGGAGGCGCCTTCGGTGTCTGACGTCAAGACCTTTACGCACCGTACCTCGACATTGCCCGGCTTGCTGCCCTCCATGCCTTCAAATCGCTTGGTGGCCCACCAAGTCATCTGCGGGCCGCGCAGATAGAGAACCGATCCTCCTTTTTGCAAGATGGCGCCGATCTGACGCCCTTGAATGCGGCCGACCCCCATGTGATCTTGCGAAATCTGGAATACCGGAGTTTTGGTTCTCCTGCGAAGAGCGCTGATGTAGTCCGCATGCGCGTTGCTGAGGACCCACCCGACTCCTGCAGCAACGGCTGCCTCGGCGACGCGAGGCAACCCCGCGGCGCTGACCGGCTCGACGATGATACCGTTCGGACGCGAGCGCGAGGATTGCACCAAATTCAGCAAATGCTGGCCCTGAGCGACCGGGTCCATTTGCGCAGATACAATGTCCAGTTCTACTCCGAGGCGGTCCGCGACAGCCTGGGCTGCTGCGGTTTGCGCACGGAGGTACATCGTCTCGCCAGGGACGGACAGAACAAACTTCAATGGATTCACGAGCCCACCCCTTCTGTAGGGTACATCTTCCGCACAGTGGCGGGGGGCTGAGGGGCGGAAGCCTTGATCTAGACGACAACCCGAGGGCAGAAGCAAGCGAAGGCGGCCGCAGAGAAAACGGACGGTAGGTCGCGCAACACGAAGATGCCGCCGGGGGCCCCGCCCAACCCTTTTGGTGCGACGTGGTGACCTCCAACAAAACGTTGTCGCACCTGCGACGCGTAATTTTCGACTGCGACCAAACCAGCTGGCGCTCATCTCATCTCCTTTAGCGCCTCAACGTGTTGCGTGCTAAGGTTAGAGGCCCAGCCGAGACAAAGTGGTACTTCAGGGCGAAAGCCTCTATGTGGGACCAAAACGTTCCGCCCTAAGCTCGATCAACGAATTCTGTTTCAGACGCTAGAATTTCTTACCCAAACGGACCCGGTTATGCCCAAACCAATTCTGTTGAGTGTGGATGATGATTCCGATGTGTTGCGGGCAATCGAGCGCGACCTGCGCTCGAAGTACGGTGCTGACTACCGCGTGATCGGAAGCGATTCGCCCGAGCAGGCAGTAAATCTGCTCAAGCAATTGAAGCTGCGCAATGACCATGTCGCGCTGCTGCTCGCCGACCAGCGCATGCCGCACATGGATGGCGTCGCGTTTCTACAAGAGGGTATGCAAATCTTCCCCGACGCGAAGCGCGCGTTGCTGACGGCCTATGCGGATACAAACGCAGCGATCAGTGCAATCAATGAGGCCAACATCAACTACTTCTTCATGAAGCCGTGGGATCCTCCGAGCGAGCATCTCTACCCGCAATTGGATGACCTGCTCGACGATTGGCAGGCGTCGTACCGGCCGGCGTTTGAAGGCATTCGCGTATTAGGGACGCGCTGGTCGCCCAAGTCGTACGAGCTCAGGGACTTTCTGGCCCGCAACCGGGTTCCTTACCAATGGATCGATGTGGAGACCTCTGCAAATGACCCGGAAACGAAGCGAGTGCTCGAGGCTTTAGGTCCGGAGGCCGCCAATCTTCCGGTGGTGCTGTTTCCTGACGGCACAAGACTTCTGGAGAGCGCACCGCTTGAAGTAGCGCAGAAAGTGGGCCTGCGCACCCGGGCACAAACCGATTTCTATGATCTGGCGATTATCGGCGGAGGCCCGGCCGGGCTGGCTGCCGCCGTGTATGGCGCCTCTGAGGGGCTGCACACCGTAATAGTCGAACGCGAAGCGCCCGGTGGACAGGCGGGCATGAGTTCGCGCATTGAAAACTATCTTGGCTTCCCGACGGGACTGAGTGGCGGCGACCTAGCAAGACGCGCGGTGGTACAAGCACAGCGCTTTGGCGTAGAGATTCTGGCTCCGCAGGAAGCTCTCAGCGTGCGGACCGAAGGGCCATACCGTTTCGTGAAGCTCGGGGATGGAAACGAGATTTCCTGCCATGCGTTGATGATCGCCACGGGCGTGCAGTGGCGGCTCCTGGAGGCGGGAGGCGTCGAGCGCCTGCAGGGCGCGGGTGTGTATTATGGCGGCGGCGCGACGGAGGCTTTGTCCTGCCAAAACGAAATCGTCTATGTGATCGGCGGTGCCAATTCAGCGGGACAGGCAGCGATGAATTTCTCGAAATATGCAGACCGCGTCGTGATTGTCGTTCGCGGAGCATCCTTATCGAGCTCGATGTCGCAGTACCTGATCGATCAAATTAAGGAAACTTCCAATATTCAGATTTGGCCGCATGCCAGTGTGGCCGAAGTGCACGGAGAAACGCACCTCGAAGAAATTTCTTTCCTCTGCTCCGATACGGGGAAGACGGAACGGGTGCCGGCAAACGCGATGTTTATTTTTATTGGGGCCATGCCGCAAACAGGGTGGCTCGATGGCGTGGTCGAGCGAGACAACCTTGGTTTCATTCTGACCGGGCCGGATTTGATTCGCGACGGGCAGCGGCCCAAAGGATGGGCGCTCGACCGGGATCCGTTTCTGTTGGAAACGAATGTGCCGGGGATTTTCGCGGTGGGTGACGTGCGGCACGGCTCGGTCAAGCGGGTCGCTTCGGGAGTCGGCGAGGGATCGGTCGCGGTGCAGTTCATCCATCAGTACCTGAGCAAGGTCTAATGGTCACAAACTCCGAGCTGGTTCAAGTGCCCGTATTCGCCGGTCTGCCCGAAGACCAGATTACCTGGTTTCTCAGTCAAGCAACCGAAGTGCCGCTTAAGGCCGGCGCAACATACTTCCGCGAAGGAGATCCGGCGGACGCAATGTTTGTGATCCTTGAGGGGCAAGTTCAAGTGCGCGGTGAGATTGGCGGCGAAACCGTGGTGCTGGCGATACAGGCGGGTAGCGTCACGGGCCTGCTGCCCTTCTCGAGAATGAAACAATTCACGGTGGCCGCACGAGCCCTAACCGATGCGCGCGTGCTGCGCTATCCCTCTTCGCGATTTCCCGAGCTGGTACAAAAAATGCCCGAGCTGACCCAGCGCCTCGTGGCCCTGATGTCGGACAGAATCCGCGAAACGACCCGCCGCGAACAGCAGCGGGATCGACTGGTTTCGTTGGGGAAATTATCGGCCGGACTGGCACACGAGCTGAATAATCCCGCTTCCGCCGCCAGCCGGGCGGCCAGCCAATTACGAGACGTTTTGAAGAAGGTGCGGGACGCGAGCCATGAACTGGGGAGCCGCGAGCTCACCGCCGCTCAGAAAGCGGAAATCGAAAAACTTGAAACTTCCTTCGTGCAACACGATGAAGTTCCGCCCGACCCGTTGGCGGTGAGCGATCTAGAAGATGAGATCGATTCCCTGCTGAGAAGTCGCGGACTGAACGACCTGTGGCAGTTGGCCGCTGATCTGGCCCATCGAAATGTCAAGCCGGAATCGATTGAGTCGCTATTCGCGATCTTGGAACCGGAGACGGCACGGGCCGCCCTGGTCAGGATCGCAGCGTCTGTTGAGGTAGCAACCTTGTTGAATGAGATTGAGAGCGGCACGGCACGAATATCCGATCTGGTCAAAGCGATTAAGGAATACACCTATATGGACCAGACGCCGCTACAAAACGTCGATATTATAAAGAGCCTTGAAAACACCCTGACGATTCTGAATCACAAGCTGAAGCACGGCGTTTCGGTGAAACGCGATTATCAAAGGGTTCCTCTCCTGGTGAATTCCTTCGGAAGCGAATTGAACCAAGTTTGGACGAATATCATCGTGAATGCGATCGAAGCGATGCAGGGCAAAGGCGAGCTGCACATTCAGACCTATCGCGATGACAACTGCGTAGTGGTGGAGATCGGCGACAACGGCCCGGGCATCGCACCCGACGTGCTCCCCCACATTTTCGAACCGTTCTTCACTACCAAGGGAGTGGGCGAAGGAACCGGCTTGGGGCTCGACACGGTTCAGCGGATCGTGAAGAAACACCGCGGGAATATTCAGGTGGACTCGAAGCCCGGCGACACCAGGTTTCAGGTTTGGCTCCCGCTGTCGGAGAGTTTAACCTAGAAGGTCCCAGGGGCAGCTCCTGCTAGCCAAACAGCAAACAGGGGCTATGATTTTGCACCAGAGAGTAGCGCCACCCCCGCGGCTTCTTTGGTGTGTCCCGGAAGACGGATGCAAACGACTGAAGTCTTGGTCATCGGCGGCGGGCCCTATAGCCTGGCCATCGGCGCGCTTGCCAAAAGCTCCGGCCTGGACGTCGGCATCGTCGGCGAAGCCATGGGGTTTTGGAAGCACAACATGCCGCCCGGCATGTTCCTGCGATCGGGACTCGATTGGCACCTGGACGCCCTAGGAACCCACAGCCTAAAGGCCTTCCTCGAAGAAAAACGAATTCCGCTAGCAGCTGCGCAACCTTTGCCCATTGAAACGTTCGTTGAATATGCGGAGTGGTTTCGCCAGGCGAAAAAAATAGAGGTGCAGCCCCTACGCGTCTGTCGCGTGGGACGCATAGATGGCCATTTCGAGGCGCATTGCGACAATGGAAAAACGATTCGGGCACAGCGCTTGGTTGCTGCCCCCGGCCTAGCCTGTTTCGGTCATATCCCCGCCGAATTTGCCTACGGACGCATGGGCAAACGCATTTTTCACACCGCGGAAATTGTGGACTTTCGTCCGCTCGCTGGCAAAAGTTGCTTGATCGTAGGCGGCCGCCAGAGCGCTTTTGAATGGGCCGCGCTAATGGCCGAAGCGGGAGCCGAATCCGTCGACCTGGCCTTCCGGCACGAGACGCCGCGCTTCGTGACTTCCGATTGGTCGTTTACCGATGCGATGATTCAGGATACCCTGCGCGTGCGCGGCTGGTTCCGGCGTCTCAATCCGAGAGAACAAGAGAGAATTCACGGCCAGTTCTGGAGGGCGGGCCGACTCCAGCTTGAGCCTTGGCTTTGGCCGCGCGTGAACAGGAAAAACGTGCGTGTTTGGCCCAAGTCGCGAATCGTCACCTGGCGGGCAACCTCGAACGGCGCCATGGAGGCCTGCCTTGAGGGAGGCGATTCGCTTGTAGCGGATTACGTCGTTTGCGCGACCGGCTACCAGGTGGACTTCTCCAGGGTGGACTATTTGGCGGAAGAGATGGCCTCCGGCGGACTGGAAGTGAAGGACGGCTTTCCACTGCTCGACGAGGATTTTCAGACAACCTTGGCGGGGCTCTACGTAGTAGGTCAGGCGTCGGTTCCGTATTTTGGGCCGTTTTTCGGTTTTATTCGGGGCGCCATCGCTTCGGCGAAAATCGTCGTAGCAAGTCTGCGGCGGAACCATGCTTGAGGGAAGGAGCAGGGCTATTCGGTTAGGCACCTGCGGAGGTGCTACGCAAACTCGCCAGCGCGGCGGCCTCATCCGTGTACGTAGCAATCGTCCTGTTCAGGTGCGTTACCTCGAAGACTTCGCGTACGTTTCCGACCGGATTGATGACGATCAGAGTGCCGCCGCCACGCGTCAGACTCACATATGATTGGACCAGAGCGCCTACCCCTGAGCTATCGATCTGCGAGACTTCGGCGAAATTCACGATCACATCGCGCTCGGCGCTTTCGGCAATCTCGCGCAGTTGCGCCTTGAAGGCATCAGCGGCAGCACCGAAGGTGATGCAACCCATCAAATCGAGGATGGTAACCGTGCCAGATTTTCTCACCGAAATTCGAAGGCTCACTTCCCCTCTCCCTAGGCGGCCCGCGCCGCGGCGTTAGGAAAGGCCCGAAAGATGGGCGCGGGATGCGAAGGCTTTCTCACCGACAAATTGGCCATCCAGGATTCGAACCTTGCAGCCGAGGTCTGGATTCCTTGCGTCGAGAATTTTTACCTTTGTTCCACAGTTGACCAAGAGAAGCTTCTCGGCGGCTACGAGAAGAGAAATTCCAAGATCGTCGTTGGCCGCTTCACAATCGTTCATTTCGGCAAAAATTTCCTCAGTAATCGGGAGCAGCACATAATTTCGCCCCGCGTCGTCGCAGATCTTTGCGATCCGGCCGATCCAGTCGGATCGCGCCGCTGCAGCGGGCTTTTCCTTCTGATGGACAACGGACCCGGGCGACCCTCCCGCCGTCGCCGGAACTGTTTCGACAGCGGCAATGAAGCGATAGCCGCGGCGCGGAAGTGTCTCCACGTAGCGCGGCTTCTTGTGCGAATCACAAAGAGCGCGACGCAGCGTTTGGATAGCGGCGTTCACGCCGTGCTCAAAATCGACGAAGGTATCTCGAGGCCAAAGGCGCTCCTGCAACTGCTTGCGGGTGAGCAACTCGCCCGGTTGTTCAAGCAACAAGGCGAGGATCTGAAAGGGGCGGCCGGCCAGACGAACCTTGCGGCCATGCTTGCGGAGTTCGCCTGTGCGGAGGTCAACGTGATAGGCGCCGAAGCACAGCTCGGTCGCAACGGGGAACGCGTCGCGCATGGATAGAGCCGGAGGTGCGAGTCTACTGCGGGCCGATGTGAAACTCAAGATGGCCAGAACGATCCTCGTAACATATTTATTATTATACTGTTACGGATTTATCTTCCTTTCACCAACAAAGGAGTCGCGTTGCATTGAACGGTTGGGCCTTTCGGGTCAAACTGCGCGTGCAGTGAGGATCGAGATGAGCAACTTCGATTTAAGGATTCGAGGGGGACGCGGGCGGGAAATGAAAATCACGATGGCGGTAAGGGGTTCAATCTTCGCAGCGGCACTGGGAGTTGCATGCTTGCTGCCGACAACCGTGCACGCGCAGGCTGAGGTGGCGCCTGATCACTACGAACTTTCCCATACGGATGTAACCCCTGCCCAGAGCGCACCGATCGCCAGCTCCAAGGAAACGAAGGCTGATTTTACAGGCAAGTTTTCGCTGCCATACAACGTGAAGTGCAGCGGCCGGAATCTGAGGCCTGGCCAGTATTCGATTGCAGTGAAGTCTGAAGGAACGAGCCGCGTGATTACGATCCACGGCAGCAGCGCCAACGTGAGCGTTCCGGCCCGCATGGTTCCGCCAAATCAGACTGCGAGCGGCAGTACCCTGATCGTCAGAAAGTCGGGCGAGGGTCGTAGCCTGGAAGGCATCTACCTCGCAGAACTGAACCAAATGCTGTACGTGCAAACCACTGCCAGCCATGGGTTGATCGAGCACCTACCGATTTCGTGACCAGCCCAAAGCAGACGACGCCCCGTCGGCGCCCGGCCCTGACGGGGCGTTTTTGGTCGGGGAGCGGCCTTCAACACTCCCAGCTCTGACCTGAGCTATCTGGCCGAGGCCCGGGACCACAGGCGATGGGAGGCGAGCCGAGCGCCCTCGGCGAGTGAACGAAATTTCATCCAGGCAAACGCCGGGTAGACAGGCCCGAAACCAGCGAAAGTGCCAAATCCGCAGTCACTACCTGCAAGGATGCGTTCCTTACCAACAACGTTGGCGTAGCGAATGAGGCGCTGTGCGACGACCTCAGGATGTTCGACGTAGTTCGTGCTCGAAGAAATCACACCGGGAATGAGTATTTTGTCCTCGGGGAGCTTGATTTTCGTCCAAGCTTCCCACTCATGTTCGTGACGAGGATTGGCGCCTTCGATCAGTAGCGCCATGGGCTTGACCTTGATGACCATAGGGAGGATCTTCATGCAATCCATGTCGTGGATGTGGCTGCCTTCGTAATTGCCCCAGCAAACATGCAGGCGGACGCGCTCGGCTGGAATATTCGCGAGCGCATGATTCAAGGCTTCTACTTGCAGCTCTGCGTAGCGCAGAAACTCCTTGTCGCTGAGAGTCTTGAAACGCGAGTGGCGACCCATGGCGAGATCGGGGCAGTCGAGCTGGAGGAGCAAGCCCGATCTGGCGATGAGTTCGTATTCTTCGCGCATCGCTTCAGCAAGAGCTGCAAGATAGGTTTCGTGCGAGGGATAATATTCGTTGGGCTGAAAGACGGCGATGGTGCCCGGTGAGACAGCGTTCATGAAGCCCTCTAGAACGTTGGCCTTCAAGAGAGCTTCTTTCATGTGGGCGATATCCTGCTCGACGGGCTTGAGGTTTTTTACCTTGATCGGCCCTCGGCAGACAGGGCGCTTGTACGTAGCGGAGTGCCCGGCTTTGACGAGGCGATCACGATATTCAGGAAAGTCGTCGAGGTCCTGCGGCGTGGGGCGAGCGGAATCGCCTTCAAAACCCGTGAGACGATGACGGATGTACGTTGCGTAGCTGATCTTGCTCGTTTCTCCGTCGCTGACGATATCGATAGCGCATTCCTGCTGGCGTTTGACCAGATCGGCCACTGAGCCGCGCATCGTTTCGTTAAATTTGGCTTCGTCTATAGGCTCACCGCGGTCCTGCGCGAAAAGAAGATCGACGACTTCCTGCGGGCGCGGCAGGCTGCCAACGTGAGTTGTGAGAAAGCGGTCCGTGCTCGTTTTCATTCAATCCCTCGCGGGTGGCGATGATACTTGCGAGGCGGGAATGAAGCAATCGTGTTCTGGCGAAGGGCAACGTCGGAACGAAGGTCAGCGGCGCTCCCCGCCGCTACGCTTGCTTGTGGCGCGGCTAAGCGCCCGCCCCTATTCCATCGAAGCGGTAAGTACCGGTAGACCTACAGCAATTACCCGAGTTGCAGAAAACTCCCCAATTGAGGTGAATAGGTCTCGGCACTACCATGAAACCGTCGACACCGTCTGAATCGAACGATCGAAGGGAGGAAGAACCAAGGCCCAGCCCGTCAAAGGAGACATCATGGAGAAGAAACCAAAGGTCCTGTTTCTCTCAACGGGCAATTCGACCAGAAGCCAGATCGCTGAGGGATTTTTGCAGGCGATGGCTGATGATCACTTCGTCGCAGCCAGCGCGGGAATCGAGC
>Ga0306923_10005163_pt1 | contig 12668 bp, 10 predicted proteins | sample sta12Can44000108_FD_203841 | JGI IMG/M metagenome (GOLD analysis project Ga0306923, IMG submission 203841) | Lab enrichment of tropical soil microbial communities from Luquillo Experimental Forest, Puerto Rico - statanox.12C.anox.44.000.108 (v2)... | ecosystem: Environmental > Terrestrial >... | reverse complement strand
GAGTGCGGAGAGCCATTTACGAAACGTCGCGGCGAAGCGAATTGAGCGTGCCGCAACCAGCAATAGCGCCTCACACACCGATGACGCGGATCTCTCGACCGCTTTCAGCACATGGAACGAAACACTACTTCGATTCTCGCTCGAAAACAGCCGGACTGCGCTTGTATCCAGAATCGCCGCCGAAGTTCAACACCTTGAATGAAGTCTCTGAGCTTATCATTCAACGGAAAATTGCAATGCCCGACAAGGCTCGCTCTCGCACTACTTCTTCCCGGATTATGCGGATGCGTTCACTTGGCGACCGTGCAAACAAAGCCGGCAGCGATTCCGGTTAAGCCAGCCAGTGACGTTCAACTGGATCGCGCGAGAAAATATCTGACCACGGCGGAGCATGGGCAACCTTTGTTCTCATTAGGCCAGGATTTAGTCGCCGCCAAAATAGCGTACGAAGTGCTGGAACGACGTCCTAAGGACGATTCAGCCAGGAGTATTTATAATTTCGCCGTAGCGCGAACTGTCGAAAACGCCGAACAGGCAAAACTTCAGCCGTGGCGGCACCCAACGACCATCGTCACCGATCAAGGGAATTACATCCTGAGCTCTCCAGAGCCTGTCGATCCAGAACACGATCCGAGTCGGTACGACTTATTTCCGGCCGACACGTTGAAAATCGGCGGAACGTTTTTCAAGACCTACTCAATTGTGAACGGCATTGGCGCGCCGATGGTAGCAGTTGGACAGACCGAAACTCCGCACTTTCGTCAGCAATACAAATATCACCGCGTTTACGCACCCATCACCGCCGTATTACATTTCTCCGGACGGCAAGCGAACCTCGAGTTCGTCGATCCCCTAAAAACCGCAAGAATCGCACTGAACAAACAAGTCTTTCCACTAGCCGCCGATTTCAACGCGCCCACGGCACTTTTAATTGTTCGTGAACACCCGGAACGGCTTGGATTCTCGCGGGTCGTCAATCCAGGAGCCTATGCGAACACAGCGATGCTTTGTCGACTGCAGCAATTCGATTCTGCGCGGACGCCGGTGATTTTCATTCACGGCTTGCAAGAAACAGGAGCGAGCTGGGCCCCGATGATCGATTCCCTGCGCAATGACCCCTGGATCCGAGAGCATTATCAGTTCTGGTTTTTCAGTTACCCCAGTGGTTATCCCTATCCCTACTCCGCTGCGCTCCTTCGCCGAAATCTCGATGGGATTGAGCGCGTATTCCCCAATCACAAGCGTGTCATTCTTATTGGTCACAGCATGGGCGGGATGATTTGTCGACTAATGATTACGGACGCCGGAGACAAAATCTGGCGCGATTATTTCGCGACTGCCCCAGCCAAAACAGCCATCGCGCCCGGGACCCGCAAACTTCTTGAGGAAGCGCTTGTCTTCAATCATCGACCCGACGTTGAGCGCGTCATATTTATTTCGACGCCGCATCGCGGCAGCAAACTCGCGTCGGGCTGGATTGGCCGCATCGGTGCCGGTCTGGTCAGGGCGCCGCAGCTGTTCACTTCGACTTACGCATCAGCTAAACCGCTTGTAATTGCCGATCCTGCAGCCAGACCGCTCAACCGTATGCCTAATAGTGTCGATACGCTGGAGCCGAACGATCGATTTGTAGAGGCGGTCAATAAGATTCCTATCACGCCCGCTATTCCGTATCACTCGATCATCGGAGATCGTGGCCGCGGCGATACTCCGAACAGCTCCGACGGTGTAGTGCCGTATTGGAGCTCTCATCTCCAAGGCGCGCGGTCGGAGCTAGTGGTACCTTCAGATCATGGCGCCCAATACAATCCACAGGCAATCGCCGAGGTAAGCCGAATTCTGAAATTGCAGCGTTAAATGAGCAAGTTTTCGGGGCGTCTTTTAACTTTGCTAGCGACGGTTCTCGTTGTGCCGGCCGGTCTCTGGGCGGCCAGCATCACTGCGCCTCAGAGCAGAGCACTATGAAGGTCGATCTACCGATTCAACTCCCGAAAAAGTATGTGAAATGGTCGCTGATCGCGAGTTTTCTCATCTTTGTCTGTGGAATTCTGGCCATAATCCTCCCGCTAACGTTCTCTTTTGCAATCGCGGTCTTCCTTGGCTTGGTGGTTTTGGTCGGGGGAATGGCGCACGCAGTTTTTGCATTTCAGACGCGAAGCATCGGTGGCTTTCTTGGGCACATGCTCCTGTTTGCGCTTTACGAATTGGCGGCAATTTGTCTGTTGGCGAATCCGCTTCTGAGCATTTTTTCCCTAGCCCTTATGCTGGCGGTTTTTCTCCTCCTGGAAGGCATCCTGGAATTCGCGCTCTATATTCGGATCAGACGATTCGGCCACTCCTTTTGGGTGCTCATTGATGGCGTCGGCACTTTGATTCTTGGAATCTTGATTGTCAGCCAATGGCCACCGACTTCTGTGGAGATAATCGGAACGCTGATCGGTATTAGCCTGATCTTAACTGCCCTCTCCCGAGTTTTTCTTTCGTTGGCGGCTCGTGCGCTAATTCCCGCTCGCACATCCGGGGACACGTGACACGAAATCAGGTCTCGCTTCCCAGCTAACAACGCTAACGCTCACCAATTTGGCTACCGATTTCGATGCCAAGCGTCCGCAATCCAGAACACAATGTCCGGCAGCCCGTCTCCCTTGTTTCGACTTTTCCTGCAAGCTGGAAAGCTTTCCTGCGCGTAGGTCCCGCCGAATGCCTAACGAATCGCTGTATCGATGCGCAGTCTACGCGAACGACGATTGAAAATCAGATGAGTACGGCCTTCGTCCCAGATTGACTAGCGCCAACCTAGACGCTTATCTTAATGTCGACGCCGGTCCGGCGGAGGAACAATCTGTCCGTCCTTACGCCGTCGGGCTGAAAAGCGGACAAAGTAAACAAAAATTCAGACCTTACAACGCCATATGAGGATTAATTTGATCATCCGTAGCAGCCTTTGGCGATGCGTTACGTCGTGATGCCAGGCTCATGTGGATCCCAGCGACGGCCATTCCGCCTTCGCCGACAGCCGCGGCGCAGCGTTTCACTGATCCGGAACGGACGTCGCCAGCTGCAAAAATTCCCGGAAGACTGGTTTCGAGCGGAGCGGGTCGCCGTTTGTTTTCGCGCCACGCTGGCGCATCAGCCACGTCCGCGCCGGTTTTGATGAATCCTTTCTCGTCCCGCTCGATTTCTGGCGGCAACCACTCTGTGCACGGTCGAGCGCCGATCATCGAAAATACCGCCGGCGTTTTAATGGTGCGTCGCTCGCCTGTTTTTGTGTTTTCCAACTCGACTTGCTCGAGCTTTTGGTCGCCAAACATTTTTCGAATCTCTGTTCGATAAAGAATTTCGATGTTCGGCTGCGCTTGCACCCGGCGCGACAAGTAGTCGGACATTTTTTTGGTAATGTCATCCCCACGAATCACGAGCAACACTTTGGCCGCACCATCAGAAAGAAACATCGCCGCTTGTCCGGCCGAGTTGCCGCTTCCGACCACAATCACTGTTTCGCTGCGGCAAATCTGACCTTCGAGCGCGGTTGCTGCATAATAAACGCCTACGCCTTCGAACTTTTCGCGGTTCTCCGCATCAAGCCGGCGATAGTTTGCGCCAGTCGCAATGAGAACAGTTTTTGCGCGCAAAATTGCCGCAGAACCTTCGATCTCGATGCAGGCACGATATTCCTCGTCTGAATCATACTTGAGCGACAACGCCTCGGACGGCGTGGAGAATTTTGCGCCGAAGCGATAAGCCTGAAGCTGAGCGAGCCATGTTAAATCGCCGCCGCTGATTCCGGTGGGGTAACCAAAAAAATTCTCGATCAACGAAGACGAGCCGGCCTGTCCACCGGGCGCGTAACTTTCCAGAACAACGGTCTTCAAGCCTTCCGACGCGGCGTAGACCGCCGCACCGAGCCCAGCCGGTCCAGCGCCGACAATCGTCACGTCCGACAAAATTTTGGTTTCGTCCTGAAGCGCAAGCGGCCGAAGCAAACCGGCAACCTGAGCGACTTCGCGCAAGGACGGCTGGCGCAAGGGAGTGCCCGCATGCGTGATCAGCACCGGCAAATCGCGAGTGGTAAGGTGAAGGCGGTTGCTCAACGACTGGCCTTGTTCGCTCTCGAAGTCGATCAGACGATGCGGGATGTGGTTCTTATCCAGAAAATCATCGAGCCGATGTCCGTCACGTGCGCCGCGCGCAGCCAGCACACGCAATCCTGCAAACTCCCGATCGCGACGCAGCCTCCGTCGTCGCATGATCAACGCGTCCACGATTGGTTTGCTAACCCTTGGCACCTCGGCTAGGACACGCCGAAGGTCCGCTGCTGGCACGTACAGAATCTCAGCCTCGTCCGTTGTGACTCGCGCAGTCGCGAGCGTCGACGTCCCTTGCAACATTGCAACGTCGCCGATGAAATCGCGCTCGTGCGCAACCGCGAGTTCCTGTTCGATCTCGTCCCGTCGCTCGAAGACCTGTATTTCGCCCCGCAAAACAACAGTCAACCCGACGTCCCGCTGCCCGGCTTTGTACACCACCTCGCCACGCTTCACGAAACGGCGTTCTCCGAGTGGTTCAAGCAGCGAGAGCTGATGATCGTCTAACTTGGCAAACGCAACACTTTGAGTGTCACGATAAAACTGCTCGTCATTGTCTGGCTCGTTGGTCACGTGCAAACAATACGTGCAACTCAGCACGATCCAAATCTACGCTGCCCTTGACGCCGTGGTGCCCACCACTGTGTCCAGGAGGGAATGTCACGCTGTCACGCTTGTGGCAACGGGGAAGGTCGACTCGCGCGGGAGTCTGAATCTTTAATGCACCGTATTCGATCCGGGCCCGATCCATATATAGTACGCCCTCGCCAATCGCGCGACGGCTGGAAATCTTGAAGGCGACCGCTTGTCACACGACCAATTTTTATCCGCGCCTAAATGGACTGCCTCAGAAAATGTCGAATCAAGCGCTTCTCCCGATCGCTTCTCTCATCATCCGCCGCGCCCGGGCCGACAAAGTTCCCATTCCGCTGCCGCGCAACCACCACAACCCTTTATCTCGGTCCGGGAGGTAAAGAAAGATGACGCCTTCGCCAGCGTCTGCGTGGTGAAAGCTCGCGCTCGGATTTTCCGCAATTAATTGAGGGAGCCTCTCCTTCCAGGGATCGTCAGGTGAATCAAAAATCTTTTCGGCGAGCTTCTTGAGCTCTTCAACGTTGATGATTCGAATCGACTTGGTAACGGCCTTGAGTCGTTCAGCGTTGATGCTGTCGATGTCGACGAATTTATCGAATGGCATGGAATTTACTCCATCAAACGCGCCACACATTGTTCCCACACTTTACGAGTCGCCGCAGCATTCATTAGGACGATGCTGGTGATGTTCATTGCGCGAACTCGCGGTAGCGAGCCAACAATTCGCCGGGGAACTCGAGCCGCCGCTGGAAATTGAATGCTGCGAGACTGTTGATGAGCAGTGGATTGTGCCGGTAGTTGGACTCCCTAACAACTGATCGCAAAATTCGACGCAACTTCTGAACAACAGCTTTCATGTTAGTACGCGGCGTGCATTGGACTAAGGTCCCACGCGCGGCTGTCGGAAATGGTTGGTACAGTTTGGTGATCACGTCATCCGACATTTCAACGCACATTCGGTCGGACTGAAAACCCGGCTGAGAGGCTTAACGTTCGCTGAGGCGCCGCTTAGCGCGATCTCCAGATTCAGCGGAAGCCAAGCCTCTCAGAGTCGAGGCTACGCGGACTTTGGAACAGTTAGCTCGAAAACAAACATCCGCTTATGAACTTCGTCAGTCTCAGAACACAGCGAACTTACCCGACGAGGTACGTTAAACAAATTGAAAAGAAATCTCTCGATTTCTGTGAAATTTCAGCTCCCCAAGGCTTGGGAAACAATTACTCCAATCCAGCGAACACCAAAATATGATGCCTACGATCTCGCAGTCGTCATTGACCCACTCGATCTCAATGACTGAAGCAAGGACTAGGTCGCTGCCGATGGTTTACCTGGCCAGACACGGGGAAACCGAGTGGACCATTTCGGGCCGACACACCGGCCTTACTGACCTGCCGCTGACAGAACGTGGCGAACGCAATGCTCGCCGTCTGGAGGAACGATTACGTGGAGTGCGATTCACCAAGGTCTTCACCAGTCCGTTACAGCGTGCCAAACGTACTTGCGAGCTGGCTGGCTTTGGAGCGGTGGCTGTAATCGACCCGGATTTAATCGAGTGGAACTACGGCGAGTACGAGGGTCGCATTACCGCTGACATCCACAGAGAGCGCCCTGATTGGCAGCTGTTTCGTGATGGTTGCCCGGGAGGCGAATCACCCTACGACGTCGCAATACGGGCAGACCGCGCCGTGCAACGAGTGCGCGCTGTCGAAGATAACATCCTAATTTTTTCAAGCGGGCATTTTCTCCGCGTACTCGCCGCTCGCTGGCTCGGCCTCGACGTTACGCACGGCAGATACTTTGTGCTGAGCACCGCGAGCCTGAGTGCATTGGGCTACGAACACAACCGGTTTGAGCCAGTAATCCGGCTATGGGACGACACTCGTCATGTCACGAACTAACAAAACCCGCAAGCCGGACGCTGATATCAAACTATCTAGCGGTCGCCGAAATGATCGGGTGCGATCCTCTTTATATATAGGCCTGAAAGTTGCACCGCACGATGCACCTGACTCGGGCTAACGAAAAGCCGAGCCGCCTGAAAATTTAACGAAATTGTGACGTGACTAGTGGTAAGAGAAGTCGTCGATTGTTTGATCTGCACACCGTTTGCATGGTGGCAACGGGAGGGAGTGAGTAAACGTGTGAACCAAGTGCTTCCGATCGTTTACCTGGCAAGGCACGGGGAAACTGCGTGGACGCTCTCGGGCCAATACACAGGACTTACGGACCTGCCGCTGACAGAACGTGGCGAGCGCAATGCGCATCGGCTTTCCGAACGGTTGCGTGGCCTTAATTTCGCCAAGGTGTTTACCAGCCCGTTGCAGCGTGCCAGGCGCACCTGTGAACTGGCTGGCTTTGGAACTGTCGCTGAAATCGACCGGGATTTAGTCGAGTGGAACTATGGCGATTATGAGGGTTGCCGTAGTGCTGACATCCACAGGGAGCACCCTGATTGGGACCTATTCCGCGACGGTTGCCCACGAGGGGAATCGCCAGCCGAAGCCGCGGCGCGGGCCGATCGCGTGGTGAGCCGCGTGCGCGGGGTGCCGGGAGATGTGCTGCTTTTTTCCAGCGGGCATTTCATTCGGGTACTCGCGACGCGCTGGATTGGGCTGGAAGTGACGGCCAACGCCAAGCGGTTCATGCTGAATACTGCGAGCCTGAGTGCAGTGGGCTACGAGAAAGAGGCGTCCCGGCCCGTAATCCAGTTGTGGAATGACATACATCATGTTGGCGACTAACTTAGACAACTGTCACACCGGAACGGTAGCGCCGGAAACAAAAACTGAGATTCTGGTTTGTAACGCCGGTTCCAGCAGTTTCAAATTCGACCGCTTCGATACAGAAGACGAGGCATCGAGTGGCTCAGAAAACCCGCGAGACGCAACGGTTGGTTTGTCCATCAGCCGGCATCGTGGAGAGGAAAATGCCCGGCCCCTTTTTTAACAAATACATACCTTAAATAAAAAGATGAAAACAAATAGAAAATCCGCCCCAATGGGCAAAGCGGGCACGGCCCGTAAAAGGAGTAGCCTAAGCACTGCAACCAAAAGTGAGACAGTTAGTGTCAATGGAGTGCGCCGCGCGCAGGGAACCGTTCGCTCCACGATTAAGGATGCGTCCCTCAGTGGCGACGAGTTGAACAAGATCGACGCGTACTGGAGAGCCGCAAACTACTTGTCAGTCGGCCAGATCTATCTTTACGACAATCCGCTCCTAAAGAAGCCGCTGAGCAAGGAGCACATCAAGCCGCGACTCCTGGGTCACTGGGGAACAACACCAGGTTTGAACTTCATCTACGTTCACCTGAACCGGCTAATCAAGCAGAACGACCTTGACATGCTTTACATCACCGGTCCCGGACACGGCGGGCCGGGTCTAGTCGCCAACGCCTACCTCGAGGGAACCTATAGCGAAGTCTACCCAAACATCTCCCAGGACGAGGAGGGCATGAAGCGGCTCTTCACCCAGTTCTCTTTCCCGGGCGGTATTCCTAGCCACGTGGCCCCGGAGACGCCAGGCTCGATCCACGAAGGCGGGGAGCTCGGATACGCGATCTCGCACGCGTACGGCGCGGCCTACGACAACCCCGACCTGATCGTCGCCTGCGTTGTCGGCGACGGCGAGGCGGAGACCGGACCGCTCGCCACGAGCTGGCATTCCAACAAGTTTCTCGATCCCGTGACCGACGGCGTGGTCCTGCCAATCCTGCATCTTAACGGCTACAAGATCGCCAATCCCTGCGTGCTCGCCAGAATCAGTCACGAAGAGCTGGACCACCTTTTCCGCGGGTACGGTTACACGCCACACTTCGTCGAGGGAAGCGAGCCCGAGAAGATGCACCAACTGATGGCGGCGACGCTCGACACCGTCATCCGCGAGATCCAGCGCATCAAGGCTGACGCGCGCCGAAACGGCTTCACCGGCCGACCCCGCTGGCCTATGATCGTGCTTCGCTCGCCCAAGGGCTGGACGTGCCCAAAGGAGATCGACGGTAAGCGCACTGAGGATTACTGGCGCTCCCACCAGGTGCCGATGGGTGAGATGCATGAAAACCCGGGCCACGTGCGCGTGCTGGAGAAATGGATGAAGGGCTACAAGCCTAAGGAACTCTTCGATGACTACGGTAAGCTCATCCCCGAGCTCGCGGAACTCCCTCCGCGAGGCGTTCGCCGCATGAGCGCCAATCCGCACACGAACGGCGGCCTGCTCCTCCGGGACCTTCGCCTTCCCGACTTTCGTGACTACGCCGTTAAAGTACCGTCACCGGGAGCTGTCACTGCTGAGGCCACCCGGGTGATGGGCCGGTTCCTTCGCGACGTGATGAAGCTCAACATGAAGAGCCGGAACTTCCGCCTCTTCAGCCCCGACGAGAGCAACTCGAACCGGTGGCAGGACGCGCTCGAAGTGACGAACCGAGCTTGGGTCGCTGAGACCTATTCATGGGACGACCATCTGGCTCCCGACGGCCGAGTAATGGAAATGTTGAGCGAGCACCAGTGCCAGGGCTGGCTCGAGGGCTATCTCCTGACCGGCCGACACGGGTTCTTCTCCTGCTACGAAGCATTCATCCACATCATCGACTCGATGTTCAACCAGCACGCCAAATGGTTGAAGGTGTGCAATGAGATCCGCTGGCGGCGGCCGATCGCTTCACTCAATTACCTCCTATCGTCGCACGTATGGCGGCAAGACCACAACGGCTTCAGCCACCAGGACCCCGGCTTTATCGATCACGTGATAAACAAGAAGGCTGAGGTGGTTCGAGTGTACCTGCCGCCGGACGCTAACTGTCTCCTTTCGGTCACCGACCACTGCCTGCGTAGCCGAAACTACATCAACGTCATCGTCGCCGGCAAGCAGCCGGCTCCGCAGTGGCTGAAGATGGACGAGGCAATCAAGCACTGCACCGCGGGGCTCGGGATCTGGCAGTGGGCCAGCAACGATCGTGGCGGGGACCCTGACGTCGTCATGGTTTGTTGCGGCGACGTGCCGACGCTTGAGACTCTAGCTGCTGTCGACCTCCTCCGGCGGTACGCGCCGGACCTGAAGATGCGTGTCGTCAACGTCGTGAATCTAATGAAGCTGCAACCCCCAAGCGAGCATCCGCACGGCCTCTCTGATCACGAGTTCGACGCGTTATTCACCACTGACAGGCCGATCGTCTTCGCTTTCCACGGCTACCCGTGGTTGATCCACCGGCTAACCTACCGGCGAGCGGGCCACCGGAACCTGCACGTGCGTGGCTATAAGGAAGAGGGCACCACCAGCACGCCGTTCGATATGTGCGTGTTGAATGACGTCGATCGGTTCCACCTGGTAAACGACGTGATCGACCGCGTTCCGAAGCTGGGTGCGCGAGCCGCGCACGCCAAACAGGCGATCCGCGACAAGCTCATTGAACACAATGAGTTCATAGCCCGGCACGGCGACGATATGCCCGAGATCACGGGCTGGAAATGGGGACAGGCCGTGGCGTCTGAAGGCACCGGTTCAACGGAGGCTGACAACATCTAAGCTGCGAGGAGACGACGGGAACGTGTTCGCGACCAGACAGGCAGGGTGACATCGTGGGTGAGGCCAACACAGCAATGGAAACAAAGGGGGCAAATTCGCTCCAGCTAGAGGAGCTTATAAAAAGATACGGGTGCGGCCCGGTCCAGTTCACTGGGACGGACGATGCGCTCTACGAACGCCATCTCGTCTTCGACAACGTGATGGATGTGACGGCGATCGGCGCTCGCGAGCGTTTTGAGGCAGTCGCCCGCTCTGTGCGTGATGTCCTTTCACAGCGATGGATTCAAACCGAGAAGACCTATGAACGTAGGGATCCGAAACGTGTTTACTATCTTTCGATGGAATTTCTCATCGGTCGATCGTTGGCTAACAATGTCACAAACCTTCTGCTTGATGACACGACCAAAAAAGCCGTCCAGGAAGAGAAGCTTGATTGGTACGAGTTGCTCGAGGAGGAGCCGGACGCGGGTTTAGGAAATGGAGGGCTCGGGCGCCTGGCGGCTTGCTTCTTGGATTCGATGGCGACGATGGAAATCCCAGCTGTGGGTTATGGCCTTCGCTACGAATACGGTATTTTCAAGCAGACAATTCAGGACGGCTGGCAACACGAAGTCCCAGACAATTGGCTCCGTCGCCCCGATCCTTGGGAAGTCTGTCGTCAACACGAGACAGTCGAAGTGCGGCTCAACTGCTCGTTCGAGGTGCGTGGCGGAACCCTGCGCGCGGTCCTCGGCCAGGCATCCGCTCTGATCGGCGTCCCGTTCGATCGCCCTGTGGTGGGTTATGGTGGGAAAACCATTAATACTCTTCGCCTCTGGGCTGCGGCGGCCTACGATTATTTCAATTTTCAAGAATTCAGCAGCGGCGATTTCGTGGGAGCACTCGCCGAGACACTCGAGGCAGAATCGCTGACTCGAGTCTTATATCCCGACGACCACACGAGCCTGGGCCAGGGATTGCGCTTTGTGCAGGAATATTTTCTTGTTGCCTGCTCATTAGCCGACCTCGTGCGGCGCTTCCGAAAGACCAACACCGACTGGCGAACACTTCCTGAAAAAGTTGCAATTCAACTCAACGACACGCACCCGACGATGGCGGTCCCGGAGTTGATGCGGATTCTTCTCGACGAAGCACACCTCGGTTGGGACGAGGCTTGGGACCTTACCCAAAGGACCTTGGCGTATACCAATCATACGCTGCTACCTGAAGCTCTTGAGAAGTGGCCGCTCGTCTGGTTTGAGCGAATGCTCCCGCGTCATCTGGAGATAATCTATGAGATTAATCGACGCCTGATTGCGGATATTCGAAGACGTTTCCCCGGAGATGAGGGACGAGTTCAGCGCGTAAGTCTCGTGGAAGAGGGTGCAGAGCACAAGATTCGGATGGCCAACCTCGCTATCGTTGGTTCGCATAGCACCAACGGGGTTGCGGCGATTCATTCCCGGCTGCTCCGCACGATGACCGTCAAGGATTTGGCCGAAATGTTTCCGCAGCGTTTCAGCAACAAAACCAATGGCGTCACGCCCCGTCGCTGGCTGCTAATGTCAAATCCTGCACTTTCGCAAACCATCACCGACGCCATCGGCAATGATTGGGCAACTGATCTCAGCCAGCTGAAAAAGCTCAAGCCACTGGCTGATCACCAGGCATTACAGCAAGCGTTTTTAAAAGCCAAACGCGAAGCCAAGCTGCACTTTATCGATTGGCTCAAACAGAGCACGGACAAAATAGTCGATCCCGACAGCATCTTCGATTGTCAGATCAAGCGCATACACGAATACAAGCGCCAACTGCTGAACGCGCTCCGGATCGTGGTCCTTTATAACCGGCTGCGCGAGAATCCCAATTTCGAGGTAATGCCACGAACCTTCTTCTTCGCTGGCAAGGCGGCACCCGCTTATCACCTGGCTAAAGTGATTATCAAGTTCATCAACAATCTTGCCGACACCATCGATAACGATCCTGTGATCGACGGACGGCTCAAGGTTGTCTTCCTGCCCGACTACTGTGTTTCAATGGCAGAGCGGCTGATTCCTGCTGCTGATGTGTCCAATCAGATCTCTACTGCCGGCTACGAAGCCAGTGGTACGAGCAACATGAAGTTCATGATGAACGGGGCGTTGACCATAGGCACGCGCGATGGGGCAACCATCGAGATGGCGGAAGAAGCAGGCGAAGAAAATTTCTTTTTATTCGGCCTGACGGCGGAACAGGTGGCGAACAGCCGCGCTTGGTATAGGCCGCAGTGGCATTATGACAATGATCCGGAGACCCGCGCCGCATTGGACCTGATCTTCGCCGACCATTTCAGCCGGAACGAGCCGGGCGTCTTTGCTCCATTGCGGGACGCCCTTCTAACCCGCGGCGACTACTACATGCACCTGGCGGATCTTAAGTCCTATTTAAAGGCTGACCAGCGGCTAGGCGAACTCTACGCCGACTCAGCGGGATGGTCCCGCAAGGCGATCTTA
>Ga0306923_10005162_pt1 | contig 12669 bp, 9 predicted proteins | sample sta12Can44000108_FD_203841 | JGI IMG/M metagenome (GOLD analysis project Ga0306923, IMG submission 203841) | Lab enrichment of tropical soil microbial communities from Luquillo Experimental Forest, Puerto Rico - statanox.12C.anox.44.000.108 (v2)... | ecosystem: Environmental > Terrestrial > Soil... | reverse complement strand
CCGCTGAATAGGCCTGCTGGTAATCCATCATGGCCGAGATTTCCTCATCCATGTTCACGCCGCTGTAAGACGCGTTCTGGTTATTCAGCGAAGCGTTCAGCGAGGTCTGATAGGACATCTGGTCCTTGGACGTGCTGGACTGCTGCGCCACCACGCCGATGGTGGCGGCGCCGTATTCCGACAGGGTGTACTTGCCCGCCGAGATGCTGCCCGCCGAGTTCATGTTCACCTTCGTATTCATGGCGTCGGCCATCTGCATCGCGGTGGTGTTGTCGCCCTCGGACAGGTAGTACGAGCCGGTGTCCGCGTTCCATTCCATGGCGCCGCGGCTCAGCTTGGCCGGGTTGGTCATGATGTCCGTGCGTACCGACAGGTCCTTGGCGGCGCCGCTGGTAGAGCGGTCAAGGCCGAGATCGCTGATCAGGTTGTTCTGCTTGGCGTCGTACGCCGAGGAGGCGTATAGGGCGCCGCCCTCGGTTTGGCGCAGGCGTAGGCGGTAGCCCGAACCGTCCGGCACCACGCTGGCCTGGATGCGCTGGGTGGGGGTCATGCCGAGCGTCTGGCCGAGAGACAGGTTCGATCCGCTGATGCCGCCACCCTGGACGTTGACCTGCAGGGCGACGCCGCGCGAGTCGGTCAGGCGCAGGCGATACCCCGAGCCGTCCTGTACCACGGTGGCGTTCACCGTGCCCTGGTTGAGCATGCCGGCGATTTCCTGCAAGGAATGGGGGCCGGCCGCCAGGGTGACGGGCGTGTTCACGATGCCGCTGGCGTCCGACAGGGTGATGGTGGCCGGCGTGGTCAGCGTCCAGGAGGTGTTGGACAGGTTGACCGAATCGTTGGTTTGGGTCTGGGCGTTGATCAGCTTGGCGATGTCGTCCAGGCTGGAACCGCGCGGGACGGTGATCGTGTTGCCGATCTTGCCGGTTTCGTCGGACAGGCTGAGGTCGCGGGTCGTCGAGGTGGTGAAGGTCGAGGGCTGTACCTGGGAATCCATCAGGAAGCTGCTGGAATTGGTGTACAGGTCGTTCAGCCCGAAGAAATTCGAGAAGCCCTTCACCGTCTGGTCCACCACGCCGTCGCCGTTGACATCGAAATTGATGGTGGCGTCGGTGGCGGTGCCACCGTTGGCGCTGCTGCTCTGGTCACGGAAAGCCAGGGAGTTGGTGGAGGTGCCCAGGTTGACCACCAGCTTGCCCGCGGAGTTCAGATTGACCGAGGCCGAGGTGTAGCCCTGGCTGTTCAGCCAGGCTTCCACGTGGCCGGTCACTTCGCTGATGGACCAGGGGCCATTGGCGGCCATGGGGCCGAAATCATCCACCGTGCGGCCGCTGCCCGGCGTGGCCGCGCCATAGGCGGTGTAGTCGTTGCCCATGATGGTGCGCAGGGTGGTCTGCTTCACCTGGTTGCCGTCGCTGTCGAAGGTGGCCATGACCACGTCGTCGCTGTTCTGCAACTGCATGGTCTGGCGCGGATTGACCTTCTCCACCGTGATGTTGCTGGTGTCGGTGTAGCTCACCACGCGATAGCTGCCGTTGTTGGCCGGATCGGAGGCGTTGTCGATGCTGAAGGTCTTGCCGACGGCGAAGTCGGTGGCGTTGAAGATGGCCGCGCCGGCGCTCATGTCCATCTGCCACGGCTTGGCCGCATTGGCGGCCAGCGTCAGCGGCGATGGCGCCAGGGTGGTGCCGTTGGTGTAGATGTTCGCGGTCGCGTCACCGGCATTGGCCACCGGCGAGTCCTGCTTGGCGAAGACGCGGGTGCCTTCATAGTAGTTGGACATGTTGGGCTGGCTGGTGCCGCGGTTGTGCACCTGGTTGATGGTGTCGCGCATCTGGCTGGCCAGCTCGTCCAGATTGGACTGCATGTTGGGCAGGGTCGAGTCGCGCATGTCCAGCAGGGCGCGCAGCTTGCCGTTGCTGATCTCGGGGCCGAAATTCTGGCTGCCGCCGTCCACGGTGATGGGGTTGAACTGGCCGCCGGCGGCGGTCATCCAGGTGTCGGTGGTGTTGGCGGCCGAATAGCTGAGGTGCTGCGGCTTGTTGTCCAGCAGCATCTGGCCCGAGGTGCTGTAGATGGTGACGCCGCCGTCCGAGCGCTTGTAGTACTGGATGTCCATCAGCTTGGAGAGGTCGGTCAGCGCGGAGTCGCGCTTGTCCTCAAGATCGGTGGTTCCGGTGGACGTGGCGCCGTTCTTGACGATCTTCTGGTTCAGGTCGTGGATGTTGTCCAGCAACTGATTGGCCTGGGTCACCGTCTGCTCGATGTCGCGGTCGGCCTCGACGCGCATGTTCTGGATCGAGGAGGTCATGTTGCCCAGCTGGTCGGCCACGTCCTGGGCGCTCTGCATGGTCGACCACTGGGTGGCCGGCTTGTTGACCTCGGACGACAGGGTCGAAAAGGCGCTGAACAGGTCGTTGACCTTGTGGGCGATGGAGGTCTCGTCGGCCACCTCGCCGAACAGGTCATCCAGGCGCGGGTAGTAGTTCTGCTCGACTTCCAGCTTGCCGGTGTTGGTGGTCTGGCGGCGGATGTCCTTCAGCAGGCCCTCGTTGACCATGCGGGTGATGCTGCCCACCTGCACGCCGGCACCCTGGCCGGCCACCACGCGCGACTCCGGGTTCATCACCTTGCGGGTGTAACCCACGGTGTTCACGTTGGTGACGTTCTGCGAGATGGTGTCCAGCCCGCGCTGGGCTGTCATCAATCCCGACAGGGCCGTATTCAGTCCGAGGGTCAGCGACATGGGTTTGCTCCCCGCCGTTCTGGCGTCAGAGGGTCTGGTTGAAGCTCAGCGAGTTGGCCTCGCTGGCCGAATGGTCTTGGAAATGGCCCGCGCGACCGTAGGTGACGGTGTTGGTCTTGGCGGTGCGGACCGCATTGACCACCGCATCCATCAGCATCTCGTAGGCTTCCATTTCCGCCTTGAGGCGGCGGGCGTTCTCCTCGATCAGATCCTTAAGGCGATGACCGAGGTTCAGGAGCTCTTCCTTCTGTTCGGGCTCCAGGGTGTCGACCAGATGCGGATCGTCGGCCATGGGGGCCACCGCCTGCTCGTAGATGCGCGCCAGCGAGGCCTTGTTTTCCGTCAGTTCGCGCACGGTGGCGGCGTCATGGCGGGCCAGGGCTTCGTTCTCGTATTCCAGCAGGTCGCACAGATGCGTGCACGCCCACACGATGTCGTCATAGGGAAGCGGGCTGGCGGTCATTGGGAAACCTCCTGGTGCGACAGCATCACTTTGGCGACCTGGTCGGCGAGGCCGATGCCGCGACCGTGATTGGCAATCGTCTTGCCGTACTCGTCCATCAGCATGGGCCGGAACATGGCCTCGGCCTGGCCGCCGCCGAAATAGCTCTTTTCTGCATCAAGACCGGTAAACATGTGGTTGAGCATTTGCGTGACGAACATGGCCTCGAACTTCTTGCCCAGCTCGCGCGCCTTCTCGGGCGAAGCGGCTTTGGTCTGCACCTGGCGCGGGGCCGAGGCGGCCAAGTCGGCGGCGGTGCCGGCGGCGATGGTGGAGGCGGCGGCCATTACATCACCTCGATATCGGCTTGCAGGGCGCCGGCAGCCTTGATGGTCTGCAGGATGGCGATCAGGTCGCGCGGCGTGACGCCGAGGGAATTGAGGCCGTTCACCAGTTCCTGCAGGGTCACCTCGTGCGGCACGACCTTCATGTTGGCCGGCTTGCCTTCGTCCACGTCGATGTTGGTGCGGGGAACCACGGTGGTTTCGCCGGTGGTGGAGAAGGGCGAGGGCTGCGACACCTGGGGAGTCTCGGTGATGCGGATGGTGAGCGCGCCTTGCGCGATGGCGACGGTGCTGATGCGCACGTTCTCGCCCATCACGATGGTGCCGGTGGCCTGGTCGATGACGACGCGGGCGGTCTGGTCAGGCTCGACGCGCAGCTGTTCGATGTCGGTCAGCATGGCGACCACGTCGCCACGATACTGCGGCGGCACCACCAACTGCACCGAGCCGGGATCGGCCGGGCGGGCCACGTCGGTGCCCAGGAAGGAATTGACCGCCTGGGCGATGCGGCGCGCGGTGGTGAAGTCGGGATTGCGCAAGCTGACCTTGACGGTCTCCATGTGGCTCATCTCGAAGGGCAGTTCGCGCTCGACGATGGCGCCGTTGGCGATGCGGCCCTTGGTGGGGGTGCCCTTGGATACCGAGGCGGCCTGGCCCTGGGCCGAGAAGGACGAGGTGGCGACGCCGCCCTGGGCGACCGCATAGACCTCGCCGTCGGCGCCCACCAGCGGGGTGACCAGCAGGGTGCCGCCGTCCACGCTCTTGGCGTCGCCCAGCGCCGACACCGACACGTCCACGCGGGCGCCCTGGCGGGCAAACGGCGGCAGCACGGCGGTGACCATGACGGCGGCGACGTTCTTCGGCTTCAGGGTGGCGATGGTGCCACCCTGGCCGCGGATGTTGACGCCCAGGCGTTCCAGCATGCCCACCAGGGATTCCTTGGTGAACGGCGCGTTGGTCAGGTCGTCGCCGGTGCCATTCAGGCCCACCACGATGCCGTAGCCGACCAGGATGTTGTCGCGCACGCCTTCGAAGTCGGCGATGTCCTTGATGCGAGAGGCGCCGAAGGCCATCTGCGGCATGCAGGCGATGGTCACGGCGACCAACCCGGCGGCAAGCACGAAGGCACGCAGCGCGTTGGCAACGGTGGCAGCAGTGGCAGTGGCGGCTCGGATCATGGAATCCTCTGGGCGCGGACACAAATAGACGCCAATGCAGATGCGAGCGCCGTGCCAATTGGCAAAATGCAGCAATATCAATTGGTTGTGCCGAAGGCAGGATTTTTCTGGCGGCAAAAACAGGGTAACGCTCGGCAAACTTTGCCGATTGGGCACCCCCAAAGCGGCAGAAATAGCGACTTTCGCCCGGCCGCCCCAAAAGCTAGAATGCAGGCACCGCAAAGACCCCTAGGGATTACGGCAGCCTCATGAAAGTCTCTTCCACCGGTTCCAGTTCCGCCGCGAGCGGCACCCGCCGGGTCGACAAGTCGGGGGCCAAGACCGGGGAGTTCAAGCAGGCCCTGGTCGAGGCCCTGGACGGCGTCGAAGGCCCCCAGGCTGCCGAAGCGCCGCTGCAGCTGGCCGGCATCGACGCGCTTCTGATGGTGCAGGCGGTGGACGATTCCACCGAGCGTCAGGCCAGGAAGCGCCTGATCCGCCGGGGCGAGGACATCCTCGACAAGCTGGAGGAAATCAGGCACGGCCTGCTGCTCGGCACCGTGCCTCGGGAAAAGTTGATGGACCTGGCCCAGATGGTGCGCGCGAGCCGCGAGACCTGCCAGGATCCCCGCTTGGCCGCCCTGCTGGACGAGATCGAGCTGCGAGCGGAAGTGGAAATCGCCAAGTTGAGTCGTGGCCTGTAAGGCGCCCGTCCAAGTGTCGGTGCACATTTCGATGCGCGCGATGAACGTCGCCCTTGCGGCTCTGCGGGTCACCTCATATATTCCCCCGGCAAATTTGGATCGACCGTTGCATCGAGGGAACGGATGACCGTCACTCTGCCGCCGGATTACCGTCCGACCGACGAAGAGCCCTTCATGAGCGAGCTGATGCGGGAATACTTCCGTCAGAAGCTGTTGGGCTGGCGGTCGGAATTGCTGCGTGAATCGGACGAGACGCTCGCCCATCTTCAGGAAGGCGGCCTGCAGGAGCCGGACATCGCCGACCGTGCTTCGGCCGAGACCGACCGCGCCCTGGAGCTTCGCACCCGCGACCGCGAGCGCAAGCTGATCGCCAAGATCGACGCCGCGCTGGGCCGCATCGAGGATGGGTCCTACGGCTATTGCGAGGAAACCGGCGAGCCGATCACCATCCGTCGCCTGGAAGCGCGCCCCATCGCGACGCTGTCCATCGAGGCGCAGGAACGGCACGAGCGGTTGGAACGCACCCACCGCGAAGAGTAAGGCAAAGCCCCGCATCCGCGGGGCTTTTTGCTTTTGGGCGCCAGGTGTAGACTCCTCCCATGCCCATTCGCATCACCCTGGCCAGCGGGCCCGAGGCGGGCCGCGTTTACGACTTCCCCGACACCCAGGCGCTGGTGGTGGTGGGGCGGCATCCGTCCTGCGACGTGGTGCTGCCGGCCGAATGGACCTGCGTGTCGCGCTACCACCTGGGTTTCGAGCGTAAGCTGGGCCGTTACCGTCTGGTGCTGCAAGCCGACAATCCGGTGTGGGTGGACGGCGACGAGGCGTTCGAGGGGGACGAGTTGCCCCCCGCCGCCAAGCTGATTCTGGGCGAGCCCGACGGGCCGAAGGTGAAAGTGGAGGCCGTCACGGAAGAGGACGGCCTGCCGCCCACCAAACGCCATCCCCACCACGACAGCGCCGCCCGTGTCGCCGCCGCCGCCGCGCGGCGGGTCAAACTGGGGCTGTCCTTGGCGGCCGCCGTGGTGGTGGCGCTGGTGATGGGGCTGTCGTGGATGCGCCATGCCGAGCAACAGGACCTGTCGGCGCTGCTGGCCCGCCAGGGCGGCGGCGCCCTGGCAGAGGAACAGCTGGCGTCGTCGTTACGCGAGGCCAGCCGCTCGGTCTACCTGGTGGCAGCCAAGGATGCGCAAGGGATCACGCCCTTCGGCACCGCCTTCGTGGTGGAGGGCGGCCAATTGGCCACCGGCGCCCATGTGGCCGAGCAATTCGCCGATATGGGCCAGGGATTGACCCTGGTGGTGCGTGCCGCCGGCACACCGGTGCGCGAGCTCAAAGTGGTCAAGGTGACCATGCACCCCCATTACCGCCGTTTCGAGGATGCCTGGCGCGCCTATGGCCCGCTGGCGGCGGGGGCGGGCGGCACCAACCGGCCCATCGTCGAGGCGGGCGGCTATGACGTGGCGCTGTTGCAGGTGGCGCCGGCCGACGTGGACAAGCTGGGGCCGCCGCTGCAATTGGCGGCCGACGCCGATTTGATGGCGCTGGAGCCGGGCGATGCGGTGGGCTATGTGGGCTTCCCACTGGAAAGCGCCGCGCTGGGCGGAGTTAACCTGGACGACCCCGAGGCCCAGTTGCAGATCGGCCGCCTCACCGCCTTGACCGATTTCTTCCTGGTGAAAAGCGATCTGGCCGACCGCCAGCTGCTGCAGCACTCGCTGCCCGTCCAGGGCGGCGCCTCGGGATCGCCGCTGCTGGACCGGCGCGGCCAGGTCATCGGCGTGGTGTCGGGCGGCAATCTGGTGGAAATCAACGCGCAAGGCACCCGCGTACCCACCGGCATCGGCGTCAACTTCGCCCAGCGCGCCGATCTGGTGCGCGAGTTGCTGGCCGGCGATGCCGCCGCCAAGACCACCGAGCGCGAGGCGCTGTGGCAGCGCCGGCTCAAGCGCTACCAGAACGAGGTGGACGTCGCCATCGCAGACTGGACCGGCAGCCACGGCGTCTCGGCCATTCCGCCGGCTCTGGTGCAGGTGGAGGGGCGCATCGAGGAAAACACCCGCTATGACCTGCCCGCCTTCGTCCATCACTTCAGCGTACCGAAGGCTGGCTGGTACCTGTTCCTGGCCACCTCGCGCAACCGCGAGAACATCGACATGATGCTGATTGAGGAAACCGCCAAAGGTCCCAAGCTGGTGGGGCTGGACACTTCGCCCGATCACTATCCCGGCGTCGAGTTCGCTGGCGAGACCGGCAACGAGTTGCAGGTGGTCATTCCCGGCCCGGTGGGCACCGACGTGCGTCTGCGGGTGTTCTGGTTGCCGCCGGGGGGGAAGCGCTAGGGTCAAAACCCAATTAATCCATCGCCAGCGCCGTGGCAAAACTGCCCGCCCGGCAGGAAGAGGGCGCAGCGCGATGCCCCGAAGGGTTGGCGTTCCAAGGCGCCCTGGTTCGTTGCCTCACTCGGCGATGCAGCCAGCATCGCCGTCGCGATGCGTCTGCCATGGCGCTCTTGGAACGCCAACGCTGGCGATGGATTAATTGGGTTTTGACCCTAGGCCAGCGCTCGCTCGAACGCCCGTAGCGCCACGGTCAGGTCGCCCTCGGAATGGGCCGCCGAGATGCTGATGCGCCCCTCACAGTAAACACCGTGCTCTCGCAGGGCGGTGAATAAGCTTTCGGGCGCCTCGACCACGTCGCCCACCAGCCGGTCGCTCATCAATCCCCCGATGTCGGCCAGCAACTTGGCCTTGCGGGCGCGCAAGCCATCGGCGGCGCCCTTCAATTTACGCAGTACGACCGTGGCCGCGGCCACCGCCAGCAGATCGGGTTCGGCGGCGGAAGCATGAGGCATGTCCTCGGCGGGGCCGATCAGGGCGGCAATGGACAGGCCGTTGCCCAATTCCTCGCCCACCAGGATCAGCTCTTCGCTGTCGGTGGCGTCCAGCAGCGCCACGCGCTTGGCCTCCGGGGCCAGCCGCAACGCCTCGCTGGACGAGGCGAACAGGCGCAGCGCCTCGGCGTTGGGGAACCAGTCGCGCAAGGCGTCGGCCAGGTCCAGCTCGGCAGCGGTGGCGCCGGCTAGGCGCAGACCGCTGCCAATGCGGGCGCGTAGGGTGGCGTCCACCTCGGCGTCTTGGTGGCCCAGAACCACCGTTCCCCCGCCGCAATCCAAATCCACATAGGGCGTGCCGTCCACGTCCCAGACCCGGCTGCCATAGCCATGGCTCAGCACCACGGCGCCATCGCCGCCCAGCAGTTCGGCAGAGCGCGCGGTGCCGCGGTTGGGGGTGGTCTCCACCACCAGGCTCTTGGCGATGGCGGCGTTGCGGACGATGCCGGCGTTGATCTCGCGTAAGGAAGGTTCGGCCTCGACGATGGCCAGCACCTCGGTCCAGGCGGGCGGGCGCGAGGTGTCGGGCAGGCGGCGAACCAGCTCGCGCAGCAGGGTCAGGTCGCGCTCTTCGTCCAAGGTCCAGCGCTCGTGGCCCACGCCCGGTACCGGGCAGGGCAGGCCCATCTGCGGGAAACGGTGGCGGTGGTCGCGGATGAACGGGGTGACGTGCTCGCGCTCGTAGGCGCGCGCCGCCTCGCGGCCGGCGGTTTCCAGCGTCTCACGGGTCATCAGCTCGCAGGACAGGCCATCGGGCCAAGTGGGCGGGCTGAGGTTGCTGGCATAAGCCAGGCGCTCGCGCAGGAACAGCGCCACCACGTCGCCGCACACGTGCGGGTCCAGCAGCGGGCAGTCGGCGGTCAGCCGCATGACCACGTCGGCGTTCTCGGCACGGGCCGCCACCAGATAGCGGCCCAGCACGTCATCCAGCGGGCCGCGATGGCAGGCGACATCGTGTTCGGCGCACCACGCGACGATGGCATCGTCGCTCGCATCCTCGCTGGTGGCGACCACGGCGGCGTCCACCCCGGGGATGGCACGGGCGGCGCGGACCACCCATTCCAGGGCTGTACGCTCGTCCAGCGTCTTCAGCACCTTGCCGGGCAAGCGCGACGACGACATGCGGGCCTGGATGATGGCGACGATTCTCATGGCAGCAGGGCCTTCAGTTCAGCGACGACGCGGGCCACGTCATCCTCGTCCATGCCGACGAATAGCGGCAGGGTCAGGCAGGCATCGTAATAGGCATCGGCACCGGGCAGCGGGAGGTCGCCGTAGCGGCTCCGGTAATAGGGTTGGCGGCTGACCGGCAGGTAATGCACCTGGGTGCCGATGCCGCGTTCGCGCAAAGCCTGAGCTACCGCCTTGCGGCTCTTGCCGATGGTGGCGAAGTCCATGTGCACCACATAGATGTGCCAGGCGGGCGTGCTCCACGGCGTGCGCGCCAGGGGGCGCACCAGCGGCGCCAGCGGGGCCAGCGCGGCGTCGTAGGCGGCTACCAGCCGATTGCGGGCGGCCAGGAAGCGGTCCAGCTTGGACAATTGGCTGAGACCGAGCGCGCAGGCGATGTCGCTGGCGCGGTAATTCAGCCCCACCTGATGCATCTCGTAGTACCAGGGATTGGGCTGGCCGTCGGCGTCGAAGGCTTGCGCCTTGTCCAGGAACTCGGCGGGCTCGCGGGTCATTCCATGCCCGCGCAAGCCGACCAGCCGTTTGGCCAAAGCGGGGTCGCGGCAAGTGACAGCGCCGCCCTCGCCCATGGCGATGGTCTTGACCGGGTGGAACGAGAACACCGCCATGTCCGAGAGGGCGCAGGCGCCGGCAGCGTGGCCGTTCTGGGTGCTGCCCAGGGCATGGCAGCAATCCTCGACGATGGCGAGGTCGTGGCGGCGGGCCACCGCCGACAGCGCCTCCATGTCGACGCACTGGCCGTTGAGGTGGACCGGGAACACGGCGCGGGGGCGCAATGTGCCCATGCGCTTCAGGGCGTCTTCCAGGTGGCCGGCATTCATCAAGCCGGTGGCCGGGTCCACGTCGGCGAACACCACCTCGCCGCCGGCCAGCCGGATGGCGTTGGCGGTGGCAAGGAAGGTCAGGGTGGGCACCACCACGCCGTCGCCGGGGCCAATGTCCAGCGCCAGCGCGGCCATGTGCAGGGCGGCGGTGCCGTTGGCGCACACCACCGCATGGGGGGCCTGGGTGCGCTCGGCCAGCGCGGCCTCGAATTGCTGCACCGCCGGGCCGGTGGTCAAATAGTCGCCGCGCAGCACGGCGGCGACGGCGGCGACGTCGTCCTCGTCGATGGACTGGCGGCCATAAGGAAGGAAGCGGGATTGGTCGCTCATGACGGTATCCGTTCGAATTGTCGTGCGGCAACCCGCTCAATAAGGTCCAGCATGCGGTCGGCGGCGTTATGCATAACGGCCTCCGTAGCGGGATCGAGCTGATGCGGCCTCGACAGGCCGGCCAGGAAATCAGACAGGAACGGAGTCACCTGGCCGAATTCCAGAGCCGGCGGGCATAGGCGGTCGACCATGGGATTGCACGGCCATGTGCGGTTGGGCTGCAGCGATAGCGCCGGGATGCCGGCCAGCGCCGCCTCAACCAGTACCATGGAGGTCATGCCGATGACGCCGTCCACTTCCGGCAACACCTCGACGGTGGGGCGGGTGGCGACCGTGGCGCCGCAGGTCTGCGCCAACACAGCCAAGCGGGCGCGATCATCGCGAGGATGGGGGCAGATGACCAACTCCACGTCGGTCGGCCACGCCTCGGCCAAGGCTGCGAAGACCTGGTATTGGTCGAAGCCGCGCACGTTGTTGGGCCAATCCTCGGCCACCGGCTCCGAGATCCAGGCTAGCCGGGTGCCTTGGTGCGGCGTGCGTGCCGCCTTGAGGCTGGCGACCACCAGTTCCAGGTGCGGTTGTCCTACCGCTTCCACCCGAGTGTCGGCCGGAGCGATGGCGCGCAGCTCCTCGGCCAGCAGGGCATCGGGCACCGCCACCACGTCGGGCCAGCTCTCGCCGCCCGCCACCATGCGGAAGCGCAAGGCTGGATTGGTCCACGCGTCCACCACGCCGATGCTGGGGATGCCCCGGGCTTTGGCCTCGCGCCAGAGCAGGCGTTCGTAGTCGGGGAAGCCGGTGCCGGTGACAACAACGTCCAAGCGTTCGGGAAGGCCGGGCGTGTCGGGCGTTTGCCACAGCTTGGCGGCAGTGCCGATGGGGCGCAGCACCAATTCGTGGTCGCGGGCGCGGGCGGGCGCCATTAGGCAGGCCAGCATGTTGGCCCCGCCCGGATTGTCAGCGGCGAAGACGATGATCATGGCTGCTGGCGTTCCCATGCCTTCAGTGCCTCGATATTCTCGGCCACCTTGTGGAAGGCGTTGGCCACGTCGTCCAAATCCTGCCGGCTCATGGGCGGGCGGATGAATTCGTGGGTCAGCACGTCGTGGAAATGGGCCTTCTCGGTCTCGGGGCACAGGCCGGGGGCATAGTCGGGCTTGCCCTCGTAATGGGGGCAGGCGAACGGGCAGCCCTTGCCACCATAGGCGATCTGCTGCTGGTACATGGGCTGGAGATAGAGCGGGCGCACGTAGCCCTCGCCCAGCAGCACGCCCTCATGCTCGCGCAGCTCGAACGGGGCCAGTTCGGCCTTCACCGCCTTGGCGAAGGTGGAGCGCTTGATCCCGCCCTTGGCGGCATCCCAGCGCATGGCGTGCAGGTAGTAGACGTGTTCGACCTCGGCCGGCACGTGCGGCAGCGATAGGCCGGGAATGCCGGCGAGCCTGCTCTCCAGATAGGCCACGTTGGCCTTGCGGCTGGCGATCAGGCTGGGGCCCTTCTTCAACTGCTCGCGGCCGATGGCGGCTTCGATCTCGCCCAGGCGGAAGTTGAAGCCCAGGATGCCGGCGATGTCGGTGACGCCCTTGGCCGCCACCACGTTTTCACCGTGGTTGCGGATCAACTGCAGACGCTCGGCCAGACGGTCGTCGTTGGTGGTGACCACGCCGCCTTCGCCGGTATGGATGTGCTTGTGGTAGTTCAGGCTGAACACGCCCATGTGGCCCAGCGTGCCCACCGGGCGGCCCCGATAGGTGGCGAAGGGCGCCTGGGCGCAGTCCTCGATGACGATCAGATTGTGCTTCGCCGCCAGCTCCATGATCGGATCCATGTCGGCGGGCTGGCCGAAGATGTGCACCACCACGACGGCCTTGGTGCGCGGGGTGATGCGCGGCGCGATGGTTTCGGTCGACAGGCAATAGCTCACCGGGTCGATGTCGGCGAACACCGGCACGGCGTTGAAGATGATGGGCGCGATGGCCGAGGCGGTCATGGTGTAGGGCGAGACGATCACCTCGTCGCCCGGTCCCACTCCGGCGGC
>Ga0306923_10005161_pt1 | contig 12669 bp, 11 predicted proteins | sample sta12Can44000108_FD_203841 | JGI IMG/M metagenome (GOLD analysis project Ga0306923, IMG submission 203841) | Lab enrichment of tropical soil microbial communities from Luquillo Experimental Forest, Puerto Rico - statanox.12C.anox.44.000.108 (v2)... | ecosystem: Environmental > Terrestrial >... | reverse complement strand
GGTGCCGGTGAAACCGCAAGAAAATGCGCCCGCATCACCGATGGCGCGCATGTTCGAGACCCCCGAGGGCGCACAGCGCCCGGCCGTAGGCGCTATGGACGATATCAAGGATCTGGTTGCGGCCCATGCCTATTCCGCCGCGAACTGGCTGGCGCTGAACTGCCGCCGCCACATGGAGCTGTACGGCACCACCAAGGAACAGTTGGGCTGGTTGGCGCTTAACGGCAGACGCAACGCAGCGTTGAATCCCCTTGCGGTCTACCGCGAACCGATGACAATGGCCGACTACCTGGCCGCGCGGCCCGTGTCGACGCCATTCGGCCTGCTGGACTGCGACGTCCCCATCGACGGCTCGATCGCGCTGGTGGTCTCGAATGCGGAGTACGCCCGCGACTGCCCGCACCGCGCGGTGGCGGTGGAGGCGATCGGCGGGTCCGACGGTGCCGGTGGCTGGTTCCACCGCGACGACTACCCAAAGATGGCGATGTCGGATGCGGCGGCGCAGATGTGGTCGCGCACGCAGATGACGCCCGCCGATATCGACCTCGCCGAGTTGTACGACGGTTTCACGTTTCTCACCATCGCATGGCTGGAAGCCCTCGGAATTTGCGGCGACGGCGAGGCCGGACCGTTCGTCGAGGGCGGCGCGCGGATCGCCCGCGACGGCGAACTGCCGCTGAACACCTACGGCGGCCAACTCTCGGCGGGTCGCATGCACGGCTATTGGGCGCTGCACGAAGGGTGTTTGCAACTGCGCGGCGAGGCGGGGGAGCGCCAGGTGGTGCAACGCCCGGAGGTCGGCGTGGTTTCGGTGGGCGGTGGACCCGTTGCCGGATGCATGCTGCTCACATGCTGAGAACGCTCAAGTGAGCGCGAGATGAATTCCGCGCCGGACACCGGCCGGCCGGACAAACTCGCTGCACAGATTGCCCGCCAGATCGAGGCGGACATCGTTCGTCGCGGCTGGACCATCGGCGAATCGCTGGGCTCCGAACAGGCTCTGCAACAACGCTTTCGCGTGAGCCGATCGGTGCTGCGGGAGGCCGTCCGCCTGGTCGAGCACCACCAGGTTGCCCGGATGCGCCGCGGACCCAACGGCGGGCTGCTGATCTGCCGGCCCGATGCCGGCCCGGCGACCCGCGCCATCGTCATCTATCTCGAGTACCTGGGCACGACGCTGGGCGATCTACTCAACGCGCGCCTGGTGCTCGAGCCGTTGGCGGCCTCTCTCGCGGCCGAACGGATCGACGAAGCCGGCATCGACCGGCTGCGAGCCGTGTTGCGCGCGGAGGAGCGGTGGAGGCCCGGATTACCGGCACCGCGGGAGGAGTTCCACGTCGCGCTGGCGGAGGAATCGAAAAGCCCGGTCCTGCAACTATTCATCGACATCCTGATGAGGCTCACCACGCGATACGCCCTACAGTCGCGGGCGGACTCGGCAAGCGAGACCATCGAGGCGGTCGACCAGATGCACCACGACCACTCGCAAATCGTCGCCGCGGTCACCGCGGGCGATTCGGCGCGGGCGAAAACGCTCGGCGAACGACACGTCGAGGCGGTGACCGCCTGGCTGCAGGAACATCACCCCGGTGACAGGACTCGGCCGCGAACGCCGCGCCGGGTGCGGCTCGAGGGTGATGCGCCCCGCGGCAAACTCGGCGAAATGCTGGCGGCCACCATCGGCGACGACATCGCCGCGAGCGGCTGGCAGGTCGGCTCCCTCTTCGGAACGGAGGCGGCGTTGCTGCAGCGCTATCGGGTCAGCCGCGCGGTGTTGCGGGAAGCGGTGCGGCTGCTCGAATATCACTCGGTCGCGGAGATGCGCCGCGGACCCGGCGGCGGGCTCATCGTCACCAGGCCTCAGGCTCAGGCCAGCATCGACACCATCGCCCTGTACCTGCAGTACCGCAAGCCGAGTCGGGAGGACTTGCGCTGTGTCCGGGATGCCATCGAGATCGACAACGTCGTCAAGGTGGTCAAGCGCCGCGCCGAGTCCGAGGTGTCGGCGTTCTTGGCAACCCATGGGGCCGGCCATGGGTTCGCGCTCGATGCAAAGCCTCGAGAAACCACCGACGACGTGCGCGAGGCCGCCGCCGAGGAGTTTCGGTTCCACCTGGGACTGGCCCAGCTGGCCGGCAACGCGCTGCTGGACCTTTTCCTTCGGATCATCATCGAGTTGTTTCGCCGGCACTGGTCCAGCACCGGGCAGGCGCTGCCTACCTGGGCCGACGTCGTGGCCGTCGACCATGCTCATTCGCGGATTCTGCAGGCGATCGAGAGCGGCGACGACAGCCTCGCCCGCTACCGCATCCGTCGTCATTTGGACGCTGCGGCCTCCTGGTGGCTCTAGGAGCCGACCGGCTGCGGAGGTCCGCGTCACATCCGGATCGAAGTGAATTGTTCGCGCGCATATGTAACGCGATTCTGGGGTATGGGGATAGGAAAAGAACACCGCCGGTCCAGTAGGGGGTTGGCACTAGTGATCGAAAGCGAGAACGCCGGAATGACGGGGGGAATCGGGGGAACGCAAACCGAGCAACCGGGTTTCGTTCATTCCGCACTCCTTTACCACTCGCAGCGGGAGTACCTGGACTTTGTGGTGCGCTTCGTGGTCGACGGTTTGGCCAGGGACGAGGCGGCGCTGGTCGCGGTGCCGAGCGATAAGCTCGCCCTGCTGCACAATGCGTTGGACGGCGCGGGCGGTGGGTTCCCGGCCGAAGTGCGCCTGGCCGACATCGCCGAGGTCGGCTGCAACCCGAGCCGGTTTATGGCAATGGAGGGTTCCTTCGCCGACGACCACCCCGATCGACGGGTGCGGATTGTGAGCCAGCTCAGCTGGCCCGGGCGCGGCGCGGACGAGTTCGTCGCCTGCATGGAGCATGAAGCACTGGTCAACGAAGCACTCGAGGGATACCGGGCGACAGTATTGTGCCTCTACGACGCGAGCCGGCTGGCTGACGACGTGCTTGCCGACGCCCGCGCGACCCACCCCTTGCTGTGGAGATGCGGTGCGCTGCACCGCAGCGCCGAATACTGCCCGGCTGATGTCCTGAAGCGCTGCAACCAGCCCCTACGGGCTAAGCCGGGGGCCGTCACGTACATGGTCAGGAAATCCGCAGATCTTCGCCCGGCCCGGTCGTTTGCCGTCAACTACGCCGGCTGGATGGGACTGTCCCGGGACGGCATCGAGGATCTGCAATTGGTCGCCACCGAGCTGGCCACCAACAGCTTGATGTATACCGACGGGGCGTGCCAACTGGCCTTCTGGCGGCAAGACAAGCATCTGGTCTGCGAGGCGCGCGACACCGGACGGCTCGGGGACCCGCTCGTCGGCCGCCTGGACCCCGGCCCGAGCGGCCCCGCCAGCCGCGGGCTGTTTCTGGTGAACGCCATATCGGACTTGGTGCGCACACACACCACGTCGACCGGAACGACGATCCAGGCCTACCTCCGGTTTGACCCGTCGCCCAGGTCGAATGGCTAAGGCGCTGTGGTCTCACTCGCTGCCTTTGTATTGAAATTGCGGTAAGTCGTGCCGGGTGACGCCCACTGCGACGGCGAAAGTTGTTCTCCTACAACCTCACAGCCAGCCGGCCGAAGGCTCGGCTGGTCGGCTCGATGTGGACCGGGTTCGACCATCTGCCTCATGAAATGAATTTGCATTGGCGCCTCAGGGCGTCTAATGTCGGCCCTCGTGCGTCTTCTTCAGCGTGCCGTAGTAGCCAGCACCCGCAGCGGGGTCTGATCCAGACCGACCCCCCGCTGTGGGTCGGAAGCTACTCCCGTCGGTCCCCTTCCAATAGAGAAGACCGACACGATGTCAGTTTCAAAGTCCTCGAGTCTCTCGGCCCAGCAGTGCTCGGCCAACACAGCCGCCGCTTGGTTCGGCCACCAATTCGGTGCCGCGTTGCCGCGCGGTCTGCGGGACGAAGCCGACGCGATGTCCTGGGAAAGCTTCGTCGCGACTTACAGCCACACCACCGGCCCGCTCCGACTAGGGCACTGGGCCTGCACCGATAACGAGCTACCCCTGGGTCGGCTCGGTCCCCAAGCCCGCAACTTTCGGGCCATGATCGCCGTCGGCGATCACATCAGCACCTCGACCACGGCGGCGAGCGGTCCGATCGCCGCGCTCACCGCGATGCTGTACGACCGCGGCATTGCGCTGGAGACATTGAACTTTCATCAAATGCGATCGGGCGGGACCACGGCGACTTTTGTCCACGGCACCAACGGGATTCGCGCCGAATGGGCGATGGGCTGGTCGGAGGATCCGACGCAATCCGCGCTGCGCGCGGTGATCGCCTGCGCCAACCGGCTGCTCGCCTAACTTGGCCGAGCAGACGCAACTAGACCGGGCGCAACACGATCGGCATGCCGTCCTTCGGGATCGGCATGCCGCCGTAGTCCCACTCGGCCCGGTATCCCGGGCGGGGCAGCTCGAGCTGATACTTGCGCAGCAGGCGGTGCAGGATCGTCTTGATCTCCAACTGTCCGAACACCATCCCGATGCACTTGTGCGCTCCGCCGCCGAACGGCGTGAACGCGTAGCGGTGTCGCTTGTGCTCGTTGCGCGGCTCGGTGAACCGGTCCGGGTCGAATTTCAGCGGGTCCGTCCACAGTTCCGGCAGCCGGTGGTTCATCCCCGGGTACGCGATGACGTTGGTGCCCTCGGGGATGTAGTAGCCCAGCAGGTCGGTGTCGCGCACCGTCCGGCGCATGGCCCACTGCACCGGCGTCACCAGCCGGATCGACTCGTTCATCACCAGGTCCAGCGACTCCAGCTTCTCCAGCGAGTCGATGTCGAGCGGGCCGTCGCCGAGGCGGTCCGATTCATCGCGGCAACGCTCTTGCCACTCCGGGTGGGCGGCCAGCTGGTAGACCATCGTCGTCGTGGTCGACGTCGAGGTGTCGTGCGCGGCCATCATCAGGAAGATCATGTGGTTGACGATGTCCTCGTCGGAGAACTTGTTGCCGTCCTCGTCCTCGGTTTGGCACAACACCGAGAGCAGGTCGTTGCCGTCCTTGCCGCGTTGTTCCTTGACTCGCTCGCGGAAGTAGTTCTCCAGCAGTTCGCGAGCCTTCAGGCCCCGCCACCAGGTGAACGGCGGAACGCTGGTGCGGATGATCGCGTTGCCCGCACGCGTGGTGACGGCGAAAGCCTTGTTCACCTTGGTCACCAGATCCCGGTCCGTGCCCGGCTCGTGGCCCATGAACACCATCGAGGCGATGTCGAGCGTCAGCTCCTTCATCGCCGGGTAGAGCAGGAAGCGTGCGTCGTTGGCCACCCAGTCGTTGGCGATCGTCTGCGAGACCACCTTGTCCATCTGCTCGACGTAGGAGACCAGCCGGGACCGGACGAACGCCTCCTGCATGATCCGCCGGTGGAACATGTGCTCCTCGAAGTCGAGCAGCATCAGCCCGCGGTGGAAGAACGGCCCGATCACCGGGACCCAGCCCTGTTGCGAGTAGTCCTTGTTGCGGTTGGAGTAGACGACCTGAGCGGCGTCCGGGCCCAGCGCCGCCACGCCCGGCAGAACCGGCGAGTCCCCGAAGACGACCGGGCCCTTGCTGTTGTAGAGAAACATCAGGTAGTCGGGGCCGCCGCGCAACATCTCGATGATGTGCCCGATGACCGGGGGCCCCGCGTCACCTAGGACCGGCTTGAGCCCGCTGCCCGGCGGCGGATCGGCGAGCTTGTGCACCGGAAATTGGGTGTTCAGCAGCCTGCGTTCCACCAGCCCCATGCCGGGGAAGTTGTTGATCGACGGGGTGAACCGGCGCCGCGCCTGATCAAGCAGGTACTGCGGGGTGCTGATGGTCGCGGCCATGGACGCTCCTTTGCGAACCCGGGGCTGGTGACAGCGGTCACTGACCAACATGATTCGGGACAAACTTGACGCCTGTCAAGTTTGCGTGCATGGTCAAGGGCGTGAGCAGCGAAGCCGTCGATCCGCAGCCGGGCGAGCCGGTCACGCGACGGCGTGGCGACAAGCACCGCCAAGCGATCGTGCAGGCGGTGCGGGAACTACTGCAGGAAAAACCGTTCGCGGAGCTGTCGGTGAGCACCATCAGCCTGCGGGCCGGGGTGGCCCGGTCCGGCTTCTATTTCTACTTCGACTCGAAATACGCGGTGCTCGCACAAATCGTGGCCGAGGCCGCCGAGGAACTCGAAGAGCTCACGCAGTACTTCGCCCCACGTCAGCCGGGCGAGTCGCCCGAACAGTTCGCCAAACGAATGGTTCGCAGCGCCGCCGCGGTCTACGCGGATAACGACCCGGTGATGACGGCCACGAATGTGGCCCGCCACACCGACATGCAGATTCGCGAGATTATCGAGCAGCAGTTCGAGGTGGTCTTGCGCCAGATCGTCGCCGTCGTCGAGGCCGAGGTGAAGGCCGGGACCGCGAACCCGATCAGCGACGACATCCCGACCCTGGTGCGCACGCTGACGGGCGCCACCGCGCTGGTGTTGACCGGCGAACCGATCCTGGTCGGCCGCGACGCGGACGTTGAGCGCCGGGTGCGCGTGCTCGAGCAGCTGTGGCTGAACTCGCTCTGGGGTGGGGGCCAGAGCTAGCGCGTTACCGCCGGTATGGTCACGGCCATGGCACCAAGGCTTTCTGGGGCATCTGGACGGTATTTCGCGGGGAAGCGGTGTCTGGTCACCGGTGCGGCCAGCGGCATTGGCCGCGCCACCGCGTTGCGGCTGGCGGCACAGGGCGCCGAACTTTATCTGACGGACCGCAATCCGGACGGTCTGGAACTCACTGTGGCGGACGCCCGCGCGCTGGGCGCGCAGGTGCCCGCGTACCGCACGCTGGATATCGCCGACTATGACGAGGTGGCGGCGTTTGCCGCCGACATCCATGCCGCGCATCCGAGCATGGACGTCGTACTGAACATTGCCGGCGTGTCGGCCTGGGGCACCGTCGACCGGCTGACCCACGAGCAGTGGAGCAAGATGGTCGCGATCAACCTCATGGGTCCGATCCACGTCATCGAAACCTTTGTCCCACCGATGATTGCGGCCGGTCGTGGTGGGCGTTTGGCCAACGTGTCGTCGGCGGCGGGGCTGGTCGCACTGCCGTGGCACGCCGCCTACAGCGCCAGCAAGTACGGGTTGCGCGGCGTTTCCGAGGTGCTGCGCTTCGACCTGGCCCGGCACCGCATCGGGGTGTCGGTCGTGGTGCCGGGTCCGGTGAAGACCCCGCTGGTCAACACGGTCGAGATCGCGGGCGTCGACCGCGAGGACCCCAGGGTCGCACGCTGGGTGCATCGCTTCGGTGGTCATGCGGTGTCACCGGAAAAGGCGGCCGAAAAGATTTTGGCCGGCATCGCAAAGAACCGATACCTGATTTACACATCGCAGGACATCCGGGCGTTGTATGCGTTCAAGCGGCTGGCGTGGTGGCCCTACAGCCTGGCGATGCGCCAGGTGAACGTGATCTTCACGCGCGCGCTTCGGCCCAGTCCGGTGTCACGCCGAAAGCTATTGCGGCATGACCAATTCGAGCCGGACCCCGAGTAACCGGACCGGACGGTCGAGTTCGAACAAATCAAGGATGCTCAGGGCCGCTGCGACGATGACGCCGGAATCGGTGGTGGGCGCGGCCAGCTTGCGGATCTTGGTGCGGGTGTAGAACGTCGCGGTGCGCACTGTGACGGCCACCCGAGTGACGATGCGTGCCGAAGCCAGGACATCGTCCAGGGCTTGCGTCGCCAGTTCTGTTACAGCCGAATCCATTTCGGCCCGATCGGTGAGGTCGCGGGGAAAGGTGACGACGTGGCTGCGGGAGCGCGGGATCCAAGGTTCGGCGCTGACGTCCGCGTCGCCGCCGCCCTTGGCGAGCAGCAGCAGCCAGAGGCCGGTGCGCGGGCCGAAGCTGGATGTGAGCAGCTCGGCGTCACTGTTGGCCAGCTCTCGTACCGTGGTGATCTCCAGCGCCGCAAGTTTTTTCGCCGACTTGGGGCCCACGCCCCACAGTGCGTCGACAGGGCGATCGGCCATCACGTTCATCCAGTTCGCGTCGGTGAGCGCAAACACACCATCCGGTTTCGCGAAGCCGGTGGCCACCTTGGCGCGCTGCTTGTTGTCGCTGATGCCGATCGAACAGGACAGCCCGGTTTCCGAAAAGACAACGGCGCGAATCTGTTCCGCGATCTGAGTGGGATCGGTTGCCGTCACCGACACATAGGCTTCGTCCCAGCCCCACACCTCGACCGGGTGTCCGAGGTCGCGCAACAAGTCCATCACCTGGTCGGACGCCGCATCGTAGGCCGGCGGATCCGCCGGTAGGAACGTGGCCCCCGAGTTTGGGGGGCAGCGGCGAGCGGCGGTGCGTAGCGGCATGCCCGCGTGCACACCGAATTCTCGGGCCTCATACGAGGCGCACGTGACGACCTTGCGTGGCTCGGTCGGGTCACCGTTACCGCCGACGATGACCGGTAGCCCGGCCAGTTCGGGGTGGCGCCGCAGCTCGACCGACGCCAGAAACTGGTCGAGGTCCACATGCAGGACCCAGCTCGTCACCGCCCGCATAGTTTGCGCGCCAGACTTTCCCACGCGTCGCCCAAGGTTTGCAGGGTGTGACCGCCGTCGTTGAGTTGATGCTCGACGTAGTCGGGGTCGAGCAGGGACAGCAACGCGTCGGTCTGGACATCGAGGTCGCCGGAGGTGTGTGCCGACTGCAACAGCACCCGCACGTGCCTGCGCTGCACCGCGGCCGCCCCGACGTGGCGGGTGTGCGGATCACGGTTGGCGGCCGAGAGCAGCGCGTGGTGGGTGTGGGCAAAGCGGATCCGCTCCCGGCCGAACGCCACCAGTCGATCCATCGGTGGCGCATCGGGGCCCAGCGGCGGGGGGCCGAACAGGAAAGCCTGCTGGCTCGCGCGTTCGTCCTCGTCGAGCAGCACCACCATCAGGCCGGCCCGGCTGCCGAACCGGCGGAACAGCGTGCCCTTGCCGACGCCGGCGGCCGCGGCGACGTCGTCCATGGTGACGGCTTCGGCGCCGCGCTCCGCGACCAGGCTGCGGGCCGCCTGCAGCAAGAGCGCGCGATTGCGCGCCGCGTCGCCGCGCTCCTGCGGAGGCCCTTGCGGAGCGGACACGCGCAACTCGCGCACTCGCTCGACACCGCTCACAACTGCACTTTAACGCGGCCGGAATAAATCGGACTATAGTCCGGTTGGGTCATGCAAGGATGTAGACCAACGACCGAAGGGAACGTAACAGTGCCAGGGATCAACTCCGACATCAAAATCTTGGCCTTAGTGGGCAGCCTGCGTGCGGCGTCGATCAACCGCCAGATCGCCGAGCTCGCGGCCGCAGTCAGTCCGGCCGGCGTCACCGTCACGGTCTTTGAGGGGCTGGGTGAGGTGCCGTTCTACAACGAGGACATCGACGACGCGATGAACGCCGACGCCCCAGCGCTGGCCCCTGTCGTCGCGTTGCGCGCCGCAGCCGCCGACGCGGACGCCGCACTGGTGGTCACACCGGAGTACAACGGCAGCTTTCCGGCGGTCATCAAGAACGCGATCGACTGGCTGTCTCGCCCGTTCGGCGACGGCGCGCTGAAGGGCAAGCCGTTGGCGGTTATCGGGGGGTCCTTCGGCCAGTACGGCGGAGTGTGGGCGCACGACGCGACCCGCAAGTCATTCGCGATTGCGGGTGCTGAGGTGATCGAGTCGATCAAGCTGTCCGTGCCGTTCAGGACTTTGGAAGGCAAGGCGCCCGCGGAGGACGCCGAGCTCTCGGCGAGTGTGCGCGACGTCGTCGGCAAGCTCGCCGCCGAAGTCGGCTGAATTTGTCTCGAATTCGGCATGAATTTGGGGGAAGCCAACAAGCCCTTCACCGGCGACCAGCAAGGTTGCGATAACGGAATAGCCAAAGCCGCCAGCTCGAGCTGGCGGCTTTGCTAGCGGTGGCCGCGCGAGAAGATCGCAGCGGAGCTGTCGGTGGCCGGTGGTATACCGATGCGCATGGGTGCTTTGGGCGCGGGTGTGATCTGCGACACGCCGAACGCGTGCCTACGACAGGGCTTACGACCAGGGAATTTCAGAATTGTTATTCAGAACATCTTGTATCCCGGGATCTTGTCAGCCACTAGGTGTAGTGTTTCGAGCACCGGCAGATCCCAGGATCACCGCGCCAGCTGGGCAAGGTGGTCGACCCGGAATCGGCTTGAAGATGTCGAAGCCACGTCATTCGACCCCGACAGCCGCACGACGGGAATCTTGGGGCTTGACGGACCGCTGAACGTAGTACCGAAGTAGTTGCCAGATCGTAATCAAGTCCCCCCGCAAAGGAGCGGCCTCCAGATGAGCGTCACCGTGTACACCAAGCCGGCATGCGTCCAGTGCAGCGCCACCTTCAAGGCCTTGGACAGGCAGGGCATCGCCTACCAGAAGGTCGACATCACACTGGACTCAGAGTCGCGGGATTACGTGATGGCGCTGGGTTACCTGCAGGCCCCCGTGGTGGTGGCAGGGAACGACCACTGGTCGGGTTTCCGGCCCGATCGGATCAAGGCGCTCGCGGGCGCGGCGCTGAGCGCCTGAGGGCACGAGCGCGGAAGACGAAAGTAAGGAGGGTTGCGGTGCTATGGATCTCACGCGGCGCAACCTCGTCTATTTCTCCAGCGTGTCGGAGAACACCCACCGCTTCGTGCAGAAGTTGGGTCTTCCCGCCACGCGGATACCGCTGCATGGCCGCATCGAGGTCGACGAGCCGTACGTGTTGCTACTGCCCACGTACGGCGGCGGCCGGGCCACCCCAGACCTCAATGCCGGTGGCTATGTCCCGAAACAGGTCATCGCATTTCTGAACAACGAACACAACCGGTCGTTGATCCGCGGCGTCATCGCCGCGGGTAACAACAACTTCGGCGCCGAGTTCGCCTTCGCGGGCAACGTCGTCTCCCGCAAGTGCGGCGTCCCGTACCTTTACCGCTTCGAACTGATGGGAACCTCGGACGACGTGGATGCCGTCCGAGCCGGTCTCGCTGACTTTTGGAAGGAACAGACGTGCCACCAACCGTCGCTGCAGAGCCGGTAACCTCCGGCGCCCACCCCCATTTTTCCGGGAGCCAGGCCGAACTTGATTACCACGCCCTGAACGCGATGCTGAATCTGTATGACGCGGAAGGCAAGATCCAGTTCGACAAGGACCGGGAAGCCGCGCATCAGTATTTCTTGCAGCACGTCAACCAGAACACGGTCTTCTTCCACAATTACGACGAGAAGCTCGACTACCTGATCAAGGAGAACTACTACGAGCGTGAGGTGCTCGACCAGTACTCGCGTAACTTCGTCAAGACGCTGCTGGACCGGGCCTACGCCAAGAAGTTCCGGTTCCCGACGTTTCTCGGCGCGTTCAAGTACTACACCTCCTACACGCTGAAAACCTTCGACGGGAAGCGTTATTTGGAGCGCTTCGAGGACCGCGTGGTCATGGTGGCGCTTGCTCTGGCCGCCGGCGACACCGGACAGGCGGAGAAGCTGGTCGACGAGATCATCGAAGGACGGTTCCAGCCGGCCACCCCGACGTTTTTGAACTCGGGCAAGAAGCAGCGCGGCGAACCGGTGAGCTGCTTTTTGCTGCGCATCGAGGACAACATGGAGTCGATCGGGCGATCGATCAACTCCGCACTGCAGCTGTCCAAGCGCGGTGGGGGAGTTGCGTTGCTAATGAGCAACATTCGCGAGCACGGGGCGCCGATCAAGAACATCGAGAACCAGTCGTCGGGCGTCATCCCGATCATGAAGCTGCTCGAGGATTCCTTCTCCTACGCCAATCAGCTGGGTGCGCGCCAGGGCGCCGGCGCGGTATACCTGCACGCCCATCACCCCGACATCTACCGCTTCCTGGACACCAAGCGGGAGAACGCCGATGAGAAGATTCGGATCAAGACGCTGAGCCTGGGCGTGGTGATCCCTGACATCACCTTCGAGCTGGCCAAGAAGAACGAGGACATGTACTTGTTCTCGCCGTACGACGTCGAACGCGTCTACGGGGTGCCGTTCGCCGACATCTCGGTGACCGAAAAGTATTACGAGATGGTCGACGACGCGCGGATCCGCAAGACCAAGATCAAGGCGCGGGAGTTCTTCCAGACACTGGCCGAGCTGCAGTTCGAGTCCGGCTATCCGTACATCATGTTCGAGGACACGGTGAACCGGGCCAATCCCGTCGAGGGCAAGATCACGCACTCGAACCTGTGCTCGGAGATCCTGCAGGTCTCCACGCCGTCGTTGTTCAACGAAGACTTGTCGTATGCCAAAGTGGGCAAAGACATTTCGTGCAACCTCGGGTCAATGAACATCGCCAAGACGATGGACTCGCCGGACTTCGCGCAGAGCATCGAGGTGGCCATCCGCGCGCTGACCGCGGTCAGCGACCAGACGCACATTTGGTCGGTGCCGTCCATCGAACAGGGCAACAACGACTCGCATGCGATCGGGCTGGGGCAGATGAACCTGCACGGCTACCTGGCTCGCGAGGGCGTCTTCTACGGTTCCGAAGAGGGCATCGACTTCACCAACATCTACTTCTATACGGTGCTGTACCACGCGCTGCGGGCCTCGAACCGCATCGCGATCGAACGCGACACCCACTTCAAGGATTTCGAGCGGTCCAAGTACGCGTCGGGGGAGTTCTTCGACAAATAC
>Ga0306923_10005150_pt1 | contig 12678 bp, 10 predicted proteins | sample sta12Can44000108_FD_203841 | JGI IMG/M metagenome (GOLD analysis project Ga0306923, IMG submission 203841) | Lab enrichment of tropical soil microbial communities from Luquillo Experimental Forest, Puerto Rico - statanox.12C.anox.44.000.108 (v2)... | ecosystem: Environmental > Terrestrial >... | reverse complement strand
GCGTCTATCCCGAGGCCACGATCAGCCGCAGCTTCGAGATCAAGGAGTGCAAGTCGGGGGCCGCCCGGATGGCGGTCGAGGCCGGGGTGCCGATCGTTCCGCACATCGTCTGGGGGGCGCAGCGGATCTGGACCAAGGGCTACCCCAAAAAGCTGTTCCGCCCCAAAGTGCCGATCATGGTGCTCGTCGGCGAACCGATTGAACCGACGCTGGCCACCGAGGAATTGAAGGGGCTGTTGCACTCGCGGATGCAGCATTTGCTGGAACGGGCCCAAGAGCTCTACGGACCGCACCCGGCGGGTGAGTTCTGGGTGCCCCATCGGCTGGGCGGTGGCGCTCCGTCGTTGGCCGAGGCGGCCCTGCTGGACGCCGAGGAGGCGGCCGAGCGGGCGGCCCGCCGCGACGAAGCCGCCAGGGCACCGGAGCAGTAGCCGATGGCGGAGCCCGTCTTTCGCGCCCTCGAGATCGCGGCCCGGCTCGTCGTCCTGGCAACCGGCACCCGCATCACCTTCGGCGGCGAGGAGAACATTCCCGACCGGGGCGGCGCGGTGATCGCGATCAACCACACCAGCTATGTGGATTTTCTTCCTGCGGCATTAGCTGTGCATCGAAGGCACCGTCGGCTTAGATTCATGATTAAAGCCGAGATGCAACAGGTGAAGGTGGTCAATTTCTTGATCAAACACACCCGCACCATCCCGGTGGACCGACACGCCGGGGCGGATGCCTACGCGGTCGCCGTGCGGCAGCTGCGGGAGGGCGACCTGGTTGGGGTCTATCCGGAGGCCACGATCAGCCGCAGCTTCGAGCTCAAGGAATTCAAGACGGGCGCCGCGCGCATGGCCTGGGAAGCCGACGTCCCGATCGTCCCGGTGATCGTCTGGGGTGCGCATCGCATCTGGACCAAGGATCATCCGCGACACATCGGCCGCCACAAGCTGCCGGTCACCGTGCAGGTGGGCGCGCCGTTTCGTGCTACCGAAGACATCGCGTCAACCACAGACGCGCTGCGCGAATCGATGAGCGCACAGCTGCACCAGGCACAGCAACGGTATGCGCACCCCCCGGGCGCTTACTGGGTGCCGCACCGGCTCGGTGGCGGCGCACCGACGTTGGCCGAGGCGGCCGAAATAGAGGCCGACGAGGCCGCGGCAAGGTTGGCCGCGGCGGCCGCCCACCGTACTTCGCGTCACTCGCGATAGGGCAAGGAGAGGAACATGGCAGAGCCGTTTTTCCGCCTGGCGGAGATAGTTGTTCCGGGAGTCGCCGCGCTGAACGGAACCAAGCTCAACTTCGAAGGCCTGGAGAACATTCCCGCGCGGGGCGGCGGCTTGATTGCGCTCAACCACACCAGCTACCTGGACTGGGTGGGTGCGTCGGTCGCCGCCAAGGAACGCAAGCGACGGCTGCGCTTCATGATCAAAGCCGAGATGGCCGACGTGAAGGCGGTCAACTATGCGATCAAGCACCTCGGGCTGATCCCGGTGGACCGCACCATGGGGCACGACGCGTACGCGGTGGCCGTGCAGCGGCTGCGGGAGGGCGAACTCGTCGGGGTGCATCCCGAGGCCACCATCAGTCGCAGTTACGAACTCCGGGAGTTCAAGACCGGGGCGGCGAGGATGGCCTTGCAGGCGCAAGTCCCGATCATTCCGATGGTCGTCTGGGGCGCCCATCGAATCTGGCCCAAGGACCATCCAAAGAAGTTGTTGCGCAACAAGATTCCGGTCGCGGTGGCGGTAGGCCGACCTCTGCCCCCGGAGGGAACCGTCGAGCAGCTCAACGCCGCGCTGAAGCAGGCGATCAACGCGATCCTGTACCGGGTGCAGGAGGAATATCCGCACCCGGAGGGCGAGTTCTGGGTGCCGCGGCGGCTGGGTGGGAGCGCGCCATCCCAGGATGTCTCCCAGCAGCTTCGGATCGCCGAATTGGCCGAGCGGGTCAAGAAGCAAGGTGGCGACCGCGTCACGCGACCGGGGCAGACCAGCGGATCGTCTCATTGACCCCGAAGTGAGCAAGCCGGCGCTCATCGCCTGCGACGTCGACGGCACGTTGTTCGACGAAAACGAAACAATCACCCCGCGCACCCGCGACGCGGTCCGTGCCGCCGTCGCCGCCGGCGCGTATTTCCTGGTGGCGACCGGCCGGCCGCCGCGCTGGATACGTCCAGTCGTCGAGGCGCTGGGATTCGCGCCGATGGCCGTGTGCGCCAACGGCGCCGTCATCTATGACCCCGAAAGCGATCGGGTGCTGTCGGCGCGCACCCTGGCCGTCGACGCCCTGGCCGAGTTAGCCGAGCTGGCGACCCGCGTCATCCCGGGTGCCGGGTTGGCCGTCGAGCGGATCGGCGAGCGCGCCCACGACACGGCCACTCCGCAGTTCATCAGCTCGCCGGGCTACGAGCACGCATGGCTCAACCCGGACAACACCGAGGTGTCGATCGACGACCTGCTCAGCGCCCCGGCCATCAAGCTGCTGATCCGCAAGAGCGGGGCGCGCAGCGAGGACATGGCCGCCGAACTGGCCAAGCATGTCGGCATCGAAGGTGATATCACGTTTTCCACCAACAACGGGCTGGTCGAGATCGTGCCGCTGGGGATCAGCAAGGCCAGCGGCGTGGAAGAGATCGCCAGGCCGCTCGGGATCGGCAGCGGCGAGGTGGTGGCGTTCGGCGACATGCCCAACGACATCCCAATGCTGCTGTGGGCCGGTCATGGCGTTGCGATGGGCAACGCGCATCCCGATGTGCGGGCCGCCGCCGACGAGGTCGCCGCGCCAAACACCGAGGACGGGGTGGCACGGGTCCTGGAACGCTGGTGGCTTTAACGAATTCAGCTACGCGGCCGCCGGGTGAGTCGGTAGCGAGAAGTGTTCGGGCGGCACCGTGGGGCCGCTCGGCGATTGCGTCGACAGCTGCGTCGTGATCCCGTCGGCGACCTCGGAGACGTTTCCGGTGAGCCGCTCGAAGTTCAGGGTCCCGTGCTGGAAGTTCTGCGTGATCCGAAGCGGCTCTTGTATTTCCGCGCTGGTGGGCAACCCGAGCGGACCGCGTTCGTAGCTCAGCGATGCCCAGGCGTCGTAGATGGCGCCGGTGATCGGCTGGGGGCCGGTCGCGGGCGACCAGTACATCGCGCCCTTGGCGAAGGTGGCATAACGGGCATCGCCTTCGGCGCTGTCTTCCGGCGAGGTGGGTGAGCCCAGGACGCTGTTCATGCCGCCGATCGCCTGCCAGTGCTCGTAGATGGCGCCGCCCTGCAGGGCCTTGATCAACTCCTCCGGCGGATCGTTGAAATGCGATGCGATATCCCGGATTTCGTCCATCAGCGCATAGGCGGCATTGCCCGGGCAGTCGGTGTTTCCGACGTCGCGGTGGGTGAAGATGGTGGGCAAGTTCGCTATGGCGCCGGCCGGAAACGTGGTGTAGTGGCTGCCGGCCGACTCCAGCGCCACCGTGCCCTTGGGGTCGATGCCGTCCAGGCTCAGCCGCCAGCCGATCAGCCGGCCCATAGTTCGCAGCTGGATCGGCGTCGGCGGGACGTCGTCGAAGGTGCCGATCATCGCCACACCCCAGGTGTCGCGGTTGAATCCGCCGGTGTGGGTGCCCTCGACCGCTTTGTTCAGGCCGCCGGCGCGGCCCTCGAACACCTGGCCGTACTTGTCGACCAGCGCGTTATAGCCGATGTCGCACCAGCCCAGCGTCTTGCTGTGGTAGGTGTAGATCGCCTTGACGATGCCGGCCGATTCCAGCGGAGAATAGTCATTGCTGCCCGCCGTGTGGTGGACCACGGCGGCGCGAATCCCGTTGTCGTACTGCGGACTACCGCATCGCAACGACTCGTCGGCGCCCCATTCCGCTCGGCTGATGATGGGGGGCGGCTGGCCGGGGACGATGGCCCCGGACGGCGGCGTCGGGTGCGTTTGGGCCGGCGCTTGCGGCGGGGAGATGAGGATCGCGCTGATGTTTTGCGCGTAGGGCTGTTCCTTGGATGCCGGCCTGTATCCCAAACCGTCCTTGTCCGTCTGGGTGCTCGCCGGCGCTGGAGGCCCCTGGGACACCGGCGCATCGATCGGGCGGGTGACCGCGATCTGGACGGTCCTGGTGGTGCCGACGAACACCGGATCTGTGCTGCGGGGCCCCTCGCTCGGTCCGGCCGGCCGACCCGATGCGCTACCCGCGGGGCCGGCGTCCGGTGCCGCGGTTTCGTATTCCGTTTGGTACCAGGGTCCCCAGGAGCCGTCGGGGCGTTTTGCGCGCACCCGTGTGGACGTGCCGGCGAGGTCCCCGGTCAGCGCGACCAACGAAAACGGTGCGTCCTGGGTGACTTCGCGAACGGTGACACCGCCTCCGAGCCCGACCAGCGGTTGCTCGGCGAGTTCGGTGTCGCGTGCCCGCGGCGGTTCGGGTCGGCCGCGATCGCGCGTCGCGTCGCCCACCCACGACACGATGACGACGGTCGCCGCGATGGCGGTGAGCAACATCGTTGGCGCGCGACTTCGGGACGGCACTAGGCGATGTTACTTGTGTGTCTAATGTTATTACTGAGGCGACACGAGATATTGGACGGAAAGTCCACGAAAGCCCGTTCGACGGCACCGCAGAGACGTGCGGGACTCTGCGGTGCCGTCAGGTGACAGGTTCCTTCGGTCTAGTGGGGCAAAGCCGGGGCAGCAGCACCCGTCAGGGCACTGGGGGCCGGCGAGTGAGTACCCGCGCCGCCCGGGAGGGCGCCGGCGGCAGCCGGCGGGGTAACGGCCGCACCTGTCAGGGCACCCGGGGTACCCGGGAGGGCAGCGGCGGCACCCGGGAGGGCAGCGGCACCGGGCAGGGCGCCGGCGGCACCGGGCAGGGCAGCGGCGGCACCGGGCAGGGCAGCGGCGGCACCCGGCAGGGCGCCGGGGACACCGGGAAGGGCGCCCGCTGCACCGGGCAGGGCTTTAGCGGCACCCGGCAGGGCGCCGGGGAGGCCCGGCAGGCCGGCGGCACCCGGCGCGCCGCCGGCGCCTTGTTGGACGCCCTGCATGATCGCCGGCATTACCAAGCCCTTGAGCAAGTCGATGGCCTGACCGGCACCCAGCTGGTTGGCGGCTTGCATCACGTCGTTGACGAGCCCGCCGCCGCCGGAGCTAGCCGCGGGACCGTTGCCGCCGCCGGACGCGATAGGCGAAGCGCCGCCCAGCGTCGACGGGTCACCGAGGATCGGGTAGGTGCCGCCGGCACCCGGGTCCAATCCAGTCTGTGAGTCGATCGGCACCTCGCTGGGCGAGAGGGTCTGAGCGCCGACGCCCGGCGTGATCCCAGCCGGGCTGGTCAACCCCGGGTTGGAAAGTGCCGGGTTCAGTCCCGCACCCGGCGTCGTAGGCAGCGCACCCGGCATCGTAGGCAGCGCACCCGGCGTCGTAGGCAACGCACCGGGCAGGGCAGCCGCACCGGGTGTCGTAATCGGCAGCCCCGGGCTTGCCAGGCTTGGGCTCGCCGCAGCCGGACTGAGCAGGCCTGGACCGGTCACGCCCGGATTCGTCAGGCCCGTGGTCCCCAACCCTGGACTGGTCAGGCCAGTGGTGGTGGCACCGCTCCCGCCCAAAGCGGGAACGGGCGGCAGGTTGATCCCGAACTGTGACAGCCCCTGCGAAAGCGCGCCCATCAGCTCGCCGGGCAGGTCGGACATCACCGCCGCGCGCTTGAATTCATGGTGCTCGGTCGGTTTGTCGCCGGCGGTCGACTCATAAACAAGGAAGTACGCGCAAGGACTCGCCACTGCCAGGGCGGCAACCGCGCTCATGGCTGTCGAAAGCTTGCGTCGGCGTCGGTTCGGCACGGAAGTCTCCTCAATCTGGACAACTTATTTGAACTGCGTGCGGTGTCTGCGCCCCTGCCCGTCGTAGCCGGCACGAAGCACACAGAACTGATGGTACGAGTGGGATTGGTGTGACTAGAGTGCTGATATTGAATTGTGAGGCAATTAGGCCTCGACTGTGACCGCTGATACGAATTGGCCCAAGGCGGCCGTCACCTGGCCGAACCCCGACTCCGTGGCGTCGCCAAATGGGTTACGCCCGTTCGGTCGGATACCCTAAGCAACCGATGACCGCTCGTTTCGACCTCCTCGTCGTCGGCTCCGGATTCTTCGGCCTGACCATTGCCGAGCGCGTGGCTACCCAACTCGGGAAACGCGTGCTCGTCGTCGAACGGCGTCCGCACATCGGCGGCAACGCATATTCCGAGGCGGAGCCGCAGACCGGCATCGAGGTGCACAAGTACGGCGCCCACCTGTTCCACACCTCGAATCAGAAGGTCTGGGATTACGTGCGGCAGTTCACCGAGTTCACCGACTACCGCCACCGGGTCTTCGCGATGCACAACGGGCAGGCCTACCAGTTCCCGATGGGGCTGGGCCTGGTTTCGCAGTTCTTCGGCAGGTACTTCACGCCCGACGAGGCGCGGCAGCTGATCGCCGAGCAAGCCGCAGAGATCGACACGGCCGACGCGCAAAACCTGGAGGAGAAGGCCATCTCGCTGATCGGCCGGCCGCTCTACGAGGCGTTCGTCAAGGGCTACACCGCCAAGCAGTGGCAGACCGATCCCGTTGAACTCCCGGCTGCTGTCATCAACAGGCTGCCGGTGCGCTACACCTTCGACAACCGCTACTTCAGCGACACCTACGAAGGCCTGCCGGTGGACGGCTACACGGCGTGGCTGCAGAACATGGCCGCCGACGACCGCATCGAGGTCAGGCTCAACACCGACTGGTTCGGCGTGCGCGATCGACTGCGCGAGGAATCCCCGTCGGCCCCGGTCGTCTATACCGGGCCGCTGGATCGCTACTTCGACTACGACGAAGGCCGCCTCGGCTGGCGCACACTGGACTTCGAGGTGGAAGTGTTGCCTATCGGGGACTTTCAGGGCACGGCGGTGATGAACTACAACGATCTCGACGTGCCTTACACGCGCATTCACGAGTTCCGCCACTTCCACCTCGAGCGCGACTATCCGACCGACAAGACGGTGATCATGCGGGAATACTCCCGGTTCGCCGAAGACGACGACGAGCCTTACTATCCGATCAACACCGAGGCCGACCGCGCCCTGTTGGCCGCCTATCGAGCGAGGGCGAAGTCCGAGACCGCGTCATCGAAGGTGCTGTTCGGCGGCCGGCTGGGCACCTACCAATATCTGGATATGCACATGGCCATCGCCAGCGCACTGAACATGTACGACAACATCCTCGCGCCGCACCTGCGTGACGGCACGGATCTAGTGGAAAAGGAAGACGCGCGCGCATGACTGCCGTGAGCCTGCTGGGCCGGATAATCCTGCCGCGTCCGGGTGAACCCCTCGACGTGCGCAAGCTGTACCTGGAAGAGTCGACCACCAACGCGCGGCGCGCGCATGCGACCAGCCGCACCTCGCTGCAGATCGGCGCGGAGTCCGAGGTGTCGTTCGCCACGTACTTCAACGCATTCCCCGCCAGCTACTGGCGCCGCTGGACGATATGCAAGTCGGTGGTGTTGCGGGTCGAGCTGACCGGAACCGGGCGCGTCGACACCTATCGCACCAAGGCCACCGGCGCGCGCATCTTCGTGCAGGGCGCCCATTTCGCCGGCACCGAGGACGAGCCCGCCGTGGTCGAGATCGAGGTGGAGCTGAAGCCGTTCGAGGACGGCGGCTGGATTTGGTTCGACATCACCACCGACACCAAGGTCAATCTGCTCAGCGGCGGCTGGTACTCGACCGAGCCCGCGCCGGGCACAGCCAATGTCGCCGTCGGCATTCCGACGTTCAACCGCCCGGCCGACTGCGCCAACGCGCTGGCCGAGCTCACCGCGGACCCGTTGGTGGACGAGGTGATCGGGGCGGTGATCGTGCCCGACCAAGGCGTCCGCAAGGTGCGCGATCACCCCGACTTCCCTGCGGCGGCCGCCCGGCTGGGCAATCGGCTCTCCATCCGCGACCAGCCCAATCTGGGCGGTTCGGGCGGCTACAGCCGGGTGATGTATGAGGCGCTGAAAAACACCGACTGCCAACAGATCCTGTTCATGGACGACGACATCCGCATCGAGCCGGACTCGATTCTGCGGGTGCTGGCGCTGCACCGCTTCGCCAAGAGCCCGATGCTGGTCGGCGGCCAGATGCTCAACCTGCAGGAGCCGTCGCACCTGCACATCATGGGCGAAGTCGTCAACCGGTCGAACTTCATGTGGACCGCCGCGCCGCACGCCGAGTACGACCATGACTTCGCGGAGTGGCCGTTGAACGACAACGACGATCGAAGCAAGCTGCTGCACCGGCGCATCGATGTCGACTACAACGGCTGGTGGACGTGCATGATCCCGCGCCAGGTTGCCGAGGAGCTGGGACAGCCGCTGCCGCTGTTCATCAAATGGGACGACGCCGACTACGGCCTGCGCGCGGCCGAGCACGGATATCCGACCGTCACCCTGCCCGGCGCGGCGATCTGGCACATGGCCTGGAGCGACAAGGACGACGCCATCGACTGGCAGGCCTACTTCCACCTGCGCAACCGGCTGGTGGTCGCGGCGATGCACTGGGACGGCCCAAAGAAAATAGTCAGCGGCCTGGTCCGCAGTCACCTCAAGGCCACGCTGAAACACCTTGCGTGCCTGGAATATTCGACCGTCGCGATCCAGAACAAGGCGATCGACGACTTCCTGGCCGGGCCCGAGCACATATTCTCGATCCTGGAATCCGCGCTGCCGGAGGTGCACCGCATGCGCAAGGAGTTCCCGGACGCGGTCGTGCTTCCGGCGGCGAGCGAACTGCCGTCGCCGCAGAACAAGACCAAGGCGATGAAGCCCCCGGTTAACCCGCTGTCCATCGGATACCGGTTGGCCCGGGGGATTTCGCACAACCTGACCAAGGCCGACCCGGAGGCCCACCGGCGCCCGGAGTACAACGTGCCGACCCAGGACGCGCGCTGGTTCCGGCTGTGCACGCTCGACGGCGCCACCGTCACGACCGCGGACGGGTGCGGCGTCGTCTACCGGCAGCGCGACCGGCGCAAGATGTTCTCGTTGTTGTTCGCCTCGCTGCGCCGGCAGCGCCGGTTGGCAAGCCGGTTCGACGAGATGCGCCGGGTGTACCGGGGCGCGCTGCCCGTGCTGTCCAGCAAGCAGAAGTGGGAGACGGCGTTGTTGCCCGGCGCAGAGCATGGCTGAACCGGCGGCACCGCGCGGCGAAGTGGCCGCGCTCGTGGCCGTTCAGTCGGCGCTGGCTGATCGCCCCGGCGCGCTGACCGCGGCGCGCGGACTGTCCCACTTCGGGGAGCACAGCGTCGGCTGGGTGATAGTGGCGTTGCTCGGCGCGGTGCTGATGCCGACGCGTCGCCGGGATTGGCTGGTGGCCGGGGCCGGCGCGTTCGCCGCACACGCGGCCGCGGTGTTGGTCAAGCGGCTGGTCCGGCGAAGACGGCCGCATCATGCGGCCGTCGCGGTCAACGTCGGCACACCCAGCGAGCTGAGTTTTCCGTCGGCGCATGCCACCTCCACCACCGCCGCGGCCATCCTGATGGGCCGGATCACCGGGCTGCCGCTGCCCGTGTTGCTCGTCCCTCCGATGGCACTGTCGCGGATACTGCTGGGAGTGCACTATCCCAGCGACGTGGCCTGTGGCGTCGCCCTCGGCGCCGCCGTTGCGGGGATCGCACGCAGAGCGCGAAAGGTCTGGCCGAATGAGTGAGGACGTGGTGACCCGACCGCCGGCGAACCTGATCAACGGGGTGGTCACGGCGATGCGCCCGCGGCAATGGGTAAAGAACGTGCTGGTGCTGGCCGCCCCGGTGGCGGCGCTGGGCACTCACGACGCCCACCACGACTACCGTCACATGCTGGCCCAAGTTGCCTGGGCTTTCGTCGCGTTCAGCCTGGCGGCCTCGTCGATCTACCTCGTCAACGACGTGCGCGATGTCGAGGCCGACCGGGAGCACCCCACCAAGAGGTTCCGGCCGATCGCGGCAGGTGTGGTGCCCGAGTGGCTGGCCTACGCCCTCGCCGTGATCCTGGGTGCGGCATCCCTGGCAGTCGCCTGGCTGCCGCAGCACACCCCCAACCTGGCGGTGGTGATGGCCGTCTACCTCATCATGCAGCTGGGGTACTGCTTTGGGCTCAAACATCAAGCGGTGCTTGATATCTGCATCGTGTCGTCCGCGTATCTGCTGCGCGCCATCGCGGGCGGTGTGGCGACCGACATCTCGCTGTCCCAGTGGTTCCTGCTGTCGGCAGCCTTCGCCTCGCTCTTCATGGTGGCCGGCAAGCGCTACGCCGAACTGCAACTGGCCGAACGCACCGGCGCGGCGATCCGCAAGTCGCTGGAAAGCTACACCAGCACCTACCTGCGCTTCGTCTGGACGATGTCGGCCACCGCGGTGGTGATGTGCTACGGCCTTTGGGCGTTCGAGCGCGACCACCACTCGGGGTCCTGGTACGCGGTGACGATGGTCCCGTTCACCATCGCGATCCTGCGCTACGCCGTGGACGTCGACGGCGGACTGGCGGGGGAACCCGAAGAGATCGCGCTGCGTGACCGGGTGCTGCAGCTGCTGTTCGTGGCGTGGATCGCAACAATTGGAGCCGCCGTTGCCCACAGCTAGCGCCAAACTGGCGGCCCTCGAGGCGGCGGTAATGCGCCGCCACCGACCGGGCGTCAGGCGGGTGGGTTGGCCGTTGTTCCGGTACGGCACCGCGGTGCGAGTCAGCCTGTGGGTCAGCGTCGCCGTGGTTGCGGTCTTGTTCGCCTGGGGAAGCTGGCAGAGACGCTGGATCGCCGACGACGGCCTGATCGTGCTGCGTACGGTGCGCAATCTGCTGGCCGGCAATGGGCCGGTCTTCAACCAGGGCGAGCGGGTAGAGGCCAATACCTCCACGGCGTGGACCTACCTGATGTATGCGGGAAGCTGGGTCGGCGGGCCGATGCGCATGGAATACGTGGCATTGGCGCTGGCCCTGTTCCTTTCGGTGCTGGGCGTGGCGCTGCTGATGCTGGGCGCTGGTCGGCTTTACGCGCCCAGCCTGCGGGGCCGCAGGGCCATCATGTTGCCGGCGGGCGCCATGGTCTACATTGCACTGCCGCCGGCGCGCGACTTCGCCACTTCCGGCCTGGAGAGCGGGCTGACGCTGGCTTATCTCGGGTTGCTGTGGTGGATGATGGTGTGCTGGTCGCAGCCGGTGCGGGGCCGTCCGGACAGCCGGGTGTTCGTCGGCGCGCTGGCCTTCGTCGCCGGGTTCAGCGTTCTGGTCCGACCCGAGCTGGCGCTGATGGGCGGGCTGGCGCTGATCATGATGCTGACCGCGGCCCGCAGTTGGCGCCGCCGACTACTCGTCGTGGTGGCGGGTGGATTCCTGCCGCTCGCCTACGAGATCTTCCGAATGGGGTACTACGGCCTGCTGGTGCCCGGGACCGCGTTGGCCAAGGACGCGGCCGGCGACAAGTGGTCGCAGGGGATGATCTACCTCTCGAACTTCAACGCGCCCTACGCGGTCTGGATACCGGTGGTGCTCCTCCTGCCGCTGGGCGCGCTGTTGATCGCGGCGCGTCGTCGGCCGTCGTTCCTGCGCCCGGTGCTGGCGCCCGACTACGGTCGGCTGGCCCGTGCGGTGCAGAGCCCGCCCGCGGTGGTGGCGTTCGTCCTCGTGAGCGGACTCCTGCAGGGGTTCTACTGGATTCGGCAGGGCGGCGATTTCATGCACGCGCGGGTGTTGCTGGCCCCGGTATTTTGTTTGCTGGCCCCGGTCGCCGTCATCCCAGTGATGATCCCCGACGGCAAGGACTATTCGCGGGAGACGGGCTACTGGGTGGCCGGTACGGCCAGCCTGCTGTGGCTCGGGGTCGCGGGCTGGTCGCTGTGGGCAGCAAACTCACCCGGGATGGGCGACGACGCCACCCACGTCACCTACTCCGGGATTGTGGACGAGCGTCGCTTCTACGCGCAGGCCACCGGGCACGCCCACCCGCTGACGGCCGCCGACTACCTGGATTATCCGAGGATGGCCGCCATTCTGACGGCGCTGGACAACACCCCGGACGGCGCATTGCTGCTGCCGTCCGGCAACTACACCCAGTGGGACTTGGTGCCGATGTTGCAGCCGGCTCCGGGAAGCCCTCCGGGCAGCACGGCACCCCAAAAGCCGCAGCATGCAGTGTTTTTCACCAACTTGGGCATGGTTGGGATGAACGTCGGGCTCGACGTCAGGGTGATCGACCAAATCGGTCTGGCAAATCCAATCGCCCAACACACGGAGCGGCTGAAGCACGGCCGGATCGGGCACGACAAGAACCTCTTCCCGGACTGGGTGATCGCCGACGGCCCGTGGGTGAAGATGTATCCGGGCATTCCGGGCTACCTGGACGCGAATTGGGTCGCCCAGGCGGTAGCGGCCCTGCACTGTCCCGAGACCGAGGCGGTGCTCAGCTCGGTACGGGCCCCAATGACCTTGCACCGCTTCGTCTCCAACGTTCTGCACTCCTTCGGGTTCACGACGTACCGGATCAACCGTGTTCCGCTCTACGAGCTCGCCCGCTGTGGGCTTCCGGTGCCGGTGGCGATCCCGCCGCCGCCCCGCGAGTGAGTTGTTGAAGTCATAAAGAATTTTTCGGCGGCGCCCAAACCGGGCCCCGCCGGCTGACCGAGGGACATTGCCAGCAACTTCACATTTGAGCTCTCACCA
>Ga0306923_10005149_pt1 | contig 12678 bp, 16 predicted proteins | sample sta12Can44000108_FD_203841 | JGI IMG/M metagenome (GOLD analysis project Ga0306923, IMG submission 203841) | Lab enrichment of tropical soil microbial communities from Luquillo Experimental Forest, Puerto Rico - statanox.12C.anox.44.000.108 (v2)... | ecosystem: Environmental > Terrestrial >... | reverse complement strand
AGAGCGTGCTCTGCGTCGAAAAAGTCCTTGCTCTTTAGCTTTCCGTCTTTCATGCCGCTTCCCGTATTCACGCTTGCGGCCTCGATCTTCACATCCAAAACTCCTGACTCGGCGGCCGTTGACGTGAATGTCAGCGTAGCGTCCCATTTGTCGAATGTACCTTCGATCGGCACCGATGCTTTAACGCCAAACTTAATTGTGCTCTTCACCGGCGTGACTTTGAAGACAGGAACATCCGAAGGGGCCTGAGCTATTGCTGCGGATACAAACAAAAGGGATGGGAGGAGCCAGACAGTAGTTCGCATATTGCGCAGTCTGAAACCTCTCCAATCGCTTGTGAACATTTTTTGAAGGTCCCGATTAACAAAGGAAACCGGTAACTTGAACTATTCTAGTAGGCGGAACGTGGAGGTTTTGCGACGGTGCGCAATCCTCAACCCTCGCCGCCATGTTCTTTGATCACCGCGCGTGCGTCCTTGTCCTCTCGTAGCCCCGCAAATTTAGAGTGTCGAAGATGGTCCGAGGGGGTCCATTCGAGGAATTCGATCCGCGCCACAGTCTCAGGCCTGACCCAAAAGCACTTTTCCATGTCAGCGGCGGTTAACCCTTCACCCCAACGTCCTTTATATGACTCTGGAAGATTGGCGAATGGACATTTTGGGGTGAGCAAGGGCTTGAGTCTAGCGAACATCTGACGTCTCGAAGCCGGCACAAAGCCGTTCCGAACCCTTGCGACATAAATCAGATTCCCTCCCCGGTAATACCCGACAACGATGGCGTCCACTCCGTGAGTGCCCGGAATGTATCCTCCGATCACCAGTTCCTGCCCGCTATTCAACCGGTACTTGACCCACGCTCCGGTCCGTTTTCCGGCCTCGTACCGGCTGTCCTTCCTCTTGGCAACGACTCCTTCCAGCCCCTGGGCGCGAATTGCACTGAGCATATCGGCAGGAGGTACCTGGAAATGATCAGCAATCCGGACTCTTGCAGACTCAAACCGCAGAACAGATTTCATGATTTCATGGCGCTCGATAAGCGGCAGGCGAGTAAGATCGCGATTGTTAAAAACGAGAAGATCGAAAACGAAGTAATGAATGCGCGACACTTCTGCTCGGTAGTGCTGCAGGAGATTGAAGTCCGGACGCCCTGATTCGTCCAGTGCCACTACTTCACCGTCAATAACGGTGTTGTCGGGAAGATCAGTCAGAGCTTCGAAGACGAGAGAATATTGCGTATTGAAAGAGTTCCGCCGCCTGGAAAAAAGATTGAGCTTACCGGACGATTTCACTGCGATGGCGCGATATCCATCGAGTTTGACTTGGTAAAGCCAATCTGGACCGTCCGGGAGGTTCGGAACGGCTAGGCATACCATGGGTTCTTTGAATGTTGCCGGACACGGCGACAAGGAATTCAGTGTTCGTTCAAGCTCGGCAGATGTCATGCTGAAAATAAGGACGGCTGGCGGTGCGACGGCTGCGGGGCATCGAGCGGAGGGAAACCTTTGCTTTGCCAGATGCTCCTGAACTGTGCGATCGTCGCTGGCGCGTGGCCGGAAAAATGGTTATTGGCGAAGGCGTAGATCAGAATGCCTCGTTTTCTGACCTGGTAGCAAAAATCGACCCAGCTGCTCAATTCGGCTGAACGGTCAACGATTGTTTTGTCCCAGCTCATCGTTTGTTGTTCGATTGCGTTGCGATCACCGAGCCAGCGGATGTAGGTCCAGCCAGCGGTAATTGGATCGAACTTAAGTTCGGAAGGACTTTGCATCCAGGAACGGTCCTGTAGCACGAGGGCAATGCTGCGGTCTCGAAACAGGTTCGCAAATTCGGCGTCCAGCCAGTTTCGATTGCGAATCTCAATTGCGAATTTGTACGAATTCGGGAGCTTGGCGAGGAATGGAACAAGACGGTCCAGAAACTCGTGACGATCCTGAAAAGCGGATTTATTGAAGAAGGGGAACTGGAAAACAATCGGACCGAGTTTCGTGCCAAGGACATCCATTGTTTTTAAAAACTCCGTGAGTTCGGCGTCGCATCCGGCGAGGGCCTTTTCGTGAGTAATTGCTTGTGGCACCTTGACCGCGAAGGTGAAGCCTTCGGGAGTTCGGGCGGCCCAGTTGCTAACGGTTTGAACGGAGGGGCAAGCATAGAAGGTCGAGTCTATCTCGACCGCTTGGAAATGGTCCGCATAGAAGCTCAAATAGTCAGCGGGTCGCATCCCTTTCGGATAGAACGATCCTGCCCAGCCGGAGGCTGTAAAAGAGGATGTTCCGAGAAGAATTGGCGGCAAGGTCACGTAGAAAGTATAAGCGGATGGCGTCAGGTTCAGCCTTTGTTTCAAGTGGTGACAAAGAGCGTGCCAACCTCCCTGTTAAGCAACTGCATTGGAATGACATGGCGCGCGGAGCAAATCTGCGAGAGAAACCAAGAAAGCCAAGCCTGCCCCTTGGCTCATCTGTTCCCCTGAGGGAAGTTGCGTTTCTCGTAGAACAGGGGGCGCTCTAGTCCAAGTTACCGCTTGCGCTAACGCCACAGGGCTATTAGAAAAACCATTCTTCGTGTATGCGAGACCACGATGCGATTTCTGCCGTAGTGGTCGCAATTTGTTGTTAGCGAACGACGGCAAAATCCACCAGGTTTTCCCGCAGAGAACCTATCAGCATTTCCTGCTGAAATTCAGATTTGATTGAGTTCCTTTTGAGGTACTCAGTTTTTGGGAGAACCAACATGGTAACGAACACAGCGTCAGTCGCAACTGCCTCTCGCCCCGCGGGAGGAAAGCCGTTTACTTTCAGGAAGGAGGTCCGGAGTCCCCGTCAGGGTGATGACGTTTTCTGCCTCACGCCGGGTGAGCCGAAGCCGCCACGCTCCTTTTCGGGCGGTCCCGCGCAAGGAAATGGGGAACACAAACAGCAGAACAACAAAGTCACCTTGCTCGGGCGGCTGGGCCGGGATGCAGTGGTCCGCCAAACCACGAATGGCCACACCGTCGCGAATTTCTCGCTCGGCGTCGATGAGTCCTACAAAGACCGGCTCGGGGAGTGGCAGAAGAAGGTAACCTGGCATCGCGTGCAGGTCTGGGGAGAGCTGGCGGAGACGGTTGGCAAGGACTTGCTACAAGGCGTGCGAGTGTACGTCGAGGGTCGATTGATTTATCGCCATTGGGTAGACCGGCAGAGTCAGGAGCGTACCTCGGCGGAGATCGTGGCGAGCGCCATCCGTTTTCTGGATGCCGCTCCAAGACGCCCGGCGACAAATGCTAGCGAATTTACAGAACAAAAAGCACCGAATTGAAGCAACACTGGCTCTGGATGGGGCGGCAACTCCTCCCCGCCCCACCTAGCCAAAAGCAACACGGCCGTCGGTACAGCACAAACAACTAGTCTCGGGCCCACAGGAGCGAAATGACGCTGTTGTAGGTAGGGAGAGCCTTCGATTGTTCGCAGAGCTTCGTTGCTTCGTCAGCCTCCGAAATCCACAAAGCAGCACGTACTGCCTGCGGCTGTTTCTGACTCGCACGGGCACAAGGCGCCCGGAAAGCGAATGTGTCCTTGTGAAGGGGGGTGCCCTTTCGAAGACGAAAATCAAAGGTGTGAGAACGTTTCGACCAATCGATGCGCCCGTCGGTGCTCCAGACGATGGCGCACGGTTCTTTCGCGAGATCGCAGTACCGCCATGCGGCGGCGGAAAACGAAGTCTCGAACCGGGCGGCAATTTTCTCGATTGCTTGCAACGACGGCGCCTCGGAACCAACGATCGGCTCGACCGCAGCAGCGGGCATCAGAAGCTCGGCGGCAAATTCGTCGGCCTCCCGTTCGGTCTGTTTCGATCCATCACCCCAGTTTCCGATGTCCGACTTCGTGCAAGCGAGTTCGGTGTGATCGTGACTGGGAAGGAGAAAGTGGCCGAGTTCGTGGGCCAGCGTAAAATGCTTCCGGCCAGGCTCCCGAATGGATTTGCGGATCAGTATGACGCCACACGGAATGTCACGCGCGCGAATCAAGGCTCCATCAAAGCTATTCGCATTCACTTCGCGGATCTCAAGCCCTAGTCGAGGCACAAAGCGTACGAGATCCTCGCGAGCACACTGGAGTTCACGGCCAAGTGCGCGGGCATACGCAATACTTTTGGTCAACTTGCTCATAGCTTGCGTTTGCTGCCTGGGCCGGACCTCCCGACCTTTCCGCGGTTCCGAAGCTGCTCGGCGATTTCATCGAGGAGTTTCCTGTCGCGTTCCGACAGTTCTTTCCTCTTGCGATACGCGGTAGCCAGCGTGAGGTCCGGCAACTGTTGGAGCAATTGAGGAAGTTGCTGAACTTGTCGGAGCACCTGCCGGATCGCGGTTTGTGCTTGCCGAAGCAACTCTCGTTCAGGGCGTGAATGGGACGCGCCAGGACGAAAATCGGCAAGGGCTTGCTTGAGCAAGGGAGCTATACGCTCACCTCGGGCAGCATGCTGTTTCGCCAGGGCATCGAATCGGCGGTGAAACTCGGCTTTGAGTTCCTGAGGATTTAAGTTCATAGCACGCAGTAGGTCTTCGGCTTCGGCGGCGTCGATCTCGTTCGGAGGGCCCAAAATGCGGTCCGACAGAAGCTCGATTCGAGCCGCTCTTGCGTCGAACGAATCGATTTTGTTCTTGTTCGTCACGGGTAGACCTCGTTGACCAAATGGTGCTCGACGAAACGGCGGCGTAGCCGCTTCTTGCGGTTTTGAACTTCGGTCGCGGTGATCCCGAGAGCGGCGGCGATGTCCCGTGGCTTGTGAAGGTTCAGGTCCAGAATCGCCCTCACCACCTCCTCTAGTTCGGGCTCTCCGGCTAGGGAAGCCCACACTCGCCTGCAGTACTCTTCCTCCTCAAGGAGGATCGAGACGTCGCTCGCGTCGGCCGGTAACTCGTCCAGCGAGGGAGCACCGTCCGCGGAATCCCGTTCGCGACGAAGCGACGATCGGTTTTCCTCTCGCATGTGAGCGGCCTTGCGCAGGGAGTCGATGATGTCGTTCCGCAAAGCTGTGGCCAGCAGCGCAAACACATCGCCGCGTGAGGCCTCGTGCGTCAGCCTCCCCTCGACATAATCCTCGAGGACTCGCCAGGAAAAATCTTCTGGGGAAAGACCGACACCCGCGAGGGCGACATCCGGACCACCGAGGCCAAAGTCGGCAAAGGTCCGCCGCGCAAAGGCGGCGAGCCTGACGGCCACTTCGCTCAGATCCGTGCCGTACTCGATGGTTCACCCCGAAAAGACCCCGTTCCCGTGGTTTGGCCTAACCAACTGGCCGAACGACTTTTAGCACGAAGCGGCTTTCGGAGCTACCGGTTCCTCCTACAGTATGCGAATCAGACGGTCGATTTTGGCCGCAAGTTCTGAAATTTTTTGAGAACCGACACCGGGCAATGATGGCGAAATTTGTGGCATTGCGTCGCTTTAGAAGAACCAGCCTAGTACATTGAACGATCCGTTGGAGAGCCACTCGGGAGAACTCTCGGCTTGGAGATAGGACATGGCCCCAGACGTGCCGCTAGAAATCAAGATTTCACTGCTTCTCGACGAGAAACGTGATTTGGTCAGATGGGTCGCGCTGCGGGTAACTCCGTCGAACCCAAAGGATTTTTCAGGTCGAGGAGACCCCGACCGAACGTTGCTGCGCACCGGAGACGAGCGCGAAGAGCATGGCGGGACTACCTCTTCGAACCAGCCGGACGGTCCGGTTGCTCGTTCGGAGCCTTTTCTCGAACAGCACACTCGTGAGGGAGCGAAAAGTGAATCGGTCTTCGACCGTCAGGAAGCGCCGGCGGCCTGGATTTTTCAAGCCAGTCCCGAATTTTCCGACGTGCGGAGCGCGGTACGCTCGTTCGACGAGCCGGTGTGGCTTGTCCGCCAATTCAAGGATGAGATCAAGCCCGGGAGACACCGCCTACATATGGCTGTCCGGGGGGTGCGGGGGAATACTCGGAATGGCCGAGGTGTTGGAGGCGCCGCGAATTCAGCCTGAACCTCCCGGGCAAATTCGTTTCATTCGCAAGACGGAGAAATTCGCGGGCGACCAGGTCCGTGTCAAGTTGCGGCTGCTCAAGCGCCTTAAGCCGTTGATTCCGCGGGCATACCTCCAGTCGCGGGCCGAATTGTCCAAGTTGAGCATCCTGCATTGCCCACGAGGCACGAATTTCCGGGTAAACCGTCAAGAAGCGGAAATCCTGAAAAGCCTTGTGGCAAGCCAGATGCCAGCCCCGCTCATTCGAAATGTTGCGGGAAGCGAGAAGCGCATCGTGTTTGCCGAAGAATGAGCGGCGCGCGAAACGAATGCATCGGGATTAGTCCTAACTCAGAAGTTTCTCGAAACAATGCCTCGCGTCCTCGAAGGGAAGACATTGAACCGTGGAGACTGAAAAGCAGGTGCCCTCAAAATTTGTGCCACCAAAGGGGTTCACCTCAAGGGGTTCGGTCCAATCTCGGTCCAAAACGGGCCTTTTGACGGGCTCTTTTTAGGGATTCGGTGAAGCAAGGTCAATAGAATCATCAGGACTTACGGTAAGGTTGGTGGGTTCGATCCCCACCGCCCCTACCACCCGTATCTTATTGATATAGCTAGCCTTACAAATGGTCGTGGGAAACAACCCCACCGCCCGGGAGCTCGTGGTCTATCAAACTTTGCTGCAATGCCAACGCTTCTTCCAGCCACTTGGATCCATACGCTGCACTAGTTCGACGACTTGTGCGATTTCTGGCCTCACAGCTGGTGGCAATCGAGACACCGTTGACCGGGAGTTGGATGCACAATGACTCACTCGTGCAGCGGTCTGTTTGCCGCGTCACGGATTAGTGGATGAGATGCGACGCCGGCCCAGATGATCGTGAGGAAGAGGGCTTCGACAGCGGCAATGAGCGGAAAAGTGTCGACACCGGATGTGGACGGCGTGGCGCGAAGAAGTTCGCCGTTGGAATCGTGGACGCTGAAGAGACGCCAGGATTGACCCAGTGGCGAGGCATCGGTGATAAATTGCGCAAACGCAGAACCGGGAAGGTAGCTGATAAGGCCGTCGGTTTGCAGTTCCCACAGTGCCCGCCCCTCGAGAGTTATGCTGGTGAGCCAATGGACAAAGTCGGTGCAAGTATCATCGACGAGGAGCTCGGTTGGTTTCGTCATAACAGCCTTCTGTCTGGGCGGTCAACTCTAAGGTAAATGGGGGCGGCGCAGACGTAAGTGACGCCTGTCACGCCTGAGGTGGGGTGTGTGGGTGCTGGGAGACACTTGTCCGGGATTGCGGCGAAAAGTAAAACCACCAGACGTGATCCGGCGTCAATATCCTGAGGAACTGCGCTTAACGTCGGGGATCGACTTGGGCAGCCATTGCCATTTCCTTTTCAGCAGCAACAGTTTCCAGTCGACGCGCATAAAGACATAAACAACAGCCAGAAGTGCAAGTTGCGTCAAGACAAAGTAGACGCTGAAGTAGGCCATAGCTTCGGTTTCCTCGAGTGCCAGCTTTCGCGAAACGGCCGCCGCGCTCATTGTCCAGAAGTAGTAGCTTACGAAGCGGCCGATGAAGAAAGGTGCCACAAGGCGGAAAAGGGGCATGGTCGTCAATCCGTAAGCAATGAACAGGTAATTCGAAGGCAGGGGCGTGAAGGCATAAAACAGAAAAAGCCCAAACGTCAGATTTGGCCGTTTCTCCAACTCCAGTTTGAGCGAATTAATACTTTGCTTTGCCGCCTCGCCGAGCCAATGGTTGCGAATGATTATGCGGGATAGTTTTCCGAGCAGCGACCTCCCCATCGCTGCGGCAAGGGCCCCTACGAGTGCGAACGACCAATCCATGTGCGTGGGAAGCCGGAATCCCAAAAACGAGAACACCATCCAGGTAGGCGGCGCAAAAGCCGGGATGACATTGAGCAGGAAGACCACCAAAAACAGAACTAAAAGCGGACCCATTCTTTTCTCTTGGCGTAGCGGCCTTTTTATGAAGCAGTGGACCTCAAGTGGTGTTTCAGTTCGTACCAACTGTTACAGCCAGATTTTCGCACAGCCACCTATAGCGCATCGGCAAATCTTATCTGGGACGTACGCGCTTCTAGATCCCAGAGAAAGTGCTCCCTTATTGCCGCGACGTGCTGCTGCTGCAGATCATGGAGGAAACTCCTTGCCTCCTGTCTTAATTCCTCAAGAGTCCGTTCGGAGAGTCGGTTTCACTGCTCCAACTGCTGCTTCCTTTTGCGCGTGAGCTTTCGCTGCAGATCAGGTCCAAACTCATCAACCAGATGGTCAATCACACTGAAGGGAATGCCCATCCCCACCCGGGAAAATGTCTTGCTCACCCCGCGTTCCTCCTCGGGGTAATACGCGTTGGCCAGGGCACTGGCCGCCAGCCCTCCAAGCAGACCCGACCAGTTAAACGCCTTGCGCTGGGAGTCGGTATTCGTTATTACGGGTCGGATGACTGCGTGCGCAAAGCGGAGTCTCCAAGGTCCCGAGCCTTTGCGAAAATACCTGGGATCCTGGTGCAGGAGGGAAGGAAAGAGAAACGTTCTAAAGAAACCGGTCGCTGATTCATCAGCCATTCCCGCACCAAATCGCTTGGCGTAGCCTGCTGCGCCTTGTCCGTATCCCGCTAAGTCATTATTTGCCTGCGCCAGACCCGCGGCGAACGCGATGTAGCTGACGGTATATGGATCCGTGCTGTTGTTGAAAAACATGTGGAACTTTTGTCGCGATGAAAGCGCAGTGGGAGTCTTGCTGTCTGAAACGGTGAACGTGGGAATGATCCAAAAGAGACGCGGCGGCTTTTCATCGGGCTCAGATGTCTTCGCGATTGGAGCGTCGGGGAGAGATGACTGGGTGTGTCGCGGTGTTGCCTGCGGCTGGACTTGCGGAGCTTCCTGTGCCCAGGAAGCACTTACTGGGAGCCATGCAAGAACGATCCAGTGGACGAGCCGCAACCGCATAGGACTTCATGCTCCCTTACATGCTGCTTGCGATTCCGCGCCTTTACAACGCACCAGATCACATCCCGAAGTGACGAATGTCACTGACAGAGTCTCTTCCGGATTGGAAACTCCTTGCGCTCCAAACGATATTCAAACTGACGGCCGACTATTGTGTGATGACGGAAGGAGCTACGAGATGGCTGCGGTAACTGTCTCCCATTCCTCCTGGTTAGTAGTTTGCACAGACATGAAAGGAAGCTCGAGATGGATTTCCGAACTCAAATCCTTTCCTGTTGTACCACCTTGGGTATGTTTTTGACTCTATCGGTCAGTCTCATAGCGCAGCAGGCACGGCCGGTAGGGCCTGCACGTCGCTGTTGGCGATTCGTTTGCTGGTATGCCCGCCATGGGCTGCATGGAATCTTCAGGAGGGACAGTCGCACTTACGGCGTCGACGATTCTGTGCACCACTTCTACGATTCCAGAATGTAGTTCGGGGGAGATCTTAGCGCCGTGTTCGAATCGCTGCCCCTCGATTACGTAGACCTGTAGCCGGGCAGGAAGACGACCCAGAACACGAGCCAATTCGATCGCTTCTGCCACGCCGAGACCGTGAGTCGACGCCGGTGCCTTGCGCGAAATCAGCACTTGCCGAGCGTCCCAAGTTTGCACGGTCCCAACAGCCGCCCCGGTCACAACGACATCGACCACGATGACATCGTCGGCACCCGTCCATGCCTCGATGAGGTCCGCAGCTTGACCCGCACAGGTGTCGGCCTTAACGCCAAGCTCCCGCAGTTTCTCAACGACGACGATTCCGGCTCCATCGTCACTGCGCTGTCGATTACCGCAGCCAATGATGAGCATCTTCTAATCCGTATTTTCTTCGCGATCCACCGACAGCTTCAGGAAGTGCGTGGCGCAGGAAATGCACGGGTCGTAACTGCGGATCGCCTGCTCACATTTCCAAGTGGCTTCTTCGATGGGCGCTGCTACCAACCGCGGTGCATATTCGCGAAGATCGTCCTCGATCCGCTTCTGGTTTTGCGAGGTCGGCGGCACGATCTTGGCCGCGAGGATCTTCCCATTCTCGTCCAGGGCATAACGGTGATAGAGAATGCCCCGTGGCGCTTCTGTGATCGCCTGACCCACGCCGATCCGGTTGTGCACTTCGACTCGCGGCGAGGCTGGAGGCTCGTATTCGCGAATGGCTCGCAACGCTTCCGCGCAGGCAAAGACAAGTTCCACCGCACGGACCACGATGCTGCGGAAAATATTCTTCACCGGCGGTCGCAGCCCGACGTCGATCGCCACCCTCTGCACAGTCTCCGGTAATTTGTCGAAATTCAGGTTAAACCGCGCCAAAGGACCCACCAGGTATGAGCCTCGGCCGCGCACCACCGAGTGCAGGGCGTTCGAGTGTTTGACGTGCAGCTCCAGGAAATGATCTTCGTACTCTGCGGTATCGATATCCAAACCGCGATTCGACACCAAGCGTCCTTCGTTGAAGGGATATTCCCCTTCATGACGAAGCGCGACAAACTCATAATCTTGCTCGAAATTCGGGAATTCCAAACTCGCCGTCCAGCGCACGGTCTCGAGTGAGGCCTCGAGAGCCCATTCCAGATCGCCCACCAAATCACGCAACTGCTGCTCAGTGGGCACTTTGTAAAAACCTCCGACGGCAGCGGAGATGGGGTGAATCTCTCGTCCGCCAAGCAATTGCACTACGCGATTGCCAATTTTTTTGAGTCGCAAAGCTTTCTCGACCACTGCCCGATGGTCTTTCGCCATCGCGATTGCATCCGCGTAGCCTAGGAAATCGGGCGCGTGCAACATGTAGACATGCAACGTGTGGCTTTCAATCCACTCCCCGCAATAAAAAAGGCGGCGAAGAAGGCGAACCGCAGGAGGGATCTGGATTCCCAAAGCTCTTTCTATGGCGTGCACCGCACTCATCTGGTAAGCGATCGGGCAGATGCCGCAGATCCGCGCGGTGATGTCTGGAGCCTCTGAGAAGTGACGGCCACGAAGGAAAGCCTCAAAAAAGCGGGGAGGCTCGTAGATCTTTAGCTTCACATCGGCGACGCGTTCTCCCACCAGTTTGATGTACAGCGACCCCTCACCTTCCACTCGGGCCAGAGTGTTGACGCGAATCGTCTTGGTTGCACGCCCTGTCATGTCCGTTCACACTCCTCGCTCGCCTTGCGGAACTGCCATGCCCAAGCATTGAAACCGCGAAACGCACGAGCGACCTGACTATTCGCCTGACCCAAAATCCGAAACTGGCTCGTCATGGAAGAGGTATTGGGAGTCTCCATGGGTCCATAGCAGCCGTAGCAGCCACGATCGTAACTCGGGCACAGTGCGCCGCACCCGGCCTGTGTTACCGGCCCAAGGCAAGGCACACCGCGGGCCACAGCAATGCATACATTTCCCTTGCGCTTGCATTCGAGGCATACGCTGTAAGAAGGAATATTTGGCTTGCGCCCGGCAAGCGTCGCCGTGATCAGCGCGAGAAGCTGATGTTTGTTGATGGGGCAGCCACGCAGTTCAAAATCGACGGGAACGTGATCGGCGATCGGAGTCGAGAGGTTAAGCGTGCTGATGAACTGGGGCGTAGCGTATACGACCCGGATGAACTCATCCACATCCTTCCAATTGCGTAGGGCTTGAATGCCGCCGGCAGTCGCACAGGCGCCTATGGTGATCAGAGTCTTGCATTGCTTCCGTACTTCCTGAATGCGCTTAGCATCCTGGTGAGTCGTAATCGACCCTTCGACTAAGCCGATGTCGTACGGACCTTTTGACATCGCGCGGCTGGCTTCGGGAAAGTAGGCAATCTCCACTGCGCCAACAACGCCGAGCAGTTCATCTTCTGCGTTAAGCAGGCTCAATTGACAGCCGTCGCAGGACGCAAACTTGAAGACGCCGATTCTGGGCTTGTGTCTCGAATCAGAGTTCATACTTCTCCAATAGTGCACGCACCTGCTCATACCGGAAAACCGGCCCGTCCTTGCAGATGAAATGCGGCCCATACTGACAATGTCCACAAAAACCGACCGCGCAATTCATGTTGCGTTCCATAGAAAGATAGATATCGTCACGGCTAAGCCCCGCCGCCTCCAACTCCCGAATGACAAAACGCATCATGATCTCGGGACCGCAGACCATGGCCACCGAGCGCGCCGGATGCAACCGAGAGTATTTAAACAAAGTGGTGACTACGCCGACGTGGCCGCGCCAACTCAGGCCGCCATAATCAACCGTGACTAGCACTTGAGTCTCGGAGTTGCGGGTCCATTTCGCCAGTTCTTCGCGATAGAGCAGGTCGCGCGGACTGCGCCCACCATAAAGAATGACCAGCCGCCCATAGTTCTTTCGGTTTTGCAGGACTTGGTAGATCACCGGTCGCAGTGGCGCCAGGCCAATCCCACCCGCGACCACGATGACATCCCGGCCGCGTGCGGCCTCAACCGGCCAGCCGGTTCCAAACGGACCTCTTACCCCCACACCGCTACCCACCCGCTGGTTCACCAAAGAGTGAGTGGCCTGCCCGACGGAACGCACGGTGTAAACCAGGCGGTTGTGCAAGGCGGGGTCGCCGCTAATGGAGATTGGCATCTCGCCAACTCCAAACACCCATAGCATGCTGAACTGGCCGGGCCGAAAAACAGTTTCGTTGACTGCGTTCTCGGGATCGAGCCTTAGAGTAAATGTGTCTGGCGTCTCCTTGAATACTTCTCGTACCAGGTACG
>Ga0306923_10005147_pt1 | contig 12679 bp, 15 predicted proteins | sample sta12Can44000108_FD_203841 | JGI IMG/M metagenome (GOLD analysis project Ga0306923, IMG submission 203841) | Lab enrichment of tropical soil microbial communities from Luquillo Experimental Forest, Puerto Rico - statanox.12C.anox.44.000.108 (v2)... | ecosystem: Environmental > Terrestrial >... | reverse complement strand
CGCATGGCATCTCAGTGCCCGCATTGCAGCCCCGCCGAGGCGCAACTCGAGCGTTTTGCAGGCGAATTGTTTCGAAATCGATGCTCGTGTCGGAACGATTCGCGCCCAATCGGAGACGCCGTCTCCGGCCACCTTTTGGCAGCAACAAAGAGTCCTCGAACGGGTTTATAGGAATATGGAATTTAGGGGACTATTGCCGCGCCTTGCGCATTGGCGAAAGGAGCGGCTCGTCGTCAACTGGGCACCTGCTAAGGTCTTGTTTTCACTTGCACTTACGTTGGTGCTTGCTTCCCTGACTTGTCCGCACGCTTGGGGCGACGTGGGAATCGTACTTAACGAGTCGATGGATACGAGCGTCGACAGAATCTCAGGTACCGGGCACAGCGCTGTCTATTTTTCGCGAATTTGCGCGGAGTCGCCCGTGCGATTGAGGCTGTGCCATCCGAACGAAAATGGCTCGGTGATGAGCAATTACATCAACATCGGGGAGGATCAGCGGTTCGAGTGGAACATCGTGCCCCTCAATATTTACCTTTATGGAGTGGAGGATCCCCGGTATCGCCCACTTTTCGGGTCTTACAGGGTCAAGAATTTATTCGAGGAGAGATACCGGACGAAATATCTGGCCGGGTATTGCGATGGCCCGCCATGCTCGACAAGTTACAAAGCGGAATGGCGAGAGATGGTTGCGGCGACGCTTCTTCGCAGCATGTATATTTTCGTGATTGATACGACACTCGAGCAGGATAAGGAACTGATCTCGCAGTTTAATGCCTCGCCCAATGAAAATCACTTTAACGGAATCACACGGAACTGTGCGGATTTCACGAAGCGTGTGATCAATAGCTATTTCCCGCACGCCGCCGCCACTGACTACATCAACGACTTCGGGATGACCAGCCCGAAAGCCATTGCGCGGTCGTTCGTTCGCTATGCCGTCCGGAACCCGAACTCCAACCTGCGAGTGCTGCACTTTGCTCAAGCGCCGGGCACCATTAAGAGGAGCAACGAGGTTCGATCCGGAACAGAGCAGTTGTACCGTTCCGAGAAGCTGCTCATTCCCCTGCTGCTTTTTGCTCATTACGGAGTGCCGGCCGTGGCTGCCTCCTACCTCCTAACCGGCCGATTCAATCCCGAGCACGAGTTCGAAAAGCATCCTGCCGAACAGCAGAATCAGCATGACGCGAAGGACCCGATGAAGACTCGCGAGGAGGACCAAGCCCAGGTCGTTGGCACCCAGGCAGAATGGAAACGATATCGGAATGCGCTGGACTCTCTATTGCAGGAAGGAGGGGAAGCCAAATTCATCGGGGAACAGGGAGACTTCCGTCGTTTTTTCAAGCATCTGGACAAAGTGGGCACACCTCGAGTGGACGCCGACGGAGCGCTGTGGATGGAGATTCCCGGCAAGAGTAAAGCTCTCCATGTGGGATTGAGCGCGAACAACATTCTTGAGCAGGGTTCGAACACGCAATTGGCTTACTCCTTGCTCCTCTGGCGCGCCAATGGCGTCTTGAACAGCCCGAAGCACAGCCGGGAGACGATGCCGGAATTTGAAAGGGATTGGGAACTCCTCGAACGGGCGCGCTTGAAAAACGCGTTGGTCGTCGCAGGAGATCGCACGCCAGACAAAGACATCCTTGGCGCGGATGCTTTCGCCGGCGGCAAGGATGAGAGGATTGCGGATTTTCAGCTCCCTCCGAGTCTTTGAATTGCTGGACTCATTTCTTCCGCTCGGAATGAGCGCGTAATATCCGGCAGAGTGTTCATCACCGCTTGGCCACTTCGAGCGTCAAATCCCTAAAACAAGGCTGCTCATTTAGCCGATACCGTTCCGGTCGGCGAGGGGAGTTTTGAACGGATCAAGGATTCCACTTGATTCCAGACGTTCGGGTCGCATTCGATTTCGATATGCGACTTCATGAATAGGCGGCCGAACCAGGGATAGTGCGGGCAACTGACAGGGTGGGCTTTGTAGTCAAAGCGAAAATTTCCGATGATGTGGGTGCGCGTGGCATCAGCCGCTAGAATTTCGCTCCGCCCACGTAGAAGTCCATTCGGCTGATAGAAGTTGGCTGCCTCTTTAACGTTAGCAGGGATGAGCATGTCATTTTGCTCGCGCTTCGTTATGCTGTCCACTTGGATGGTAAGCAGTACCGGGATGCCATCCTTCTCTAGCTCTCGCGCGAGAGTAACGGTTTCCGAAGCTCCCCAACTATGCCCGTATATGATGATGCGCGCTTGCTGTTTTTCTTGGGCCGATAGGGAACCGGTATTGTCGATATCGAGTAGCCGCAGGATCTGCTGGTGAGCTTTCTGCCTTCGCTGGTTTTCAAAAACTTCCACGTGAACGCCAAAGGGATAATCCTCGCGGAGACGCGCCGCAAGCTGGACCTCGCTGTGGACCGCGTTGTCGTGTTTGACGAAACCGCCGACAAATCCAATGACAATAACTGGACGCCCCGCCGGCGGTCCATCCGCGGAGGCGCAGGGCGCGGGAATCATTGGGCCAAAAGTCAGGAGCGAAGAAAGAAGCAAACTGGGGAAACGCCTATTCCTGGGCATGGGCCGTGCCTTTTCTGAGGACTTAGCTGATGATAGCAGAAAGCAGGTTCTTTGGCGTGAATGCGGAACCATTCGAGCGGACCCGAGAGCCGCAGGCGGGTTAGGAAAGTCTTGCTACCGTTGAGCGTTCGGCGCTGCACCCAAGCGGCTCAAGAGAGAGGTCTCTAGCCCACGTGGCTCGAATCCCATCCGCGCCGCTCAAGATCTCTACGTAGGATTGCGTACAGCTTCCACTCCATGGAGACGAGTTTCTGGTCCAACCATCATCGCGTGAATATGGTTGGCACATCGGACCACTTGCCGTATCGCTTGATTCACGGATGCCTGTTTCGAGAGAGAGAAACCGTGCTCGACGGGGGTTGCCAAGACTTCGCGCCTGGCGCCGACAAGTGCCCTTGCAGAAACACCAGAAACTTCCTGGCGGTCTTGGCAAACGCAGCAGGAAATTCGATAGCGAACGCGAGTAACACGGCAAATACGCCGCCCAATAGGGCAGAACCGAGGTTCTGGAGGGTGAACCCGAACGTCACTCCGCCAATGGTCAAGGCGTGGAGCGGACCGCCGGCCGAGGCGTGGTTCGCGGCCATGCCGGATCGCACGAGGCTCGGCACTACGACGCCAGCGAGAAACAGGGCCATCGTCACCCCGCCAAGGAGCTGCAGGACAGAGAGAGCTCTTTGGATGCTTCCTCCGTTTGTCGGCCGGGCGGTTGAATGGCGGTGAGGTTGCTGCGCCGGATGGAACATAACTGCTCCTTTCTGATCGCTGACATTGCCGTTCATTGGTTTTCTCAAGCACTCCGGGGAAACATCTCCGCGTGCTGCTATCAAGGGTTGGTGGCAGAAGGCTCGATATGCAGGTAATTCCCCGAAGATCGACAGCAGAAACGCCTTAGAGAGCCCTGGTTGCGCTGAACCTCAGCAGCGCCCTGGCCATACGTGACCCGAGTCGCCGATGCTCGGGCGGCTCCTCAATTCGAACCGGAATGGAGCTTGCCGCATATGGACGGAACTTAAACCGACCGGGTTCTACCAGGTCCAGGCGCACCGCTAGGGTGGACAGCAAGTGCTGACCTGCAAGCGGGAGGACGCTCCAAAAACCCTTGTGCGACAATCCGGTGTGCCCACCGGATGCGGGAGACGCAAAGGACTGGTGGAGAGTCCCGGCCAATTCTCGACCCGTCACTGATCCACCAGATGATATCCGCGGGTGCTGGCATTGCTCGGCTCGACAAACTTTGTCATCTGATGGGTCGCGAAGTCTAGAACCAAGCGAAATACAAACTTGATTGCGCCAGGGCTCGATTTGCTGGTTTGCTCCCCATTCTTGTCTGCGAAGAATTCGGTAACCGCTGTGAGAGTATGTTCGTCCCAATTCGTGACGGCGAACGTATTCGTGGACATGGTGACAGCATCCTTTGCGCTGGCTTGCGCCTCGGTCAAGAAACACGCTCCGCTGCTGTCGCCGTTTAACACATCCTCTTGAGTCGTGACACGAACACAGAACAGGCTCACCCCTTCGTGGGATTCCTTCCACTTACCAACCGCGAAGGCGGCGTCCAAACTTCCGTTGACGGTCTGCGCGTTTGCAGCTCTTGGCAAAGCGAACAGAAGAAACAGCATAAGGTACTTCATGTCGTAGCCTCCCTAATTAGGAGCAGACGTTAGGCAGACTATAACAAATCACCTACCCCCGAACTGGCCGGTCGTCCAGGTGAGGCACATCCTGAGGCCTCCGAGCCGCGACCGCGAATACAAGCAACCCGACGAGTAAACGACCGATAAGGGGCGGGCTGGGAAAGGCGATAACCATCGCCGGAGAATATGGTGAGAGCGATGCTCATCACGCGTCCTGGCTGTTTTAGGTATAACGCAGTCGCCCTTAGAAAACTCAAGTGAAACTCGCAGAATTCCCGTCAATGCGCGTGGTGGGTTTCCGGGAAGCCACCGCTGCGAAGGATAGGCTCGGTGAAGCCTCCGGCGGTACCGTTGCGAGCAGATCCTTTCCAAGTTCCAGTTGGTTGCAACACGAATGCCGTTTGCGGATTCACAGACCTGACAGTTCGGGCTTGGCCCGCTAACCTTCCCGCGGGATAAAGCACCAGCCGGATCGGCACGCTCCTGTGTGTTTATCGGTGAAGAAGGATTGAGCGCGACTTCCTGGGTGCCTTTCACGTTACGCTGCACGTAAAAACGAAAGACTTTCCTGCTTTTCGAGTGGATGATTTTGCCGTAGGGAATTCCGATAGCCCGGGAAGCCGATATGCTCATGATTCAGGTCTCTGTGGAAGGTACATGGTGGACCGAAGCGCATGCCGTGTGGATTGAGGCTTTTGCGCTGATAGGGATTCTTGTCGCTGATTTGTTTTTGGCCTTCTCCGCCCTTCAGGAACGAACAGAGGCGCGCAAAGAGCGTCGGCAAGCCGAGATCGCAAGGCAACGGGGCGAGGTAACCTTGGCCGGAATTACGGCAGTGGAACGCACCATGAGCGAGGAGGATGCGTGCAATACATTGTGGCACCGCGATTTCAAGCACGCTGGATTTGCTGTTGAGAAAGACCTGTATGCTCAGCTCCCTGAATATTTGAGACGAAAATGTGACGCACTCATGGATGAAACGAGGAGGCCGATGGCCCCGGAAGCGCATACGAAGTTGCGTTTTCTACTGGTGTTCCGATTCCCCTACCCTCATTTCGACGCAGTGCTTGAAGATGTTAATCGGCTTCATTTTGGGAACGCGCGCACCGTATGGGATGACAACGGAAAGCCGATTAAGGTCTTTAGAAACTAGCCAATCCGCATTTCCGGCAGGTCTCGCCGCCCTCAACAGCCAAGATTGGAAGCCCCAGAAGGAAAGCGGGCCCCCGGAATCCTTTACGCTTCAAAAGGGGGTAAACACCCTATGCCATTTGGGGTGTTTCCCTCCTTCCGCGCACCTCGCTTTGTCTTACTTTCTGTACGTGGACGAGACGCCTGAATCCGCTTATCGGCAAACCGCACTGGAATTCGTCATTGCCGGACTGGACCTTGCCTTTACCTTTTGCCACCTAGCCACCTGCACCGACGATCTTGTTCGCGCAGATCGCAACATCAACAACGCAAAGCAAGCTTTGCAGGTAGCGCTGACCGTCGAGAAGCGCGCTGCTTTTCGTCGGCGAGACCAACAAATCATTGACGAGAAAATCTTCCGTGTGGAATCACTTCTCGCTGAACTGGCCCGGAGCGGTGGCGGCAGGGTTCTTTCTGTTCCATAGCTCCCAAAACTGTTGCACTGTCGCCGGAGCGTGACCTGCGTAGTGGTTGTTTGCGAAAGCAAAGATTTTTCGGATTCGCTTGTCCTGCACAAGACGCTTCAACACGACCACCCAACTCGTCAGGTCGCTCTGCCGGTCGATCACGCTCTTATCCCAGGTGGTCGTCCGCTCCTCAATGGCCTTGCGATTCCCCAACCATCTGACATAAGAGAAGTCCGCAGTGACCAAATCGAGCGTGCCTTTCATCTCCCAGGGTCGAGGCATAAACGAAGTGTCAGTCAGTGCCAACCCGACGTTCGACTCGCGTAGCAAGTCCGTCAGCCGAGGATCGAGCCAGTCCTTGTTGCGGACTTCCACCACAAAGCGACCGGCCCTAAGGTCTGACGCCCGTTTGAAGAAGGATTGCAAGCGACCACGAAATTCGTCGGAACTCCTCAGAGTCCATCCGTCGAATTTGGGGAATTGCAGGAGCATCGGGCCGAGCTTGTTGCCCAACAAGTGCATCCTCTCGATGAACTCATCGAACTCAGCTTCGCAATCGACCAGCACTTTGTCGTGCGTGATGACCTGCGGAACCTTTACGGCGAAGATAAAATCTCCGGGCGTCTTCTCGTTCCAGCCGGTAACGGTTGCTGCGCTTGGAGCGCCATAAAACGTGCTATCGATTTCGACTGCTTGAAACCGGCTGGCATAGTGACGGAGGAAATTCTTCGGCCGCATGCCTTGGGGATAGAAGGAGGCTTCCCAACCAGCCGCCGTGAAAGATGAGGTGCCGAGAAAGATGCAGGGCAATGAAAAAGGACGTGTGGCAATGGGTTCGGACGATTTTTCAAGGTCGAACAGGGTGGGCTGGCGAACCGGTTCAACCTTGTGAGGCTTTGAATTCACAGTTCCGAGAGCCTAGCACCCGCGTCGCCCGCGGGCAATCAGGGAGCAAAAGTGCTTAGAACGACTATTGTCCGACACGCTTGGCGGGCCGGAGTGTCGGCGGGTGAATGCCTCGCACCGGGGAACAGTGCCGCGGATGGTACCACTGGCCACGTAGTGCGCTAAACTTCGCCAGCGTTTTCACTTAAAGAAGGCAGGGGGCGCTTTTTAGTGCTGGTCCTAGTCTTCTCCAAGCCGCGTACCGTCAGTAGAGGGAATCGTGCGACTCCGGGATGTCCCATGGTTTGATCGCAAAATCCTGCTCGGCAAGCGCCGAGTGTCTGGTCTGAATCCTGAAGGCGAGGCCTTCAAGGCCGGAGTCCGCGAGGGCCAAGTCCTGGGTATGTCCATCCCTTGGCATGACGTGAGCAAACCGCGCGGCTCAAAGTCCGGTCCGGTGACGGCCAGCAAACAATCGAATACCTTCCGCGAGGAAAAACAATCCTAGTTTCCCAGTACCATCTCGACGAGAAAACATGGGCTTCGACCCCAGAAGCGTGCGCATTCCCGAGAAATCAGGCCCATTTCGCCCAATCGGAGCCAGTGAATCTTCTACGGCCTGTAAAAAAACACCGTGGCGAACCCCATTTTTCTTAGCGCTGGCTGAACCGAAGTCCCAAAAATCCTGCCCATCGGTACCATAGACGCTCTTTGTCTCAAAACTTACAAGTGAAGCATGAGGCGAATGTCACTGGTGCTCGCTGGGGTGCTGATAGCAGTAATCCCTATCGGATGTCTCCTAGCCGCACATTTCCACACGAAACATGCCGCCGCGTGCTGTAGCGCCCGGATTTGCGCCATCGCTCACCACCACAATTGAAAACGCTCGGCATATCTCCGCTACGGTAACTCATATTGCGACGCACAAGCCTCCCGTCGCCTTAGGCCAGGCCCGGAAGAGTCCTAGACTACTCTTGGCCCGATCCTGCTTCATCCATTTCAAGGCAATACAAGATCAATTAATATGTAATGTCTTTGTAAGATCTGTGTAAACAATTGGCGCCAACGATTTCGTTGGTCACTGGCTTGCGATGAGTATGCGTGCGGAGGGGATGACCGTCGGACCCAAGGGTGCCTCCTTGGGAGGCTACGATTGCTAAGATCGTTGCGGCGACAGTACGATTCTTGGGATCGCTAGACTTCCGAAGGCCAACCCCTCCGTAACCCGGCGACAAAACGGCGACACCGTTCGCCTGGATGCATGAAGCTTCGCGTACGGAACTCCTGAAGAAGTTGAATTCGGTCGCGGCGATTTGGAACACCTTTCGGGCGGATTAACAGCCGCTCCAGGCGGTTAGCGCAAGCGAAGCAACCACTCAGATGCAATCTCTGCCTGCGCTGCAAGCGGGGAGCCGCGGGCTCGTCACGCCGAATCGATCTGAGGCTTATAGGCGCGCGTACAGATTGCACCACCGCTAGGAGTTGATCACGGAACCCGCCATGTTTTCCGTATTCGTTGCCGAAACGCATGCTACGGTTGGAACTCGCCTTCATTTGTTCTCGACGACTGCGATCGCTGCGATTCGACAAGGAATTCCGGCCGAAACAGCCTTGAAACCTGGACAGCGGTGCTGGCCGGCGGATTCTTGACATTCACATACTTGGCGCGAACCTCGCGGAATTCAGGCAAACGGGACAACTCCAGGAAATAGCTATGCCACTTGATGACGTCGTCCAAGGTCCCACCCTCGGATTCTCCAAGCGCGAAGCCGCGAGCGAGTGGCCCGGGCAAGTCCGCCCGTGCTCTGGATGAAAAAGGGCTGGCAGCAGTCTCGATTTACTCCGACCCAAGCATGCACAGGCCGAAACAGAACTTCTCGGTCTCCTTTCTAGGATTGGCTCATGTTTTCTTTCACGATTCGCTTGGTAAAAATCGTTGCGCTAGCGAGGGCAGTAGATGGCAGAATCCTCAGGATTCTGTTGAGGAAACGCGATGCAGCGCGAGGTCGAACCGATGGCGGACAATCCGGGCAGCTTTTCTTTCGAATCGTGGTGGGAGAAACTCATTGCGCGCACGCCCGTTCAATACATTTCCTTGGTCTTGACGGCCGTTGGAGGATTGCTCCTTTGGAAATTCCCCGGAGGCTATTTCTGGCACTCCTTCGGGGAGGCTGCCGTCATTGCCGCGCTCCTCATGTTCCTGGTAGACCCGTTCCTGAAAGCTAGGCTGCTAAGGGAGGCAGCCAGAGATATTTTTGAATATCTCTTAGGATTCGACCACCAACCACAGTTAAAGGAGCGCCTCAGACGATTGGTTTTCAATACCAAGCTTTTCCGCAGGAATTTCAACGCGCGCTATAGACTCATTCCCGAAGCGGATTTCATACAGATCGAGATGGAATTCGATTTCGAGCTGGTTAACCCAACGGAGGAGGCAATTGAGTTCCAGTATAAAATTGCTTTCGAGCAAGCCGAGAACCCTCGCCTGGATTCTCTGACCCTTATCTCGTCCGAAAGAAGCTATGAGTGGCGACCCGCGCTAAACGCTGCCGAAGACGAACCGTTCGTTCTTCAAGGGCTCGCAGATCCGGTGAAGATTCAGCCTGCTTCGAAGGGTTTTAGCTACAGATTCGGCGGAAAATGCGCGGTGAGTTATCCAGTAGCTTTTTATTATGCCCAACATTTCCCTTATCCCACGATAGGTGTTACGGTCACCATCGAACACCCGCACACGCTGGAAGTCGATGCGGCTCCTACTCCGGCGCACGAGGGAAAAGTCTGGAGATACGAAAGACTGTTTATGCCCGGCGACCATATCAATATTCGTTGGAGACCGTCGAGCTCGTGAGAAAAGCCCGCATCATTTGACTCGCCCAGAAAACTGCAAAATCGAAGCACTGCAATTGCAAGCAAGCAGTTTCAAGTGCCCAGTCTAGATAAGCCGTTGAGCTTTGACAGGGATGATCTGGCGGTGGTCGGAACCCGCCACCAGGAGAGATAGCCACTCGTCCCAAGCATTCAGCACGATGTTGCAGTCAGGGCGAAGCAACTGACGACTAGCGGACGCCCCCCTGTCAAGCAAAGGTTCCCCGTTCATTCGAGCAACGTCACGCGGAGCGGGCTAGGAGGCCTCCCGCTTGCCACGGACCATTTCGAGAATGTGCCGGTATCGCACGACACGGCCTTTGTGCTCTCTCCAACACCATATTTGTCCGTAGGTGCGCCGGTCCCTCCCAGAGTAATAGTCTCCGGCCAAGCAGTCGCCCTGTTCGGACCATCGCAGCATGGCCGTGCCATAGTGCATGTGCATCGACTTCATTGCATAGGACAGGGGGTGGTTTTGATATTGGTAAATCAAGGCGACACCCTCTGGGTCTGACACCTGCATTTCGGCAACGCAACTTCGCGAAATCGATGTGATCGTGGTGAGGTAAAGCGAGATTTCCGTCCAGCTTTGGAAAATCTGGAGCAGCACCTCGTGACGCTTGACGTGGCCATCAAACGAGGAGACCAGGAACCCGCGCCAACGCCCGCTGAGGTTCGGGACTCTCGACAATCCGAGCATGCGCACGAAGCGGTTGCGCCAGAGATGCTTATCAAACAGAGTGTTGAGCACGCCGTAAAAAGCCAAACTGGAAGGGGCATCCAGCCACCATGGTGCGGAAAAATGAACGGCGGCCATGAGTTTGGAGCACAGCCAAGCGCACAGAACGGCCAGTGTGGCAAGCAGAAGGGGAACGAATCTCCTTTCGCTGGAGTCTGTACTGTAGCCGTGCATGCTACGCCCGTCCGGCTTTCGATTTGTTGGATTGCGCTTACCACCCGAACTGCTGCTGGGAAGCGCCGAGGGGGAACAGCTAGTGGTATGGTTTCCTGAAGTGGAGTCCCGCCGGTATCCTAGAATCAGGCAACTGCTGGTGGTAGCGCTCCTTCCAACTTCTCTCCTACCTTCCCTGTTAGAGGCACACCGCCCCCGCTCGGTTGCTTCTGACGCAACTGGCCCAGGGGTTTCCTGCTATGTTCCTCATTTCTTTCCGCGTCTGGCTTAGGTCAATCCACTCGAATCCACTCTAAGCGACCCCGCGGGTATACAAGCTTTAGTTTTAGTTGAAGAGGTCCGGCTATTGAGAAAGGATTTAAGAAGCCACGGATGGATACGCGCTCAAGCCCCTCCGTTTTATCGCTTGCAGGTTCAGGAGGCGGGTCGCGCGTGTTTCACAGCACCTTCCTTAATAGCAGCTTTCCGGATTAAAGGCGAACTTGAAAGCGTGAAGGCCGAGGAGCAGATACGAACCGAGCGGCCACGACTGGAGCGCACTCGAAGGGCGAGTACACCGACTCGAGAAGGCGCTGGACCGCCCGCATTGGGCAAGCAATCTTGTGTTTTTCATCAGACCGCTGCGGTCCTTCGAGTATGGGTCACCGGCAGACCCGCACGTCCGAGCGCTAAGCTTGCGGCAGCGCGCAAATCGAGCGTCGAGAAAGCTGTTCATCGGAGAGCCAGACGCAATCCTTCGCGGTCAGAGGCAACTACTCATGCAACATGGCCTTGCATGGTCCTTCGGGCCGTACCGCATGCCTTACTTGTCCTTTTGCTCCCCCGCGCGTTTGCTGCGCCATACCTCACGCCACAGGGAGCGCACCATCACCATCCCAATCATGGCGACCCCGAGCTTCATGCCAAACCAAATGGAATCCAATGTGTCCATCGTCCACCACCTCTCACAACGGGCTGCACGCCAATTCAAATTCGAGATGCCCAATCTCCCGTTGAACACCCCAATCATGAGGGTCAGTTTTGGAAAAAGAGATGGTACTTAGGCCTATCGGTTAATGGCTGTTCGACCGCTTTCGAGAGTCTTCGGACATTGGCGAACGCCCTCGATCACCCGGGAACTTGAACGCCGAAGCTTACTCCATTCGTGTGATAGATTGTCTATGGAGGAGAAATGGATATCCTAACGGCGTTGAAAAACGAAGCGTCAAAGCTGCAAAAGCAGTTGGATACAGTTCATGCAGCCATGAAAGTCTTAGGGGGAAACAACGGCGCCGCTGGCGCCAAGAGACGGCCTTTGTCTCGAAGCGCGAGAGCGAGAATCGCGAAGGCGCAAAGGGCGCGGTGGGCCAAAGCCAGGGCCGCGAAGAAGAACGGCTAACAACTTTCCGGCGGTCAGGCTTTGATCAGCCACCTCCGATGCACGCTTGGCACCTCTGCGCCGATGAATCGAAGAATCATAAGTTCGCTGATTGTCTCTAGCCTGATGTGCACCGCGGGTTATGCTGCGTTGTTTATCGCTCCCGATGAGCGAACCATGCATGACGCGCAGCGCATTTTCTATTTTCACCTGCCGAGCTGGGTCGCCATGTTCTTGGCGCTTTTTGTATCTGTCTTCGGAAACATCTCCTATTTATTCACCCGCAAGCAACCCTACGACTGGCTTGGCGTCGCGGGGGCAGAACTGGGCGTGGTGTGCTGTACGATTGGGCTGATAACTGGTCCCTTGTGGGGAAAGCCGGCTTGGGGGATTTGGTGGACGTGGGACGCGAGGCTCACTACGACTTTTCTTCTTTGGCTGCTATACATTGCCTATCTTTTGCTGCGGTCGATGGTGGAGGAACCCGACAGGCGTGCCAGAATCTCCGCCGTCTTCGGAATCTTTGCGTTTCTCGACGTCCCGTTGGTGTACGTGTCAAACCGCTTTTGGCGGACTCAGCATCCCACCCCAGTTTTTTTTGGCGGCCCTAATGCGGGAGTCGACCCCGCCATGGGCAAAGTGCTGTTGCTGTGTTTCGCAGCCATGGTCGGAGTAATGATCGTTCTTCTTCTGGACCGGTACCATCTTGAGCGCTTGCGGTGTGAAGTCAGCCGACTGACATCTGAAATCGGTTCTCGCGATTTGGACAGGCAATCTCGCACGGCTAGGGAGCACGTATGAGGAACTTCCAGTATCTTCTCGCAGCATGGATTGCAGTCTGGGTTGTCTTTTTCCTTTA
>Ga0306923_10005146_pt1 | contig 12680 bp, 11 predicted proteins | sample sta12Can44000108_FD_203841 | JGI IMG/M metagenome (GOLD analysis project Ga0306923, IMG submission 203841) | Lab enrichment of tropical soil microbial communities from Luquillo Experimental Forest, Puerto Rico - statanox.12C.anox.44.000.108 (v2)... | ecosystem: Environmental > Terrestrial >... | reverse complement strand
TTGAGAGGTCGCCGACGACGCCGGCGTCGAGATGATGATTGAACGCCAGGCGCTCGGGCGATGCCTCGACCTGGACGACGACCGCGCCCGCGGGGAAATGGCCGCCCGCTGCGTACCAGATGTCTTCGAAAAACGGTCCGCCCAACAGCAGCACGAGATCAGCGCCGTGAAGCGCGTTGCGGACCTGGACCGCATCACCCGGGAGCGATTGGCGGTAATTGGGGTGGCTTGTCGGAAAGGACGCGTGGTGCCGCAGGCCTTCGAACCAGAGCGATGCACCAATCGCCTCCACAAGTCCGACGAGTTCCCCCTCGGCTCGCGATCGCGCAATGTCGTCGCCGGCTATAATGACGGGGCTCGCCGATTTCAGGAGCAGCGAAGCGACCTCACCAATGCCTTTGGGATCCGGTTGCGTGCAACGCCACAATCGGTCCGGCGCGACCGGCTCGACCGACGTTTCCTGCTCCAGCGCGTCGATCGGCAGGGAGACGAAGACGGGACCCGCCGGCTGATCGGTTGCCACCTTGAAAGCGCGTCGCAGGATGGGGGCGATCTCATCTGCCCGCTCGACCTGCACGCTCCACTTCGTGACCGGAGCTGCCATGGCAACGAGATCATGGCCCAGCAGGGGATTGGCAAGCCGCATGCGCGTGTCCTGCTGACCCGCGGTCACCAGGACAGGCGAATTGGCCTTGAGCGCGCCATACAGCGCGCCTATCGCATTGCCGAGCCCGGGGGCGACGTGAAGGTTGGCAACCGCAGTGCGGCCGCTCGCTTGCGCATAGAAGCTGCTCGCTGCGATCGCGACGCCCTCATGCAGGGTCATCACATAGTCGATCTGCGGATAGGCCGGCAAACTGTCCAGCAGCGGCGTCTCCGTGGTCCCGGGATTGCCGAAGATATGGCGCACCCCGTGCATCACCAGAGAATCCATCAGCACACGACGGCCCCGCATTCTCTGTTGCTCCCCGCTAATCCTTCATTCCGGTGATGGATGCGCTCACTGCACGGGGATCGCGCTGTGGCCACCGGCCGCTGTCGACCTGGGCCAGGAAATTACCGACGATGATGTTGTACTCGTCCGGTTCCTCGAGATTGATCGCATGGCCGCAGTTCGGCATCACCGCGAGCGCTGCGGAGGGAATGCTTTGCTTCATGAGAACACCGGGAAGAAGACAGGGCCAATCCTCATCACCGTGGATGATCAATGCCGGCACCGTGATGCGCTTCATCTCCTCTACCAGCGTGTAAAGCGACGGCCGCTCCTTTTGCACACCTTGCTGGGTGTTGGCGGATCCGACCGCCGAATGCTCCGCCAGCATCGCCTTGAATTCGGCGTGACCGCGCGGATCCTTGTTTTGGTATTGAACGCGGGTCGGCCCTAAAGCGTAACGCTCGGCGAAAGCCGCCATACCCTCGGTCCGGAGCGCCCTGGCTATGACATCGGCCTCGGCGCGGAACGTCTCGCGCTTGTCCGGTTCGGCGCCGTAACCGCAGCCTCCGATGCACAACGACAGCGCCCGCTGCGGATGACGCAGGCCGAAATGCAGCGTCGCGAACCCGCCCATCGACAATCCGACGATATGCGCCTGGCGCTCGCCGATGTGCTCGAGCACCGCGAGGATGTCGTCGGCCGCACGTATCTGCGAATAGGAGGAGACGTGCTCCGGTACGTCGGACTGTGGAAAGCCGCGCGCATTGAAGGCAATGGCGCGATAGCGCTTCCCAAAATGCCGCATCTGCGGCTCGAAGCTGCGCAAGTCGCCGGCGAATTCATGAACGAAGATGACGGGGCGGCCTGATCCCGTTTCCTCGAAGTAGAGCCGCACCCCATCGTCGGTCATTGCGTAGGGCATTTTTCGATCTCCCGCCGTCCGCCGCATCAAATCACGAAGAAGCCGTGGGTGCCATCGCGCCTGAGTTGTTCGACGAGGCCGAATTCCCAATCAAGATAGGCCTGCATCTTGGCGGGCGAGGCATCCGTCCCCTCATAGGGGCGGCGATAGCGGTGTGCAGGATCGGGTTTCGGCATGGTCAGAGGCGGCGTGACCTCCAGCGGACCCTCGTAGCCGCCTTCCAGCAGGTAAACGTCCCATCCCATTTGCGCGAGCCAGGACGCCGTCATGTCGGCACGAATGCCCAAATTATCGGTGAGCACGATGCGCGCGCCGCGCACCGGTGCGGCCACGTCGATCTCCTGCACGAGCTGGCCGCCCGCGTAATGGCGAAAGCCCGCGATATGGCCGGCCGTATACTCAGCCTCATCGCGAACGTCGAACCGATAGAGCGTGCGGTTTTGCTGCGCCTGAAGTACCCCGAGGTCTCCCACGCCGATACGCCGGACGCCGGCGCGATACGCGACATCGCGTGCGTTGGCGCTGGCGTTTTCGAATGCGCCGACGGCCCCGCGCCTGTCGGCATCATGCTCGAGCGCGTGCTTTGCCAGAGTCCAGCCGATCGTGCCGTTTCTGAGCGCCACGACCTTGTTTGGAACGCCGGCATTGATCAGCGATTGCGTCCCGATGATCGAACGGGTGCGGCCGGCGCAATTCACGACGATGGTCGTCTCCGGATCCGGCGCGGCCTTTCCCGCGCGCAGCACCAGTTCCGCGCCGGGTACGCTGACCGAACCCGGAATGTTCATGGTCGCATATTCGTCGAACCGCCGAACGTCGAGGACCGCGATGTTCGCGCCGGACGCAATCAGCGCGGCAACGTCGTCGGCCGGCAGCGAAGGCGTGTGGCGACGAGACTCGACCAGTTCGCCGAAGGCCTTGGCGTAGGAATTGACGTCCTGAAAGAGTTCAAAGCCGGCATCCCGCCAGGCTTTCAGCCCGCCCTGAAGTTCGCGAACATTGGTGTAGCCGAGCGCCGCCAACGTCTCCCTCGCTTTGGGCACGAGGCCCTCGCCCGCATCGTAGAGAACAATCGGCACATCCTTGCGCGGCAGCCGCATCTCGGCTTCGAGGACAATCCGTTCGGCCGCCATGTTGGCTGCAAAAAGCGGGTGGCCGGTTGCAAAATCCGCCTCGTGTCGCACATCGAGCAGGGCGATTTCATCGCGCAACAAAAACGCGCGGCGCACCTGCGAGGGCGTGACGGATCGGAGGCTCATAAGGTTCTGCGCGACACTTGGCACCCCATCAGTCGACCTTCACGTTCGCGGCCTTGATGATCGGCCACCATTTGGCAATTTCGGATTTCTGCCAGGCACCGAGCGCCTCCGGCGTCAACTGATCCGCAGACGGCACCTGCAGCCCCAGATTCTCAAGCGCCTTGCGCACCTGCGGATCGCTCAACGCGTCGACCACCGCGGAATTGAGCTTCGCCACGATCTCCTTCGGCGTGCCCTTGGGCGCCCACAGGCCTGACCACAGCGTCATGCGAAATCCGGGGAGGCCCGCTTCCTCGGTGGTCGGAATATCCGGCGCCTCGTCGTTGCGCCTGGTATCGGTAACGGCATAGCCGCGAATTGTTCCGGCACGCACCTGATTGATGGAATTCGAGAGTTGGTCGACCATGATGTCGATTTGGCCGGCGACGAGATCGTTCATCGCAGGCCCCGTGCCGCGGTAGGGCACGTATTGCAGCTTGACACCCGCCGCATTTTCAAACGCGAGCCCTGCGACGTGGGCGCCGGAGCCTGCGCCCGCGGTGCCCGCGGTTGCGGGTTGCGGCCGCGACTTCAGCCAGGCGATGAGATCCGGCAGCGTTTTTGCCGGCACTGCATTCTTGCCGACGATGATCATGGGATTGCTGGGCAGCCGCACGACCGGTTCGAGGTCGGTGACGAGATCATAGTTGAGCTTGTAGATCGCGCCGTTAGCGACATGCGTACCGAGATGGCCGAAGCCGATGGTGTAGCCGTCGGGCGCGGAATGCACCACCCGCCCGACGCCGATCGAGCCGCCCGCCCCGGTCACATTTTCGATCAGCACGGCTTCGCCGAGCGACGTCTTCATGCGCTCGGCGAGAATCCGCATCATGGCATCCGACGGACCGCCGGCCGAGAACGGCACCACGACCGTAATGGGATGGCTCGGATATTTTTCGGCGGACGCGCCGCCTGCCAAGCCAAGGGTCGCGATCAATGCCGCAAAAACGGGTTTGAACATCCCAACTCGCTGCCGCATCAGTGCATCCTAGAGTTTGGCATAATCGATCGGCTTGAAGCGATCGAGCGTCCGCGTAACCGGCGGCAGCGGATATTTAAGACCGGTGGCGCAATTGAACAGCATGACGCGATCACTTTTGCTCACGCGGCCGTCTGCAAGGCTCTGCTGGTAGGCGGCGTAAGTCGCGGCCCCCTCCGGACACAACAGCAGGCCTTCCTCGCGCGCGACGTCGTTGAGTGCAGCAGAAATTTTCTCGTCGGCGACCGCGATCGCAAAACCCTTGCTCTCGCGCACCGCGCGCAGGATCAGAAAATCTCCGACCGCCTGCGGCACGCGGATGCCGGAGGCGATGGTGTGTGCATCCTCCCAGCGCGGCGCGTGCTCAGAGCCATTCTCGAAGGCGCGCACCATCGGCGCGCATCCGGCCGCTTGCACCGCGACCATGCGCGGCCGCTTGCTTCCGATGAAACCGATCGCTTCCAGCTCCGCAAACGCCTTCCACATGCCGATCAGGCCGGTGCCGCCGCCGGTCGGATAAAAGATTACGTCGGGCACGTCCCAGCCGAGCTGCTCGGCAAGCTCGAGCCCCATCGTCTTCTTGCCCTCGATGCGATAGGGCTCCTTGAGGGTCGAGGTATCGAACCAGCCGGCCTTGGCCTTGCCCTCGCCGACGATCTTGCCGCAATCGTCGATCAGCCCGTTGACGCGATAGACGGTCGCGCCCTGCAGCTCGATCTCGCTGACATTCACTTCCGGCGTATCGGCAGGACAAAAGATCGTGGTCTTGATGCCGCAGGCGGTTGCATAAGCCGCGAGCGCGGCGCCTGCATTGCCGTTGGTCGGCATCGCCATGTGCTTGATACCGAGCGCCTTGCCCATCGACACTGCCATCACGAGACCGCGCGCCTTGAACGAGCCGGTCGGCAAACGGCCCTCGTCCTTTACAATGATCTCGCCGCCGCCGAGATTTCGGGCGAGCTTCGGCAGACGGATCAGCGGCGTCATGATTTCGCCGAGAGAGACGATGTCGGCGCATTTGCGCACCGGCAACAGCTCGCGATAGCGCCACATGTCGGCCGGCCGTTCTCGCAGCGCGTCCTTGCTGAGTGCCTTCTTCACGCCCGCAAGGTCGTACCGCACGAGCAGCGGCTTGCCGGCCTTGGACAGATTATGCACCTGGTCGGCGGGGTACCGATCGCCTTTCATTGCGCATTCGAGATGGGTCACGAACGTCGGGCGTTCGATGGTCAGATTGTCGTTGTCGTGCACGTCTTGTTTCTTTCTTCTTATACCAACGGCTTTTCTTGCCCGTCATTGCCAGGCCTGACCCGGCAATCCGACACCCCTCATCAAGAACTTCTCCTCTTGATGGAGGCGCGGGTCAAGCCCGCGCATGACGAGCGAAGATTGCGGCGGTCAGATATTCAGCACGCGCCCGTAGGCGTCGAGCACGGCTTCTTTCATCATTTCCGACAGCGTCGGATGCGGGAAGACGGTGTGCATCAATTCCTCTTCCGTGGTCTCGAGATTCATCGCGACCACGTAACCCTGGATCAACTCGGTCACCTCCGCGCCGATCATATGCGCACCGAGCAGTTGGCCGGTCTTCTTGTCGAAGACGACCTTGACGAGACCCTGATCTTCGCCGAGCGCGATCGCCTTGCCATTACCGACAAAGGGGAACCGGCCGACGCGAATTTCGCGGCCGCCCTCTTTCGCGCGTGCCTCGGTCAAGCCGACTGAGGCAACCTGCGGATTGCAATAGGTGCACCCCGGGATCAGATTCTTGTCCATCGGATGCGGATGCAGGCCCTTGATCGCCTCGACGCAGATCACACCCTCATGCTCGGCCTTGTGCGCAAGCATGGGGGGACCGGCGACGTCGCCGATGGCGTAGATGCCGGGGACGTTGGTCTTGCAGAGGCCATCGATCACGATGGTGCCGCGATCGGTTTTGACGCCAAGCTTTTCAAGACCCAAATTCTCGATATTGCCGACCACGCCGACGGCTGAAATGACCCGCTCGAATTCGGCCGTTTGCGGCTTGCCCTTGCCGTCGTCGATCGTGGCAACCACGCTGTCGCTCTTTTTCTCGAGCTTCGTCACCTTGGTCGAGGTAAGAATCTTGATGCCCTGCTTCTCGAACCGCTTGCGCGCGAGGCCGGCGATCTCCGCGTCCTCGACCGGGAGGATCTGCGGCAGCACCTCGACGACGGTGACGTCGGAGCCCATGGTGTGGAAGAAGGAGGCGAACTCGATGCCGATCGCGCCCGAGCCGACCACGAGCAGCGATTTTGGCATCCGCTCAGGCACCATCGCCTCAAAATAGGTCCAGACCAGCTTCTGGTCCGGCTCGAGGCCCGGCAAGACGCGCGGTCGCGCGCCGGTTGCGATGATGATGTGTTTGGCCTGGTAGGCGCCCTCGCCCAGCGCCCCCTTCGGTGCCTCGACCGGCGACTTCTTCACCGTGATCTTGCCGGGCGCGTCGATCGTGGCGTCGCCCCAGATGACCTGAACCTTGTTCTTCTTCATCAGGAAGCCGACGCCGTCGTTCAGGCGTTTCGAGACGCCGCGCGAGCGCTGCACGACCGCCTTCGCGTCGTAAGTCACCTTCTCGGCCACAAGACCGTATTCCTTGGCATGCTGCATGTAGTGGAAGATTTCCGCCGAGCGCAAAAGCGCCTTGGTCGGGATGCAACCCCAGTTGAGGCAGATGCCGCCGAGATAGGCTTTCTCGACAATCGCGGTCTTGAAGCCGAGCTGCGCAGCGCGGATCGCGGTGACGTAGCCGCCGGGGCCGGAGCCGATAATGACGATGTCGAAAGTTGTGTCGGCCATGGCTACTCCGGGCTACTCACTTGAAGAACGGAACGAAAAAGATCGCTCCGCTCACACCATCATCATCACGGGATTTTCGATCAGCTTCCTGAACGCGCCGATCAGTTCGGCGCCGAGCGCGCCGTCGATTGCGCGGTGATCGCAGGACAGCGTCACGCTCATCATGCTTGCGACCTCGATCTTGCCGCCGCGCACCACCGGGCGCTCCTCGCTGGTGCCGACCGCAAGGATCGTCGCGTGCGGTGGATTGATCACCGCAGTGAAGTGATTGATCCCGTACATGCCCAGATTGGAGACCGCCGTGGTGCCGCCCTGGTATTCCTCGGGCTTCAGCTTGCGGGCGCGGGCGCGCGCGGCAAAGTCCTTCATCTCGTTGGAGATGGTCGAAAGCGTCTTGGTCTCCGCTTTGCGGATGATCGGGGTGATCAATCCGCCAGGCATCGCCACGGCTACGCCGATATCGGAATGCTTGTGCTTGAGCATGCCGCTGTCGGTCCAGCTCACATTGCAGTTGGGATTCTGCTGCAGCGCCACCGCCATCGCCTTGATGACGAAGTCGTTCACCGAGATCTTGTAGAGCGGCTTCTTCTCCTTGTCCTTGGGTGCCGCCGCGTTGATCTCCTCGCGCGCAGCGAGCAGCTTGCCGATATCGCAGTCGATGGTGAGATAGAAGTGCGGGACGTTCTGCACTGAAGCAGTCAGGCGCTGCGCAATTGTGCGGCGCATGCCATCATGAGGCACGATCTCGTAACTGCCCGGCTCGAACAACGCCAGAATCTGCTTGTCCGACATCGATGGCGCAAGCGCAGGTCCAGCCGATGGCGCAGCTGCAGGCGCTTTCAGTCCTTTACCCGACTTCGCCTGTTCGACGTCGCGCGCGATGATGCGGCCGTGCGGCCCGGTACCCATGATACGGCCGAGCTCGACGCCGGCTTCCTTGGCAAGGCGTCGCGCCAGCGGCGAAGAAAAAATGCGACCCTGGCCGTTGCCCCGCGGCGCCGGCGACGCTTCGGGAACGATTGGCGGCGCGGCAACTGCAGGCGGAGGTGCGGATGCTGCAGGCGCCGTCGCGGCTGCGACGGGGGTTGGCTTCGGTGCAGGGGCTTCGGCTGGTTTGGGTGCAGGTTTCGCCGCCCCCGCTCCGGCGCTTGCCGCCTTCACATCCTCGCCATCGCCGGCCAGCACCGCGATCACGTCATTGACGGGCACGTCCTGCGTACCCTCTGGCACCAGGATTTTCGCAATGGTGCCCTCATCGACCGCCTCGACCTCCATGGTCGCCTTGTCGGTCTCGATTTCGGCGATGACGTCGCCCGACTTGACCTTGTCGCCCTCTTTCTTGAGCCATTTGGCCAGGTTGCCCTTCTCCATCGTGGGCGACAGCGCGGGCATCAGAATGTTGATGGGCATACCGACCTCTTAATCAATTGCCAATGTCGCCTTGCCAGACGCGCTCGTTGGCGGGGTTCGACCGCCAGTTCTTCATCATGTTGATCGATCGCTCGTCCGAAAGATCGATAAAGGGGATGTTGAACTTGCTCAGAATGTCCTTGCTTCCCGGAAAGGTCTCGGACTCGCCGATGACCAGCAGCGACAACTTGAACAGTCCGATCGCACCCGCACACATCGAGCACGGTGACAGCGTGGTGTACATCACGGTGTCGTGGAACGAGATCAGCCCGGCATCACGCAGGCAACTCATTTCACCGTGCAGGATGACGTTCTTTTCCTGCATCCGCCGGTTATGACCGCGCGCGATGATCCTGTTGTTCCGCGTCAAGACCGCGCCGATCGGCAAGCCGCCTTCGGAGATGCCGATTTCTGCCTCGCGAATGGCCTCGGCCATGAACTCGTAATGATAGGACTCGATTGCCAAAGTCAGTGACCTTTTTGCGATCGCGGCGTCGTGGAGCCCATGTCGGTCGGCCGTTCGATCTCGGCTTCGAACATGTCGAGAATGCGCGCCATCGCCTCTTCCTCGCTGTAGGCGCTCTCGCGCGCATAGGCGCGCGCGGCGTGACGAGCGATATCCACCAGAAGCAGGCCCCACATGTCGGGCTCCTCGAAGGCGCGGGTGAACGCAATCGATAGCCCGCCGTCGACGACGAAAGCCCGCAGCACTTCGGTCGCCTCTTCGCGGCCGATGACGTCAGGCGGCAATGGCTGCTCCCTGGGACCGGCCATGGTTCACCGATAGCAAACAGTTTTGCAGGCTGCGACCACTTCGGCCACCGACGGCAGCGCCAGCTTTTCGAGGTTCGCGGCATAGGGCATTGGCACATCCTTGCCCGAGACGCGCAAGACAGGCGCATCGAGATAGTCGAAGGCGTGTTCCATCACGCGCGCGGCGACCTCTGCGCCGACGCCGCTCTGCTGCCAGCCCTCTTCCACCGTCACCGCACGACCGGTTTTTTTCACGGACGCGATGACGGTGTCGGTGTCCATCGGACGCAGCGTGCGCAGATCGATCACCTCGGCCTCGATTCCCTCCTTGGCGAGCTCTTCCGCCGCTTTCAAGGCATAGGACATGCCCATCGACCAGGCGATGATCGTGACATGGCTGCCGACACGCGCGACGCGCGCCTTGCCGATCGGGATTACGTAATCGTCGAGCTTCGGCACCTCGCCGCTATGGCCGTACAAGACCTCGTTTTCGAGGAAGATGACCGGATTGGGATCCCGGATCGCGGCCTTCAACAGGCCCTTGTAATCGGCCGCCGAGAACGGTGCGATCACTTTCATTCCGGGAATCTGCGAGTACCAGGCGGAATAGTCCTGGCTGTGCTGCGCGGCGACCCGGGCCGCCGCGCCGTTCGGCCCGCGAAACACGATGGAGCAACCCATCTGCCCGCCGGACATATAGAGCGTCTTGGCGGCCGAGTTGATGATCTGGTCCATCGCCTGCATCGCGAAGTTGAAGGTCATGAACTCGACGATCGGCTTGAGACCCGCCATTGCGGCGCCGACGCCGACGCCGGCGAAACCGTGTTCGGTGATCGGCGTGTCGATCACGCGCTTTGCGCCGAACTCCTGCAGCAGTCCCTGCGTAACCTTATAGGCGCCCTGATATTCCGCGACCTCCTCGCCCATGATGAACACGTCGCCATCGCGCCGCATTTCTTCCGCCATCGCATCGCGCAGCGCTTCGCGGATGGTCATGGTCACCATCTCGGTGCCGGCCGGCACTTCCGGATCGGGTGCGGCAATCGCGGCAGGTGCGGCAGGTGCCGCGGGCGCAGGCGACGCCGGTGCCTGACTCTTTGCTTCGGCCGGTGGCGCGGATTCGGCAGCCTTCTCCTGCTTGGCCGGCGGAGTTACTTTTGCAAGGTCGGCCGTGCTTTCCCCATCGGCAAGAATGGTGGCAATCGGCGTGTTGACGGCGACGTCGGCGGTGCCTTCGGGAATCAGGATTTTTCCGAGCGTGCCTTCATCGGTTGCCTCGACCTCCATCGTCGCTTTGTCAGTTTCAATCTCGGCGATGACGTCGCCGGACTTGATGGTCTCGCCTTCCTTTTTCAGCCATTTGGCGAGGTTGCCCTTCTCCATGGTGGGCGACAACGCGGGCATCAGCACTTGAATGGGCATATCAACTCCCGAAATCACTCTCTCGTTTCTTTTACGCGTAGTCTGATCACAATGGATGGTCCGCCATTTGCCGAATACGCGCCGCCCTTCTAGCGATAGACGTCGGTGTAAAGCTCGGAAGGATCGGGCTCAGGATCGTGCTGAGCGAAATCAGCCGCCGCATTGACGATCTCGCGCACCTCGGCGTCGATGGCCTTCAATTCCTGTTCGGCGACCTTCGCTGCGAGGAGGCGGTTGCGGACCTGCTCGATCGGATCCTGATCGTGGCGAATCTTGTCGACCTCCTCGCGCGTTCGGTATTTCGCGGGGTCCGACATCGAATGGCCACGATAGCGATAGGTCTGCATCTCCAGAATGAACGGCCCGTTGCCGGCTCTGCACCAGGCGACCGCCTTGTCGCCGGCGGCCTTGACGGCGCGCACATCCATGCCGTCGACCTGCTCGCCCGGGATATTGAAGGAGACGCCGCGCCTGGAGAAATCGGTCTGTGCCGAGGAGCGCTTGACCGAGGTACCCATGGCATAGCGGTTGTTCTCGATGACATAGACAACCGGCAGCTTCCAGAGCTCAGCCATGTTGAAGCTTTCGTAGACCTGGCCCTGGTTTGCGGCGCCGTCGCCGAAATAAGCCAGGCTCACGGAATCGTTCCCGCGATATCGATTTGCGAAAGCGAGTCCGGTACCGAGCGGCACCTGGGCGCCGACGATGCCGTGGCCGCCATAGAAGTTCTCCGCCTTGGAGAACATGTGCATGGAGCCGCCCTTGCCCTTGGAGTAGCCGCCGCGACGCCCAGTCAATTCCGCCATCACGCCCTTGGCCTCCATGCCGCAGGCCAGCATGTGCCCGTGGTCACGGTATCCCGTTATCACCTGATCGCCCTTTTTCAGGGCCATTTGCATGCCGACCACGACCGCTTCCTGGCCGATGTAAAGGTGGCAAAAACCGCCAATCGCCCCCATGCCGTAGAGCTGGCCGGCCTTCTCCTCGAAGCGCCGGATCAGGAGCATGTCGCGCAGCGACTTGAGCTCCTGCTCTTTGGTGAATTCGGGGGGAGAACCGTTTCCCTTGTCCTGACCCTTTTCCTTGGTGTCGGTTTTCTTGGGTGCGGCCATGGCAAATCCGGCAATGAGAGAGCGATGCGACCTCTCTAACCCAACTCAAACGGCCGTGGAAGGCGTGCGTGATGGGCAAAAGGCTTTGATTTGTCGCACTGCAACGCGGCACGAAACTTTCGACACCGATTTGGAAGATTTTTGAAATGCCGGCTGTTGATCTACCGGCTCGGATTGTTCATCCGAACAAGATCGTGCGGATTGGCGTAATCGAGCTGAAAGCGCGCCCGCTCGTCCAGCATATCCGGATCGACCCGGTCGGAGCGAAGCAGCGAGACGCGCTGTTCGCTTTCGGCACGCTCGCGCTTGAGCCGCGACAGCTCTGACGTCAGCGCGATGATCTCCTGGTCGAGCTCCTGCCGCGCATTCAAGCCGTACTTGCCGGTGTAGGCGTTGACGCCGAAATAGCCGACGAGAGCCGCCGCCATGGTGTAGAGGGCAAGCCCGGTCAGGAAGGATTTGAGTCGTGCGCGGGAAACCATGCTCTATTACCGCCGATTGTGGGCAGTCGTAGCATGCGTCCGCGCCGGTTAACGAAAACCTAAAGCACGAAGGCGCCCGCCGGGAGCGAGATCACCTGTTCTGCTTTTCGACAAAAGCGGCGAAGGCCTCGAGATATTGCTGCAGGATTTTCTGCACTCCTTCCTTCACAAGCTCGCCCTTGTCGTTGAAGGCATCCCCGATCGCGTTCAGATAGGTCTCGGGCTGTCCCATGATCGGGCCTGAAATACCGGGCAGAATGTTCTGCAGTTGCTTTGCGGCGCTGACGCCACCGAGCGGCCCCGGCGAATTCGAGATAATGCCGGTCGGCTTGCCGAGGAACGAGCTCTTGCCATAGGGCCGCGAGCCAACATCGATTGCGTTTTTCAGGACGCCCGGGATCGAGCGGTTGTATTCGGGAGTGACGAAAAGCACGCCGTTCGACTTTTGCAGCTTTTCGCGAAACGCGAGCCAGTCGGCTGGTGGCGCCGCTTCCAGATCCTGGTTGAAGAAGGAGATGCCGTGCAGCGTCGTCACATCGAGCTTCAAC
>Ga0306923_10005145_pt1 | contig 12681 bp, 12 predicted proteins | sample sta12Can44000108_FD_203841 | JGI IMG/M metagenome (GOLD analysis project Ga0306923, IMG submission 203841) | Lab enrichment of tropical soil microbial communities from Luquillo Experimental Forest, Puerto Rico - statanox.12C.anox.44.000.108 (v2)... | ecosystem: Environmental > Terrestrial >... | reverse complement strand
ATTCGTGACCGGCCGTTGGCGGAGGCCGGCGGCAAAGGCCTCTTCACCAAGGAGATCGAGGAGGCGCTCATCGCCGGCGCCATCGACCTTGCGGTGCACTCGGCGAAAGACATGCCGACGATCCTGCCGCCGGGACTTGCGATCGCGGCAGTGCTCCCACGCGAGGACGCGCGCGACGTCTTCATCAGCCCCAAGGCCAAGACGCTCGCCGCGCTGCCGGCGGGCGCCACCGTCGGCACCGCGTCGCTGCGCCGCCAGGCGCTGGTCAAGCGGCTGCGCGGCGATCTCGCGGTCGTTCCCATGCGCGGCAACGTGGAGACGCGCTTGCGCAAGCTTGCCGCCGGCGAGGTTGACGCCATCGTGCTCGCGCTCGCCGGCTTGAAGCGCCTCGGGCTCGCCGACGCCGCGACCGCGGTGATTCCCGTCGACGACTTCCTGCCGGCGGTCGGGCAGGGGATCATCGCCATCGAGGCGCGCGGCGACGACGAGCGCGCGCTCGCGCTGCTCGCCGCCGTCAACCACGCCGACACCGCGGCCGCGCTCACGGCCGAGCGCGCCTTCCTCACGGTGCTCGAGGGCTCCTGCCGCACGCCGATCGCGGGCCATGCCGTCGTCGCCGCCGGGCGATTGCGCTTTCGCGGCTTGATCGCCAAGCCCGACGGCAGCGGCGTCCTCGAGACGAAGCGGCAAGGCGCCGCCGCCGATGCCGTGCGTCTCGGCGCCGAAGCCGGCCGCGAGCTCAAGCAGCGCGCCGGCGCCGATTTCTTCGCGCCGGTGTGAGGCGATGGTGTAACGGCATGCGTCTCCTGGTGACACGGCCGCAGGCTGACGGCGAGCGCACCGCCGCCCGCCTGCGCGCGCGCGGCCACCACGTCACGCTCGCGCCGCTCTTGCGCATCGAGCCCGTCGATTTCGAATTCCCGCGCGCGCCGTTGAGCGCGGTGGTGATCACGAGCGCGAACGCCGCGCGCGCCATCGCCCGCCATTCCCGGCGCGAAGCACTCACTGCGCTCACGGCATTCACGGTCGGCCGCCACACCGCCGAGGCGGCGCGCGCCGCGGGCTTCCGCGCGGTCGAGTGCGCCGACGGCGACCAGGACGATCTCGCCGCGCTGCTGCGCGCGCGCTGCGGCGAGCATTCCGCGCCGCTGCTCTATCTCGCCGGCGAGGACCGCGCCGGCGATCTTGCCGCGAGCGGCGTGCCGCTGCTGACCGCGGTGGCTTATCGCGCGGTCAAGGTCGAGCGCTTCGCGCCGGACGTTGCAGCGGCGTTGGCGCAGGGTGCGCTCGACGGCGTCTTGCATTTTTCACGGCGCAGCGCGCAGGCCTATCTCGATTGCGCCGCGCGCGTCGGCAGTCTCGAGCGCGCGCTCGCGCCCGTGCATTTTTGTCTCTCCCGCCAGGTCGCGCAGCCGCTCGCCGCCGCCGGCGCCGCCACCATCCGCCTCGCGCCGCGGCCCGACGAAGCCGCCATGCTCGATCTCGTCGGAGTGGCGTGAATTTCGCCGCGATGCTGCTGCCCCAGATTCGGTCTGCTCCCTCCCCAACCAAACCCCGGCTTGCCGGGGTTTGGTCACTTCTAAAATTTGCCGGAAGCGGGCAAGCCCGCAGCCGGCTGGGGGAGGGGTGGGGAGGGGGTGGTGCGGTGAAGCGCTGACGTTGCCCCAAACAGCGACCCCCACCCCCAGCCCCTCCCCACAAGGGGGGAGGGGAGCGCACCGAGTCTGCCGCGCTGTTATTTGGCCAAAGCCGCATTCGTCACAGGCCAAACATCGCATAGGTTCGCCGCCGGGAATCTGCTACGACAGCGGCGCGCATCTGCTCTAGACTGCGCATTCGTTCGACGAATCAATGGGCTGCCCCAAGCAGCCCAGCGCCCGGCACGCAGAAGGCAACGCCCCGCATGGACGCGTCCCCCGATCGACCCGCCAACGAAGCGCCTTCCAGCGCGCCGCCCTCCGATGCGCTGGGCAACCCGCTGCCTCCCGATGTGCCGGCGAGCCCACCGCCCGAGGCGCCGCCGCGGCGCTCGGCGGGTGTTTCCTGGCTCGGCGTAGCCGTCGCCGGCATCGGCCTCGTGCTCGCCGTGCTCGGGGTCGCGAGCCTCCTGCTGAGCCGCGACAACGGCGTGAGCGCGCTCGACGCGCGCCTCGCCGGCGTCGAGCTCGACTTGCGCGATCTCGCCGCGCGCGCGCCGCCGCCTGCCGCCGATCCGAAAGCCCTCGACGCGGTGGCGGGCCGCGTCGCCAAGCTCGAAGCCGCCGGCGCCACGCCGCCGCCGAGCGCGAGCGATCCCGCCCTCGCCGCCCGCGTCGCTGCGCTCGAAACCCAGGTGAAGGCGCTGGCCGAGGCGGTGGGCGTTCTCGGCCGCCGCGGCGACGAAGCGCTCGACGCTGCCCGCGAGGCGCGCGTGCGCGCCGACGCCGGCGCCGCGGAGATTTCCGAGCTCACGCAGAAACCTCCGGCCTCGGTCGATCGCGGCGAGTTCGAGGCGCTGGCCAATCGCATGGCCGCGGCAGAGCGCAGCGAGAAGGCCGCCGAGAAGGCCGCGGAGAGCGCCGATCGTGCCGTGCGGCTCGCGCTCGCGGCGACCGCGCTCAACGCCGCGGTCGAGCGCGGCGATGCGTTTGCCGCCGAGCTTGCGGCGGTGAAGACGCTCGGCGCCGATCCCAAGCTAGTCGCCGCGCTCGAGCCGTTCGCGCGCGCGGGCGTGCCGTCGGCCGCGGCGCTCGTGCGGCAGTTCGCCGAGCTCGCGCCGGCGCTGCAGCAGGCTGCGGAGCCGCCGCCGCGTGAAGGCGTGCTGGGCCGGCTGCAGATGAACGCCGAGAAGCTCGTGCGCATCCGCCGCGTCGACGAAGCGCCCGGCAGCGACGCCGCCGCGATCGTCGCGCGCAGCGAGGCCAAGGCCGCACGCGGCGATCTTGCCGGCGTGGCGGCCGAGCTGGGAGAGCTTGCGCCCAATGCGCGCGCGCCGGCCGAAGCCTGGATCAAGAGCGTGCAGGCGCGCGCCGCCGCCATTGAGGCGAGCCGCCGCCTCGCCGCCGACGCGCTCGCGGGGCTGAACAAGTGATGATGCTAGCGATGGCCGCGCACTCTGGTTGCCGCACACTCGACGTGCTCCCTCCCCCGCGCGCCCCGGGCTTGCCCGGGTCGCGTCTTATCGTGCGCAAGTCGGGCAGGCCCGACTTGCGTTGGGGGAGGGTTGGGGAGGGGGGTGATGCGATTACGCGTCTCTGGCGCCACCTGCGAAAGAATCGCACGACCCCCACCCCCAACCCCTCCCCACAAGGGGGAGGGGAGCGCACCGAGTTCGCGGTATAAGTTTGTGAGTCCAAGTAACATCCAACCAAACCCCGCCCCGCAATGATCCGCGTCCTTGTTTATCTTGTCATCGTCGCGGTGCTCGCGTTCGGCGCGGTGTGGTTCGCCGAGCGGCCGGGCGACGTCGCCATCACCTGGCAGGGCCGGCGCATCGACACCTCGGTCATGGTGCTCGCCGCCGCGGTCGCGGCGGTGGCGGCGGCGAGCGTGATCGCGTGGTCGATCCTGCGCGCGATCGTACGCGCGCCCGACGTCGTGTCGCGCTATATGCACATCCGCCGCGGCGTGCGCGGATATCGCGCGGTGTCGCAAGGGCTGATCGCGGTCGGCTCCGGCGACGCGCGCGCCGCCAAGAAATTCACCGCCGACGCCGTGCGCATCGCGCCGCGCGAGCCGCTCACCTTGCTGCTGAGCGCCCAGAGCGCGCAGCTCTCCGGCGACCGCGACGCGGCGGTCGCGACCTTCCAGGAGATGGCGGATCGCGACGACACCCGCGTGCTCGGCCTGCATGGCCTGTTCGTAGAGGCGCAGCGCCGCCACGACCACGCCGCCGCGCTCGGTTATGCCGAGGAGGCGGCCAAGCACGCCTCGGTGCCGGTATGGGCCGGGCAGGCGGTGCTCGAATTCCGCTGCGTCGCCGGCGATTGGACCGGCGCGCTCGATCGGCTCGAGCGCAATATGCGAAGCGGCCTCATCGACAAGCGCACCTTCCGCCGCCAGCGCGCGGTGCTCATCACCGCGCAGGCGCAGTCCCTGGCCGGCAGCGACCGCGTGCGCGCCATCGCGCTCGCGCGCGAGGCGGCAAAGCTCGCGCCCGATCTCGTGCCGGCGGCGGCGCTCGCTGGCCGGCTGCACGGCGAAGCGGGCGAGCGGCGGCGCGCCGCGCGCATCATCGAGCGGGCGTGGCGGGCCAATCCGCATCCCGATCTCGCCGCTGCCTACGCCGCGCTGCGGCCGGGCGATTCCGCGCGCCAGCGCTTGAGTCGCGTCGAGACGCTCGCGGCGAAGGGGCCCGCCGACGCCGAGGCCGCGCTCGCGGTCGCGCGTGCCGCGCTCGACGCGCAGGAGTTCGCCGCCGCGCGCAAGGCGCTGGCGCCGTACACGGCCTCGCCGCGCAAGCGCGTGGCGGCGCTGATGGCCGAGCTCGAAATGGCCCAGGGCGATGAGGGGCGCGCGCGCGAATGGATGGCGCGCGCGCTCAACGCGCGGCGCGATCCCGCCTGGACCGCCGACGCGTTCGTGTCCGACCACTGGTTGCCGATCTCGCCGGTGAGCGGGCGGCTCGACGCCTTCGAGTGGAAGGATCCGCTCGCGGGCGAGGACCACGGCACCGTGATCGAGCATCGCGCCGAGGCGCCGGTGCCGCCCCCGGCTACGCCCGCCGTTGTTAGCGCCAAGGACGTCGATGCCAAGCCAGTCGATGCCAAGCCATCGGCCACGGGGCAAAGCGCGACAGGCGAGGGGCCGCCGTCAGCCGAGTCGTCTCAGCCGGCCCCGCTGCCTCCGAGCCAAGAGAGCGAGGAAAAGGAGAAAGCGCAGCGAGCGGCCGAGGAGGCCGCTCACGCCGACCCTTTCTCCGCTGGTGGAAGAAGCGCCCGCCGCGCAATGGCGGCGGCGACGGCCGCTGAGTCGCGCGCGCCGCGCGGCCGCGAGATGCCGGCGGTGGCGCCGGCGGTGATCCCGTTGGTGCACGCGCCCGACGATCCCGGGCCCAACGGTGAGACCGAGGTCGAGCCCGCGCCCGAGCCGGCACCGCCTCCCGCCGACGGCTGGAGCCGCATCCGCGCGCTGTTCCGGCCGTAGTTTTCCGCGCGCCTTTAATTTGTATCGCTAATTTGTATCGCTGCAACGATCCGCCGGAGCAGCGAGCTCGGTCTGCTCCCTCCCCCAACCAAACCCCGGCCTGCCGGGGTTTGGTCACTTCTGAAATTTGCCGGAAGCGGGCAAGCCCGCAGCCGGCTGGGGGAGGGTTGGGGAGGGGGGGTGGTGCAGCTGACGCGTCAGCGTTGCCTCACACGACCACCCCCACCCCTAACCCCTCCCCACAAGGGGGAGGGGAACACACCGAGTGCGTGGGGAGGCCCCGAGCGTGTGGGCGCATTGTGCACCAACGCGAACGAACGTGCTCCAATCACATTATTGCCGTTGTCGCCGCCTTCGCGGGGACGACAGAGAGTGCCGATCGCGCCTCTTCAACTGGGGGCGGCTTGTTTGATAGAAGTTTGCTACAAGGCTCTTTCTGGACGCCGCAGTAGCTCAACGGCAGAGCAATCGCTTCGTAAGCGATAGGTTGACGGTTCGAATCCGCCCTGCGGCACCAGCAGGTTTCTCCGCCGGATCCTGACACCATGCGTTCCGCCGCAGTTTTGCAGCGGTCATCTCGGTGTCGTTCCCGCGCATAGCGCGTCGAAGACGCGCGTAAACGCGCTTATGCTGGGAACCCATAGCCACAGGCCTCTGGAATATGGGTCCCCGCTTTCGCGGGGACGAACGGATAAATCATTTTCGCGGGACGAGCGCGATAACGCTGCCTACGACTGCGGCTTCCACTCGCGCGCGCGCTTCTGCGCCTCGGCGAGCTGCTCGGACGACATCTCGCCCGCGACCGTGTCGCGGTTCTTGACCGCGGCGGTGCGGTTGCGCGTGTCGTTGGCGGGAAAGCGCGCGGCGGCGAGGTTGAACCACATGTGCGCGTCGACGGCGTTCTGCGTCACGCCCTCGCCGCGGGCGTAGGCAAGGCCGAGATTGTACTGCGCCTGGGCGTCGCCCTGCTCGGCGGCGAGGCGATACCAGCGCGCCGCCTCGGCGTAATCCTGCGGCACGCCGCGGCCTTCGCCGTACATCACCCCGAGCGTGAAGCGCGCGGCGGCGTTGCCCTTGTCGGCGGCAAGCCGAAACCACTTCGCCGCTTCGCTGTCGTTTTGCGGGACGCCGCGGCCGCGGTAATTGGCGGAGCCGAGGATCGCCTCGGCGCGGGGATCGCCAGCCTCGGCGAGCGGGCGCGCAAGCTTGAGCGCCTTGGCGTAGTCGGCCCTCTGGAAGGCGATCTCGGCGGTGGCCGCGTCGTCCGTCGGGCTTGCAAGGCCCACGGCCACGGCGCTATCGACGAAGGCCTGCTTGATCGGATGGCGGTAGACGCCGAGCGCGAATCCCGCCGCCATGGCGACGAGCGCGACGGCGATGGTGAAGCGCACGCGCATGCTCCACCACGTCCGCGCCACGCCCTTGCACTGGGCGAGCGCGGCCTGCAGCGCGTAGACGCGATGCTCGAGCTCGGCCTCGCGCGTGCGGCTTCTGAACAGTGGCAACAACGCCATGCGAAATTGTCCCTCGACCGTGCCCCCGCCGACACCGCGTGAGGTAGTGATCCGCGGCGGCGGCGGCAACCTGCGAAGGCGACCCCGCCGACGCTGTTGTTCCTGTAAATAACAGGAGAAAAACAGGCGGCCGGCCACAACTCGGCGGCGCGCCTTTGCCCGTAAGCGGGCGGGATGTAAGCGAGAAATCCGCGCGGACTGGGTCTTTTCCGGTGGCCGCGACCTGCCGCCGATAACAGGACGGAACAGGACGAAAACAGGAAACCGCCACAACCATGACTTTGCACGAGGTTCCGCTCGCGCGATCGTGATGTCCCTCATGCTGAGCAGACGGAGATCGGCGCGGCAATTGTGCAGCCCGCGTGCGCCATGACGCGTTCGATGCCAGTCGCCGCCCGCTGACGGCTCACACGTTCGAGTTGCGATTTTCCCTGTAAATAACAGGCCGGAAACAATGGAGGGGATCCGACCACACGTGAAGGTTGGTTCTTCGTTCTTATGAAAGATCGTCTGAAAGGATCGTCGTCCCGGCCGACGCCCGCGAAGCGGGCGGAGAGCCGGGACCCATAACCAAAGACCGTGGTTATGGGTCCCCGCAACGGGGTCCCCGCGACGCAAGCGTCGCGGGGTGCCCCTCGCGGGGACGACCAGAGCCGAGCCGCGGCTCGTCGCCGAACCGTTTTCGGTAATTCCATCTCACGATGTCAAACAGCCCACCTCGTTCCCGCGGCGCGTTTTCCGCGCCCGGAGTTTGCAACTTTGCTTCGCTCACCCGAATCGAGGGGTGGGCGGAGCGCCGAGAAACGTTCGGGTGCAGCGGCACCCGTGGGGCCTGCACATGACGCGGCAGGCCAGGCGCTTGCGAGGCGCCTTGCGTCCCATGACGCGGGACGCTCGCCTCTCGGCGCTCCACCGTGGCGATTTTGGGCTCCCGGGGCCGCGCTTCCGTCTCCTTCGCGCCCGCCGCCCTACAACGGCGGGCAGTTGCCTTGCGGATCCGTGCAGCGAGCTCCTCGCACCCAGGTCGTAGTGCCTGGAGGGCGGGGTCCCTGCCTCCCGAGGCGAGCGGTTACGAGCCGTCGCCGCAGGACGCCACGCCTCGCTCCGCATTCAGGATCGTCTCTAGAACACGCCCTCGATGAGCAAGGCTGCGTAGGGTCTAGCATAGACACTTTACGTAGTCAAGAGTGTAGTTGAGATGTAGTCAAAAAAATTCCGTCCGCAAATTACCCGGCCGTTGTTGCTGAGCGCACTCCAACGCAAGCGGCGAACTCGGTCTGCTCCCTCCCCCCTTGTGGGGGAGGGGTCGGGAGGGGGGTGATGCGGTGATGCACTGACCTTGCCTCACACAACGACCCCCACCCCTAACCCCTCCCCACAAGGGGGAGGGGAACACACCGAGTGCGCGGGAAGGGGAAAATGCACCGAGTGCGCGGCAAGGGGAGATGCACCGAGCGCGGAAGAATGCGGAAGAGAGCACACTTAGCCCGGGGCCGAACCCAACGGCGGCTCGCGCGTTGTTAGGGGCGAGGACCAACGGGGCCGCGACCCATGTTGAAGGCGCCCATGCTGCTTGCGGCGGTGCTGGTGGTGTGCGTCGCCTCGAGCGCCGACGCCCGTCGCCGCCATCACCACGGCTATTACGACTACGGCGAGCGCGGCCAATCGAGCTTCGACGACTGGCGGCGCGCCCGCGACGTCCAAAGTCAGGGACAAGACCGCGGGCAGGGCAGCGGGCAAGGTGCCCAAGACCAGCGACAAGATCAGGGGCAAGATCAGAGCCAAGCTCAGAAACAGGATCGCGCACAAGACAGCGTGCAAGATCCGGGGCAAGCGCGCGGCGATCGCCGCCGCGCCCGCACCCTCGACGCGTGGCGGCGCAGCCGCGAGGCACGAGATCCCTGGCAGGATCTCGCCCGCGATCGCGGCGAGGACCGCTCCCGCGAGAGCTACGACCGCCGGCGCGCCCGCTACGACGAGTGGCGGCGCGCGCTACGAGGAGTGACGGCGCTCCCGCGATCGCGATCGCGAGGATTGGACGCGCCGGCGCGAGGCCGAACGCGGCGATGCCGCGCTGCGCCGCGGCCGCGGTCCGTTCGGCGCCGTGGTCGACAAGCTCGTGCGCAACTGCAGCCAGCACGGGACCGATTTTGACAGCTGGCCGTTCGACGCGCTCGAGCGCATTGCCGGCGCCGACGAGGGCCGGCGCAATGCGCTCGCGGCGCTGCGTGAGCGCGCCAAGGCGGCGGCCGAGCGCCTCGCCGCCGACTGCCCGCAGGACGTGCCCGCAGCGCCGGCGGCGCGGCTCGAGGCGGTGGACCAGGGGATCGACGCCACGCTCGCGGCCTTCGACACGGTCGAGCCCGCGCTGCAATCGTTCTACGGCGCGCTCGACGACGAGCAGAAGGCGCGCCTCTACCGGACATGATGGTGGCGCCGGCCGCGGCGGCTGCGCTTGAGACCACGGCACGGCGCGACGCCGACGCGCGTCAGGAGTATTCGTCCCGGCGCCATCGCTGGCGCGCCTATGCCGCCGCCGAGCGCGCAAGTGCTGAGCGAGCAAGTGCCGCGCGCGCGGCCGCCGCGCGCGACACCTCCGGCCCCGCCTGGAGCACGATGTGCGAAGAGCTTGCGGCGGTGCTGCGTGGCTGGCCGGTGCGCGAGATCGAGCGCGACGTGCGTTTGAGCTCGCCGCAGCGCGTCGCGTTCTACGAGCTCGTCACCGCATCGCTCAAGGCCGCCGACACGCTCGACAGCGCCTGCCCGGCCGAGACCGCGCTCACCCCGGTCGGCCGCATGGACGCGATGCGCAAGCGGCTATCCGCCGCGCGCGCGGCCATCGCCGCGATCCGCCCCGCGCTCACGCACTTCTACGAGGCGCTCGACCAGGGGCAGAAGGTGAGATTCGCGGGGATGAGTTAGGGGGCTGCGGTGCTGCACGACTCCTGGTTTCTCCGCTAACGTGGATTCCCTCATTTTGAGGGTCTCGAAAGTCGGGGTCACACCGCATACTTTTCACCCGTCCACTCGGGCACCTGCTGGTCGTTCTTCAACTTCATCCGCTGGAGGCACACTGCATCAAAGACATCATGGACGCTATCGCTCCCGGCCCGAACACCGGGAAGGCTCGATGCGGCCTCAAGCCAAAATCGCTCTCTCAGAGGAGGTTGATCTCGAGTGTATGCAGCCTCCCACCAACTGATAATCCGACCCTCCGACGCTCGCAGCAGGCGGTCCGCTGGCAATTGAGATCTCTTTTCCCTCTGGTTCACGGTTCTATGAGCCGGCATTAGATTCCAAAGGTCGCTGCACGCCCAAGCTGACCATGGGAAACAATGATCAAGGTCCATTGTCTCGCTCAGGAGGCGTTTGCCGCTCCAAACACAAAACAGTTGGCCGCCTTCTGAAAGCTTGATGGCACGCTCTCTGGCTGCGCGCACGTCGCGCGACGGTTCTTCCCACGTCATTGCGACAGCAAGCTTGCGGTCGTCCAGTTGACCACCCTGCCAGCTCGCGTAGAACTTGATAAGGCGAGTCCATTCAGCAACTAGAGTTGGCTCGATCCATGCGTCGAAGCGCTGCAGCGCCCTCCAGAAATGCCTCGGGATCAGCACGTCTCCAAAGCTTGCAAGGTACGTCTGATCGAGCAGAATTCGTGATGGCCGGGGAACCCGGCCAATCCTTATTACGGGAAAAATAGGTCCGCCATTCGGGTAGGTTATGTGTGTGGCGGGCATTCTCGCAATCGTCTCTGCAGCATCCTTCAGTGACTGGTGGAGCGCGGCTCCGATATCCCCCGAAAAGGCCATGCCGACCCGGAAGTCTAGGTGGGAAACCTGAGTCAGTTTCCTGAAGGCCTCTTTAACGAATCCCAACCGCTCATGGCCAACGTTCGATGGACTCTGCGGAAGGTTGGATTGGAGCAGAGGCCTGAATAGACGGATCCAGGTCAACGCGACCAACCCCAGAGGGACACTAACGAAATCATCATCGTGATCTCGAGCAAATCCCGCGGCGCCGTCTGCTACCCGGCACAGCGTGCGCAGCAAACCTAGCTTGTAGGTTGAGCTTTTGTCGTCATTCAGAATGACGTGGCGCAGCAGCGACAGCGCACCGGTGCCGTCGTCCGGTAACCTGATTGCTACCTGAGTCCAACGAATGCCCCCTCGACCGAGTTGGTCTTTTGCTTCACTGCTGCGCTCAATAATGCACCATGATTGCGGACTAACGCCTCGACCTCTGCGAGTGAAACAGGGTGAATCGCTCTCTCCGGCTCCGCAGGTCCGTGGCGAAGAGTAATCGCAATGAGGCCGCCTGGTTTGAGAAGATTGATCAGCTTGCGAAAGGCGCGAGGCCGATCGCCAGCTGGAACATGCATCCATACTGCACTTAGCAGGATTAAGTCGAAGGATAAGCCGGATCGGGTGCCGGCAAGGTGTCGCTAATCCAATGGACCTTCGCTTCAGGATGGAGCCGGGCTGCCGCGGCTCGCATGTTCGCTGAAGGTTCGACGGCGATCACCTCATAGCTCTTGGCAGCCAGCCAGGCCGCGTCACGACCACTGCCCGCGCCGACGTCCAGGATGGTTGCAGGGGCTGTCGGAAGCAGGTCCAACATCCAGCTTTGGACATCATCAGCTGCAGCCTCTTCGTAACATGCGGATATTGTCTCCGCATTGGCATCGTACCAGGCAACAGGATCAGCCATTCCGACTAAGACCTCGTCTGAAGGTGAGCTGTGCGGTCGATTGTCCTTAGATTACGACGCCATCCAAAAACTGACCCGCTCTTTTGCCTATCCCAAAAATCGTTGTGTTTGATGCCATTCGATAACCTCGCGTGATGGACACTGATCTAAATTTTTCGGCAGCGAAAGCGTCTGACCGTGCATTGCGTAATAATGACGTCCGTTCTCAAAATGCTCATTTAGCCGGCGCCCTACTTCAAAGTGTCCATCCCGACTAATGGTGACGTAACCAAGATCAAGCAATCGGTGAATGTCCGTTCGCAACAGCAGTCTGTTCGCAAGCTCATGGGCGCCACCTTCCGCATAGGGCCGAATATGTGCCGCATCAAGAATCGGCAACGTTCGTTCGCCTGTCACGGCACAACGCCGCTGATACGCATCGGTAACGCTTACTCGGAAAGCGCCCTGACCTAGGCGTGGATGTATCAGCATTGGCTCTCCGTACCGGGGCATAGCGATTGGCGCTTTCGGCTGTTCAGAGACACGCTCCATCAATAGGTCCCACAAATGCCGGCCGTCGCGCTCCGCGGTGCTGTATGTTCTGCCTTGTTGAATATGCGGAGACCATGAAGCTGGGATTGGAATCCAGTCCTTCTCCTGAATAAAAAATGGCTGAGTGAGGATACGACAGCCGATCATATAATCTTCGCGGGGATCATCCGTTTGATGGCGGTAATATGCGATTCGCTTGCGCATTTCTGGAAGGGAGGCGGCGCCATTTGCCTTTCCAAACGCTTCCCATGCCAGGGAGGTCGGAAGAATAGCCGCACGGGCAAATACACCACCGCCAACGATAAAATTTCGGGGTGCATGAAGTTTGAATAAAAATAGCTCGCCCGGTTGCAGCACTCGGAAGTTTGTACGTCCGCCGGGTTGCCAAAAGTTTACCTCGTCAATAGTTTCCAATACTGACAAAAATCGAAACCAATCGTAGTCAGTGATCCCGACGTACAGGTTCACCGCATTCATTCGATTTTCCCTGATTTTTGAAAGATTATGTTTTACACACAACAACCTCACGTTCTTCGCAGAAATGCTCGTTCCTCCCTTTGAGAATGGTAGCTCATGATCAAAGTGTAGGTTCTTGGTTTCCCCGCAAATCACGCAACGCCCCACGTCGCGCTTCCAGACCTCCTTTTTTATTTCGGATGGAATCAGCCTCGTGTGAGCCGGAGATATAATCTCTGTGCTTGAGCTAGAGCAGATTCAGCTCGATTTTACGCATAGCCTGCATGCCTGAAATAGTTGAATGCCTCGGCAGGGCTGAGGCGTCGAGCGAACGAACCGATCCTGCGAC
>Ga0306923_10005144_pt1 | contig 12686 bp, 16 predicted proteins | sample sta12Can44000108_FD_203841 | JGI IMG/M metagenome (GOLD analysis project Ga0306923, IMG submission 203841) | Lab enrichment of tropical soil microbial communities from Luquillo Experimental Forest, Puerto Rico - statanox.12C.anox.44.000.108 (v2)... | ecosystem: Environmental > Terrestrial >... | reverse complement strand
ACCGCTAACGGAGCCACCGTTAGCGTAACCGAATTGCGAGTGAGCGAATTCATCCCGACCTCCTGCATCATTTCATTCCAAATCGTCACAGCGCGGCGCCTGGCGCAATGGCCATTCCGCGAAGACATTCCTCGAATTACGTTGCCGCCGATGTGCGCGTCGCCGCTGCGTTACGGGCGCCTCGCCATGTTCGGTGGCGAGGATCTTGGCCGCTGGCTGCTCGGTGACTGCCGCAAATGCTTACGCCGATTTCGCGGGAACTGCTAGTTATGCCGTGTGAGATTTGAGCAGCGCCAATATCCGGCCCCCGTGAAGAGCGCTTGAATGCGACAAGACGGCTGCGCTGCGAAATTTCAACCCAGTCTATGTGGCGGACTAACCACAATACCCCGGTAGGCGATGAGTTCTTAGAAAGGTCCGTTCGCGTTCTTCCACTGATTGCGCGGCGGAAGGGGCGAGAGCACGTCCCAATGCTCCGCAATCTTTCCATTCTGTACTCGGAAAAGATCATAGTTCGCAGTGGGTGGCTCAGTACGCGCTTCGACCAGAGCGAGCACGAAATTGCCTTCTGCCACGTAGCGGCGCGGCACGAGGACCGGCGCAGCGCCAGGCTTCGCCACCTCCGAAACCCGCGATTTCATGCGCGCAACCCCATCACCAACTTTGGAGGCATGTTGGGTGTAATGATCACCGTCGATGAATTCATCGACACGATCAAAACGCAACTCGACTGTCACAATTTGCTTGAAGGCACGAACGAGCGCTCGATTTGCTTCTGTCCGATCGCGATCAACGACAGCCGTCGGACCATCGACCTGCGTATGGCCGGACAGATTGGGGCCAACCTCGGCGTCTTGTCCGCCCCAATGTTCGACCATTTTGCCGCCCTTGAAGCGAAACAGGTCGAAGGCGATGACCGGCCCCGCGAAGCCGCGCACGCCTTCGTACTTCGAATGAAGCATGACGATGTCGTCATCCACCAGGGTGCGATAGATCGTAACGTTGGCGGTCGCAGAACTGGCGACGTCGGCCGCGAACGCCTTCAGGCCGGATAGTCCGTCGGCAATATCTGGATCGTGTTGCACGAATGGCTCCGAAAAGAAGCGATCAATCGCGGTTGGGTCCCGATTTCGAAAAATCTCGATCACTGCCTGGCGCGCTGTTGCACCCAAGTCGGCGACATCAGCGTGATTGGCGGCCTTCGTTGGTTTCGGTGTTAAATTCGACAAAAGAAACGTGCTCCCTATCAAAGTCGCGAGTATTAGCCACAATTGCGATGGAATCCGGGCTGCGCGCGGCATGAATTTCATCCTGATGGTGTCGTCGGTCCGCTTCTAGAATTCGTCATGTGGTCGGGCGGCGGGATGGCGCTTCCCCCTCGGAAATGACGCAGCGAGAGAAATCACGATTGGAACTCAGCGCCCGTGGAAGATCATCGCAGGGGGCTCGATGTTCTTGTCGAATGCCTTAGCGGTGTTTATGAAGCCGCGCGTGACATCCTCGGTGGCGTGAAGCGGCATAGTGATATCCAGCATGACAGCGTCGGCTGCTGGAACCCCGCCCGCGGACCATGCCTTCAACAAAGTGCGCACCGCCGCATAGGCTTTCGTCGGACCATTTGCGAGAGTCGCCGCAAGCTGGGCCGCTGTGCCTTCAACCATCGAACTCGCCACCACATGGGTCGCGATACCGAGGTTGCCCGCGAGCGCGCCAGATATCGGCTCGCCGAGCATCGCGAAGCGGGACGCCCGTGAACGCCCGACGCGTTCTGCCAAGCGTTGCAGCCCACCGGCGATCGGGATGAATCCAGTCGTGACTTCGATGCAGCGGAATACGGCGTTGTCGGCCGCGACCAGAAAATCGCAGCTCAGAGCGAGTTCGAATCCCCCTCCGAAGGCGGCACCCCTTACAGCCGCGACCGTCGGCACGCGCAAAACCTCAAGAGCGCGGTAGGTGGCGTTCACCTCAGCAATAAAGGTGCGGAACCAATCGATGTCCTTGCCTGGCCACTCCCGCACTTCGCCGCCAAAGCTGAAGTCATCCCCTTCCGACGAAACTACCAACGCCCGTATATCGTTGCTGCTTGCTTCGTGGACCGCGTCTCGCAGACATTGCAAGAATTGCAGATCAAGTCGGTTGTTCGGCGGATTGGCAAGAACGATGCGGCCGATCGATCCCTGGCGTTCAAAGCGAACTGTCTTCATGACGGACTCCTAGGAAGCAGATAGCTGGCGATTGGAATAACGATTACTTCTCGTAGGCCTTCCGATCACGAGACCCGCATCTACCACTGACCGGCCATTGCCAATGCTACGCATAGGACGGCGCACGGCAGAATCCAGCTCAGGGTAGCTTGTCGAAAAAGAGATAAAGGGCGGCAATCCGGCCGTCCCGGGCAATGATGAAATCAGTGCCGGCGTAAGCTGGCGCCTCACCAGGGCGGCCCGATACCCATTGGATCCGCCCGCCATTGCCCAACTCCTCGGGCGCAGCAATAGGCTGATATCGAAAGTCAGGATGAGTGGCTTTGATCGCGCCCGCGACGCGATCGATCTCGTCGCGGCCACGGTAGACACCGCTGGTGGGATCGTAGAACGCGCCATCTTCGGTGAAGATCTCGTCGATGGCCGCGCGCCGACGCGCGGGGTCGTTTTCACCGAACACGTCGTGAAGATTGCGGGTCAGCAACGCCGATATGCTGTAGGACATCGCTTGTCTTCCTCTCCGAGTTACTGATGTCGGCCATGCAATTTGTTGGCGGCCTCGGCAATCTTTTTGCCTTGATAGCGGGCGCCTTGGAGCTCGTTCGCGGTCGGCAGGCGCGAGCCATCGCCGCCGGTGTCGTCGTGGCGCCGTAGGGCGAGCCGCCGGTAATCTCATCGAGCGTCATCTGCCCGGCATGGCCGTAATCGAGGCCCACAACCACCATGCCGAAGTGCTCGGTGACTGCCGCAAACGCTTACGCCGATTTCGCGGAAACTGCTAGTTATGCCGTGAAGCGAACTTGCCTGCCTTTCAGCGGAAGGCACGAGCAGCTGGCCTGAGAACGGCCCCAATTGTTGCCTCTGCTGTCGAGGCATCCATCAAGCCGGGTTGGGGAGCGGCACTTGCATTGGGATGCCGTGGTTGAGTTCAGTCCCGCAAGTCGGCGCATCATCGCGATCGGGGCAGTGGTTGGGTTATTGCTCGCGCTCGCGGTCGCTGCTTCGGCGCGCGCGCAGACACCGGACGGCGATGCAGCCGGTTCGATCAATCTCGGCGCACGCGGCGGGCTTGCCGCTGAAGCTCCGGTCAGCACTGCTCCCCGACAGGACGGCGCGCCCAGCCCATTCGAGTTTAGCGTCCGTGGCGGATTTGCTTCTGACTACATCTACCGCGGGGTCTCTCTCTCGAACCGCAACCCGGCGGTCGGTGCCGGCCTCGAAGCAGCGCTCGGTCTGCTCTACGCCGGCGCTACCGTGACCAGCGTCGCGCTGCCGAGCCGGCCGGCTGCCGAAATCACGATGAGCGGCGGCGTCCGCCCGAAGCTGTGGAACATCGACTTCGATTTCGGCTGGACCTACTTTCTTTATCCCGGCGAGACAGTACCGGTCGGCGTCGCCGCCGGCATCGATTACTGGGAGGCGGCCGCCCGTGCCGACACAAAGATCGGTGAGGCGCTGCGCGTCGCGGGCGGCTTTGCCTATTCGCCGAACGTCTCGAACACCGGCGCCTGGAGCAAGTACGCGGCATTCGGCCTGGGGATCGACCTGCCGCGCAACGCACTGCCGCAGAACGTCACCGGGTCGCTGACCGGCAGTACCGGCTACTATTGGTTTGGCAATCAGTCGGCTGCACTGGGTGGCTTCCCGTTGCCCGCCTATCTCAATTGGAATGCCGGCGTGACCTTCACCCGCCAGATCTTCAATCTCGACCTGCGCTACTATGACACCAACCTGTCGAAGGAGAACTGCTTCGTTTTTACCGGCGATCCCAATGCGACGCCCGGCGGAGGCGTCGACCCGGTGAGAAATCCGCAGGGTCTCACGTCGCGCTGGTGCAGCGCCACGTTCGTCGCGAAGTTCTGGTTCGCATTGCAGTAGTTGGCGCGGTCCAAGCGCCGACGGTTATTCAAAGCGAGAAATCGTGATCGTGTCTTCTCTAAGCTATCTCAAGCCGAGCGAGAGTCTGACTGAGATCGTCGCGGGGTTGATCATGGTCCTGAGCTTCACTCTGGCTGCGAGCGTTTTAAACGGCGGCGGTCAGGACGGAGCCCAGGCGGCACTGCTGAGTGCCATTGGGTGCAACGCCGCGTGGGGGATCATCGATGCGGTGTTCTACATGATGACCAGTGCGTTTGACCGCAACCGACGCCTTCGGCTCGCCCGTGCTATCGCTTCGACCCCGGACGAGAGCGCGGCATTGACCGCGATCCGGAGCGAACTCAATCCCTATCTGGCATCGGTGACACGACCCGAGGACCGCGAGCGGCTTTACCGGGGCGTTCGCAAGTTGCTGGCCCACGGGCGGCTATCGCGGCGAACCGGCTTGGTGCTTGGCGATTTCATGGGTGCGATTGAGGTTTTCTGCATCGCCGCGCTACCAGCGGTGCTGCCGCTATTGCTCATCGATCATCCGTGGCTTGCGTTGCGCATCTCAAACCTGCTCGTTGTCGTCCTGCTGTTCGTCACCGGCTACCATTGGGCAAAATACGTCGATGCGAGCCGGTGGATCGCGGGTCTCGGACTCATGGGCCTCGGTTTGGCGCTGGTCGCGATCGCCATCCTGCTCGGCGGGTAAGCGCGGATCTCTCGTTGCCGCCCTCCACGCTTCTGGGCGGTCGGTTATCGCCAATTATCGACGAGCATCGGCCGCGCATCACGCGGATCCCGCGATCGACGCTGGGACATGACTTTCGCCCGATCACAGGCGATCCGAGCGCGTGCCTGCTGGCGATGAAAGACGTCCACCAGCCTCTGCCAGACCAGAGACAAGAGAATGAGAGTCACAGGGATGTATGCCGTCCAAAAGAGCGAGAAAAACATGTCAGGTCCTATTCATCATGTGTGCTGACTTAGCGGATCGAGGCTTTGGTCGAGCCAATTTGGGACGAGCCGCAGCTCATTCGCGGGCGCCGCGTCCGACTCCGCGTCGGTGAGGCGGCCATTCACCACGGCCTCGGTGATGACGCGCTCACCGTCAATCGCTTGCATCTGTGTCAGCGGCGGACCGGCGAATGCGGGGGAAGCCAGCAACGTCGCGGCGGCGATCGACGTGATCAACAGTTTGTCGCGCATCCGTACCTCCTACCGCGGCCGAGCTCTCGTTAGGCGGCCGGCACCAGGGCCGGCCGCATCATCGAACAAGCCATCGCATGGGCTTCGAACCAAAAGGCCTCACCCGATCGTTGACCGAAATTCTCAGTACCCGTTATCACCGAAATTGGAGCTCGACGGGGAGACGTTGGTCTGCTCCCAAGCGCGCTGGGAGCCGACTGTGCGAAGGTCGGGGTCGCGATGAGCGTGACCAACGCGAGAGCGGCGAGAATCGCTTTCATGGCACCTCTCCATGTTAACGGACGCTTGTCCGCCGTTCCTGCAACAGCGGAAGGCCGACGGCCCGTGCTTTGCAGTTACAGGAGAGGTAAGCTCACGCGCTTGTCGCGTGAATCATATTTTTGGATTTGCCGCATAACCCCACGATGGACGCGCTCATACCTTGGTTTCGGCTGCTGGGAAAATGTTGAACGCATCCCAACACCGTCGCTGTAGCGACTGATGCGCACACCACGAGTGTCCAGCTTATCTCAGACGGCAAGCGCCTCTAGGATCAGGTTCGTGATCGCGTCGGGATGTGAGATCAGCGCTAGGTGGCTCGCCTCGATCTCGATCGTCTTCGCACCCATTCGCTTTGCCATGAAGCGCTGCAAGTCGGGGTTGATCGTGCGGTCTTGGGTGGACACGGCATAGAAGGTCGGCTTGATGTGCCAGGCGGCATTCGTCGTCTTTTCCGTTGTCAGCGACCTCTTGAACGGCTGCTGAACCGCGTAGAGGACGCGCGCGTCCTCCGCCGGCAAGTCGCCCGCAAAGTCATGCAGGAAAGCCTCCTCCGACAACTGGCCCCAATCGTCGTTGAAGACAATGCCGGCGGTCGCCGGGGGCGTCGGGTAGTTCTTTGCCAGCGCCGTATAGTCCTCGCCGGAATCGGGTGCCCGCGCGGCGACGTACACGAGAGCGGTGACCTTCGGGTCCGCCCCCACATCCGTCACGATCATTCCGGAGAAGGAGTGGCCGACGAGCACCGTCGGGCCCGGCTGCGCCGCGATCGCCCGCCGCGCGGCCTCCGACGCCTCATGCAGCGAGGTCAGAGGGTTCTGCACGCTGGTGCAGTTGACGCCCTTCTGCTGGAGGCGGGCGATGACCTTCGCCCAGCAGGAGCCATCTGCAAACAGTCCGTGTACGAAGACGACATTTTTCGTCTTCGGTGATGTCTGGGCGCTGGCAACTCGATTGAGCAAGGGAAGCGCGGCGCTGACAGCGACGGCCCCGATCAGTGTCCGGCGATTCATCATAGTCTCCCATTGAACTCGGGGGGATTTCGCTCCGTAATGGGAAAATCGTCCCGTGTGCTTTCGCTGCGCTAATGGGTCCACTGCCTAGTACGGCCGGCGCAAGGGCCGGCCGTACTCTCAAAGCGACTTGAGGCGCGGGCTACGAGCGAATGTCTTCGCCCAACCGCCGAAGTCCATGATCGGTAGCTGTTGTGCCGAATCCGCAACTTGCCGGCGATACGCCGCGCTGAACCGCGGGCGTGCGAAGCGGCCTTACGGATAGCAGGCGGAGCTCGGTCCGAACCCCTGGCCGTAACAGTTCGCCGCGTTGTTGCCGCTCGTCGCCGTCTGCGCGAATGTCGGGCTGGCAACGAGGGTGACCAATGCGAGAGCAGCGATAAGTGCCTTCATGATCTCACTCCATGTGTACGGAGCTTGTCCATGGTGTCCTGCAACAGCCGCAGGCCGATTGCCCGTGCTTTGCAGTTGCCGGGGACATAGCCTCGTAGCCGGGACGTGATGAACTATATTTAGGGTCTTGCGGCATAACCGAAGGATCGACGCGCACATACTTTGGTTTAAGCTTTTGCCGAAATTTAACGCGGTTCACGCGCGAGGAGGAACGGAACCGCCGTCGGCTTTGTTGCCGCAGATGTTCGCTGACCGGCTCGGATAATCCGTGCAAAAATGCTATCTATTGCGGCAAGGCCTGCCCGGAGAGTACGCCGTGATCGAGCGTCCAGCGCGTCAGCCCGCTGCCAGCGAAGAGCCGGTCGTATTCGTCGTCGATGACGATGAATCGATGCGCGAAGCGCTCAGAAGCCTGCTTCGATCGGTGAGTCTCAGGGTTGAGACGTTCGGTTCCGCGGCAGACTTGTTGCGAAGCAAGCTTCCCAATGTGGCGAGCTGCCTCGTGCTGGATGTCAGATTGCCGGGGGTGAGTGGGCTCGATTTCCAAGCCGAGCTCGCCAAGGCGAATATACGCATTCCAATCATATTCATGACCGGCCACGGCGACATCCCCATGTCGGTCCAGGCCATGAAAGCGGGCGCGGTCGATTTTCTGACCAAGCCGTTTCGCGATCAGGACATGCTGGATGCGGTCGCCGCCGCGCTCGAGCGCGACCGCAACCGGCGAAAAGACGAGCGGCAGCTCTCGGACCTGCGTGCGCGCTTCGAGGCGTTGACCGAGCGCGAACGCGAAGTGATGGGCCTGGTCACCGCCGGCCTGATGAACAAGCAGATCGCCGGCGAGCTCGGGCTGAGCGAAATTACCGTGAAGATCCATCGCGGGCACGTCATGCGCAAAATGGCCGCGCGCTCGCTGGCGGACCTGGTGCGCATGGCGGAAGCGTTAGGCGTACGGCAAGCCAAGGCGCAGAATAGATAGGCGACGGCTATCGATCGGCCGAGCGCAGCGATCCATCAGCGCGAACGAGCGGCCGGCGCGCCTTGGCCGACCAAAGCCAATTGCTTTTGATGCTCTCGCCGGCCGGTTCAGCGGCAGAACCAAGCTGCGGAATGCATTTCTCAGCAAAAGCGGGCCAATCCCGGCAAGCCGCCACAAGCAGCAGATCTGACCATCGCTACATCGTGCGGTGCGGCACCTGTCCGCTGCGGCACATTTGGCGAAGGAACAAGATCATGGCTCGTCACACCCACACCACCGAAATCGAAATGGAACGCGCCCCCATTGTCGGCACGTCACTCGAAGTGTCACGCGTTGCGTTAGGAACATGGGCGATCGGCGGCTGGATGTGGGGCGGAACCGACGAGGCGGAGTCCATTGCGACCATCCGCGAAGCGGTCGAGCGCGGCATCAATCTCATCGATACCGCTCCGGCCTATGGATTTGGCCGCTCTGAGGAGATCGTCGGCAAGGCGATCGCCGAGGGCCGCCTTCGCTCGCGCGTGCTCGTCGCGACCAAGGTGGGGCTCGAATGGCGCGATGGACGAGTATTCCGCAACGCCAGCCGAGCGCGAATCCTGCGCGAAGTCGAAGACTCGCTGCGCCGGCTGCGGACCGATCACATCGACGTCTATCAAGTCCACTGGCCCGACCCGCTGGTGACGATCGAGGAAACCGCGGAGGCCATGAACACTCTCTTCGAACAGGGCAAGATCCGCGCCATCGGCGTCAGCAATTTCTCGATTGCGCAGATGGAGCGCTTCCGCCGGGTTGCGCCGCTGCATGTGCTGCAGCCGCCCTATAATGTGTTCGAGCGGGGCATCGAGGCCGACATACTGCCTTATTGCCGGAAGAACGAGATTGCGACCTTTGGCTACGGTGCACTCTGCCGCGGCCTCTTGTCCGGACGCATGCAGCCGGACAGCAAATTCCAAGGCGACGATCTTCGCCGCACCGATCCGAAATTCCAGCAGCCGCGCTTCGGCCAGTACCTCGCTGCAGTGGAACAGCTCGATCAGCTCGCCCGGCGGCGCTTCCGCAAGCAGGTCATCCATCTGGCGGTTCGCTGGGCGCTCGATCAAGGAATCACGACGGCATTGTGGGGCGCGCGCCACCCCGGCCAGCTGCAACCGGTCGACGAGGTGAGCGGCTGGCAACTCGATGCAGTCGCCAGGGCGGAGATCGACCGCATCCTGAAGACGACGATCAAGGATCCGGTCGGTCCCGAATTCATGGCTCCGCCGGCGAACAGCGTTGCGGCTTGGACGTTCAACTTTTTGCAGTGCGGGAGCCCAGCCTCGTCTCGAGACGCGCCGCAAACCCAAGAATTCCAACCAAACCTAATACCTTGATATGATTCTTGCAGTGAGACCGGCAACCTATCTTTCACGCATGCAAGCCTTCTCTTCGGCCGGGAATTCTTCCCCGCTGCGGCTCGATATCGAGGATCAGCAATTGCAGAATTCCCCGCTCATCTCGATCATCGACGACGATGAATCGATGCGCTGCGCGGTGAAGAGCCTCGTGACGTCGCTCGGGCTCAATGCCCGCACGTTTGCATCGGCAGAAGACTTCCTGCGATCGCCGCACGTGGAGCATACCTCCTGCCTGATCTCCGATCTGCAAATGCCGGGGCTCAGCGGCGTCGAACTGCAGAAAATGCTGTTGGCGCAAGGCCGTCACATCCCCATCATCTTCATGACCGCCTTTCCCGAGGAGCGGATGCGCAGCCGCGCGATCGAGGCGGGCGCCTTGGGCTTCCTGAGCAAGCCATTCGAAAGTCAAATGCTGATAAATCTCATCGAGAAGGCGATCGAGATCGGCCGGAAAGAATGAACTTGCGCCGGAAAAGGTCGCGTCTCGCCTTTCGAAGTCGCACCCGCATCCTCATCGAGTCCGACCCAGCTCTTTCCGGTTTTTGAAGCGCTGCGGATCGCGTCCGGCAACAACTCGGGCGCCTTCAAGACGCGATGCCTTTCCCTGCCAATTGCAACGACAGCCGCGCGCCCAAACCAAGGTATAGGGCGCGCAAACCAATGAGATAGGCGCCTCAACCTCCGTACGATGGAGCTGTTCACCCTGCTCGACTTAGGTTCAGGACAACCGGGGAGCACACGACAGCCGGTTCTAAAACCGAGGTGCCAAGATCAACGGGTGCAAGGTCATGCTGAGCCAATCCCTCCGCACTAACTCCGCTCGAGGTCCTAGCTTTCACAACGGCATGCCTTCCGGCCGCGTTGGGTCATTCGTGCCGCGCACCGCGATGTTGCGCCCCGTGGACCAGCACGCGCGCTTGGACGAAGGCGTGTTGCGCTGCGATCTGCCGAGCAAGCTCTCCCATTTTCAATCCAGCGCCGGCATCGATCTGGCGATCGGAATCTTTCCTTCCGATGCAATCACACGCCAGCGGCTTGGATGGGACGGCATAGCTGTGGAGGTCGTGCAGGCGATTACACACGAGAAGGTCGAGGTTCGCTTTCGCGGATCTCGGCACTTGCTCGTCGTATATGAGGAGGGCGTTCGCGCAAACGGCGAAACGTTGATCGAGGGCTTACCCCGTTCGACGTTGCGAGACGTCAAGCGCAAGCTCGCCTTCGTGCCGGCCGGTCACGAGTACCGCGAGACCCAGGAGCCCCGCACGCGCAGCCGCGTGGTGTATATCTATTTCGATCCTGCCAAAATGCGCCGCAGTTCGGGACCAGACCGAACCGAGACGCCGTTAGCGCCACGCTTGTTCTTCGAAGACAAGGCGGTGTGGGAAACGGCGGTCAAGCTCGGCAGGCTGATCGAGAGCGGCGCCGAAGACCGGCATTATTGCGAGGCGCTCGGAGTCGTATTGGCGCACGACCTCACGCGCCGCAACGACGGCGCGCAACGCATCGAGCCGCCGGCACGCGGCGGACTCGCCGGCTGGCAGCAGCGGAGTGTGGCGGCGTATATCGAAGACCATCTCGCCGAGCCCATATCGCTCGACACCTTGGCGCGCTCCGTTCGGCTGAGCGCGTATCATTTCTGCCGGGCGTTCAAGCGATCGTTCGGCGTGCCGCCCCATCGCTATCACAACTCCCGTCGCATCGAGCACGCGAAGATGCTGTTGGCCGAGCCCACGTGCTCGGTCACCGGGATCGCGCTCAAGATCGGCTTTAGCGAAACCAGTTCGTTCACCGCGGCCTTTCGCAAGGCGACGGGGACGACGCCGACCGCATATCGCCGAAGCCTTGCAGCACTCGAGAGGCCGTCATGACCCGCGGGCTGATCACCATCGCGACTGCGATCTTATTGGGGTCGAGCTGTGCGCATGCGCAAACCGGGTTGGGCATGACTTCGCCTTTGGGCCTGAGCAGCTCGGGGACGGCGATTGCGCCAACCGGAATTCCCTTGGGAGCCGTCCCGCTGGCGACGCCCGGCGTGAGTTCGGGCTCATCCAATGGAGTTGGTTTATCGACGGCATGTTCCAGTCCCGGGATGGCAGGCGCGACGACGGGAATGTCGAGTTCGACCGCGCCGTTCGACAATAGCGGGGTCGGAATCATGACCGGCGCGACGCCGCCGGGTTCAGCGGCTCCGGTCGCGACGACCTGCGGCCCAACCTCCGCGACGGGCAGCATCACGTCCTTGCAGTCAAGCACCGCGACGCCCGCGAACTCGCAACTGGGCGTGCCTGCAATTCCCCTGAGCTCGACCGAATTGAGCAATCCAGGTCTGAGCCCGGCACCGTGTCCTGCGACGGGCAATCTGTCGTCAACGTCTTCAGGTGCCTGCTGATGCAGCTATCCGGGAGCATGTAATGCGACGCAAGCTCATCATTTCCACCATTTCGGCAGTCGCCGTGGTCGCGCTTGTCGGCGGGCTAGCCGTCACGCATCGGTTTCCGGTCAAGGCGGCAGCGGCTCAGCCGCCGGTGGTTCCAACCGCTCCGGTCGTTGCCGGCACCGTCACCAGCGAAGACGTGCCCATCTATTTGCAAGGCGTCGGCACGGTGATCGCCTACAACACCGTGATCGTGCGCAGCCAGATCCAGGGGCAGATCACAAAAATCAACTTCACTGAAGGGCAGGCCGTAAAGGCCGGCGATCTGCTCGCCGTGATCGACCCGCGTCCTTATCAGGCGCAGCTCGATCAGGCGAACGCCAACCGCGCCCGCGATCAAGCCCAGCTCACGAACGCCGAATCCAATCTCAAGCGTTACACGACGTTAGGCAACCAAGGCTGGGCCACGCCGCAACTGGTCGAGACCCAGAAAGCGCAGGTCGGCCAATTGCAGGCGGCGATCAAGGCCGATGAGGCGGCGATCGAATGGGCGCAGACGCAACTCAGCTACACGCAGCTCACCTCGCCCATCGACGGAGTGACCGGCATACGACAGGTCGACATCGGCAACATCATTCATCCCACTGATCCAAATGGCCTGGTCGTGGTCACGCAGGTCGAGCCGATCTCGGTCATCTTCACGCTGCCGGAGACGAACCTGCCGCAGATTCAACAGCACTTGGCGGATGGGTCGCTCAAAGTAGAGGCGTACAGTCAGGACAACACGATGAAGCTCGATGAAGGCAGCCTCGATTTCATCGACAACGAAATCGTGCAGACCACAGGCAGCGTCCGGTTCAGAGCCAACTTCCCCAATAAAGAGCATCGCCTGTGGCCTGGAGAGCTGATCAATGCGTGGCTCCTTCTCGACACGCGCCATGACGGCCTGACGGTTTCCGCCTCGGCGGTGCAGCAGGGACCGCAAGGCCCGTACGTCTA
>Ga0306923_10005143_pt1 | contig 12686 bp, 12 predicted proteins | sample sta12Can44000108_FD_203841 | JGI IMG/M metagenome (GOLD analysis project Ga0306923, IMG submission 203841) | Lab enrichment of tropical soil microbial communities from Luquillo Experimental Forest, Puerto Rico - statanox.12C.anox.44.000.108 (v2)... | ecosystem: Environmental > Terrestrial >... | reverse complement strand
CCGCGAAGTTCCCTGCTCTCCGTTTTTTCGAGACATTCGGCGCTTTCAATGCAAAGCTTACGGGCATGACGGGTCGAGGTCGATGCGAGGATGCGTTCACTCGATGAATTTGCGACCGCCAAGCTCGATGAGCTCGAACGCACCAGTCTACGCCGTGCGCTCGTCGACACTACCCGGGTGACGGCAATTTGGTTGCTGCGCAACGGCCGCCGGCTGTTGTCGTTTTGCTGTAACGATTACCTCAACCTGACCCATCACCCAGCCGTCAAGGAGGCGGCCATCGAGGCGTTGCGCGTCCATGGTGTGGGTGCAGGCGCCTCCCGCTTCGTGACCGGCAATCATCCTTTGTTCAGCGAATTGGAAGCGCGGCTCGCCCGGCTCAAGGAGACGGAGGCGGCCTGCGTCTTTGGCTCCGGCTATCTCGCCAATCTTGGCATCATCCCCGCGCTGATCGGCCCCGACGACCTCGTTCTGATCGACGAGCTGGCCCATGCCTGCCTGTGGGCCGGCGCGCGGCTCGCGCGTGCCGCCGTCGTGCCGTTTCGCCATGCGGACGTGGAACACGTGGAATTGCTGCTCGCGCAGCTACGCCGCCATCACCGGCGCGCCTTGATCGCCACCGACGGCGTCTTTTCGATGGACGGCGACATCGCGCCCTTGCATGGGCTGGCGACGCTGGCGCAGCGCCACGACGCCTGGCTGATGTCCGACGATGCCCATGGTCTCGGCGTAGTGGGGGGCGGCCGCGGCTCAAATTTCCTCGGGGGTACGAAGGCCGATGTCCCGCTGCAGATGGGCACGCTCTCCAAAGCGCTCGGTTCCTATGGCGGCTATATTTGCGCCTCCGCCGCGGTCGTGGACCTCATTCGCAACCGTGCCCGCACCGTGATCTACTCAACCGGACTTCCGCCGGCAATCGTCGCGGCGGCGATCGCGGCGCTCGAGGTGATCGAACGCGAACCCGCCTACGCCGCCCTTCCCCTCGCAAAGGCCAGGGCTTTTGCGCGCGGCGCCAGGCTGCCGGAGCCGGTAAGCCCGATCGTCCCCGTGCTCCTCGGTGAGGCCGAGGCGGCGCTGAAAGCCTCGCGCCTCTTGGAGGATCACGGTTTCCTCGTCGTCGCCATCAGGCCTCCGACCGTGCCGGAGGGGACCGCGCGACTGCGGCTGACCTTTACCGCGCAGCATCCCGATGACGAGGTCGAGCGGCTGGCCGAAGTCGTGCGCACGCGCATTCTTGCGCATGCTCCGGCAAGCGTCATCGAAGCGCAATGACCGCTGTCTTCATCACCGCGACCGGAACCGACATCGGCAAGACCTTCCTGACCGCAGGCTTGATCCGGCTTATCCGCGGCGCCGGCGGCGCGGTCGCCGCCATCAAGCCGATTGTCAGCGGCTTCGATCCTGGCGCATGGCAGGGCAGCGATCCGGCCATGCTGCTCGCGGCGCTTGGACGCCCCCTCGCATTGGAGGAGGTCGAGCGCATCTCGCCCTGGCGGTTCAAGGCGCCGCTCTCCCCCCACATGGCAGGCAAACGCGAGGGTCGCGCCATCGTCTTCCAGGACCTCGTCGAGTTCTGCCGCCGTTCAATGGCTGGAAACCGCGGCGTGCTTTTGATCGAGGGCGTCGGCGGCATCATGGTGCCGTTCGACGACCGCCGCACGGTGCTGGACCTGATGTCGGTGTTGCGTATCCCGGCAATCCTGGTGGCGGGGAGCTATGTCGGCACCATCAGCCACACCTTGTCAGCGCTCGAAGTCATGGCGCGGCGCAATCTCGACATCGCCGCGGTCGTCGTCAGCGAAAGCGAAGGCAGCGCCGCATCGCTCGAGGAGACGGTCGCGACGGTCGAGCGATTTGCCGATGCGATCGACGTGGTGGGCATTCCACGCCTCGCGCCTGGAGCGGACGACCACGCGGCCTTTGCGCGCGTTGCTGGGTTGCTCGGCTGAGCACGCCACGATCGTGGCGTGCTGCCGATCACGGCAGCAGAATGCTCGATCCCGTGGTGTTGCGGCTTTCGAGATCGCGATGCGCCTTCTGCGCGTCCTTCAGCGGATATTTCTGGTTCACCGGGATCTTGACCACGCCGCGCGCCACCACGTCGAAAAGGTCGTTCGCGATCATGAGCAAGTCTTCGCGCTTGGCCGCGTAGGTATTGAGCGTCGGGCGGGTGGCGAACAGCGACCCTTTGGTCTGCAGAATGTTGATGTTGAAGGCATCGATCGGTCCCGATGCCGAGCCGAAACTCACGAACATGCCGAGCGGCTTGATGCAATCGAGCGAAGCCGGGAAGGTCGCCTTGCCGACGCCGTCATAAACCACCTCGCACAGCTTGCCGCCGGTGATCTCCTTGACCTTGGCGGCGAAATCCTCATCGCGATAGAGGATGACGTGGTGGGCGCCGTTTTTCTTCGCGAGCTCGGCCTTGTCCTTCGAACCGACGGTGCCGATCACGTTGGCGCCGAGATAGTTCGCCCATTGGCAGGCGATGAGGCCGATGCCACCAGCGGCGGCATGGATGAGTACGTTGTCACCTTTCTGCACCTTATAGGTGCGCCGCAGCAGGTATTGCACCGTCATGCCCTTGAGCATCATGCCGGCAGCCTGCTCGTAGCTGATCTTGTCCGGCAGCTTCACCGCCCGGTCGGCCGGCAGCAGCCGCTCGGCCGCATAGGCCCCGAGCGCCGACACATAGCCGACGCGATCGCCGGCCTTGATGTCGCTGACCCCGGGTCCGACGGCGATCACTTCGCCCGCCCCCTCGTTGCCGGAGACGAACGGCAGCCCGACCGGCGAGGGATACATGCCGCTGCGGAAATAGGTGTCGATGAAATTGACGCCGCTGGCGTGGTTCCTGATCTTGATCTGGCCGGGACCTGGCGCCGCCACCGGAACGTCCTCGTAGGTCAGCACCTCCGCACCGCCTGTCTTGTGTACTCGCACCGCTGCGACCATTGCTGTCACTCCCTGTCTCGACTTGTACGCGCCGCGAACCGGCCCGCCGGCGGCAATGTCTCTCAGCAGCGCCGGTGGATCAAGCCGTCAGGTGCGCGGCGGACGGCGCCGGTTGCGCTTTGCCATGACGTTGAATGCCTCGACCGCGCCGGCAAACGCCATGGCGAAATAGATATATCCGCGCGGAATATGGAACTCGAAGCCGTCGGCCACCAGCGCAACCCCGATCAGCACAAGAAAGGCGAGCGCCAGCATCTTGGTGGTGGGGTGCTCCGCGATGAACGCGCCGACCGGCGCGGCCGCCGCATACATCACGATCATGGCGATGACCACGGCGGCGATCATCACCTCCAGGTGCTCCGCCATCCCGATCGCCGTGATGATTGAATCGAGCGAGAACACCAGATCGATGACAACGAGCTGAACCACGATCCAAGCAAATGCCCGCTTGCTCGAGGCCACCTCGGCGCCGCTTTCGCGCGCCTCCACCTCGCCGTGGATTTCATACGTCGCCTTGGCGATGAGGAATAGGCCGCCTCCGATCAGGATGATGTCGCGCCACGATATTCCCATGCGGAAAACGGTAAAGAGCGGCGCGGTGAGGCCCATCAGCCAAGTGAGCCCGGCGAGCATGATCACGCGGAAGATGAATGCGAGCGACAGACCGACTTGGCGGGCGCGACGCGCCTTGTCCGCCTCCAGCCGTGCGGTCAAAACCGAGATGAACACGAGATTGTCGATCCCGAGCACGATCTCGAGCGCGGTCAGCGTGACGAGCGCGGCCCACGCATTTGGGTCGGTCAGCAGCGATAGCACGTTCATTCAGCGTTTCTCGGTCAGCCCGACGCCGAGGAAATATAGGGCGATCGCCACCAGGCCGCCTGCGACCCAGGGTCCCGGAGCGAGATCGCGCAGCACCGCGATCAGCGCGAGCACGGACCACGAGATCAGAGCGGCGATGTTGAGCGCCCGCAGCCGCGCAACTCGCAAGGGGTGCGGGAACTTGAACGGCACGAAGGTCAGCGCCGCGAGCGCGACAACGATGGCGGCGGCGAGCGACGGAATGGGCTTGAGCAGGAAAAGATAGAACGCCGCCGCGTTCCAGAGCGCCGGAAAGCCGCGAAAGAAGTTGTCCGTGGTCTTCATCTCCCGGTCGGCGAAATAGAGCGCGCCCGTGACGACGATGACGATGCCCGCCGGCAGCGCCAGCGCCTGTGGCAATAGCCCGCCGGCGGCAATCGCATAGGCCGGAACGAACACATAGGTGACGAAGTCAACGACGAGATCGAGCACATCGCCCGACCAGCGCGGGAGCACCTCCGCAACCTTGAGCCAACGTGCAATGGTGCCGTCGACCCCATCGACGATAAGCGCAAGGCCGAGGCACAGAAACATCGCCGCCCATTGGCCGCGCACCGCGTAGACCAGCGCGGCGAGCGCGAGCGCCGCGCCTGCGGCGGTGAAAACGTGCACCGCGAACGCGCGGGCGCGGATGAACATGCCACCCTCGATCGTCACGCGCGGGTCTTGACCCGCGCAGCCATCATACGGTCTTGCTATGCGTTGTCATGCTCCGCCAGCGGGCTGTGAGTACGGACCGTCCGCCCTGACTTTGGCGGGAGATGCTGCGGGGATGGCGGCGATTGGCGGGTGGCGGCGGCATGGACCATTTGACGTCGGAAGTGGCGATCGTCGGCGCCGGCCCGGCCGGCCTGACCGCAGCGATCGCGCTCGCGTCGGCCGGCGTCGAAACTGCGCTGGTCGCCAGACTACCGACTGCGTCAGATGCGCGCACCAGCGCCTTGCTCGAAGGGTCGGTCAAGGCGCTCGACGCGCTGGGTGTGTGGCAGCGCCGCCGGGAGCATGCCGCGCCCTTGCGGGTGATGCGCATCATCGACGACACGCCGCGGCTGATGCGGGCCCCCGAGGTTTGTTTTATCGCGAGCGAGATCGGGCTCGACGCTTTTGGTTACAACATCGAGAATCGGTTTCTCATCGCCGCGCTCGAAGCGCGTGCCCGCGAACTTGCTGCGCTTACGCGCATCGAAGACGAAGCCGTCGCGGTCGAGATCGCCGATGAGCGAGTGACGGTCCGCTGCAGCGGTGGCACCGCGCTGTCGGCGCGTTTGGCAGTCGGCGCCGAGGGACGGCGCTCGTTGTGTCGGACCGCCGCCGGCATCGACATGCGTGGCCGCAGCTACGCGCAGACCGCGCTCGCATTCAACCTCGGTCATAGCCGCCCCCACCACGACACGTCGACCGAATTCCACACCGAGTCTGGTCCGTTCACGCTGGTGCCGCTGCCGCGACGGCGTTCGAGCCTGGTCTTCGTGGTCGACCCGGCCGAGGTCGCCAAGCTCTCGATACTCTCCGACGCGCAGATGGCGGTCGAGGTCGAGCGCCGCTCGCATTCGATCCTGGGCAAGATCGAAGTCGAGGCGGCGCGCGGCGTTTTCCCACTAACGGTCGAGACCGCCGCCCGTTTCGGCGCCAGGCGGGTAGCGCTCATCGGGGAAGCCGCGCACGTCATTGCGCCGATCGGCGCGCAAGGTCTCAATCTCGGTCTGCGCGACGCTGCGACTATCGGCGAACTCGTCGCCGCCGCCCATCGGGACGGGCACGATGTCGGGGAGTTGACCGACCGCTACGATCGCATGCGCCGCGCCGATGCGACGAGCCGCACGCTGGCGGTTGATCTCCTCAACCGCAGCCTGCTCTCTGATTTCCTGCCACTGCAGAGTGCGCGCGCGGCCGGCCTGTTTCTGATGGACCGCATCGGTCCGCTGCGTCGGGCGATCATGCGCGAGGGCGTCTCGCCGTGGGCCTCCCAGCCGCGGCTCATGCGCGGAGAGGCGCTGTAGGGCTACAATCTCTGCGCGGGCTCGATCCCGAACAGCGCTTGCCCCGCCGACTCGAAATTCGACAGATGCGCCTGCCCCTGCGCCAGCAAGGCGTGCAGATCGCGGAACCGGCGCTCGAAAGCACTGCCTTCGAAAATCGCGGTAGTGCCGGCGGCGCGGTAGGCGAAATCGACCACCTTGCGGGCCGCCTCCATCGCGCCGGTGATGGCGACGCGCAGGCGCGCACGCTGCTCGAGCGAAAGGGCGCCGGACGCCGCCGACATTGTCCAAGTCTCACGCAGCATCTGCACGAGAAATGCTCGCGCCGAGCCCAGCTGTCCGCACGCCCGCGCGACGCGCGATTGGATCACCGCGTTGTCGCGCAGCACAGCGGTCGAGCCCAGGCGCCCGCCGGAGCTCTTGGTCTGCGCGAGCTGCATGAAGGCAGCAAGGCACGAGCCGGCGATGCCGAGTGCCACGCCGGAAAAGCCCACGCCATAGAGGGTGAGCAGCGGAATGTTGTAGAGCGGCCCGCTCTCGCGGCGGTCGGGGACAGAGTCGCGCCAGGTGGTGTATTCCTCCCGCACGAACAAATCGACGACCTCGTAGTCGTTGCTGGCCGTGCCGCGCAGCCCGATGACGTGCCAGGTGTCCTTGATGTTCGCCTGCTCGCGGCGGAACAGCATGGTGCGGTTGACCGGATTGCCGCCTGCATTTCGGCGCGGCCTATCGGCGGTTTCGAAAACCGTCGAATGCCCGCCCATCCAGGTGGCATTGGCGCTGCCGCTCGCAAATCGCCATTTGCCGCTGACGCGGTAGCCGCCGTCGACGATAATGGCCTTGGCAACACCCGCGGGCGGCCCCCACGCGACCAGCGCGTCGGGTGCCGCAAAGACCTCGCGTGCAATTTTCGGGTCGAGAAATCCGGCCGCGTGCGAGGTCGCGACCGCCTGTGCAAGACACCAGGCCGGGCTCGCGTCGGCCGCTGCGACCGCCTCAACGACTTGATTGAAGGTGACGAGATCGACGGCGGCGCCACCGAGCGAAACCGGCAGCAGCATGTGGAACAGGCCGCAAGCGTGCATCGCCGACAAAACATCGGCAGGAATCTTTCGTTCCTTCTCGGTGCGGCCGGCAGCGGCCTCGATCATCGGCGCAAGAGCGCGGGCCCGCGCAACCCAATCCTGACTGTCCTTGGCCAGCAACGGTCACCCCCAGATATCTTCACGTCTCTAGCACAGGGCAAGCCGCCTGTCGGCTCGCGCTGGCATCTAGGCTTTCCCTCAACTAGCATCGCGGCCGCTCCTTGAAGCGGAGCGGCTCGTGCATGCGCGGGGGAAATCGCCGATGCGACGGATCAAGGTCGGTCTGGTGGCGCTCGCCGCGCTTACTGTCCTCCTTCCAACCGTGGCGAGCCGCGCGCAGGACGCCTATCCGACGCGGCTGGTACGGATCGTCGTCCCCTACCCTGCAGGTGGCGGCACCGACACGCTGGCGCGCCTGCTCGCCGACCAACTCAGCCGCAAATGGGGTCAACCGGCGATCGTGGAGAATATCGGCGGCGCGGCGGGCAATATCGGTTCTGCCGAGGTCGCGCGCGCAAGCCCTGATGGCTACACGCTGCTCCTGGCCTCGCCTGGCCCGATCGCGACCAACGCCTTTCTCTACAAGGAGATGGGCTATGACCCCGCGCGTTGGGTTCCGATCGCCCTGCTGGCAACGGGTCCTTACGTGCTCGTGCTGCGCAAGAACTTCGAGGCTTCGACGGTTGCGGACCTGATCACGCGTGCCAAGGCCAATCCGGGCAAGATCACGTCGGCGACGCCGGGCGCTGGCTCGGTCGGGCACCTGGCGACGGTCCAACTCGAAATGCTCGCCGGCATCACGACGACGCAGATCCCCTATCGCGGGTTGAGCCATGCCCTCAACGACCTCATCGCCGGACACGTGGACATGATGTTCGACACGCCGACGACTTCGCTTGCGCTGCATCGCGATGGCAAGGTCAAGATCGTGGCAGTCGGCACCACGGAGCGCGTGCGGGAATTGCCGGAGGTTCCCACCGTTGCCGAGTCGGGGTTGCCGGGCTACCGGGCCGTCACCTGGTACGCGATGGTGGCGCCGCCGCAGACGCCCGCGGCCTTGGCCGACAAGATCAATCGCGATGTGGTGGAGATCCTCGCTCGACCGGAGGTGGCCGAAAAGACGCGCGGAATTCAGATGGAGCCGGTCACCAAAAGCCGCGGGGAGGCAGCCCAATTCTTCGTCGAGGAGGCGCAGCTCTGGGGCAAGGTGATCAGGCAGGCCAATATTCCACTGCAATAGCGCCTGATCGGAAGTCACGAGACGGCTGCATCTCGCCCTGCGCTTTCCACGGTTAGCCCCGAGGGAGAGCCACGCCGGGGAGCAGCGATGCCTGATTGACGAATTCGAGCAAGCGATGCTGCCATTGTGCTCGTCAACGCCCTTGCCGTTGCCTGTAAAAGCGGCTTGGCGAGGCCCGGGCGTTCCTCATACGGTAGCCAAGAAGACCCCTGTTTGGGACGAGGAATTCGGGCAGATGAAGCTCCCGCGCAACTTCTTCAAGCCGCTGGCGATCGGCGCGCCGGCGCCGCTGCGCGAGCTCCCGGTGAAGCTCGAACGCATGATCCATTTCGTGCCGCCGCATATCGAGAAGCTGCGTGCCAAGGTGCCGGAGCTGATCTCAGAGGTCGACGTGGTGCTCGGCAACCTCGAGGACGCGATTCCGGCTGACGCCAAGCAGGCGGCGCGCGCAGGCTTCATCGCTATGGCAAAAGCCAACGACTTCGGCGCAACCGGCCTGTGGACGCGCGTCAACGCGCTCAACTCGCCTTGGATGCTCGATGACGTCGTCGAGATCGTCGGCGTGGTGGGAGAGAAGCTCGACGTGGTCATGCTGCCCAAGGTCGAGGGACCGTGGGATATCCACTATCTCGACCAGCTCCTCGCTCAGCTGGAAGCAAAATACTCGGTCAAGAAGCCGATCCTCATCCACGCCATCCTGGAGACCGCGGAAGGCGTCGACAACGTCGCCGATATCGCGGCAGCGTCGCCGCGCATGCACGGCATCAGCCTCGGTCCCGCCGATCTTGCCGCCTCGCGTGCGATGAAGACGACGCGCGTCGGCGGCGGACATCCGCAATACAAGGTTCTTGCCGACGCCACTGCCGACGGCGGACCGCGCGCGGCGTTTCAGCAGGACCTCTGGCACTACACCTTGGCCAAGATGGTCGACGCCTGCGCCGCGGCGGGCATCAAGCCCTTCTACGGGCCATTCGGCGACTTCTCCGACGCACAAGCCTGCGAGACGCAGTTCCGCAACGCCTTCCTGATGGGCTGCGTCGGGGCATGGACGCTGCATCCAAGCCAGGTACCGATCGCCAAGCGCGTATTCTCGCCCGATCCCGCCGAGGTCGCTTTTGCCAAGAAGATCATCGACGCCATGCCCGACGGCACCGGCGCGGTGATGATCGACGGCAAAATGCAGGACGATGCGACTTGGAAGCAGGCCAAGGTGGTGGTCGATCTCGCCCGCTTGGTTGCGGCCAAGGACCCGGACCAGGCGGCACGCTACGGCTTTTGAGCCTCTGGCGCGGCTCGCAAACCTGGACTATGTCGACTTGAGCATGGGCAAGACGCGCAACGCCAAATTCAAGATCGGCCAGGTGGTTCGCCACCGCCTGTTTCCGTTTCGCGGCGTCGTGTTCGATATCGATCCGGAATTCAATAACACCGAGGAATGGTACCAATCGATCCCCGCAGAGATCCGCCCACGCAAGGACCAGCCGTTCTATCACCTGTTCGCGGAGAACGCGGAGAGCGAATACATCGCTTATGTTTCCGAGCAGAACCTGCTGCCCGATACGTCCGGCGAGCCGGTGCGCCATCCCCAGGTCGCCGAGGTGTTCGAGCAGGACGAGAAGGGCAGCTACCGGCCGCGCAATTCACTGCTGAATTGACCTGGACGGGGTCGCGGCTGCAAGGTGCCGTCCCGCCAGGGCCTGCGCGGGTTTTTCCGCCGCTGTGCGAGTACGTTGGGATCGGTCGCGGGCACCGCTCGTGCCGCCTATTTCGGTTGCTGCTGCTCTAGTTCCTTAGGATCGATGGGCGGTCCATCATAGGCCTTGGCAAAATCGGCGAGCGGCATCGGAATGCTGATAGGTTGACCCGATCCATTGATGCCTTGCACATGCATACTTTGACCGGTCTTCATCTTGGTAATCAGCTCAGCGCTGGCCTCGTACTCGGCCACGCAGCCGTTGGCGAGGCAGATCACGTAGGGGCCGATGAGCGGCTGGCCATTGTCGATGATCACACGAGTGCCGGCTTGGAGCGACATGCCGAGTGGTAACGTGACGCGTAGTAGCTTTCTCGCTTCTCCTTCCGGCTCGACCAGCACCACGACGACCACCGGCGGGCCGGACTCCACGTGACCATCCCTGCCAATAAAGCAAACCTGCTTGGTATTTGCTTCTGGAGCCTTCTGGCAGATCTTGGTCCAGAACGAGTAGGTCAGCTCGGGCTGTCCGCCCTGTTTTTGTTGCGGGGTGGGGGCAGGGGCAGCCTTCGGCTTAGCCTTGGGCTGTGCTTTCGGTGCGTCCTGTTGGGCAGCAGAATGAGGTGCTCCAACGGCCAACATCGCGGCAAGCGCATAAGCAACGACCCGCGCAACAAATATGACTCGGTATTTCATTGGACTGCCCCGTTCATTGTGACGGGTGACGCCGACGCAGACGATACGACATACTGAGTGCTCACAGCAAAGAGGCGCGCCCAAGGCGCGCCTCGATCTCTTCCAATCTGTCCTCCGGCGCTACCTCGTGGGCGCCGCCTGGGGTGCCGTGGGCGCCGCCTGCTGCTGGCTCTCGAGCTTCTTGCGTGCCTCCTCGGCACGCTTCTGCAGCTCCTCTTGCAATTGCTTCTGCTGCTCCTCGAACTTCTTGGGATCGGTCGGCGGACCGTCGTAGGCCTTGGCAAAATCCGTCAGCGGAACCACGAGACTGATGGCCTGGCCGGCGCCGTTGATCCCTTGAATGACGAGGCCCTGCCCTTTCTTCAGCTTGCCGATGAGTTCGCCGCTCGCTTCGTAGTCGGCCATGCAACCGTTGTTGAAGCAGATGACGTAAGGCCCGGTCATGGGCTGGCCGTTGTCGACGATCACCCGAGTGCCGGGCTGGATCGACATGCCCAGAGGCAAGGTGACTCGGAGCACCTTTTTCGGCTCGTTTTCCGGTTCGATCAGCACGGCCGCGACCACCGGCATGCCCGATTCGACGCGGCCGTCCTTGCCGGTGAAGCAGACCTGCTTGGCATTCGCCTCTTGGCCTTTCAGGCAGAACTTGGTCCAAGGTGAAAAGATGAGCTGCGGCTGTTCGGGCTGTGCTTGCGCCTGCGGCTGCTGCGCATGCGGGACGGGAGCCTCGGCTGGCTTTTGTGCGGGCGCCGCCTTGGGCGCCGCCTTGGGAGCGGCTTTGGGGGCCGCAGGCGCCGGAGTTGCCGGCGGAGCTTGACCGAAGGCCGCGGAGCCGATCAATGCGGTGAGCATGGTCGTTGCCGCCGCGACGGCGAACGCGCATGCGGCCGGCCGGGCCGGCGCAGAAACCAACCGATGATCCATCGACAGATCCTCTTACTGACCGTTCTCCCAGCGCCCCGCGCCGGAACGGCTGCCCCATATTAAGGCTGTGTCGGCACCAAATGCGGCAAGAGCGTGACGCCGGCCAGCGGCGTGATAGCCCATTTCAACCGTCCGATAAAGCCATAACGCCGCCGCGTTATGATACGAAAGATCGTGATAACGGCCGCGACTGGCTTCGAATCCAAGCCAAGCTGCCGCAGCTTGACCTATTTGGTGGAAATACTTGCCGAAATCTCCGAGTCGCATTGCCGCCGTGAGCTTGCATCTTTCCATCGATCTCGTCCGCCCGCGCGGGCCGCGAAGCTATGGCGCGGCTTGCGGCACCTTGCTCATCGGCCTCGCCGTTTGCGGCGGCGCCGGTGCACTGCGAGGGGCGCACGCCGCCGAGCCCCGGCACGCCATCGCGATGCACGGCGCGCCGGCGCTACCCGAGGGCTTCACGCGCTTGCCCTATGCCAACCCCACCGCACCCAAGGGCGGCCGCCTGGTACAAGGCGTGCTCGGCACCTTCGACAGCCTCAATCCCCTCATCGTAAAGGGCATCGCGCCGCCGTCGATCCGCGGTTACGTGGTCGAGAGCCTGATGGCTCGTGGCTATGACGAGCCATTTACGCTTTATGGGTTGATCGCGCGTTCGGTCGAGACCGACGCCCAACGCAGTTACGTCACTTTCCACCTCGACCCCGCCGCGAAGTTCTCCGACGGCAAACCCGTCACCGCCGAGGACGTCATCTTCTCCTGGCAGCTTCTGCGCGATAAAGGCCGACCAAATCATCGCACCTATTACGCCAAGGTCGCCAAGGCCGAGGCGATCGGCGAGCAGGCGGTACGCTTCGATCTGTCCGGCAGCGACGACCGCGAGCTTGCGCTCATCCTGGGACTGATGCCGGTACTTGCGAAGCACGCCGTCAAGCCCGAGACGTTCGAGGAGACTTCGTTCCAGGCGCCGCTCGGGACCGGCCCCTATGTCGTCGGCCAAGTCAACCCCGGCAAGAGCGTCACGCTTAAGCGCAATCCCGATTATTGGGGCCGCGACCTTGCGATCAATCGCGGCCTGTGGAACTTCGACGAGGTCCGCTTCGATTACTACCGCGAGGCCAATTCACACCTAGAAGCGTTCAAGCGCGGTCTCTACGACCTGCGCAACGAGCACGATCCGGGACGCTGGCAAACGGCCTACGATTTTGCCGCCGTGCGCGACGGCCGCGTGCTCAAGGAGGCGCTGCCGACCG
>Ga0306923_10005141_pt1 | contig 12689 bp, 12 predicted proteins | sample sta12Can44000108_FD_203841 | JGI IMG/M metagenome (GOLD analysis project Ga0306923, IMG submission 203841) | Lab enrichment of tropical soil microbial communities from Luquillo Experimental Forest, Puerto Rico - statanox.12C.anox.44.000.108 (v2)... | ecosystem: Environmental > Terrestrial >... | reverse complement strand
ACACAATCACCCGGAAGGAATTCGTGGAGCACAAGCCGCAGCTGCCTCCACCTTCCTGGCCCGGCGAGAGGGCCTCCGAGCAAGAAATCCGCCGAACCGTGGAATCGCAGTTTGGAAATGATTTGAGCCGCACGACAGCCAGCATTCGACCAACGTATAAGTTCAATGAATCGTGTCAGGAGACCGTACCGGAGGCGATCACGGCATTCCTGGAATCCGAGGACTACGAAGATGCACTCCGGCTGGCAATCTCCCTGGAAGGAGATGCTGATACGCTGGCATGCATCACCGGTGGAATTGCAGGCGCGTTTTACGGCATTCCACAAGACATTGCTGCCTCCGCGTGGGAGCGGTTGGACGATCGACTGCAGGATGTGGTGACGCAGTTTTGCAGGACATTCCGGATCAATGCTCCATGGACGAACTGATCTCGTAGCCGGAGTAACGAATGCCGAAGAAACTCGATCACACCGCAGCCATCGCCCACCTGGCGAGTATTGACCGCAAATTGGGGCGCATTATTGCGAAGGTTGGGCCCTGCGGTCTGCAACCGGAAGAGACACAGAATCTGTTCGAATCGTTGATGGAGGCGATCATCTACCAGCAGTTGAACGGGAAGGTCGCGGCCACCATCACGGCGCGCGTCAAGGCGCTGTTTCCTGAGAATACCCATCGGGTACGGACACGGCACGGGCTGGTAGCAGGCTTCCCCACTCCCCAACAAATCCTTGCCGCGACTCCCGAACGATTGCGCTCGGCGGGGCTGTCGCAGGCTAAGATGCTGGCCATCCGCGATCTTGCGGCCAAGTCACTCGATGGCACTGTTCCGACCTTGCGGGAGGCGCACCAGCTAAGCGACGACGAACTCATCGAGCGTCTGACTACGGTCCGTGGTATTGGACGCTGGACGGTTGAGATGCTGCTGATCTTCCGCCTGAGCCGGCCCGATGTACTGGCTGTTGACGATTACGGTGTCCGCAAAGGATTCGCGAAGGTGTATCGCCTGAACCAGCTCCCGAAACCCAAGGAATTGATGGCTTATGGGGAGCGCTGGCGTCCGCATCGCAGCGTGGCGTGCTGGTACCTGTGGCGCGCGGCCGAAATGAAAGATTTGCCCGAGCCGGGTGCAGCCGGCAAAACAGAAAGGAAAGGCAGCGCCACAAGGAAGACGGTGGCGAAGGCCAAAAAACCATCGGCCTGATCTACGGGCATGGACTCGTGGCTGGGCACGTGGGCGAGATTGACTTTCTTCAGGGTCAAGACCCTCGACCTGGTCCCAGAGTCTCCGCGCGGCTCAAACGGCTGAAAAAAGTGCACCCCTCAACCAGCAAGGCGCTGAACGACAGGATGAGCCGTGTCCTTTCCAAACGGGCTGGAGCGCATTTTTTGGCTGCTACTTTTTCTGGGCGAGAGCTTGCAAGAAAATTTGGGCGGCTTGCGCGTTCGCGCCTGTGGCGCTGGAAGCGACAAACGCGGGGACGTTTGCCGGACAAGCCTTCACCGCGGCACAAATGTCGACGGCATGAGAGAGGTTGGCCGCCATCCCCGGGTTCTCGGCGGCATCGGATGCCGAGTTTAGAATCACCACCTCGACTCGCAGATCCTTGTCGAATTGGCTGCGAATCGCGTTCTTATACTCCATGTCGTCATAGGTTTTGACGACGATGGGCGCCCCCGAAGGCAGCCGCGGATCGCTGGACTGGAACTCGAGTATCCGGTGGTCAAGCTCGTGAGCGTAGGGGGAATAAAGATCGCGAAATAAATGAACCACAACAGGCTGTTGCTGAGGGGTTGGTTTTTTGCACCCCACTCCGAGCAGCAGCAGCAGTGAAGCGGCTAGAAAGGCCGTGAGCCAAGTACAACGGCACATCTCTGCATGATACTGAAGTCGGAAGATTCCGTCATGGTTAACGCCACGGTGACGGTCAGAATTACAGGTCCGGAAAGTGGCACGTTGTTGAAGCAGTAGACCACCCCCTCAACTTACGGAGCATTATCATCGCCAACCGGGAGACACCCGCCAGTTGATTTCCCGCCGGCGTGACATTTGTCATCCACAGCCGCTGACAATCGGCACTGCAAGTTGCAAGGAAATCAAAGCAATATGGATCAGGTAGCAGGAACAACCTAGCGAGGATAGGGAAATGATCCAGCCGGCCACAATCAAGGGCTCCCCACTTCCAAAGCCGGTGGAAGAGTGCGATGCTAATGGCATTCATGTGGAACCTGGTCGGACGACGGTCATGAGGGACCTAAAAGACGAGTTGGCATCGCTGCGCATCGACCGCGAACAGCCGAGGCGGGGCAAATGGGGGCCATGGATCGTCCTGTTTCTCCTGGCAGTCGCGGCCACGGCGGCGGGCTTGTACTTCGTCAAAACCAGGCCCTCTTTTGCGAACTTCACCGCCGTGGAGGTAGAACCGGTACGGGCCAGCGTGCAGATCACGGGCGGAGCCAGCGCCGGCACCCCCATCTTGACCGCGTCGGGCTACCTGGTGGCCAGACATCAGTCGGTGATTTCATCGAAGATCCAGGGCCGACTGTCGGGCCTCTACGTCGAGGAAGGCAGCTACGTGAAGGCTGGTGAAGTCATCGCGCGGCTGGAAGACAGTGACTACAAAGCTGCGATCATCAAGGCGAAGGCGGATATCGAGTATGCCCAGGCAAACCTGGCGGAGATGCAGCGCCAGGCCCGCCTGCAGCAAGGACTCTACGAGGACAAAGTCGTTTCGCGGGACGCACTGGATGCTGCCAACTCGCGAGTGCAACTGGCCCAGGCCACAGTTGATCAGGATATCGCTATGCTCAAGATGCAGGAGGCGCTGCTGGAGTTTACCGAAATCCGTGCGCCTTTCGATGGTGTGGTGCTGAAGAAAATGACCGAAGTAGGTGAGAGTGTGGCCCCGATTCCGCCGGGGGTGAATATTTCCACTTCTTCAGGCGCCATAGTCGCCATTGCCGACATGAATTCATTGGAAGCGGAAGTGGACGTTAATGAATCGAACGTTGAAGAACTCGGCCCCAACTATCCGGCGGACATCAGCGTGCAGGCTGTCCCCAATCACACCTACAAGGGCGCGCTGCGGCAGGTGATTCCCACGGCCGACCGCACCAAGGCGACGGTGACAGTCAAGGTCGCGATTCTCGACAAGGACCGTTACATCAAGCCGGAAATGAGCTGCAACGCTACTTTTTTTGAGCCGGCCAAGAAGGAGGATCATAAAGAGGTCACGCCGCAACGGATGGTGACTATCCCCAAGGAGGCCATCACCACGCGCGGTGGTAAGCAAGTGGTGTACGTAATCGACGACAACAAGGCGCGCGAAGTCGCCGTCGTGACCGGCAATGAATTGAAGGGCCAAATTATCGTGAAGTCGGGACTCGCGGGAACCGAGACGCTGGTGAACAATCCACCGCAGAAAGTGGTGAACGGCACCAGCATAAAGATCAAGAGCTAGCGAAGGCCTTAGGAGCCATCATGAGCGCAACTGAAGTGGCGGCGAAGACGGACGCCGTCAACGTGCAGAACGTCGTCAAGATTTATCAGCGTGATAGCCAGCAGATCAAGGTACTGGATGGGCTAGACCTGGAAGTGCCACAAGCAGAATTCATAGCACTGATGGGACCATCGGGGTCGGGCAAAACCACGCTGCTGAACCTGATCGCCGGGATCGACCGCGCCACCTCGGGAAGGGTGTGGGTGGCCGGCACCGACCTGACGCCGCTGTCGGAGGGCGAGCTAGCCAAGTGGCGGAGCCGCCATGTGGGATTCATTTTCCAGTTCTATAACCTCATTCCCGTGCTGAACGCCTTGGAGAACGTGGAACTGCCGCTGCTTCTCAGCCCCCTGTCGAAGAAAGAGCGGCGCGAGCGGGCGCTGACCGCCCTCAGGATCGTAGGACTGGCCGACCGCGCCAAGCATTATCCACGGCAGCTGTCAGGCGGGCAGGAACAGCGCGTGGCCATTGCGCGCGCCATTGTAACCGATCCCTCGGTGCTGGTGGCTGACGAGCCCACGGGCGATCTCGACAGCCGAAGCGCCGAGGAAATCCTCGACTTGATGGAAACGTTCAATAAAGAGTTCGGCAAGACCATCGTGATGGTGACCCACGACCCCCGCGCGGCTGCACGCGCACATAGCCAGAGACATCTTGAGAAAGGAGTGCTGACCGCCTGACATGAAGTTCGCACCTCTAGTTCTCAAGCACCTGCGGAAGAATTGGATCCGCACCGTCAGCACGGTGCTGGCGATGTCGGTGTGCATCTTTCTTTTCTGCGTACTTCAGACGGTGATCGCAGCGGTAGATTTCGGGCTGCACGCGGGGAGCACCCGGCGACTGGTCGTTCGCGACTACGTCAGCCTGGCCAACAATCTGCCGATCAATTACAAGCAGAAGATCGCCGCCATGCCGGGCGTGACTGATACCAGTATCGTGTCGTGGTTCGGCGGAATTTACCGCGATCCAAAGAATTTCTTCGCCAATCTGGCGGTTGAGCCGGAAGCGTTTTTGCGAATCTATCCGGAAGTGATGCTGCCTCCCGATCAGAAGGCTGCATGGCTCGGTGATGTACGTGGTTGCATCATTGGACGCAAACTGGCTGAGCGCTTTGGATGGAAGATCGGCAGCACGTTCCAGCTGGAGAGCTTTATTCCTCCCTACCGGGTTGGCAAACCGTTCGACTTTGTCGTGGACGGCATTTATGACACCGACGAAGCCCGCTATCCGGGCACTGATCTGAGCTCGATGTACTTCAATTTCAAGTACCTCTACGAAGCCACCGGGGAGAGGGTAGGAATCGGCACATTGACCGTGCAGATCGACGATCCTTCTCACGCCGGCGCGATCTCGAAGGAAATCGACACCGCCTTCGAGAACAGCGATAACCAGACCAAGACGGAAACGGAACAGGCATTTCGCGCGGGCTTCGTGGCGTTGGCCGGCAACCTGGCGCTGTTGCTGAACGTGATTGGCATGGCGGTGGGATTCACCATTCTTCTGGTGACCGCTAACACTATGAGCATCGCGGTACGCGAGCGCCAGCGGGAGATCGCGGTGTTGAAGACGCTCGGATTCTCCAGTGGACTGGTCTTGACCCTGATTTTGAGCGAGGCCCTGCTGCTGGGTTTGATGGGCGGATTGTTGGGCATTCTGATCGCCCGCGCAATCATCGCCGTGCTGGTGAATGTGCCGTTCCTGGGCGACGTACTGCGCGCCTTCCCTAACCTTGGCCTTTCTCCAGGCATTGCCGCCCTGGGTGTAGGAATCGCGTTATTGCTGGGGTTGCTGGCGGGATTCATTCCCGCGATGCTGGCTTACCGCGCACGCATCACAACCGCATTGAGGCAGGTGTAATTTGGCGCTTCCTATTCGATACAACGTTCGCAATCTGCGGCAGCGGTGGAAGGTGACGCTCCTGGCCATCTTCGGCATTGCACTGGTGGTGGCGGCGGTAGTGGTTATCGCCTCGATGGCCGCGGGATTCCAAGCGGCGCTGCGCGCGACCGGCACGAACAACAACGCCATCGTAACCCAGCGCGGCTCGCTGTCGGAGCTGACGTCGTGGATGGACATTGGCGTCGCCCAGACCATCATGACCGACCCGCGTATTGCCCGCGACAGCAGCGGTGCCCCGCTGGCCTCATGCGAGATTGTGATCATCGCCAGCAAACCCAAGAAGACCGACAATCAGCCGACTAACATAACCATGCGGGGGGTAACGCCCGAGGCCTTCAAAGCACGGAATGGCATCAAGCTAATCGAGGGGCGCAGGTTCTCACCCGGACTCTTCGAAGTCATCGTCGGCAAGAGGATCGCCGACCGCGTAAACGGGCTCAACATCGGCGATGTCGTGAAAGTGCAACGCAAGGAATTCAAAGTGGTTGGCCTCTTCACTGCCGACGGCAGTTCGTTTGAAAGCGAAATGTGGGGCGACTACAACGCTATGGGACCGGCGGTCGGACGCAACGGCGGGTGTGAATCGCTGACCGTGCGACTAACCAACCCTGGCATGCTGGCGGCGTTCGACAAAGACCTGCGAGCCAATCCTCAAATGCAGGTGCAGGCCGACTCCGAGCGAACTTATTACGAGAACCAGGCGGGAGGCATTGCGATGGCGCTGAAGATTCTGGCCGGGTTTGTCGGTCTGGTGATGGGTATTGGGGCAGTGTTCGGCGCCATGAACACCATGTACGCCATCGTCGCGCAACGCACGCGCGAAATCGGAACACTGCGGGCACTGGGCTTCTCGCGCTTCAGCATTCTGGTGTCGTTCGTTATGGAGTCGGTGCTGCTGGCGCTGCTGGGCGGCATTCTAGGGTGTCTGTTGGCGGTTCCTATGAATGGCTTCACTGCCGGCACCGGCCAGACGCAGAGCTTCAGCGAGTTGGCTTTCGCATTCAAAATCACTCCCGGAATCGTGTTGGTGGGGTTGATTTTCGCGGTGCTGATGGGGATTGTGGGCGGATTGTTGCCCGCGTTCCGAGCCTCGCGGATGCCGATCACCAATGCACTGCGAGAGGCGTAGTCAGCAGTTGGCGTAGACCCGCAACCTATCGGTCTTGAGCAAGGGCTACAGCTCATGGCTGACTGCCCGCGCTATATACCCAAGCCGGTGACCCGCCAGCCTGCGCAGCGGACCTTGTGGCGAATGTTGAGGGTAATAAGCAGCGCAGTCATGGACTCAACGATGCGCGCGTTTTCCAGCTTGCCGCCGTCGATAGCGCGCACGCCCGGAATCTTCACCGACAACTCGGAAGCTACCTGTCTAGCACGGTCATCGTCAGCACAGACGATGACATCGCAATCGACATCCTGGTCGCCGTTGAGCACGATGGCAGAGAGGCTGTGAAAGGCTGCTGCGACGGAGACACTCCTGCCTACAATCTCGGCAGCCTGTTCGGCGGCCGACCCCTGCCAAACCCCGAGGGTGCGCGTAGGGCGACCGCCTACCGCAGCCGCCAGTGGAACGGTAGCGTCCAGCAAAACGGTTCCCTGGCGAAATGACGGCTTGAGCTGCTTTAACAGGTCGGCCTGAGCCGCGAACGGTACGGTCAGCACCACGGTGTCGCACATCTTCACCGCGACCTGGTTTTCGACCCCTTCGACGCTGCCTGGTGCTCCGGCTTTTTCGGCGATCTGTGATGCCACCCCCTGGGCACGAGCCGGGTCGCGCGAGCCGATGACGACCTGTTCGCCGGCACGGGCCCAGCGGAGCGCCAGGCCGGAACCTTCAGGGCCCGTGCCGCCGACAATGGCGATCAAGCAGTACCTCCGGCGGGAACTGGTTCCTTTATTCCTCGGGTGGCATAGTCGAAGTAGTGCGTGTAAGTCGTGTTGCGTTGTGCCGGATTGCGTCCCAGCTCGCGGATGCGTTCCTGGAATTCGCCGGCGGATACGTACTGGCCAGCGGTCGCTCCGGCCAGCCGGGAGATGTTTTCTTCAAACAATGTGCCGCCGTAGTCGTCGGCCCCTGCCAGCATCGCCAGTTGCGAGACCTCGCGGCCGAGCTTAACCCAAGAAACCTGGATGTGGTTGATCGAGCCGGCGAGCACGACGCGGGCCAGAGCGTGAACCCTCATATGTTCTTCCGGCGTACCGCCTGGGCGCGCCAGTCCCTGCTCGTACAGCAGGGTGTTGGTGTGAATAAAGCCTAAGGGCACGAACTCAGTGAAGCCGCCGGTCCGCGACTGAATTTGACGCAGCAAGAGCATCTGGTTGACCCAGTGCTCGGGCGTCTCGCGATGGCCGTACATCATGGTCGAGGTGCTACGGATTCCGCATTCGTGCGCCGTCTGGATCACCTCGCACCACTGAGCAGTCGTCAATTTGTTGCGCGACAGCACCAGGCGCACGGAATCATCGAGGATTTCTGCTGCCGTCCCGGGCAAAGTGTCCAGGCCATTGGCCTTCAGCATCAGCAAGTATTCGCGGATGGGCATGCCGGTGAGGCGGACGCCGTACATCACCTCCATGGGCGAGAATGCGTGGGTGTGCATTCCCGGCGTGGCGGATTTCACGGCGCGCAACACATCGCGATAGTAGAAAGGCGGTAGATTCCGGGGCAGACCTCCCTGAATGCACACCTCGGTCGCGCCCCAGGATTCCGCCTGCCGCGACTTCTCACCCACCTGTTCGGGCGAAAGGAAGTAGGCGGTCGGGTCGCTGGGTGCCACGCTAAAGGCGCAGAACTTGCATCCCACGAAACATACGTTGGTGAAGTTGATGTTGCGGGTGATTACGTAGCTGATGACCTCGCCCACCAGCTGTCGCCGAATCTCATTAGCGGCGACCAGAAGCCCAAGCAGGTCGTCGCCGGTAACTCGTGCCAGGAGGTTGCACTCTGCTCGCTCGAGTACTGCACCGTCGAGCGCGGTCAGGACTTTTTCCAGCGAGGAGCGCGCACCCGCAGAGACCAGATGGCTTACATCCTGCCATGAACTCTGCTCTAGGGTTCGACGATCGCACCAGCTCAAAGCCTGCATCACTTACCTGCTTCCCTGGGCGCACGCACGGCGCATTGCTGGTCTGCTGACGCCATCGACTAAGCCACCGCGATCAGCGAAATAAATCTCTTGCCGGGGGACGCACGATCTGACGGGCGCTGCCCTTCCCGCGACGGTAGCGATAACCCCGAATTATACAGGCCGGGACGGAAGTATTCTTTCCGCATACCAGGCCTGCGACACAGGCGAGTTCGTCAGCCACGCACTCTTCGCTGGCATGCATCTTGTAGCCACAGGTGTCGAGGCGGCCGCGGTAGTCGTGTATGGGAGCCATGCCGGCAACGCCGATGGCGACCTCGCACAGTCCTTCGCGCCAAGCGCGTCCAAAGCTGTCGGCAATAATGACCGGAATGTGCAGCGTGGTGCGCTTGCGGAGCCGGCGATGAATGCGCGCCGCCGAGCGATCGGGATCGAGAGGCAACAGCACTGCGCTGCGGCCGCCATCCACGTTGGACAGATCAACTCCGCTGTTGGCACAGACCAGTCCGTGCACCGTCTTGGTGATGAGCACGTGGCGGTTGCGCACAACCCGCGCCGCCTCGCGAAGCGCAAGTTCGGTCAGCCGGGCGTCGATCCCGTTTTTGGCGGCGAATCGCCGGGCGACGGCCGACGGCTTTACGGTGGCCAGCTCCACCCGGCGTCCTTCCGCCTTGGAAACAATCTTGTGCTTTACCACGAGAATGTCGCCGACATGCAGGCGAAATCCGCGGGAGGCAAGCGCATCGACGAGAAGATCGGCGATGGAGTCACCGGGAAGGACTTCGGGAAATCCGCAGACTGGAATAGCCTGCAACTCCATGTTACCGGCGAACTCTGGAACCGGGGACGAGGGCATCAGCCGGCAGCGTCCCAGGCCGGCGCAAGGATCGTGCCCATAGCCCATGCGCGCAAAAGGTGTTGGGCGTGGGTTTCGCCGTCCCGTTCCAGCAACAGCGCCAACTCATGCGGATTGTCGATATCGAGGCCAATACCGGGTAATTCGAGGATGACCAGCGGCTTGCCAGTCTTTTTCATGACTTGGCAGTGGGGCAGGAAGCTGTCATTGCCAAAGCGCAGCGGGATAATCGACGCGGGCCGGCGCAGGATACAGTTGCTGCCGCGGCGGTCATAGGCGGGAACGAATACGGCTCCTTCGGCAGGGGCGGCATCGACGACGCGGTGAAGCTCCCCGGCCGTGATTAACGGTACGTCACCCGGCACGACTACAGTCGTGTCATAGCCATGGTCCTCGCACCATGATGTCGCCATTTCGATGGCGGCGGTTTCGCTCTCATTCCGATGGTCTTCAATGACCTCGAAGCGGAATTCCGCTGCCATCGCCTGGGCCCGTCGATCGCTAGTCACGACAAACACATCGAGCCGACGGATGACGCCAGCGGCAGCATTCATTACGTCTCGCAGCATGGCCTCCGCCAGCAGGGTGCGATGGCTCTGGTCGCACACGTTACCCAGGCGCTGCTTCGCGTTGTCTAGACTTTTCACGGGAATCAACAGGGCGGCGCGCACTTGGTTACACCTTGGCCGAGCGAGCCTGCAGGGCAGCATGAACAGTGAAACGTGCGAGCTCCTGCTTGTCTTCGAGGGACTTCATTATGGTGTTGGCACAAAGCACATGCAGGTCGCCTTCCCGGAGGTGGTCGGCATCGGCGTGATCTTCGAGATCTACTACCAGCACGTCGAGAAAGTCCTCGTAGGCCTGAGCTACGCCGGCAATGCTGCTGGACCAGCCCACGCGCTTCATCAAGAGACCCGCGGGTCCGGATAATGCGGCGCCCCCCACGATTGGACTGACGGCCACGATCGGAGCCGAGGTTCGCCGCAATGCTTCGCGTACGCCAGGCACAGCGAGAATTGGCCCGATGCTGGTTACGGGATTGCTCGGGGCCAGGATTATGGCCTCCGCCGCTGCGAGGCTTTGCAGAACGCCTGGGGCCGGTTGCGCATGCTCTGCCCCTGCGTAATGTACCGCGCGCACATCCGGCTGATGCCGTTCGCGCACGAAGTACTCCTGAAAGTTCAGGGTGCCACCGGGGGTCTCGATCAGGGTGGCAACGCGATCGTCTGACATGGGCAAGAGCCGCGAATGAACCTGCATGCGGAGCGCGAGCTCTGCTGTCACCGCGCTTAGCGCTTTGCCCGATCGTAACAGCGAGGTGCGGGTCAAGTGAGTTGCCAGATCGAGATCCCCGAGGCTGAACCAACTAGGCTGGCCGAGCAGCGCCATGCGCTCGTGGCAGCGGAAGCTGTCCTGCTCCAGACCCCATCCCCGTTCCGTACTGAGCGAACCCGCAAGTGCATAAAGGATGGAGTCGACATCCGGCGACACATGCAAGCCCCACCATTCGACATCATCACCAGTGTTGACGATGACGGTAAGCTTTTCTGGGGCCACCACGTGCTGCAGCCCTTGAACCAGCTTCGCACCTCCGGTCCCGCCGGTCAGGACAACAATCATCTACGCTGCCCTCGCATATCCGTGGTCGTCGCAGGCGGCGAGCAAGCGTCCCGCAAGCAGGCCACCGCGGTCGATAACCCCGCTGACGAATTCGGGATAGACGGGCAGCCGCTGGCGCAACTGTTGTCGCGCCTTTTCGGTACGGCGCCGCAAATCCGCAAGGTGTGGCCACGGTGCTTCCGGATTGATGTAGTCGGGAGTGAGGGGCGATACCCCTCCCCAATCGTCGATACCTCCCAGCAGCAAACGCTCATAGTGTTTCTCGGTTAGATTTGGGGGGGCCTGGATGTTCATGTCGCGGAGCAGTAGTCGCGCCACGGCCAGCGTTCGCAGCAAATCGTCAGTATCCGGCTCCGGCGTGTTGGCCATCGGGATATCAGGCTTGGCGCGGAAGTTCTGGATGATGACCTCCTGGACGTGGCCATATTGCCGGTGCAGCCGTTGGATGGCGAGCAGGGAATCGATTCGCTCTTCGTGGGTTTCCCCAATGCCAATCAAAATACCGGTGGTGAACGGCACGCCAAGTTTCCCAGCATCTTCAATGGTTTTCAGCCTACGCGCAGGGTCTTTATCGGGGGCTGAGGCGTGCGGCCCGCCTCCCTTGCTAAGACGGGGGCTGGTACTCTCCAGCATAAGCCCCAAGCTGGGATTACTGGATCGCAGGCGTTCGATCCAGCTTGCACTCATCAGGCCGGGATTGGAATGGGGGAGCAACGAAGTTTCGCGCAGCACCAGGTCACACATCGCCTGGAGGTAATGCAGCGTGCTGCGGTAACCGCGTTTGCGCAGCAAGTCACGCATTTCGGGAAATTGTGCCTCCGGCTTGTCCCCCAGTGAAAACAGAGCCTCCGTACAGCCAAGTTTCTCGCCTTGCCTGGCTACTTCGATCACCTCTTCCGGCGACATCGTGTGGGCGCCGGGCTGGCCGGGATCGCGACGAAACGTACAGTATCCGCAATAGTCACGGCAGAGGTTGGTCAACGGCAGAAAGACCTTGCGCGAGTAGGTAATCACGCCGGGACGATACTGCTCTTTCAGGAAACAGGCGGTCGCGAGCAGCTCGCGCATTGCTCCCGGGCGGCAGTGCAAGAGCTGAATTGCAGCGTCTCGGGCGACGATCTGACCATCGCGAACGTCGCGCAGAAAAGCGCTGATGTCGGCCGAGGATGCGTCCTCGGGTAACTGTCGCTTTATGCCATCGCTAGACACCGGAACCGGTTTCTCGGAATGCGGTAGTCCCGCTACGTACATTCTCGAAGGATAGCGCAAGATAGAGTATTCCGCATCTTTCGAGCGGCCACCGTGGCCTTGCCTGTTGTCGTTCCTTACAGTTCTCGGTCCACACCGTAGCGCCCGCGAAAGTATAGAAGTGGAACTCCTTCGGCAACACTAACTTCTTTCACTTCCCCGACAAAGATGGTATGGTCTCCGGCCTCGTGGGCTTGCACTATAACGCAGTCTAAGTTCGCCAGGGTGCCAGCTACCACCGGTATCCCACTTTTCATGCGCCTGTAACGAATTCCGAGACGACGTGCAGAATCGGGATTACGCTCCGGATCAGCGAAGAACTCGGACAGCGCGCCCTGCTCCTGGTGGACGACCCCCACCCCGAAGCGCCCACGCTCGCGCACATGGAGGTACGTTTCAGCCAGGTGGTCGATGCAGACCAGAATCAGAGGCGGGCGCAGCGATACGGAACAAAATGAACTTGCGGTCATCCCGTGGATATCG
>Ga0306923_10005140_pt1 | contig 12689 bp, 16 predicted proteins | sample sta12Can44000108_FD_203841 | JGI IMG/M metagenome (GOLD analysis project Ga0306923, IMG submission 203841) | Lab enrichment of tropical soil microbial communities from Luquillo Experimental Forest, Puerto Rico - statanox.12C.anox.44.000.108 (v2)... | ecosystem: Environmental > Terrestrial >... | reverse complement strand
GCAGATGGAGTCCGCATGGTTGGGCAACGGTCCTGCATTTTTGTGGGTAGATTCTCAAGTCAAGACCGCCGTCAAATGGACGTTGGCCGATGGAAGTTCGGGCGAGCTCCAGAACATTAAAGTTGGGGCTCAGCCTGCGAGCCTGTTCGATCTCCCTGCGGACTACCGAAGACAGGATTTGCCGCATTGAGCGGTTCGTAGAGCCTTTGTCCTATCCACTCCTGCCCGAGGAAGAAGCCCATGAGCGGAAAATGCATCAGTTGTATCTTCATAGTCTTTCTCTCAGTGATTTTGCCCACCATCTCGCGGGCCCAAGAACTAACAGCGGACGTAGTCATTCACAGGGGCAGTGAACAGACTAGAGGGAAACTCCTCAGAGGAAAGAATGCCGTGCGCTTGGAACTCCCAGAAGAGGGACGTGGTGCCGCCACAGGAACAGTTGTCATTTATGATCAAGCGCGCCAAGTGACCTATTTCTTGAATCCAGCAATGAAATCTTATGTAGAACGTCCGGGGCCCGCCGGTGGAGGAATAGTCGGTCTATTTGTGCCCCAGAAGGACAACCCCTGCGCACTGCTTCCGCATGTCTCCAAGCAAGGGGATTGCCGACAGATAGGAGCGGAGCAGGTGAATGGCCGGAGCACCGAGAAATGGCAGGCGACACTAACCCGCGGGGGTAGAACCATTACGGAATACGCTTGGGTCGATTCCGAACTGCACATTGCAATCAAGTGGCAGACCATTGATCAGGTCACAGGGCAACTGGACAACATCCATGTCGTGTCTCAGCCTGCTAGTCTTTTCGCTCCTCCGTCAGATTATCGCAAGCTAGAGATGCCAGCGCGAGCCCCCTCTAGCGATTAGGAACCGAGTTGCCGATTAGCGTCCACTTGCAATGCAACCCGAAATCGCACCTCCGCTTCTCACCTCGCACTATGTTCCTTTTGTTATGCTCGGACCAATCCGGCAGCTCCGACCGTTAGAGACGTGACTAGGAGGAGCACACTTTCAGCGCAAGAACAACCGGGTAGGTGTCAGATGATGCGCAACTCTTGGGATGCGCTTGGATCATTGGGGGAGATCCGGGGCCTGGTGCAAAACGAATGTGCATCAGGAATGAGCCGAGTGGCTATCTTCATGCTGCTTTCTTTAGTTTTTCCGGTCTGGGGCACACCTCAGGATGCGACCAACAAACCGCCCAACGCAGAGAACCAGGAATGTGCGGCCCTTGCCCAACTGAACCTTGAGAGTGGTCCGGGAGGACCAGCTCTGATTACGTCCGCAACTCTCGTCGATGTACCACCAAACGGTCTGGAGCAGTGGCTCGTCATTCCCAGCGGGTACGGGAGCGCGAGGTCTCAAATCAGGACCAGCATCCATCAATATTGTGAGGTGATGGGCTACGCGGCGCCGCAAAACAAATTCATATTGAAGCTGCCGCTCCCCAGCGATTGGAATCAGAAGTTTTTCTTCACGGCCTGTGGGGGCTTCTGCGGTTATCTGGACGGCAGGCGCTGCAATCTCGCTCTCGCACGAGGCTACGCCTCCGGTACAGGAAATGGTGGGCACGATAGCGCATTGGGGTTTGACGGCGTCTGGGCCGCCAATGCTCCCGAGTTACAGGAGGACTTTGGCTGGCGCAGCAATCACGTTGTCACCCTCACTGCAAAGACGATCATCACAAGCTACTACGGCAGGCCAGTCGAGCACTCCTACATGGCTGGAAACTCGAAAGGCGGACAAGCCGTCCTGCTGGAGGCGCAACGGTTTCCCGAAGATTTCGACGGGCTGATGCCTAGTGCGCCGGTCTACGAATACACTGCGCGCAACACCATTGCTGCAGCTTGGTTCGCGCAAGCCGTGAGCGATGGTCACGGTGGCTCCGTGCTCAACGCTGCGGCGGCGCAAGCGGTCCACAAGTCAGTGTTAGAGCACTGCGGCGCGCAGGCTGGCGTCGAAGAGGGGCTGGTCACCGATCCGCCTTCCTGCAAGTGGCAGCCCGAAATGATTGCGTGCGCTTCCCGCAGCAGCGGCCCTGATTGCCTAAGTACGAAGCAAGTCGCCGCAGTCAAGCGTTTAATGTCCCCGGCAACCAATTCCAAGGACGAAATCCTCTACGCCTATCCTTACATTCCCGGAACTGAAACGCAGTGGGAAGGCTGGAATTACTTTGGCTACTTTAGTCCACCAACCGCTGGCGGATATCCACCGCGGTTTGCCAACCTAGACCTGCCCTGGCAGTACCTCAGATATTTCGTCGATGAAAAGATGAGAGAGAAGGGCGATGCTCTCAGCTTCGACTTCGACCGCGAGCCCGCGACGCTGGACAGAGCGCGAAGGATCTATGATGCGACTTCTGTTGACTTGCAAGCTTTCAAGGCTCACGGCAGCAAGATGCTGATGTGGCATGGCTGGGCCGATGGCGCGATCATTGCCACGTCTTCGATTGGCTACTACGAAGCTGTGATGAAGGCTATGGGCGGTCGAAAGCAAACCGAAGATTTCTTTCGGTTGTTTCTCGTTCCCGGTGTGCATCACGGTGGCGGAGGCCCTGGGCTGACGGAGTTCGACGCATTGACGGCTCTAGAAAATTGGGTGGAAAAGGGACAAACGCCGGAAAAACTGATCGCCTGCCGCTCGGACAATGGCGTCGTGGAACGCTGCAGGCCTGTCTTTCCATACCCAGTTTTGGCTCATTATTCCGGCAAAGGCGACCCGAAACAGGCTGACAGCTTTGTCCCTTTCGACCCTTCCCAGCGCTAACGACCGACCATAACGTAGAACACCACTGAACGCGTATCCCTCGCACGGTTGTCGCAACCTTATAGTAACCCATACGCAAGAACCAATTAAACGCGCTAACCGGTCAAGTCAAGTACTGTGAGGAACTTTACCGGTTTCCCGACTTCCATGATAGGTCTTTGTCAAGGGGCAAAAGCTCCCCTGACGCGCTTCGGAGGAGCGCCGGGTATAAATTCTTTTTGGTTTCCTCGCCGCGTGTGTTGGCCTCTCGGCCGCGGTTCCTATTCGTGATAGAACCAGACTTCCATTTGCTGTCTTGGCCCACCGAGGGCCTCACAGAAGATTGAGTCTGTGTTCTCCTGCCAGTCTCGAAACTAATCGACGGGAGCATCCGGAGCTTGCGCTCCTTCGCCCAGTCGGCTTAACGGCGGGACCTGGCAGGCTACGCGTCGAGAAATCCTCTATGTCCTGCCCGCCAAACTTACGCGGCGGTTGAGTAACTCGCTTCCACTAATTCAAAAGGACGCTGCCCGCGGTCGACCGCCATGAGGTAAGCCACCAATTTCCGGGCCACCGCCAGAGTCGCGCGATTGGCACTGCCTTTCTGCTTTTCTTTGTCATACAGCAGGGCCAGATGCGGGCTATATCGTGCAGCCATTTTCGCTGCTTCGATCAGCGTCGTCTGCAAATGTTTGTTCCGTTGTTTGGACAGCGGTGTTCGCTGCACCGTGTTCGCCGAACTCTTCTCCGCTCCACACAACCCACAGTAGCTGATGGCCTTTTTGATCGACGAAAAACGCCACACGTCCCCGACCTCGAGTGCCCACGTCAGGGCCGTGATCGGCCCCACCGCGGGAATGGTCATCAGCCGCTCCACGCGTTCCTTTAGCAAAGAGTCACGCTCGAGCGATCTCACCAGGGCACTCTCGGTTCGTTGCAATCGCACGACCGTCTCGCGGCATACACGCAATAGGGAGCACAGCCCCTCATTAATATCGGGATTCGTGGCCAGCAACTCGCGGAAGTAGCCGGCCTTGTGCAGCCGCTGTTTGTTGTAGCTCACTCCTGCTTCCATCAGCAGCACCGCAATCTTGTTCTTCATCTGCACCATCTGACGAACCAGCAGATTGCGATACCGCAGTGTGCGCCGCCGTTCGCGAATCGCCGTCGGGGCCATGTAACATTCCGGCAGAAAATCACAGCGCAAGCAGTCGGAAAGTTTGCGTGCGTCAATGCGGTCGTTCTTCTTTTTCGCCGCCGCAATGGCCCGTAGCATCAGCGGATGGGCTACTTTCAGCCCTGCGGCATGCGGCTGCAAGTGATCGTAGATCCAACCGGTGAAGACGGTCGCTTCCATCGCCGCGGTCCACGGCTGTGGCAGAGTGTTCATCCATTGATCGAGGTGGAAGCGTATGGCGGGAATCGTACCTTCGGCGTGAATCGTGCCACTCACGTCCTTCACACAGCAGCTGATCGTTCTCTTGTGCAGATCCAGTCCGATGTAATACATAGGTTGCATGGAGGAGCCTCCTTTGGTGTCTCTGAATCAGCGGCGTCGCTGAGTTCAGCTTTTGTACACCAAGCGCTCCTCCTCCACCGACCTATACATTCAAACTTCGCCTGATGGGGGTTGCTTCCGCGTGGCACCCAGTTCTGACCACCCGCGCGAATGAGGCTTTTGCAGCTCGCGCTTGGAACACGCCGATGGTGACCTGAACGAATGTTGCGAATCCCGGCCAGGACAAAGCAACCCGGTGTCTTCGCCAGGCAAACGACCAAAGCCCCTCGCGCCTTCACCCAGCCTTAGCGTTCGCAGCAAGGGCGCACGGTTCACTAAGAAGCAAGGGCGGAAAGCTATTGGGGAGATTGCGCAGACGGAGGCTGCGCGGTCGGTGATGGCGGTGGCGGTGCGAGCGTGAAATGCCCGTTGACGATAAGGTTGCATTCCTCGCCTTCGCAGTCTTCGTAGACCATGCGGTGAACGTGCGTCACCCGGGGATGAATGCGGTTCAAGTGCCAGGGAGCAGTGAAATTGACAGCATCTATGATGGTGATCCGATCCTCGAGATGATCCTTGTCGACCATGCGGATCCTCCCAATAGAGTGCGCCTGCGGGCTCAAGTAGGTGATCAGTTCTTCGTGTTCGATTCCCCCAAACGCCAAGACGGCCGTACCGTCAAAACCAGTGTGCTCAAAAGCGGATTTGACCGCGATGGTGTCGATGACGAGAGTGTCTCCTTCCCAGTGGCCGATTGAGTCACCCCAGGGCGTTGCCCACAGGTCCTCCTTCGCGGTATGCGGCCTTCCGTCCGTGTAAACGTGCCGGATTTCCCGACTGGAGAAGATGAGGGCTGTCTCCGTCAGCGTCGGCAGCGCTTCGAACATCAGCGGCGAGTCGATCATCACCGACGGGAATCCGAACGTGCAGGCGCGGTGGCTTGCGCCTGTTTGCGCAGAATCATTTGCCCGGACTCTCCGACGCTGGTGCCGAGCCAATCAGGGGCCCGTCGGGCCCGGTTCCCGAGAGGTACTGACCACCCTTGACGCCATCGTGCATGGGGTGAATGACCAGGGAGACCTTATCGCCCGGTTTCAAAGTTCCGGGCCGCCATCCGACGCGCGCCAGATGCTCGGGGCTGGTCATCTCAATGCTCCACTCCTCTTCGCTGCCTCCCTCCGTCTTGACTAGCAGCTGGATGAAGACATGAGGATTGCTCCAGCGGAAGTCCTTGACGGTGCCCTGAAGTGTGACCGTCTTCGATTGATCGAACATCGCAAACGAATGGTGTGCAAGCGCCAAACTTGCCGTCAACAGTGTGGCGATGGCGAGGAGGGTATAACTGAGTAATCTGGTCATCTGTTGCTCCACAAATATGCAATTTCCTGGTTTCTCTCCATAAGCGCCGGGTCAGGCCTTAGCGGGTGAGGCGGTGTGCTGCCGCCATGATTCGCGCGGGGTGGACTTGGCCCTTCCAACTCGCATGAAAAGTGAAAACTCATAGGGATCCACGAGGGGTATCGGACTGAATGCCATAGAGTTCTGCCAATCTGGCGTTTGCCTATACTACATACGAAAGGTGCTCCGCACCAGGCTGATTTACCTAGATGACGAATCACCGAGTATTCGATCGCAAGAGCGTTTCAGGGGCAGAAAACGAATAGCCAGGTCATCCCCGACCATCGCGGGTGAGTGCTCAGGCGGAAACTGCAAGGCGCGGAATAATTGAGACCTGCAGAGGAGCATGTTAACGTTCCAGTAATTTCCACGGAGAGGAGAGACGAACATGGCAGCAACCGCATCGGCCTCATCTTCAGACGTGCTCAACGCGATGGGGCGCTGCCAACTCTGCCACCAAGTGCGCGTGACGAAACCTGTGACGTTTAATCGAAACGTCGGGATGCTGGTTTTGCGCAGGCTGTACTCGGTTCGCGGTGAATTCTGCAAAACGTGTATTCGCAGCAAATTCTGGGAGTTTCAAGGGAAGAATCTTCTTTTGGGACCTTGGCGAATGATTTCGCTATTGATGACGCCCATTCTTTTGATCCAGAACACGGTCACCTACCTCGGCGCAATGCACAAATTGCGTGACGCGATCGAATAAGTCCATTTGCGAATCGGGTAATGTCGGCCTGGCAGGCGGGGACCGGCCGCACAGCTGTTTAATAGTATGGGCACCTGGCCGATGTCCTGTTACCTAAACCCTTCGTAACCCCGAGTTTTAGACTCCGACGACATGCAAGGCGAACCGTCAGGGAAGCATTTCCCCCCCGTCATCGCAAGTCTACCTCGAGACACCTATGCCGTCGATGGCAGTAGGACACTCGAAAGACGCTTCCAAGAAAAATGCATCACTGGCACAGAGGGGATCGACAGTTTAAGATTGGTCCTCAGTTTCGGCTGGAATCCGCTGCGCAGAGGTTCGCGATGACGACAAACGTAGCTCGAGCACAAAATACGACACTCGGCTTCGAAGGCCAATCGAACGCGGCCAGGGGCTTGGCCTTGGTTCGCATGACCATCGGTGCGATGTTCGTGTCGGTCTTCTTCGAGAATCTGGGAAAGGGCGCCTACACTGCAGCGGGCTATGCGGGGGTAATCAATTACTACATCAAGGCAAGCCACTCGCCGGCGGCATGGAAGTGGGTTATGGGATTGATGGCAGGCCATGCGGCCATGGTCGCTCCCCTGCAGGCGGCGATGGAGATCTCGCTCGGAATCCTGCTGGTCGTCGGTCTACTAACGCGTCCAGCCGCCTTGGTCGCATTCCTGTTTCTCTCGAGCCTGTGGGTCTCGGAATGGGGCACGTCATGGATTTGGGAATTGCTAGTTCCGCTGCTCGCATCGCTCGGACTCGCGGTGGGACGCGCAGGTCGAGCCTGGGGCGTCGACGCGTTGTTGGCACGGCGGCGGCCCTCGTCGCCGTGGTGGTGATGAGCGAATCTGCGTGCGCGTGTCGGTTATCATTCCTACCCATAACGAGGCGCAGGCCATTGGCCGTGTGCTTGCCGATCTACCTTCCCATCTCGTCACTGAGGTGATCGTTGTCGACAGCAGTTCGACTGATGGAACGCAGGAGCTGGCCCGAAGCATGGGGGCGCAAGTCGTACAGGAGCCTCGCCGGGGATACGGGCGCGCTTGTTTGACAGGTCTTGCCAACGCCGAAAATCCTGATGTGGTCGTTTTCCTCGACGGAGACTACAGCGACCGCCCCTCGGAGTTGCCGATCATGTTGGCTCCCATCATCGAGGGGCGCGCTGACATTACGCTCGGTTCGCGTCTTAGCAGCAAAAGCAACCCCGGTGCGCTACCTTGGCACCAATCATTCGGCAATCGCCTGGCCGCTGGCCTGATCAGGCTTTTGTATGGCGCAAAGGTCAGTGACCTCGGTCCATTTCGCGCCGGCCGCGCAGATGTGCTACGCGCCCTCGCCCTTGAGGAGGCTACCTACGGTTGGGCCGTGGAAATGATCTTGAAAGGGGCCCTCGCGGGGTTTCGCATCGTGGAAGTTTCTGTGAGCTACTACCCCCGCATAGGAAAGTCTAAAATTGGCGGCACCCTGAAAGGCACAGTGGGGGCAACGTGGTTCATCCTGAGCCGGATCGTGCGCTATTATTTTCAGCGTCGGAGGGCCGGCGCGCCGCGCCCGGCGTAAGTTTTCCGATCGATCTTTCATGGAATCCTTCGGTCAGACCACCGCGTGTTTTTCTCAGGCAAACCGCACGCTGGTCATTATGGCGAAAGCCCCGAAGCCGGGAATGATCAAGACCCGTCTCTTGGAGAGCCTTCCTTCTCCCGCCGTAACAGCGCTGTATCGCTGCCTTTTGGAGGACACCCTCGCGTTAGCAAAGTCATTGACGATGGTGGAGGTCGCGGTGATGTGTCCTCAGTCGGATCAAGACGAACTGGCGCACCTGTTAGGTAGTTCAGTCGAGGTCATAGCGCAAACGGGTGAGGGTCTTGCCGGAGGACTCAGCTCTGTTTTTCGACACTTCACTGCTACCGGACGCCAGCACGTCATCGCGTTTAATAGCGACAGCCCGCACCTTGCACCCTCGGTTCTCGACGGTGCCTTCGAAATGCTCGCCACGCATGACGTAGTCGTCGGGCCAACCCATGATGGAGGCTACTATCTGGTTGGCGCTAAGGCCGCTCACCCGTCGCTGTTTGAGGGCGATGGTATGGGAACACGGAGCGCACTGGACAGATTGCTGATGCGGACGAAGGCGCTTGAACTATCAACCGGTTTAACGGAACCCTTCTACGACATTGACGTCGCAAACGATTTGATTCTGCTGGCTCGGGAACTACGGCTCGCTCCCGGGAAGGCGCCAAGGACTGCCGGCTGGTTCGGCGAATGGCAGCAGGCAGTCGCGCCCCTGCGTCATTGTATGGGGGACCTGTGAAACTCACACCCACTCACAGGCTATACGGACTCGGCGCCATCCAGCTTGTGGCTCTGACGATCTGCTCACAAAACTTCAGCCGCACGGGTGAACCGTCCTTCATCATGCCGCTGCTCGTTGCTGGCGCCGCCTACCTGCTAGCTATCCGCGAGCTTTTCTCCACGCCAAAATTTCCGAAGCGCGTCATCGTCCTCGGTCTCGCGCTGGCTACTCTGTGGCAGGTGCTATTCCTGTGGTTGCCAGCGCGCTCAGACGACGACATTCATCGATATGTTTGGGACGGCCGTGTACAGCGGCTCGGCTATAGCCCTTATGTCGTCATTCCGAACGAGCCCGCCCTCGCAGCTTTGCACACATCTGAAACCCGCACGCTCAATAATCCCGAGGTACCGAGTCCATATCCACCGGGGGCACAGCTATTCTTCCGCGCCGTAACCGCCATTCACGAGTCTACCTTTGCACTCAAAGTGGCATTTGTTGTTTGCGATTTGGCGATTGTGCTTGTGTTGCTCGATGTCTTGCGTCGCACCCGGCAGGGGGAGCACTGGGTTCTGGCCTATGCTTGGCACCCACTGCTGGCGACTGAAGTGGCGGGCAGCGGTCACATCGATATTGTCGGCGTGCTGCTGCTGATGGTCTCCGCGGCAGCTCTGGCGAGACGCTGGCGTGCCGTTGCGGCCGTGGCCTTTGGGCTTGCTGTTGCGGTGAAATTTCTACCGATCGTACTGCTGCCACTCTACTGGAAGCGGGTTCGCCTTCGCCACGGTCTGCTGGCTGCGCTCGTTCTCGGTCTTCTGTACCTACCGTTTCTCAACCACGGCGGCATTCCTTTCGGCTCGCTCGGCACCTACGTGCAGAGGTTCCGCTTTAATGATCCTGTTTTTGCAACGCTCGAGCGAGTGACGGCTCCCCAGGTTGTCGCTGGGCTGTCGGCGCTTGTCGGGATCCTTATCGCGATCTGGATGAGAAGAAGGTCTGCTGAATGGTCCTCGGATACGTTCGCTTGGCCAATGGCAGCTTCGCTTTTGTGTGCACCGGTTGTATATCCATGGTACCTGCTGTGGTTGCTGCCGTTCATCAGGTCGACCTCGACGGTGCCGATCATGATCTGGAGCTTGAGCATTATTCCTACCTATCTTGTCTGGCATCTGCGAGCAGTTGGACGGCCGTGGTTGGTTCCTGACTGGATCCTATTGCTGGAGTACGGATCGGTAGCAATAGCTGCTGCAATCATCGCTCTGCTGCGGTTTGGTCGGTCGGCCGCCCTGGAATGCTCAGCGCACCACGTGGAGTGCGGCGACCGGCACCACCACTCGCGATTTGTGTGCCCACGGTGCGTCATGACAATATGCGATGGGCAGGGCACAAGAAGGCAGGGCCGTTGCTGATCTCAACCGAGCACCGCGGCTCAAGCCGCCGGCAAGCCCTTGCACCTCTTCTCTTCTGACGTATCGGTGAAGCTAACGGGCTCGGATACCCGGATTGAAAGCGGAATAAACGAAGGGGCAGGGTTCTTCGAACAGCTGATCGGCCCTGGCTTGAAACCGTATGGCCGCGAATCGCGATCGGCCGAAACCCGGGAGCCCCTGCATCAGAGTCCCGAGCCGGACCAAATCAACTCCGACACCGGCTCTCCGGCGCCGGGTCAGTAAACGCAAGACCACGTTGCGGCCGAGGGGTAACCTGCACCGGGAAGCCACACTCTTGCTCGAGTGGCGGTCAGCCGTCCATCGTCTGCACCAAGGGTTCGCCGATGGAGATCACATTGGTGCTCTCGCGTGCGATGCGGAAGACGCACGAGTCCCCTGCTGAGTGAACAGTGCCAATCGCGCAGCGACGACTTGCTTTACGGAGCCGACGACTTCGGGGAGGAGCTTATAGGGAATAATCTCTTCTGGCTGTTTCGATAGGGCTCTGTCGAACCCACGCCGCCAGGCGAGCCGCACTTCCGTGTTGATGTGCACAACGGTAATTCCCGCTGCGATAGCGCTGCGAAAATCATCATCGTCAGTTCCCGAAGCGCCGTGCAAAGTCATGAAGATTTGTGTCGCCGCTTTGATGGCGCGAATTCGCTCTACGTCCAATCGCTTTTTGGTATTTCCCGAAACCATACTTTTGAGCATTCCATGCATGTTACCTACCGCGGGAGCCAGGGTGTCGACTCTGGTTTCTCCGAGGAACTGTTTCGCCTGTTCAGGAGTAGTAAGTCCCTTCTGCAGGTCGGGAGCAGCATCGTGGATTTCCGATCCGCTGCCGATGTCGCCGATTTCGCCTTCAACGAGAATTCCAGGACGGACTGCCTTCAGTTCCTCGACGGCCCTCCTGGTTTGACGAATGTTCTCTTCAAACGGCAGCGCAGAAAGATCGAATACAACCCAATCGAATCCTGCTTTTGCTGCCTCCATAGCGCTTGGCAAGGAATGCGTGTGATCGGCATTCAAAAAAATGGGGAAGTCACTTTCGTCGCGCAAACTCTTCACGACCGCAGCAACCTGACCGACACCCATGAACTGTCGTTCTCCTTCGGAGACGCCCACGATGACCGGGACTTTCAGATCTCGTGCAGCTTCGAAAACTGCCTTTAAGGTCACCAGATCTGAAACATTGAAGTGGCCAATGGCGAACTTTCCTGCGTCCGCTTCGTCCAAAATTTCGCGCAATGATTTCATACTCAGTCGACCTCCTGACTAGCAACATCCTGCCCTTATAGCGCGTTGGTGGCAAACCGAAAATTCAGCGGTTGCTCGGAGGATGCCACCGGCCATGCCTATTTGGGTTTGGGTGGAAAGTCCCTCACTAGCTTTGCATTGCCTGGTCCAGGTTGGCATTAGGGCATTCAGACGCGGGTCGACGTTCGAAGCGATCTTGCGCGCAGACGGGACGAGTTAAACGGCACAGAAACGTTCGCAGAACCTCTGAATTCCCAAGATCGTCCGTGTAATGCGAAAGTCCACTAATCCCCAATTACCTTTAAGCACATGCTAGCAATGGCGACCGCCAGTCGTAGGCGGTGCCGCCCGAGACACGCGCGTGACAGTGGCGCTCGTCAGCTGTCGTGATCGTTGTGGCCTTGTGTCGCCGCTGCTTTCAAGCTTCGAGTTAGAGCGCTTCGCTCTGACGATTCAGCCAGCCGCGCTCGGCACCACGTTCCAATCCCTTTTCCGACCTACTTCTGGTCCTGGGCCAGAGGAATTTCTGAGGCCAGCTGCAGGTCTACCAGCGATGTTAACCGGCGATCCAACTGGAAAAAGGTGGCAGTCTTGATTCCCGGTAGCACTTTGTTGACGATCGGCACGTATTTCGTGCGCAACTGCGCAATTTGCTGGTCCAAGGCCAGAGAGCGGTTCAGTAAGCTGAGCGCCTGCTCATTGCTCAAGGTCCCGTAGCCTTGTGCGTATTCCTTAATAAGCGCGTACTTCTGGTCGCCCAGCTGGGTTAACTCCGCTGCGTACTGCTCGTAAATCGGCCAAAACTTGGTTGCTTCTGCATCGGTCAAGGTCAGATTCGCTGCGATCAGTTGCTTTTTGTTGGAGCGAAGGTTCTGCCGGAGCAGAGAGACATCCTGGTCGATCGTGGCCTGATTGTCCGCTGCCGTGGCAGAAGCCTGAGCCTGAGCCTGAGCCTCTACAGTCTGCACGCGTACCAGGCAACTGCTAGCCAGCAACATCATCACAATGGTCATCCTTTTCATTCTGAGTCCTCCTGGGCTACGAAACAGAATGTTGTGATCAGCTACCAACGCAGCGCTGTGGTGGGCCGATCTCGTTGATCTGTTCCTGTTCTACATACTCGTTGGGATACTTCTTCGGAAGTATTTCGAGATTGACCATGAGTGGATTCATTAAGGTTCTCTTTCGATTTCTTGCTGTGATGACGCCCATTTGGCGTCACATCATGTCACATGAAAGGAGGGCAGCAGGACGTTGCGAAGCGCCTTTCTCATTCCTCAATGTCGCTAAAGATCTCACCCGCGCCTATCCTCGGCGAGAAGCACCATGAAAACACCCTTTACGTCTTGGGTTTCAGGACCTGTCTCTGCGACG
>Ga0306923_10005133_pt1 | contig 12696 bp, 12 predicted proteins | sample sta12Can44000108_FD_203841 | JGI IMG/M metagenome (GOLD analysis project Ga0306923, IMG submission 203841) | Lab enrichment of tropical soil microbial communities from Luquillo Experimental Forest, Puerto Rico - statanox.12C.anox.44.000.108 (v2)... | ecosystem: Environmental > Terrestrial >... | reverse complement strand
ACCGCGCTCAGGTACCTGTTCCTGGCCGGCGAGCGGCTCGACCCGGATACCTACCGCTGGGCCGGGGAACTGCTCGGCATCCCGGTCGTGGACCACTGGTGGCAGACGGAGACCGGCTGGGCGATCGCCGCCGACCCGATGGGCCTGGAGCAGCTGCCAACCAAGCCCGGCTCGCCCACGATGCCGATCCCCGGCTATGACGTCCGCATCCTCGATGAGGACGGGGCCGAGCTCCCGCCGGAAGCGACTGGCCAGATCGCGATAAAGCTCCCGCTGCCGCCGGGCTGCCTGCCGACGCTGTGGCACGACGACGAGGGCTTCATCAGCTCGTACCTGTCCAGGTACCCCGGCTACTACCTGACCGGCGACGGCGGCTACCGCGACAAGGACGGCTACCTCTATGTCATGGGCCGGACGGACGACGTGATCAACGTGGCCGGGCACCGGCTGTCCACAGGGGAGATGGAGGAGGTGCTCGCCAGCCACCCCGCGGTCGCCGAGTGCGCGGTCTTCGGCGTGCGCGACGAGCTCAAGGGAGAGGTACCGCGCGGTTTCGTGGTGCTCAAGGCGGGCGTCACGGCCGCTCCGGACGCGCTCGCGGCGGAACTCGCCCGCCTGATCCGCGACCGGATCGGCCCGATCGCCACGCTGAGCCGGATCGACGTCGTACCGGGGCTGCCGAAGACACGGTCGGGGAAGATCCTGCGGAAAACCATGCGCGGCATCGCCAACGGCAAGGACGAGCCGGTGCCCTCCACGATCGATGACCCCGCTGTCCTTGAGGGGCTTCGGCCTATTCTTCGTCCGAACGGTCGCGGCTGACTCCGCGGAGCAACGCGTTCACCTGGAGAGCCAGCCGGTCCCGTTCGGAGGAAAGTTCAGAAAGCCGCACCGCGAGTTCGTCGCGATGCCGGGCGACGTCGGCTAGCTGCTGCTCCAGCTCGATGATCCGTCGGATGGCGGTCATCGTTATGCCCTCGTCGGCCATGGACGCGACCTGCCGGATGATGCGGATCTCCACCCGGGTATAGCGCCGCTGGCCGCCGGCCGAGCGTTGCGGAGAGACGACCTGAAGCTCGTCGACGCGGCGCAGGAAGGCCTGCTTGACGGCGAGCATCTCCGCGACCTGCCCCACGGTAAACAGCGGGACATTCTCATCCTCAAACGGCTCCAAGGTCTCTCACCTCCCCAGGCGAATGGTAACGGCCGGCGGTGATCTGCTGCCCCCGCCGGCCGTTCGTGTGCATGGTTAGTTGATTAGCTGGCCAGTTCCTTGGCGGTGCCGACCTCGATCTTGCGGGGCTTGGCCTCCTCGCGGACCGGAATCCGGATCTCGAGTACGCCGTCGTGGTTGCTGGCCTCGATCGCGTCCGCGTCCAGGTTCTCAGGGAGCCGGACACGACGGGTGAAGCTGCCGAACAGGCGCTCGCGGACCACGGGGGACTCGCCCTCGGTCTTGGTCTCCTCGCGCGTGGCGCTCACCGTGAGCACGCCGCGGTCCACGGTGACGTCGATCTTCTCCGGCTCGACGCCCGGAACGTCGAACTTCAGCACAACCTCGCCATCGCGCCGGACGGTGTCCATCGGCAGGGCCGGGGCGAAAGCCGTCCCGAAGGCCGAGGGGCCGAAAGCGCGCCGCACGAGCCGGTCGAAGTCCCGCGAGATCGGGTCGAGAGCTGTCAGGTACATCGCTGCCTCCTAGGAGGGCCGCCACCCTGGCTTCACCCTCCGGTCGTAAGAAACTTACAACTAAATTTGTATATTCCTTTGGTCTGTGCTGTCAAATTAGTTGCCAGCTGGCCTGCTAGCCGTGATCAGGCGCTAACCTCGGAAGACATGGGGATCCGTCCAATCCGGCTGTTCGGCGATCCGGTGCTGCGCACCGCCGCCGACCCAGTCACGGACTTCGACAAGCAGCTGCGCAACCTGGTCAAGGACCTGACCGAGACGCTGAAGGACGCGCAGGGCGCGGGCCTGGCCGCCCCGCAGATCGGTGTCGGGCTGCGCGTGTTCGCCTACGCGGTGGGCAGCGAGCGCGGCTACCTGGTCAACCCGGAGCTGAGCTTCCCCGACGAGGACGAGCAGGACGGCGAGGAGGGCTGCCTGTCCTTCCCGGGCATCTACTACGACGTGAAGCGGCGGCTCAACACGGTCGCCCGGGGCTTCACCGACCGCGGCGATCCCGTCCAGGTCGTGGGCACTGAGGTCCTCGCGCGATGCCTGCAGCACGAGACAGATCACCTCGACGGCGTGCTGTTCATCGACCGGATGGATCCGGCCACCCGCAAGCAGGCGATGAAAGCGATTCGCGAGGCTAATTGGGACGGCACGGTGAAGTTGAGCCCGCATCGGCTAGGCGACCGCATATTCTGACTCCTAGCGCGAACACCGCGCTCCCGCATAGAGCACCGGAAGCACCTGCAAGACAGCCTCAGTAGGGCATCGGTAGTGTAACGATTCCTTCATCTAAGGTGGGTAGCTTCCCTGCGGGAATCAGCTACGCGGGAGGTACACCGATATGTCGCGAACGGTGCCCACCGGCGCTCGCCCCGAATGGCCCTACGAGCCTGAACACGGCCAGGGCTATAACGGGGAGCAGAGCATGCCAGGCTCCGGGTACGGCGACAGACGCGGGGCACCCGGCCAGGAGTACGACGGCCATGGCTATGGCCCGCAGGGCTATCCCGATCAGGGCTACGGGGCACAGGGGTACGACGGCCAGGCTGGGGCGGGCCAGGCGTACCCGAATCAGGCCTACGGCCGCCGGCCGGTGAGCGGTCTCGCGTATCCCGAGCAGGGCGGCTACGACCGGCAGGGGTACAGCGGCCAGCCGAACGGGGCCCCGCCGAATGGCGGCCAGGGCTACGACAACCGTGGCCGCGGCCCGCAGTCGCAGGGCCAGCAGGCGTACAACGGCCAGGCGTACAACGCGCAGGACTACGGCGAGCAAGGCTACGGCCAGCAGGGCTACGGCCAGCAGGGCTACGGCCAGCAGGGCTACGGCGGCCAGGGCTACGGCGGCCAGGGCTACCAAGCTCAGGAGTACGGCCAGGACCAGGGGTACCCCGATCAGGCGACGCGCCAGTATGAGGGCTACACCGACCCGCGCCAGGGCCCTAGCCAGGGTTATGCCGGGCAGGGCTACCCCGATCAGGCCTACAACGGATACGCCGACCAGACCACCCAGTCGTACGGCTACCAGGCGGAAACCATCCCGGGCGGCCGGCCGGGACGCCGCGGCGGGCCCGGCCAGCCGGGGCAGCCTGGCCCAGGCCAGCGCGGGCCGCGGCGGGGCGGGCCCGGCCAGACTCCGCCCAGCGCCCGGTTCCGCCGCACCCGCAGGTTCGCGCGCCGCCCGGTAGTCCGGGTGATCGCGGCGATCCTCGGCGTGTTCCTCATCTGGGTGACGTTCTCGGCCGGCCAGGCGGCCCTCAAGAACAACGGTCAGGGCCTCTCCGCCAACCTGGCCGAATGGGCCCGCGACCACTACCTCGGCCCGGTTGTCACGTTCGGTGAATGGCTCTCCTACAACCCGCCCAAGTCCGGCGGCAAGCCGTCCTTCTCCCTCGCCGTGCCGAAGGGCGAGGGAGTCACCGCCACCAAGGCGAAGGGCAAGCACAAGGGGATCCAGCCCGACATCCCGGCGACGCTGAAGCCGCTGGCGGCCGACGCGGCGCTGGCCGGCGAGGGCCAGTGGCGCGTGCTGGAGAAGGTACACGGCGTGCCCGCGGTCCTCTCAACGCTGCTGCGCGATGCCGGGCAGTACACCTCCTACGTCAACGGGGTCGCGTCCTTCGACCAGCGACTGGTCAGGTTCTCGCTGCGCCCGGGCACGGAAGACCCGGGTCCCGCCAACTGGGGCGTGCCTGACTACGTCCCGGCGGGGAGCCGCATGGGCCTGCTCGCCACCTTCAACGGCGGGTTCAAGCTGGACTCCGCGCAGGGCGGCTTCTACCTCAACGGCATCTACCACGGCTCGCTCGTCACTGGCGCCGCGTCGATCGTCTACTACAAGAACGGCACCGTGAAGATCGGCCAGTGGGGCCGCGACTTCACGATGAACTCGAAGATCGCGGGCGTCCGGCAGAACCTCAAGCTGCTCGTGGACCACGGCAAGGTGGCGGCCGACGCCAACTCGGCCGTGATAACCAAGTGGGGCGCGACGCTCGGCGGCGGCGAGTGGGTGTGGCGGTCCGGCCTCGGCATCACCAGGGACGGCCGGATCATCTACGTCTACGGCCCGGCGCTGAACGCCCAGGACCTGGCTCAGCTGCTGCAGCGGGCGGGCGCGGTCGAGGGCATGCAGCTGGACATCAACCCGGCCTGGATGAAGTTCGACTACTACGCGGGCAACGGCCAGTTGAGCAACCCGGTGCCGTCGCCCTTGCTGCCGAACCAGCAGCCGAGCGCGTACTCCTACTACACCCCCTCAACCCGGGACTTCACGGCGGTTTACGCGCGGTGAGCGCCAACAGAATCCTGGTTCCCGGAGAGGACACGGGGCCACAGGCAGCGGTGACCGCGGCGGCCTTCCCGGCTTCGACGACGCGATGGCTGATCGCGGTCGTCCGCACCACCCGGCCGCGGCAGTGGCCGAAGAACCTGCTGGTGTTCGCGGCGCCGCTGGCCGCCGCGACGTTGGGCCGCAACGACGGCCTCGGTTACGCGCTGATCGCCATGTTCGCCTTCGCCTGCGCGTCGGCGGCGGTGTACTTCGTCAACGACGTCGCCGACGCCGAGCGGGACCGGCGGCACCCGGTCAAGCGGAATCGCCCGATCGCCTCGGGCGCCCTGCCGGCCCAGCACGCGATCGTGCTGGCCGTGCTGGCGGCCGTCTTCGCCATCTCGGCGGGCGTCGTCATCCGGGAGCCGCTGCTCGTCGCGACGGCATCCGCCTACCTGTGCTCGTCGTTCCTGTACTCGGCACGGCTCAAGCATGTCCCGTTCGTCGAGATGTTCCTGGTCGCGTCCGGGTTCCTGCTGCGCGTTCTCGGCGGCGCGGCGGCGACCCACGTGAAGGTGTCCGTCTGGTTCCTGCTCGTCTGCAGCCTCGGCGCGCTCGGCGTCGCGGTCGCCAAGCGGTACACCGAGCTCACGAGCCTTGGAGCGAACGCCGTCCGGCACCGCCCGGTGTTGCGGTGGTACCGGCCGGGCGTGCTCCGGGTGGGGCAGTTGCTGATCGGGGCCGGGATGCTCGCGACCTACGTGTTGTGGGCGGCAAGCGAACCGACGGCGGCCCGTGGCTGGCACCTGGCCAGCGCGCTGCCGCTGACCGCCGCGCTCATCCGGTTCGGCGTGCTCACCGCGCGCCGCACCGTCCGCCCGGTCGAGGACCTCATCACCAGGGACGCGTTCATGCTCTGCTGTGAGGTCGTATGGCTGCTCCTGTTCTGTGCCGGTCTTTACGCATCGTAGGTGGCGAAGTTGACGAATACCTCTAAGGACACTGGCGGTTTGTCCCGCGTCCTGCTGCTCGGCGGTACCAGCGAGATCGGCCTGGCGATCCTGTCCGCGCTGAACCTCGCGCCCGGGACCGAGGTGATCCTGGCGGGCCGGGATGCCCAGCGGCTTGAGGCGGCGGGCAAGACGCTGAACCGCCCGGTCACCGTGGTCCGATACGACGCCATGGACACCGACGGCCACCAGGCGTTCGCCGACCAGATCTGCGCCGCGGGCGTTCCCGACCTGGTGATCGCCGCGACCGGCGTGCTGATCTCGGAAGAGGATGCCGAAAGCGACGTGCGCCGGGCCGCCGCCATGATCGAGACCAACTTCACCGGGCACGTGACCGTGCTGCTCGCGTTCGGCAAGCGGATGCGGCGGCGCGGCCATGGCACGATCGTCGTCCTGTCTTCGGTGGCGGCCATCAGGCCGCGCAAGTTCAACGCGGTCTACGGCGCCGCCAAGGCGGGCCTGGACGCGTTCGCCCGCGGCTTCGCCGACGAACTGCACGGGACCGGCGTCCGGGTGCTGCTGGTCCGGCCCGGCTTCGTCATCGGCAGGATGACCGAGGGCATGACGGCGGCCCCGCTGGCGACCACGCCCGAGGCGGTCGGCGCCGCTGTCGCGTCGGCGCTGCGCGGCAAGAGGTCCACCGTGTGGGTTCCGGCATCGCTCGCCGGGCTGGCGACCGCGCTGCGGCTAGTGCCGCGTCCGATATGGCGCAAGATCGATCGTTAAGAGCTTTCTTTCAGGCTCGTGACCTTTGCGGCTGAATTCGCTCTGCAGGCGCTGAGTTCTCTCTGAAGTGACATTCGCGCAGGTCTATCGCGTTTACGTGCGGGTAAATTCCCGTATTGTGCGAGTCCTTGTGGCGGAAGACGACGACGCTCTCGGTGAGGTGCTTGCCCGGGGGCTGCGTAACAGTGGTTACGTCGTAGATCTCGTCGGCGACGGCGAAATGGCGCTGAGCTACACCCGCTGCTACGACTACGCCGTCGCGGTGCTCGACTGGCTGATACCCCGGGTGTCCGGCATCGACGTGGTGCGCCAGCTGCGCCGCCGGGGTGCCCGGATGCCGGTCCTGATGATCAGCGGCAAGGACACGCCGGCCGACCGGGTGGCTGGCCTCGACGCCGGCGCGGACGACTACCTGGGCAAGCCATTCGACCTCGCTGAGCTGCTCGCCCGGCTGCGCGCGCTGCAGCGCCGGCCGCCCGACCTGCTGCCAGCCCGGTTGACGGTCGGCGACCTGGAGTGCGACCCGGCGGCGCGCGAGGTCAGGATCGGCGACTGCCGTCCCGCGCTGACCGTGATCGAACTGGGCATCCTGGAGACCCTGATGCGGTTCTCCCCGGCGGTGGCCGACCGCCGCCAGATCGCGCAGCACGTGTGGAGCAACGAGGCCGATACGTTCTCCTCCAACACGATCGACGTTCACCTGGCCCGGCTGCGCGCCAAGCTCACCGGCTCCCACGCCCGCATCGAAACCGTCCGCGGCGTTGGCTACCGCATCATCGCCGCCTGACCGCCCAAGCGACCAGCCCCAAGCCCCAGCCCCAAGCGCCCAAACCCAATCCCCGCCGTCACGCAGCCCTCTCTACCCCCGATGGACCCTCCAGCCACTCGCTCACCGCATGGTCACGAAAACATTTTTTATAAGGTAAAGAATTCGTCCGATACGCACCAAATTCTTTCGCGAAAACGAAATCTTCGTGATCATGGTTCCTGCCGGGTGCCAGCGGGGGGTGTGGGGTCTGTGGGACCTGCGGGGGTGCCGGGGTCGAGCCGGCCGGGCCAGAGCCAGCCGCGCGGGAGCCAGCCGGGGCGGAGGCGGCCGGAGCCGAGCGCCACCGCGGCGGCGACGCCGGACAGCGGCAGCAGCGGGACGAGAGCGGCTGCGGCGGCGTCGAGCACGCCCGCGAGGACCGCGCCAGCCACTAGGCCCACGAGCACTCCCGTCCGCCGCGCGTCGGGATTGCTCCCCGGCCGGGCTATCGCGCTGACCAGCCCCGTCAAGGTGCCGGTGAGGAACGTCGTCGACACGTTGCCCAGGCCCATCTGGTTGACCGCAGCCGACTGGATGCCCATCGCGCAGGCGGCGACCACGAGGATCACGAACTGCGCGCCACCTGCCGGCCGCGTACCGGTGAGTTCCCAGCCGACCAGGACACCCGCCAGCAGGGTCAGCTCGGTCAGCAGGGTCAGCGTCATGTGTGGCGGCCAGCTGCCGCCGGATGCCTTCGCGGCGGGAGCGGCGGGGGCAGCGGGATCAGCGGGCCGCCGATGGCTGTAGTGCCAGGCGATCCGGGTGCCCGCGACGACGCCCACCACGTACCCGGCGAACGCCACCGCTGTGTGTGCTGCCAGCGACGCCGACCCGCGCGCCAATGACAGGCCGAACAACGTGATGTTCCCGGTCATCACGCTGGTGAACACATTTCCCAGCCGGGTGAAACTCGCGACGTCTGATGCGCCCGACGCGAACGTGAGGACTATGGCGACGGCGGTCATCACCCGGGCGGGCGGCTCGGTCGGGGCTGCGTTCACCCGGCATAGAGTACGCGCTGCCCGCTTCCGGCCTGTCGATGAACCGTTTGGGGTGACCACCCGTCTAAGGTGCGTTGGGTAAGTTTCCGATGGGTTCGCCACGACAATCAGGTGGGATCGTGATGAGAAAAAGTGCGAGGCTTGGCGCTCGGACCATGGCCATGCTGGCCTGTGCCGTCGCGATGGGGACGGTCATCGGCTGCAGCAGCGCCAGTAGCCCCGGCACCAGCACCACCAGCACCAGCACCAGCGCTGCTACCGGCAGCAAGCCCGGTTACTGCGCGGACCGGGCTAACCTTCAGAACGCCATGAAGGGGCTGACCAGCCTTAACGCCAGTAGCAGTGTCAGCGCTCTGAAGTCGCAGGTCAACGCGATCCAAAGCGCCGCGACCGCGGTGGTCAACTCGGCTAAAAGTGACTTCCCGAACGAGACCAGTGCCATCAAGTCGTCGGTCGACACGCTGAAGGGCTCGGTCCAGAACCTGTCGGCAAATCCCTCCGCCGGGCAGATCGCCACGATCACCAAGGACGCGGCTGCCGTGTTGGCCTCGGTGGAGACCTTTATGGTCGCGACCAGCGGTAAGTGCTGACCGCAGTCTTGCCGTCTCACCTGATAGACGGGACGCGCACCGAGGCCGCCCAACCTGGTGCCTCGGGCGCGTCGTCGCCGAGCAGGCCGACGACCACCCGCATCCCCTTCGGCGGCAGCCCGGGCCAGGGCGTGTAGCCGTCGGTCAGCACCACCGTCACGGCGGGCCGGGGTCGCAGCGCGCAGGCGGCGGCGATCCCGGCGCCCATGTTCGTGCCGCCGCCGCCCACCAGCGAAACCTGCCGTGCGGACGATACCCGCCGCGCCGGGCCAGCCGCCGCGTCGCAGGCGAGCACGCGTAGCTGGCGGGCCATCCCCAGCGCCCGTAGCAGCCCTTCCACCTCGGCGAGTGCCATCGCCAGCAGCTCGTCGCTCATGCTGCCCGAGGTGTCACAGACCACCGCGATTTCGGGCACCGGCCGCCGCAGCGCGGGTAGCACCACTCCGCTGACCGCGGCGGCACGCCGGGACGGCCGCCGGTATGAGTAGTCGACCGCGCCCGCCACGTCGGCGACGGCGCGGCGCAGCTGCGCCGACAGCAGCCGCCGCCAGTCCACCCGCGACGCCAGTATCTGCTCCGCCCAGCGCAGCAACCCGGCGGGTACGGACCCGGCGTCCTTGCTGTGCTTGACGACCTCCAGCGCGACCTGCCGAAGCAGCAGGTCCGCCAGCCATGGTTCAAGCCCGCCCGGCGACTCGAAGTCCCGCGGCTGACCGTCCGCGCCGCTCCCGCAGTCCAGCGATCCCGAACGGACCGTGGCGGCTGTTTCACCCTCCTGCCGCTTCCCCAGCAGCGCGTAGTACTCCTCGGCCAGCTTCCCCTCCGGTGCGCCGAAGTCTCCCGGCAGCACCGGGTCGCCCGGCAGCTCAAGCCCGGCATGGACCAGGTCGTCGTTGATCTCGGCGTCCGCGGCGCGGATCCAGTCGGCGGATTCAGCGGGGGTCACCGCAGCCGCCACCGCCCGTTCGGAATGATCTCTTAGCAGGTGACACACGTGGTGCACGACGACGCTGCCGAGTTCTGCCGCCGTCCAGCCGGCCACCACCTCGGGATCAACGTACAGCCGCCACCGCTGGTCGGACGCCACGGTCCCAGTGCCGGGTGCCCTTGTCACCTGGGTGCCGAAGATGCCGGTGGCCAGGTAGGGGAAACGGGCCGCCGCCCACAGCCGGGCGGCGGCGAGGTCAGGCAGCTCGCTCACAGCAGTCCCGCGTCGCGCAGCACGGCGGCGAACAGCTTGATCTCCGCGGGCAGCGGCGCGCCGGCCGGCCGGCACTTGGCCAGGACCCTGGCGGCGGTCGCCGCCACGTCGGGCACGGTCGCCGCGCAGCCGCCGAGGACCTGCCAGCCCGCGGTCCAGCGCTCCGGTGTCGGCTCCGCCGCGACCGCCGCGGTGATGGACGCGAGCGCCGCGTAGGCACGGTCGCCGCGCTCCGGCAGCCGGAACGAGCCGGGGTTGGCCAGTACCTCCTCGGGGTCTGGCAAGTCCATCTCCACGAGCCACGCGAGGAACTCCACGCCGGCGCCGTCGCCGACCGCTCCCCGGATCAGCGCGGACCGTGCCTGGTCGGTCGCCTTGCAGGCCTCGGCCGCGGTCATCAGCCTGGCCGTCATCTCCCACGTGCGCGGGCTCGGCCAGCCCCGGCCCGCGTCGCTGGGGTTGGCGGGCGGCGCGATCGCCAGCGCGGGCCGTACCTGCAAGAACGCGCCGACGAGGCCGCGGCCGAGCTGTTCGCCCGCTTCCCAGCCGGCCGGGAGCAGGGGGACCGGGGGCGGCGCCCAGCCGCCGGTCAGCCCGTCGGCGATACTGCGCGGTGGGGTCTCCCACGTCAGGTGGCACAGCCGGTTGGCCAGCGGAGCGGACAGATCCCAGCCGTCGGCGGCCTGCTCGGGAGGGTTGGCCGCGGCGACAACGGCGACGTCTTCGGGAAGCGCCAGGTCGCCGACGGTCCGCTCGAGGACAACCCGCAGCAGCGCGGCCTGGACGGCGGGCGGAGCGGTGGACAGTTCATCGAGGAACAGCACGCCGGTGCCCGCATCGGCGAGCCGGGTCGCCCACAGCGGCGGGGCGAAGCGGACCGCGTTCCCGGTGACGATGGGCAGGCCCGCGAAGTCGGACGGCTCCCTGATCGACGCGATGACCGTCTCGCAGGGCAGGCCCATCGCGTTCGCCATCGCCCGGATGGCTGACGTCTTGCCGGTGCCGGGCGCGCCCCAGAGCAAGACCGGAACCCGGGCCGCGACAGCGACCCCGAGCGCTTCCGCCGCGGCGTTCCCGTCCATATCCTCTAGTGTGCCGTTAGTGCGGCACCAGAAGTTCAGCCCTTGACGCTGATCCTCGTGCCTAGTTCCGCGCCTTCGCAGATGCCGCGCATGACGCCGACGGCGCCGACGTCGAACACGTGCATGGTGAGTTCCTGCTCGTTGGCCAGCACGAACGCGCTCGTGTCCATGATCCGCACGCCTGCGGCGATGGCCTCGTCGTAGGTGAGCGACGTGTACTTGGACGCATCCGGGTTGATCCTGGGGTCGGAGTCGTAGACGCCGTCCACGCCGTGCTTGGCGACGAGCAGCGCGTCGGCGTCGAGTTCGAGCGCCCGCTGCACCGCCGGATAGTCCGTGGTCACGTAGGGCTGCCCGATGCCGCCCGCCAGCACGACGATCATCCCGCGCTCAAGGTGGTGGACCGCGCGCAGCCTGATGAACGGCTCCGCGACGCTGTGGATGGGCACCGCCGTCATCACTCGTACGTCGGCCTCGGTCCGGGCGGTGAGCGCGCCGCGGAGCATGAGCGCGTTCATGACGGTGCCCAGCATGCCGATGTTGTCCGCCTCGGCCCGGCTGATCCCCCAGCCGTCGGCCATCCGGCCGCGGAAGTAGTTGCCGCCGCCGACGACGACCGCCACCTGGACGCCCAGCTCGTGCACCGACAGAACCTCATCCGCGACGCGCGCGAGGCTCGCGGGGTCCGCTCCTGTCCCCCCGGCCCCGGCAAGGGCCTCACCGCTGAGCTTGACCACCACTCTGCGGTACCGCGTCAACGTCAGACCCCCTAGCGCCCGTAATTGCTGTCCGCAACGGTACCAGCCTCGCCGTCCTGGCCGTGCCATCCCCGCACCTCGCCGCGCCGCCTTTCCCGGGTGTCAGCACTCGATTTGATTGCGATTTGCCGTGTCATAGCACCGGAAATCGCAATCAAATCGCGCGAGCGGAACGGAAACGGTTCATTCTGGGGTGGCCGAGGATTTGTTCCCGGTTTCCGTCGTCAGGGCAGCGGAAACCAGGAACAAATCAACAGCACAGTGGCACAAAGAGGACATTTCGGTCGGCGTCACTTGGCGTCAGACCAGCGGCGGACGACGGTGGCGTCGGCGATGAAGCGAACCTGGGCGGCCGGGGCCCAGCGGCGCGCGGTCTCCGATAGGCAGTCGGCTACCAGTGCCGCCGCTTCCTCCGCACGGTCGGCCGGGACGTGCACCAGCAGCTCGTCGTGCAGGCACAAGACGATCCGCGCGGCCAGCGGCAGGCCCCTGGCCCGCACGGTTACGGCCCACATCTTGAAGAACTCCGCCGCCGCGCCCTGGATGAGCGCGTTGCGTCCGTACCGCCCGCGCGCGGCCGTCTTGGCGGCGGACACCGCACCGCCCGACATGCGGACCAGCCGGCCGCCATAGGTGCGCAGGTCGCGTCCGGCCCGCGCGGAACGGTCGGCCGAGTCCAGGTAGGTCATCGCGACCGGGTACGCGGCCCGCATGCGGCGGCCCGCTTGGCCGCCGTGCCCGGTGGTCTGGCCGTACATCGCGGCGATCATCGCCACCTTGGCGGTCGGCCTGTCGACGCCGAGCTCCGCCGCCACCGGCAGGTACATGTCGTCGGCCTGGGTGGCCGCGGCGAGCGCGCGGTCGCCGGACACCGCGGCGAGCACCCGGGGCTCTATCTGCCCGAGGTCGGCCCGGACGAACACGTGCCCGGGCGCCGCGATGACCGCCTGCCGCATCGCGGCGGGCATGTTGTGCAGGCCGTTGGAAGCGGTCATCCGGCCGGCCGCGCCGTCTGATCCGGTCCACGCCCCGCGCAGCCGTCCGTCAGTCCCCAGGTGCTCGTCCAGCCAGGCGTA
>Ga0306923_10005127_pt1 | contig 12702 bp, 14 predicted proteins | sample sta12Can44000108_FD_203841 | JGI IMG/M metagenome (GOLD analysis project Ga0306923, IMG submission 203841) | Lab enrichment of tropical soil microbial communities from Luquillo Experimental Forest, Puerto Rico - statanox.12C.anox.44.000.108 (v2)... | ecosystem: Environmental > Terrestrial >... | reverse complement strand
CTGAAGACGATGGCGAACCAGTCCTTGGGGAAGAAGCGGCCGTCGACGATTTCGTAGCCGGCAGGCGTCTGCATCCAGCTGTTCGCGGCCAGGATCCAAAACGACGAGAACAACGTGCCGCTGGCGATCATGAGCGCGGCCACGAAATGCGCCCACGGCGGCACCAGCTTGCGGCCGAACAGCAGCACGCCCAGGAATGCCGCTTCCAGAAAGAAGGCGGTCAGCGCCTCATAGGCGAACAGCGGGCCCAGCACATTGCCCGACACGTCCGCGTAACGGCTCCAGTTGGTGCCGATCTGGAAGGGCATGACCACGCCCGTCACCACGCCAACGCCGAACGCCACCGAGAAGATGCGGATCCAGTACATGGAGATCCGCAGGTAGACGCTGCGGCCTGTCACCAGGTGCATTCCTTCCAGGATCGTGATGTAGGAGGCCATGCCGATGGTGAACGCGGGCAACAGGATATGCCAGCCGATCACCCAGGCGAACTGCAGGCGCGACAGCAGGACTGGATCGAGATCCATGGTTGACCTCCTGTTGCCCTCGGCAACAAGACCGACACACGCTCCGCATCCGCGCGCCGAAGGTTACATCGATGCTGCCACCAAGGCGAGTCCTCGGATCCGGAACAGCTCTCTCTAGCTTAGAGCCGCGCACGATCTTCGAATCGGCAATCAAAGCGACGCGACCGCAAAGACTTGCCGCTCGAAACGCGCATACAGTGTCCTCATCTGCACGCGAACGCTCTCAAATTCCGCGCTTGCGGCGCGCGCCGCGAGGTCGGCGTCGCGTGCGGCGACGTCAGCGAAGGTGCATTGCCAAGCGACATCCGGCTCGCTGCCGTCACCGCCAGGATATTTGACGAATATTTCACCGGCCGGAAGCCCGATCGAGACGCGCACGGCGGACGCCTTGCGTCGTACATCGAGGACCTCGGCGGCCAAACCAGGCTTGGCGTAGTAATGTGTGCGTTCGACGATCCTCACGGCGCCGGTCGAGGTGATCGTGCCCTGTCCGAGTACGGCGGCAGGCGATGCGATCGGCACGGCAGCCGTTGCCGCAACGAGATGCAGAAACCTGCGGCGAGGAAGTTTCATGGCGGTTCCTCCCACGATGGCATATTCGGCTGCCGTCGTCTGATCAGTCCGGCTTTGCGTTCGAGAATTTCACGACCTTCGCCCACTTCTCGATTTCGTCCGCGATGAACTTTCCGAACTGAGCCGGGGTCATCGGCATCGGCTCGCCGCCAAGCTCCGCAAGCCGCGCTTCGAGCTTCGGATCGGCGAGCACCGCGTTCACCGCCGTGTTGAGCGTGTCGACGATCTCGGGCGGCGTGCCCTTGGGCGCCACGATGCCGTACCACACCACCGCTTCGTAGCCCGGGACTGTTTCGCCGATCATCGGCACGTCCGGGATCGCGGCCGCCCGCTTGCCCGCCGTCACGCCCAGCGCGCGCAGCGCGCCGGCCTTGATGTGCCCGACCGAGCCGGGCAGGTTGTCGAACATGACCTGGACGCGGTTGCTGAGCAGGTCCTGCATCGCAGCCGCCGTGCCGCGGTAAGGCACGTGTTGCATGGTGATGCCCGTCATCGCCTTGAACAACTCGCCCGACAGGTGCACCGACGTGCCGCTGCCGCCCGATGCCATATTGATCTTGCCCGGATTGGCCTTGGCGTAAGCGATGAACTCGGCGACGGTCTTGGCCGGTACGTCCGGGTGCACCACCATCACGTTGGTGAGCAGCATCGTCCCGGCAACCGGCGCGCTGTCGCGAACGAAATCGAACGGCAGCTTGTCGTAGAGCGTCGCATTGATGGCGTTGTTGGGAGCGACGAAGCCGATGGTATAGCCGTCGGGCGGCGAGCTCAGCACCGCCGCCATGCCGATATTTCCGCCGGCGCCGACCCTGTTCTCGATGATGAATTGCTGGCCGAGGCGCTCCGACAGATATTGTCCGATGATGCGCGCGACGATGTCGTTTGGCCCGCCGGCGGTGAACGACACGATCCAATGGACCGGTCGCGTCGGATAACTTCGCGCCCGGGCAACGCGGGATATGGCCGCCAGCGCAGCACCCGCGGCCATCTGCAAGACTGTGCGGCGGGGAAGTTTCAAGGCGTTCCCCCCAGGGTGGTACCGCGGGGCACAGACTATCATGCCGTTGCCGATACCAGGAACAATTCTGCTTGCGCAGGGTGGGCAACGGCGCTTGGCCGTTGCCCACGCGTACTTCAGCGCTGAAAAGATGATGGGCACGCTTCGCTTTGCCCATCCTACAGGAACGGCGTTCGCCGCCGGCTTTTACGCCGTCGCTTGCAACAGCTCCTGCACCTTGGGCCAGGGATCGGGCGCGAGGTTCGTAAACGGCGCCCAGTCCTTCTCCGTCATGCGATCGAAGATCGCCGCCTTGACCGAGGGCCGCGCGCGCATGCGCGCCCACCAGTCGACGATCGCGGGATAGTCCGCCCATAGGCGGTCGAGCTTGAGCAGCTCCAGCCGCAGAATGTAGGGAATCACCGCGCACTCGGCGTTGGAAAAGCTATCGCCCGCGAGGTACTGTCCGCTCGCGAGCGAATCCGCCATCCACGCCAGCAATTTTCGGTGCTGCGCCAGCGCGTCGCCGGCGAATTCGGAATCGAGCCCGTGCTCGATCACGCTGCGCTTGTACTCCGTGCGCCGCTTCAGCGGCGCCTTGTTGATCTCGGCCAGCCACACCTCGCGCGGCACTTTCAGGAAATTGGGGCGGAAGGCGGTGGCGAAGGTCAGAATGGTGCAGGAGTTGTGCACGTATTCGTCGATCAGCTTATTGTATAAGCGCACGCGCAAGCGCGCCAGTGGCCCCTTCGGCATCAGCGGCGGCGCGGGAAAAATCTCGTCGATGTAATAGAGGATCAGCGAGGATTCCACGACCGGCGCCCCGTCGTGAACGAGCGTGGGCACGACCCCGCTCGGATTGAGCTTGAGATAGGCGGGTTCGTTCTGGTCGCCGCGCAGCGTCAGCACATGCTCCTCGGCTTTCTGGCCCTTCTCCTCGAGCGCGATGCGCACCTTCTGCGCGCAGACCGAATTGATGTTGTGGTAGAGTTCCAGCACCTTGTCCTCCCGTCGACGCCGCAATCGTTCCGCATCGGTCCGCGTGATGCGAGCGCCGCGCTTGTCGCAGCGAGAGCCCGCCGTTGTCGGTCAGGGCGTCAGCGATGCGACGTAGGCGGCGATCGCCAGCATGTCGTCGTTGCTCAGCTTCTCGACCACCTGCTGCATCAGCGCCGCCGAGGTGCCGACGCGCTCGCCGTTCTGCATGTTCCAGAGCTGGCGAACGATGTAGTTGGGATGGCGTCCCGCGATGGCGGGCACGTCGCCCAGGCCCTGCAACGTCCGGCCGTGGCAGATGCCGCACGGTAGCGTCTTGCCATTCCCCGTGCTCGCCAGTTCCTTGCCCTTGGCGATGCTGCCCGTCGGCACGTAGGCGACGAAGCCGGACATGGGATCGCGGTAGACCACCACCTCCTCGTCTTCCGGCACTTCGATGATGCGGTTGCCCAGCGGCTCGCTGCCGCCGTCGGGATGCACGAGCCGCTTGTTGCCCTGGCCGATGTAGGACTTGGGCACGGCGTCGGCCTCCACCACCCGGATCCAGGGCCGCGGCTTGAGCGAAGCAAAATATTGGGCGGCGTCGCTGATCTCCGCGTCGGTGATGACCTTTGCCATCGTCACCATGGTGGCGCTGAATTTGCGGTCCCCGCTCTTCCAGTCCGCCATCTGGCGAATGAAATAGGGCGCGGGGAGGCCGGCCACGTAGGCCGATTCATCGTGCCCGGTGCCGGTCGGCAGATGGCACGACCCGCACGCGCGCACCTGCCGCTCCTTGTTGCCGTATTGAACGATCGCGGGCATCGGCGGGTACATGGTGGGGAACCAGTTGGGGATATCGTACATGTCGTCGGCCTTGGCGCGCGTGATCGAGAGCGTGCTGCCGGGCGGCGCGGGTCTCACGCGGTTTGCGTCGAAGCGGGCAGGAGGTTGAACCTTCTCCGTGACCGGGAACGCCCAATCCGGCTTTTCCGCCGCGGCCGCGAGCGTGGGCACGAGCGCCAGCGCCAGGACGCCGATGAGGCTCTTCATGCGATCTCCCTTGATCTCTTCTCGCGCGGGGAGACGTATGCTTTCACGGCGCGTTCGATAGTCAAGTAGGTCGCGCCCGGCGCGACGGCGGGCGCGGGCGGCATTGCCGCGCGTCCTTCTCGCCCGCGCAACGCCCAAAGTGAGTCGAGCGGGCGAAGTCGATCGGGTTGATCGCGAGGGGGAGCTCTCGGACGAGCGAGCCTCGAGCGCGTACTCTAAATCATCGCCAGCCAGGTTGTCCGCTTTCGGGTCATCCGGACATTGCGCCGACATGGCCCCAGGACCGAATCGACCGTGAGCGGTCGTAAGCCAGATCGCCTCTGGGCGCCCAAGGGGCACGCGAGCGCAAGAAAAAAGCCCCGGCTTTGGGGCCTGAGCTTTAGGAGTCGACGCTGATGAAGATACTACGGTTAATAGTGAAAATTGTTCCAATTGCGGCTAGTGACCGCTGGCGTCAGCCGCATGCCTGGCGTCGTGACGCCTGCTGAGCGCCCAAAATTATTCAAATTCCGAGGCGAGATTTATTTGGGGCCGACGGGGGCGACCGGCTCAATCGAGATACGCAGGAGACGACCATGAACAAGACTGTGCTCGCACTTGCTGCTGCCACAGCGCTGGCAGTTTCCGTATTGGCAGCGCCGCCTGCGGAAGCGCGCTGTTGGGGCTGCGCTGTCGGTGTCGGCGTCGCCGCTGGCGTGGTGACCGGCGCCATCGTCGGCAGTGCAATAGCCAATTCTTACGGCCCGACTTACGCCGTGCAGCCCGGCTACACGGCCTACCCGGGCTACGCGGTTGCGGGACCGGTCGCGTGCCCCGGTGGTTACTGGGCGCGTCGCCCGGTGGCGTTTGACGCTTATGGAAATCCCATCGGCTGGAGCCGACCCCGTTTCTTCTGCCCGTAAGAATTCGTTTCGAGTCGCTCCTACGATCTTCACGCGCGGTTGGCGCTCGACGGGATATTCCAAGGCCCCCATCACGGCTGCGGCGCGATGGGGGCCACGCTTTTGGCGTGGCCGGCGGAAATGCACATTCAAGCGACCTCGCAATCTGCGCCGGCTCAATCGAGCATGAACGCTGCGTGCCGCCTCGCACGAAGGCGGCCAACAGCAGTGCATTGCGGCCTATCGAGCAGCCCGCCAAAGTAGTTGACACAACCTCACAGCCGAAAAGGCTTCCGGCTTGGCGGCCACTCGCCAGTTTGGCCGCAACCGAAGCACAGATCCCGCTCGTGCTACGTTCGGTGGCGATTGGCGCAAAGCGCCATTTTCTGCGATGCCGAACTCGGACGCCATTGGACGATCTCCGGTAACGTTTTACGTGGCGGTTACGGACGTCGCCTCGCCACGGCAATAAAGAGATCGTCGCAGACGAACGACACAAGCCCCGCGGTCACCGCCGACTAAGCAGTCGGAGGCATCTATGTCATTAATTTTCTAAAATCAAAAACTCGGGACCGGCGGGAGCTGCAAACGTTCAGCGTCGTGCTGCCAAGTGATGCTTTTCTGCACCGTTGTTCATGATCGCGCTCGTGAAGTTGCTATCTAACTAAACTTTAACTTGATGGCTGCGCATCGCGGCTTTGTACTATTGCGTGGGGGTGACCTGGAAAGGGGATTTGTCATGTGGAAATCCATGGTCGCCGGGACGGCAGCGCTTGCCATCGCCGGAACTTCGCTCGCCTACGCGCAACAGCGCGGCGGTCGTGACGATATGGTGCAAGGCCGGCAACTCAATGCCGAGGATCTGCGCGCATTCGGCGAGGCGCGGCTCGCGGCGCTCAAGGCGGGTTTGACGCTGACGCCGGAGCAGGAGAAGAACTGGCCGGCCTTCGAGCAGGCGGCGCGCGATTTGGCCAAGGCGCGGGTGGACCGCATCAGCGCGATGCGCAACGCTCCCGTGACCGACGGCCCGGTCGAGCGGCTGCGTCAGCGCGCAACTGCCCTGTCGGAGACCGGTGCGGCCTTGAAGAAATTGGCCGACGCCACGGATCCTCTGTACAAGAGCCTCGATGAGAATCAGAAACGGCGCTTTGCGATACTAAATCGCTTGGCCGGGCTCGGCCGCGCTGGGTTGCATGGACGCGGAGGACGCGGTGGCGACGGAATACGTCACTGGGGCCAGGGCCGATTTTGATAGCGGCATGCTCGAAACGGAACGGCCTGGCGGGCAACGCCCGTAGTAACAGGCAAGGGAGTCTGCGCCGGCTGTCGCACTCCCGGCCCCCGACAACGATCGCCGACGAGGTCATCGTAGTAAAAGTGTTTGCCGCGACGCGTTAGAACCTGAGCGGAAAGCCGCCCGATGCGTCTCAAGGTTACCTCCCTAAGCGCGGGGAGCATGAACTCACTCCTAGCGCTCTACCCTGACGGTGACGACGCCGTTGCGGTTCTCCTTAACGGTCATGCGGCAGTTGTCATATCGGTCGGTACCCCTCTGAGCACCCATGGCTCGGCACTTGGCGTCATCGCGCCCCGCGAAGGTGTCGGCGCAACCCGCCAGACCCAGCGCTGTGAGCAGCAGCAGTACCCGCATGTCGCCCTCCCGTAATTATGCTCGGGAACCAATGCGGCGGACTGATGGCTAGTTATTCTCGAGCGGCGGTCGAATTAGGCTTGCAGCCGGCACATAGTCTTATTCTCGATTGAACGCACCGCATTTCGCATTGGTGCCGAAGCGATTGTCGAAGTTTACGGTTCCGCCGCCGATCGGAATTCGGGTGGCAGGGAGTTTGCGCGTGTACTGATCGACGATCACGAATTTCTTGTCGCCGCTTAAGCTGACGCGAACCGGTTCGAGATCTTTGCCTTTGCCGGCGTCGGTCAGATCGAGCGTGTAGGCGCCGATGACTGGCCGGTCGAGTTTCACATTGGCGACGCCTAAACCCTGCACTACGGATTGCGGAATATAGACTTCCATCGCGGCATCGTCGCCCTTGCAGGCGAAAACCCGCGTCATGGCTTCGCCGGCAGCTGTCGCCGGAGTTGCCATGAAGGCGCACAGCGTTGCCGCCGATATGATCGCGCGCATTTTGTCCTCCCAACTCGCCAGTCATAGAAGGTTATCACGCGAGGCGTTTCGTGAGCACCCATTCTTATTTTCCTTCGTTGACATCTGCAATTGCGGTATCGAACGCATGCTTCATTTGGAAAGCTCTGTCGCGCTCGTAGTACGGTTTCGGATCAAGGCTAATCGCCTTGACCAAATCTAGAGTCGTGCTGTCATAACCTGCGTCTCGCGCGGCGGAGACAAGACGCGCGAATAATTTGCGGCGGTGCATAAGTCCGGTTTTGGTATTTTTCGGCGCGACGGCTATGCGTGCCGCGGGGGACCCATCGGTCCTCCATTTCGGTACTAACGCATCCTAGGGTCGTAGGAGCTTACGGACGCAAAGGGTGGCAGGTAATAGCTGTAGCGGGGTGGGGGATAGGGGTAATAGGTAGTACGCACGCTTACGGGCCTGTAATAGCTCGAGTACGGCTGTGGCGTGTAGTAGCTGGAGTAGTACGGAGAGCCATAGCCGTAATATGAGGCATAGCCGTATCCGGCTACGCCAGCCGCTGGGGCTGCATAAGCCGCGCGGCGGTATGTCCTGTGGTAGACCCTTCGATGGACGCCCCCCGCAATCCGTGCTTCAGCGCCGTTAATCGACAGCGCCACATTCTCTTGCGACCATTGCAGCGAAAAGGGGGCCGCAGTCAGTAAGGCGGCACCGCCGATAATTCCAAGCATACCGAGCTTTTTCATGATCGGTACTCCCTTATGTCGCGAGTGTTGTGGGACCTGATTTTATCTCAATGCCGAATAGCGCAGAATTGCTAGTTCGCCATGGGAGTTCTGGTGATGAGCGTAGCACCGCCCGAAGGCGGCCAAAACCGGATCATGATCCACGGACCGAAGCCGACCGCACTTACATCGTTGAGTTCAAGACGGCGGATGGCGAGGCGCTGGCGATTAGCGTGCCGGCTGGACGCCCCGCAGCGCCTCGGGGCAAACTAAGCCGGCGAAAAGCCGTAGAGTGTTGCCGGATTGTCGACCAGAATCTTCTTCCGGATCGTCGGATCGATTGTCCATTTGGGCAGCTGGTTGACCTGCGCGCCATCGTCGCTGGGATACGGTGGCGCAAGATCCTCACGCGTCTTGCCGCGGCCCGGATGCGGCCAGTTTGAGCCCCAGACCATACGATTCGGATTGGCATTGATGAGCGCTTGGGCGATCGGCGGCGAATCCGGGTAGTGTGGCGGCTGGTCTGAGATGCGGTACGTGGCGGAGAGCTTCACATAGGCTTTCCCAGACTTCACCAGCGCGAGCAGCACGTCGAAGCCGCCTTGATTGACACCGTCGTTCGCCTTGGCTCGCGCGAAGTGATCTATCACCACCGGCATGGGCACGGAGGAGAGCTCGTCCTTAAGCGCTACCACCAGCGCCAGCGCGGCATTGAGTTGAATGTGCCAATTGCGGCCTCTCAGCTGCTCAGCGGTCTCCAGCACCCGACGCCTTGCATTGTCGGGGTTGGATTCGCCCGTAGTCTCAAAATTGAGCCGTACGCCGCGTATGCCAGCTGCTGCCATATCGTCGATCTGGCCTTGGCCGATGGTCTTATCAATGACGGCGATGCCACGCGCCCGCGCCGGACCGAGTTTCTTTATGGCGTCAAGGGTGCAGGCGTTGTCTACCCCATAAACGCTGGGCTGCACGATGACAACGCGGTCGAAATGTAACTGCTTTTGCAAAGCTAGCAGGTCTTCGGCGGTGGCTTCGGGCGGCGTGTACACCCGCCCGCTGAAATACGGAAACCGTGCTGGATCAAATACGTGCACGTGGCAGTCGCAGGCGCCGCGCGGCACGTCGAAATTGACCGGCGTCTTGACGGTGCTTGGAGCCGCGGCGTGAGCGTTTCCGCTTCGTAGCGCGAGCAGTGCGCTTGCCCCGGCGCTGGCTAAGAGCATGGTCCGACGTGTCAGCATGGCCGATATCCTCCCCTGAAACATCATCTTGGCGACGACATTTCGACTGAGTCTGCCTCTTCGCGACTGCCGCGACAATCCGCGTACCAAATTGGGCATTTCGTCAAGCTTGTGAGGGGTATTGGGGCCTGGCCGCTCGCGGCGCGCGCAGCAATCGAGCCAGCTCATTCGGCTCGGGTCGTGGGTCGCCTCAATCGGTGGAACGTGGTTCCGGGTGCCAGAGTCTGTTGCCGTTCGGACACACTCCAACGGAAATTACGACAACGCCATGCGGCGGCCCGAGGACCGTCGCATTTTAAACACCGGTCAAAGTGAATGACTGTTAATCGGGGACAATCGATGAAATCGGGGCGAGGGGAACATGGCGGCTCCGGCAAAACGCATCGACGGCATCGACTTCTGGCGCGGCTTTGCGCTGTTGACGATATTCATTGACCACGTGCCGGAAAACATATTTCAGCACGTGACGCAGCAGAACTTCGGCTTCTCGGATGCGGCCGAGCTGTTCGTGTTCCTATCCGGCGTATCCGTCGCGCTCGCCTACGGCACGCGTTTCTTCGAGGGAGAGACCGTCGGGGCGGTACGCGCCGTGCTTCGCCGGGCGTTCACGCTCTACTGGGTGCAGATCCTGATCTCGTTGGTGATCATCGCCATCTTCGTCGGCGCTGCTGCCCTGTGGCACGACGACGACCTGCTGGAAGATGCCGACGTGGTGGTGTCGAACCCGCTGCAGACGACCGCCGCGATCCTGGCGCTCCTCCATCAGCTCGAGAACGCCAACATCTTGCCGCTCTATATCGCGCTGTTGCTGATGACGCCGTTGCTGCTGGTGCTGGCGCGGCGCGACGATCGGCTGATGCTCGCAGCGTCGGCCGGGATTTACCTGGCGGCGCGCGCGTTCTCTCTCAACTTGCCGACCTGGCCCGTTGAGGGAACCTGGTTCTTCAACCCCATCGCGTGGCAGCTTATCTTCGCCATCGGCATCTTCGCAGGACGCCGGCTTAAGCGCGGAGGTATCGCCTACGACGCGCGGCTCTTCGCCGCTTGCCTCGCTGTCGTCGCGATCGCCGCGGTGGTGCGCACCGATGCCTTCGGCTATGCGTCGGGGCTGTGGGAGCACGTGCACGACATGCTCGACTGCGGCAAGACCGATCTCGGATTCGCGCGGCTCGTGCATTTCCTCGCGCTCGGCTACGTCGTCTACCATTCCGGGCTCACTGGGCTGATGCGGCGGACCCGGGCATTCCTGCCGCTCTGCCTGATGGGCCGCTACGGCTTGCCGGTTTTCGCGACCGGCATCGTCCTGAGCGCCATGGGCGAGGTGATCGAGACGCGCTCAGAGGCTTTCAACCACCAGGTCGTGCTCGGGGCCGCGATCGTCGCCGGCGGCATCCTTCTGCATTATCTCGTCGCACGCGGCCTTGCCGCGTGGAGAGATGGCCAGCGCGCCTCGCATTCGTACGCAACGGCAAGCTCGCGCGCATGATTATTTACGGTACGCCTGTCGAGCGGCGGGCACACGTCACGTGACGCTGCTTGGCAGCGCGGCCGCGTGGCCTCTCGCGGCGCGGGCGCAGCAAGCGGCGATGCCGGCAATTGGATTCCTAAGCAGCAGGTCGCTCGCCGATGCCGCGAGTGAAGTCGTTGCGTTCCGCCGCGGGTTGGGTGATGGGCCACTCATGCGCCTTTGGCGCCAGCCATAACTCGTCGGCGTTGCATTGGAGCCATCGCGGTGTGGGCCCTTCTCAAAGACACGGCGGCGAACTGGTCCAAGCATAAGGCGACGCGGCTCGGTGCAGCGCTTGCCTATTATTCGATCTTTTCGCTCGGGCCTCTGCTGGTCATCGCCGTTGCGGTTGCGGGGCTCACATTTGCGCAGGAAGCGGTGCGCGGCGAAATCAGCGCTGAGCTGCGGGCCCTCCTCGGCGATACTGGAGCCCAGGCGGTCAACGCGATGCTGCTTGGAGCCAGCCAACCCCGAGAAGGGATCCTGGCAACGGTGTTCGGGTCGGCACCTTGGTGTTGGCCGCGCTCGGCCTCGTCGTCCAGCTCAAGGACGCGCTCAATACCGTGTGGGAGGTGGAGCGTCCGCGCAGGAGCGGCATCTGGGATTTCGTTCGGACGTATATCGTCTCGTTGGCGGCCGTGCTTTCGCTCGGGTTCCTGTTGCTGGTGTCGTTGCTGCTGACGGCCGCGCTGGCCGCGGGCGGCCGGTACTTTGCTCCCTACGTGCCGGAAGTTGCGATGCACACACTCGGCAGCACCCTCTCCTTCGGGATGGTCACGCTCCTGTTCGCGATGATGTTCAAGTGGCTGCCGGACACCTATGTCGCTTGGCGCGATGTCTGGCCCGGCGCCGCGGTCACGGCCGCGCTGTTCGAGATCGGCAAGGTGCTCATCGGCCTCTACATCGGCAAACAAGCCCTCGAATCGACCTATGGCGCGGCCGCCTCCCTCGTCGTTCTGCTGATCTGGGTGTACTACTCGTCGCAACTCGTGCTGATGGGCGCGGAATTCACGCGCGCCTACGCCGCCCGCCGACCATCCAGCCGTACACATGTGCTTTTCTCAGCGGTGCGCCGCGATCACACGAACATCGACCGCTGAACTACTGGAAGCCTCGATAAAAATTGCTTCGCTTGCGGCGACAGTGATAACGTTAAAAGGCGACGATCCCCTCATCGAAAGGCGAAGCCATGGACAAGGATCGGATTAAAGGTTCGGTACGACAAGCGAAAGGCACGCTAAAAGAGGTGCTCGGCAAGGTCGCCGGCGATGCCAAGCTCGAAGCAGAAGGCAAGTCGGATAAGATTGCGGGTAAGGCTCAGAATGCAGTTGGCGGTCTGAAGGACACGCTTCGCGGCAAGTAATCGATACCGAAGCCCCGCTCAAGCTGGGCTTTCTTCTTTAGCCGGCATGAGCGAATGACCGCTTCGGCACGGTCCAACAAATCGTATCGAGGCCGCATAACGCCGCGTTCGATGGCCTAGCGAAGCAATCCTTTACTCTCGCGGAATGGGTTTGTTCATGCTCCATTCAGTGCCGGACAAGCCGTGGCGGCAATTCGCGTCTGGCGCGCCCGGTTCAGCGCTTGTGACCGTGCTGCTTGCCGTCGTCGTTGTCTCAGCCCTTTATTTTGGCCGCGAGGTCCTGGTGCCAATCGCACTGGCGATTCTCCTGAGCTTCGTGCTTGCACCGCTCGTGCGCCTGCTACAAGCCTGCTACGTCCCCCGTGTCCTGGCGGTCATGTTTGCGGTAGCTGTCGCGTTCGCCGCCATCTTCGCTTTAGGCGTTCTGATGATTTCGCAAGTCAATCAACTCGCCAAGAACCTGCCGTACTATGAATCCACATTGCGCGATAAGATTCAGAGCTTGCGCGGTGCTGCCGCCGGTACCGGCACGCTCGAACGTGCTTCTGAAGTGCTGCATGATTTGAGCAGCGAACTTGATCGGCCCAATCGCGTCTCCCCCTCGACCGGACCGCTTGTCAGCCCCGGCACTTCGACGGCGAGACCGATCCCGGTTGAGATCAAGCAGCCGGATCCCGGCGCTCTGCAAACCTTGGCGGCGCTGATAACGCCTCTCATCCATCCGCTTGCAACCACGGGCATCG
>Ga0306923_10005120_pt1 | contig 12711 bp, 9 predicted proteins | sample sta12Can44000108_FD_203841 | JGI IMG/M metagenome (GOLD analysis project Ga0306923, IMG submission 203841) | Lab enrichment of tropical soil microbial communities from Luquillo Experimental Forest, Puerto Rico - statanox.12C.anox.44.000.108 (v2)... | ecosystem: Environmental > Terrestrial > Soil... | reverse complement strand
GAACTTGAGCGAGTAGGACCCTGCGACGTCGTACTGTCCCGAGATGCGCTTCCGGTACCCTTCGTGCGTGTGGCAAATCTGGCAGCCGCTGCCGTTCGCGTAGAAGGCGTTCGAGCCGCTGTGGTCGACGGCCGTCAGCTCGAACCTCGGACCGACCCAGATCCCGCCCGCGGTCTCGCAGGCATTCTGGGTGGTGATGCCCGTCGTGTTGCACGTGAACGTCCCGGCGGTGTAGGTGCCGCCGCCGACCGTGCATGCCTGCGCGTTCCCCGCCGTCGCCGTCGCCTGGAAGAACCCCGGGCACGGGCCGGCGCTCACGCTCCCGGTGGGGCCAGGCGTGAAGGGAGGCTGCACGTTCGCGACGGTCGCGTCGGTGACCGGCGCGGCCCAGGTGCCGCCCGCGGCCACGCACTCCGCCTGCGTGGTCGTCGCAGCCGGCATGGTGCAGACGTTCCCGCCCGCGGTGCCGCTGTGCGTGCCGCCCTGCGCGGTGCACGTCGCGGCCGTGGCCTGCACGAACGGAGGACAGCCGCCGGCCAGCACCTGCGAGTAGTCCCGCTCGACCTGGCCCTGGGAGTGGACGGACGTTGCATACCCCGCCTGCGCCCAGAGGATCTTCAACCCGAGCGCGCTCGTCTCGGAGTGGCAGTTGAAACAGAACGTGGTCCCGGCCTGGGCGGTCGGGTTGCTGTCGCGCGCGGTGCTGCACGCGCTCAGGGCCACCGCGACCAGACAGCACGACGCGATCCGCGGGAACGACTTCATTGCATTCTCCTTCGGCCTCTGGCCGGGGCCGCCTACTGCAGATGACAGATGCGGCACATCGAGTTGCCCGAGACGTCGGACGTCTTGTTGTGGTGCGAACCCCAGTCCGGCGGGTGCGGATTGACGTTCCGGTGGCAGGCGACGCAGGTCGACGCCGCGCCCTGGTCGTGGCAGCCGGCGCAGCTCACGATGTCCTGCCGCGCGGCGGGACCATGCACGAGGCCCGCGTTCCAGCCCGCGGGGTGCGGGTTGCGACCGAAGGTCGCCGTGCGCTGCGAGATCTTCTGCTCGGCGTGGCACGCGTCGCAGAACGGGCTGCCGTGGCAGCGCCGGCAGCTCGCCGGATCGGCGTGGGCGTCCACCGTGTGCCGCGAGACGTAGTCGCCCCGGTGGATGAAGCTCGCCGCGACCTTGTCCGGCCACTGCACGTCGGACTTGAACGGGCGCGTCGTCGAGGCGTGGCACGTGGCGCACGAGGTCTGCTCGTGACAGGCGGCGCACGAGGCGAGGTCCGTCTTCGCCATCTGGCCGTGCATGCGGAGGAAGTCGGCCGCGTGGCGGAAGTCGGCGATCGGCTTCAGCGGGTAGCGCTTCAGATCGACGTGGCACGGCATGCACCGCGCCTGCGCGTAGTCCTTCGCGTGATTGTGGCACGCGGTGCAGGTGCTCATCGGCGGCACCGGCGCCGTGCGGTCGCCGGCCTCGACGAGCTTGACGTGGCACCGGCCGCAGTCGTTGTTCACGTACGGCAGGTGGTCCGCGTGCGAGAAGGTGATCGTCCGCTCGGCGTGCCGCGGCGGAGGAGGAGGCGGCAGCTTGTCGTGACACTGCGAGCAGACCTGCGCCGCGTCACCCGTGGGGAGCGCGACCTGTGGCGACGCGCCGACCGTCCTCTCCTGCGCGACCCCGGCGTGGCACACGGTGCACGCCACCCCCGCGTCCACGTGGGTGGAGTGCGGGAAGTTGTAGCTCGGGTTCTCGGCGGCCTCCTGCCGCGCCGTCTTCTTCGCGCACCCGAGCGCGAGCAATGCGGCGAGAGCAACATGACGGGCCCTCATCAGCGCACCTCACGGAAGTGATAGGACTGGTTGTAGGCGAGCCTCACCATGAGCCCGTACCGGGACTGGTAGTACGGGGTCACGCCGGCGTCGCCGCTCACGAGCGCAGACCAGCCGCAGCCGATCGCGTAGCCGAGCGTCGCGATCGCGGTGAACGAGCGGTCGTAGTTGTTGATGTTCTGCTGGAACTCGTAGTCCTGCAGGTCGAGCGAGCCGGTGAACCGCTTGTACTCCTGCGAGGCGAACCCGCGGATCGTGAAGTATCCGTTGTTCAGGAACGCGCCGCTCTGGTTCGTGTAGAAGGAGTTGTGGCCCACCTCGACGCCCACGCTGGTCGTCGACCTGGGCTGCCACACCGCGCGGCCGTTGACGCGGTGGCCGACGCCCTGGTCCGGCCTCACCAGGTAGTGGTAGTCGGCGCCGAACGTGAGGGCCCTCCACTCCCCGTACTGGAGCGACCCCCCGATCTCGTTGCGCTTGTCCATCGAGAACACGGACAGGATCGACGTGCGCGACAGGAGCAGGTCGGGCTCGACGTGGCGGACGTCCGCGGCCGCGACCAGCTTGCCGCCGAGGAGCTGGAACTGCAGGACCCCGTTCGCCTCCGCCCACCGCGCCTCGTGGAGGTCGTAGTTGCTGTTCGCGAGAACCGTCACCAGGCGCACCGGCGTGAAGCGCAGATCGCCCCCGACCTGCTCGCGGCCCGGATCCCCACGGTCGCGGATCTCGATCCCGGAGAAGCCGATCTCGCCCCAGCGCGGCAGCGTCCAGTACGCGCGGCCGCCCACCGCGAAGTCGCCGACGTTCGGGTTGAAGCTGATCGGGGAGCCGCCCCCGTGGAACCGCTGCGCCACGGGAGCGCCGACGTAGGCCGTGACTCCGAACCCGGCCGGCAGCCGGAGGAGGACGCTGCCGCCGTCGAGCTGGAGGGTCCCCGCCACGCCGCCCCCCACCACCTGTCGTCCGAGACGGAGCTGCACGCTGCGCTTCAGGAGCTCGCCCTGCGCGAACGCGAGATCCAGGTCGCCGAACAGGTTGTGCTGCGGCGGGTTGGCGTCGTACCAGACCAGGTTCGTCCCGAGGCTGAGCCCTGCCCAGCCCGAGACGACGAAGGCCAGATCGTCCGCCACCGGGTTCTGCACGTTCCGCGCGGAGATCGAGACGAGCTCGTACAGCGGGGCGATCGTGAAGAGCTGCCCGGCGCGGTTCTGATCCCGCACGATCTGCATCGTCGTGGAGCTCGCGTCCACGGTGTCGCCGCGTGCCGGCAGCGCTGCGATGGAAGCGAGGAAGGCGGCGACGCCCGTGGCCAGGCGGCGGCTTCGCGTGGATTGCGTCATCGCATCTCCTCGCTCAACCGAATGAGCGGCGCGCGTGTAGCGGGAGAAAACGGAGCCAGGCGGGGAATCCTCTCGCTGTCGGATCGCTCGGTACGAGCGCTTTATTTCGCACGCGCGAGCGGCCGCGGGAGCGAGCCGTAAGGAGTCTGCCCCGAGAGGCGCCAGGCCCCCGCACCGAGCGAACCCGGCCGAGGGAGGTCGGAGCGGGGAGCCCGCGAGGTGCGTGGGCCGACCGGCAGCACGAACTCCGGGCAGCCGCTGCAAACGCATCGGGCATTGGTTCGCCTTCGCCCCGCTCCATTGCGATTGCGCACGCCCATCGAGCGGGCTCGACCCCCTGGCATGGTTCTCGCTCAGCCGGTTGCGTCGCACGCGCGGTCGCGCGGATCACTCACGGAAGGGGCGGACATGGGTCGCAGACATTCCTGCGTGAGGCTACTCGCTCTCACGCTCGCAACGGCATTCACGCTCGCGCCGGCCACAGGGCTGGCGAAGGACACGATCAAGGTCGGCATCCTCCACTCGCTCTCCGGGACGATGGCGATCTCGGAGACCGCGCTGAAGGACGTCGCGCTCATGACGATCGAGGAGATCAACGCCTCGGGCGGCGTGCTGGGGAAGAAGCTCGAGCCGGTCGTCGTCGATCCCGCCTCCAACTGGCCGCTCTTCGCCGAGAAGGCGCGTCAGCTCGTCACGCAGGACAAGGTCGCGGTCGTGTTCGGCTGCTGGACCTCTGTGTCGCGCAAGTCGGTACTGCCGGTGTTCAAGGAGCTCGACGGGCTCCTGTTCTACCCGGTGCAGTACGAGGGCGAGGAGCTCGAGAAGAACGTCTTCTACACGGGCGCCGCTCCGAACCAGCAGGCGATCCCGGCGGTCGAGTACCTCATGAGCGAGGAGGGCGGCGGCGCGAAGCGCTTCTTCCTGCTCGGCACCGACTACGTGTACCCGCGCACCACGAACAAGATCCTGCGCGCGTTCCTGCACTCCAAGGGGATCACGGACGCCGACATCGAGGAGGTGTACACGCCGTTCGGCCACGCCGACTACCAGACCATCGTCGCGAACATCAAGCGGTTCGCGCAGGGCGGCAAGACCGCGGTGATCTCCACGATCAACGGCGACTCGAACGTGCCGTTCTACAAGGAGCTCGGCAACGCCGGGCTCAAGGCCACCGACGTGCCCGTGGTCGCCTTCTCCGTGGGCGAGGAGGAGCTGCGCGGCATCGACACGCGGCCGCTCGTGGGGCACCTCGCGGCGTGGAACTACTTCATGTCGCTGAAGAGCGCGACCAACGACGCCTTCGTGAAGAAGTACCGGGCCTACGCGAAGAAGAAGGGGCTCCCCAACGCCGACAAGGTCGTCACCAACGATCCGATGGAGGCCACCTACGTCGGCATCCACATGTGGAAGCAGGCCGTCGAGAAGGCCGGCTCCACCGCCACCGACAAGGTGATCGCCGGGATGTCCGGCCAGACGTTCGCGGCGCCGTCGGGGTTCTCGCTCACGATGGATCCGACGAACCACCACCTGCACAAGCCGGTGTTCATCGGCGAGATCCGGCCGGACGGACAGTTCAACGTGGTCTGGAAGACGAAGGCGCCCATCCGCGCGCAGCCGTGGAGCCCGTACGTCGCGGGCAACGAGGGCAAGCAGAACATGTGACCCTTCGCGCGGGCCGCTTCCTCGCGGCCCGCGCTCCTCTCCTCCCGTGCGCACGCTCCGACATCTCGTCCTCGCCGCGCTCTGCGCGTACGCCCTCCCCTGCCCGGCGCTCGACGCAGACGTGGTCGGCAAGCTCGCCTCCGACGACTCCGAGGAGAAGCTCGCCGCCATCCGCCAGCTCGCGGCCACCGGCGATCCCGGCGCGGCTCGCGTGCTGCAGGCGCTCGCCGACGGCGGCCTCCAGGTTTCCGGAGGGCGGGTCGTGATCGTCGACGGCGAGCAGGTGCTCGACGCGGCGACGGGAGCGCCGCTCCGCCCGGCGCCGCAGGAGCGGGACGACGTCACGGTGAACAACCGCGTGCGGCGGGAGCTCGGGGTCGCCCTCGCCGCGTTCCGGCTCCTCTCCCCGGACCGCGCAGCGCGCCTCGAGGCGGCGCAGGCGCTCGGCGGCGCCACGACCCCGGCGATGGCGCCGCTCCTCGCGCGCGCGCTCGAGCAGGAGCGCGATCCGCAGATCCGCTCGCTGCTCGAGCTGGCCCACGCCGAGGCCACGCTCCTGTCCAGCGATCCGGCAGCCCGGCGCGCCGCGGTGCGGGCGCTCGGGAAGAGCGACAGCGCGCGCGTGCGCTCCCTGCTCGTGCGGCTCCTCGACGCGCGCAACGAGCCCGACCCGCAGGTCCGGAGCGAGGCGAGGTCCTCGATCGACGCCATCAGCTCGCGCCTGGCCTGGGGCGAGATCGCCGGCCAGATCTTCTCGGGGATCTCCCTCGGCAGCATCCTGCTCCTCGCCGCGCTCGGGCTCGCCATCACCTACGGCGTCATGGGCGTCATCAACATGGCCCACGGCGAGCTGCTCATGATCGGCGCCTACGCCACCTACGCGGTCCAGGGCCTCTTCCAGCGGCACCTGCCGCGCGCGCTCGACTGGTACGTGGTCGCCGCGGTCCCCGCGGCGTTCCTCTCCGCGGCCCTGGTGGGCGTGGTGATGGAGCGGACCGTGATCCGCTTCCTCTACAAGCGGCCGCTGGAGACGCTGCTCGCGACGTGGGGCGTCAGCCTCGTGCTCATCCAGGGCGCGCGTCTCGTGTTCGGCGCGCAGAACGTCACCGTCGCGAATCCCGCGTGGATGTCGGGGGCCCTCGAGCCGGCCGCGAACGTCGTGCTGCCCTGGAACCGGATCGTCATCGTCGGCTTCGCGCTCGCCGTGCTGGCGGCGGTGCTGCTCTTCTTGCGGCGCACGCGCCTCGGCTTGTTCGTCCGGGCGGTCACGCAGAACCGCCCGATGGCGAGCTGCGTGGGCGTGTCCACGCGCGCCGTCGACACGCTGGCGTTCGCGCTCGGCGCGGGGATCGCCGGGCTGGGCGGCCTCGCCCTCTCGCAGGTCGCCAACGTCGGGCCGGACATGGGCCAGGCCTACATCGTCGACTCGTTCATGGTGGTCGTGCTCGGCGGGGTGGGGCAGCTCGCGGGCGCGGTCGGCGCCGCGCTCGGGCTCGGGATCGCGGCCAAGTTCCTCGAAGGTTGGGCGGGCGCGGTCATCGCGAAGATCGCCGTGCTGGTCTTCGTCATCGTCTTCATCCAGAAGCGGCCCCAGGGGCTCTTCGCGCCGCGCGGACGGTATGCCGATGGGTGACTCGGAGGCGGTGGCGACACGTCCGTTCCTCCCGCGGCCCCGCCCGGCGGCGCCGCGCGCGGGCAAGCTCGCGCTCGCGGGTCTCGCCCTGGTGGTGCTCGTCCTGTTGCCGGCGCTGCACCTCTACACGCCGGCCGGGAGCCGGCTCCACGTCTCCGACTACGCCATCACGCTCGGCGGGAAGATCATGTGCTACGCCATCGTGGCGGTCGCGCTCGATCTGATTTGGGGCTACGGCGGCATCCTCTCCCTGGGCCACGGCCTCTTCTTCGCGCTCGGCGGCTACGCCTTCGGCATGTACCTCATGCGCGCGATCGGGCGCGACGGGGTGTACCAGTCGGACCTGCCGGACTTCATGGTCTTCCTCGATTGGAAGCACCTCCCCTGGTACTGGCAGTGGACGGATCACTTCGCGTGGGCGGTCCTGCTCGTGGTCGTGGTCCCGGCCCTGATCGCGCTGGTCTTCGGCCTCTTCGCGTTCCGGTCGCGCGTGGGCGGCGTGTACTTCTCGATCATCACGCAGGCGCTCACGTTCGCGGCGATGCTGCTCTTCTTCCGGAACGAGACGGGCTTCGGTGGGAACAACGGCTTCACCGACTTCAAGCGCATCCTCGGCTTCCCCATCACCGCACCGGCCACGCGCGTGGTGCTCTTCATGCTCACGGCGGCGACGCTCGCCGGGACGCTCGCCCTCGTCCGATGGCTCGTCCGGTCGAAGTTCGGCCGCGTCCTGACCGCCATCCGGGACGCCGAGCCGCGGGTCCGGTTCCTCGGCTACGACCCGCTCCCGTACAAGCTCTTCGCGTGGACGCTCTCGGCCATGATCGCCGCGATCGCCGGCGCGCTCTATGTCCCGCAGGTCGGCATCATCAATCCGTCCGAGATGTCGCCCGCGAGCTCGATCGAGCTCGCCATCTGGGTCGCCGTGGGAGGTCGCGGCACGATGTTCGGCGCCGTCCTCGGCGCGGCGCTCGTGAACCTGGCGAAGAGCTGGTTCACGATGGCCTTCCCCGAGTACTGGCTCGTCTTCCTGGGGCTCCTCTTCGTCCTCGTCACGCGCTTCTTGCCGGACGGCGTGGTCGGCCTCGGGCGGCGGCTCGTCCGCGGGAGGGCCGCTTGAGCACGCAGCGCAGCTCGCACGACGGTGGCCGGGGCATCGAGCACCTCGGGATCGTGCACGCCGCCACGCCGGGCGTGCTCGACACCTCGCACGACGTCATCCTCTACCTCGAGAACATCACCGTCACGTTCGACGGCTTCCGCGCCCTGAACCGGCTCACGCTGTACCTCGGCGTCGGGGAGCTCCGCTGCGTCATCGGCCCGAACGGCGCCGGCAAGACGACGATGATGGACGTCATCACCGGGAAGACGCGTCCCGACTCCGGGACCGCCTTCTTCGGCCAGACGATGGATCTCGCCCGCATGAGCGAGGCCGAGATCGCGCAGGCCGGCATCGGCCGCAAGTTCCAGAAGCCCACGGTGTTCGAGCGCCACACCGTGTTCGAGAACCTCGAGCTGGCGCTCGAGTCGGACCGGCGCGTGCGCAAGAGCCTCCTCGCGAGCCTGGACGGCGAGGGCTCCGACCGCATCGCCGACATGCTGCGCTTCGTCCAGCTCGCCGACGTGGCCGACCGGCCGGCGGGGCTGCTCTCCCACGGACAGAAGCAGTGGCTCGAGATCGGCATGCTGCTCGTGCAGCGCCCGAAGCTGCTGCTCCTCGACGAGCCGGTGGCCGGGATGAGCGACGCCGAGACCGAGCGCACCGCGGAGCTCATCGCCTCGCTCGCCGGGAGGCACTCCGTGGTGGTGGTGGAGCACGACATGGACTTCGTGGGGCTGCTCGGCGGGAAGGTCACCGTGCTCGACGAGGGGGCGGTGCTGGCGGAGGGCACGCTGGAGGCCGTCCAGGGCGATCCACGCGTCATCGAGGTGTACCTGGGGCGTTAGCGCGATGCTGAGCGTCGACCGGATCGATCAACACTACGGCGGGAGCCACATCCTGCGGAGCGTCTCCTTCGACGTCGCTCCGGGCGAGGTCACGGCGGTCCTCGGGCGCAACGGCGTGGGGAAGACGACGTTGCTCAAGTCGATCATGGGGCTCGTCCCGGTCACGTCGGGCCGGATCGCGTTCGCCGGCGCGGACCTCACGCGCGCCCCCTCGCACCAGCGGGTGCGCGCGGGCATCGCCTACGTGCCGCAGGGGCGCGAGATCTTCCCGCGCCTCACGGTGGAGGAGAACCTGCTCATGGGGCTCGCGACGAAGCCCCGCGATCGCGCCATCCCCGCGCGCGTCTTCACCCTCTTCCCCGAGCTCCGGACGATCCTGCGGCGACGCGGCGGCGATCTCTCGGGGGGCCAGCAGCAGCAGCTCGCCATCGCCCGGGCCCTCGTGATGGAGCCGTCGCTGCTCATCCTCGACGAGCCCACCGAGGGGATCCAGCCCTCGATCATCAAGCACATCGAGCGCGCCATCCGGGCGCTGGCGGAGGAGACCGACCTCGCGATCCTCCTCGTCGAGCAGTACTACGAGTTCGCTCGCACGCTGGCCGACCGGTACCTCGTGATGGAGCGCGGCGAGATCGTGAAGCGCGGCGCCGGGGCGGACATGGAGCGCGACGGGGTCCGCGCGCTGCTCGCGCTCTGATGCGCCCTCAGCGCGCGGCGTTCTGCGCCACCGGCGGCGGCGCCAGCCACCCTCCGGCGAACCCGGCCTTCCGCAGCCCGTCGGTCACGTAGGGGCTCTTCTTCAGCAGGTTCCACACCAGGCCGGTCCGGTAGTTCTCGATCATCAGGAGAATGGGCCCCTGATCGATGGCCAGGTACTGGTCGTCGAACCAGCCCTGCCCGGACTTCCCCGGGTGCGTGAGGTTGAAGGAGTCCTTGAACCCGTACGTACCGTAGAGCTGGTCCCCGAACCGCTCGCGCATGTGCATCAGCGTGGGGATGGTCACCTCGGGCGCGAACGGCACGGAGCCGCCCGCCGCCGTGGGGGCGAGGGTCCCGTCGTCCCGGGTGTCGCCCGGGCTGGCGCCTCGCGCCCAGTACGCGCGGAAGGGCCGCTTGCCGGAGGCCGTGTCTGCATTGCCGTCGAACGGGCCGTCCGAGGCGGTGAGCCCCCACAGCAGCTCGCCGTACCCCGCCCACTTCCCGGGATTGGCGATGCAATAGGCGCGATTGGCGTAGGTGGCCCGTGCGGAGTTCTCGAAGTAATCGATCCCCTTCGACCGCATGTACGGATCCTGGATCCCGCGGAAGTCGATCCACACGTGCGAGTACTGGTGACCGAACATCGGCCCGAAGGTCACGTGCGGCGCGCCCTGGAACGCGTCCCAGCGATAGGTGCGCGTCCACTCCTCCCACGCCTGCGCGTCGACCGGGTGCGTCGGGGAGCCCAGCGCCAGGATGTAGAGGAGCATCCCTTCGCTGTACCCGCGCCAATCGTAGTCGATGAACCCGTCCTCCGGGCTCCAGCCCAGGCTGAGCAACGGCTTGTGCGTGGGCGAGTACGCCCAGGTCCAGTCGACCCGCCGGTAGAGCTGGTCGGCGAGGGCGCGGATGGCCTTCTCGGTCGCGTCGTCCCGGTCGAAGTACGCCTGGGACGAGAGCACGCCGGCCATCAGCAGCGCGGTGTCGATGGTGGACAGCTCGGAGTCGTCGGACCGGACGCCGTCCCCGTCGAGGAAGTGGTAGTAGAGCCCGTTGTGGCCCGCGACTCCCTCCGCCGCGGGGCCCATCGGCGCTTCCCACAGCGTGGTCAGGGTCGACAGGGTCCGGGCGGCGGCCTCCGCCCGCGTGACGTAGCCGCGCTCGACGCCCACCACGTACGACGTCAGGGCGAAGCCGACGGCCGCCACGCTGGAGGTCTTCGCGCCGGGCGAGCGATCGGGCGTCAGCCCGTTCGCCGGGGAGGCATCCCAGAAGAACCGGAACGTGTCGTGCTGGAGCTTGTCCAGGAACGCCTGCTGCTCCGAGGAGAGAGCAGGCGTGTGCGAAGGCATCAGGGGCATCGCCGCGGGAACTCCCTGCGCCTCGCTCATCCCAGGACTCAGCATGGCCACCACGAGCAGGGAAACCAGAGCTCCCCGCATCACGTTCCTCATCCAACCTCCGTTCGAGAGCTCGGCCAGGAGCCGAGGACCCCGCGCGCCCGCCCGATGGCTTTCTGATCAGGCCCGCGGCAGTTAGAAGGCTTATCGTGGTGCTACCCGATTGAGCAAGCGGCGCGGTGGCGCCTGCTCGTACGATCGTGCTGCGGCTGAGACGGAGAGGAGGCGAGCGACCGCTTCATTGCTCGACGTCGATTGCTCGGCGAGCGCGCGATGCCGACCTTGGCTCTTCGAACTGCGAACAGCGCGTGTGATTCCCGAGTGCCGCGTCCGGGGGACCAAGAATGCGGAGGTCGTCTCGTGCCTGGGCCAGGCATCGCCCAGGATCGCGTCCGGACATGACCGGGCGCTCCCGTCCGCGCGTGCGGCGCGCGCTCCTCGCCCTGATCGTGGTAGCGGCCGCCTGCTGGACCGGCACCGCCGCGGCGTTCACGTTCGAGGACGTCTCACGCCGTGCCCAGGAGCTGGCGCGCGGGCCCTACCAGAAGCAGGCCAGCAACCTGCCGGACGCCATCCGGAAGCTCACGTACGACCAGCACCGCGACATCCGCTTCCGGCCGGCGAAGGCCCTCTGGCGCAATTCGAAGCTCAAGTTCGAGGTCATGTTCTTCCACCAGGGCTGGTCCTTCGAGCAGCCGGTGAAGATCCACGAGATCACCCGGGACGGCGTGCGCGACCTCGCGTTCGACCCCGACGCATTCGATTACGGCAAGAACCAGATCGATCCCAATCAGCTCAAGGGCCTCGGGTTCGCCGGGTTTCGGGTGCACTTCCCGCTCAACACGCCCAAGTACAAGGACGAGACGCTGGTGTTCCTGGGAGCGTCCTACTTCCGCGCCCTGGGGCGTGGGCAGGGTTACGGCGCGTCGGCCCGCGGTCTGGCGATCGACACGGCCCTGAGCTCCGGCGAGGAGTTCCCGTCCTTCGTGGAGTTCTGGATCCAGCAGCCGCTCCCCACCGCCACCGAGCTCACGGTGTTCGCCCTGCTGGACTCACCGCGCATGACGGGCGCCTACCGGTTCGTCCTGAAGCCGGGCGTCACGACGGCCCTCGACGTGCGCGCGGTGCTGTTCCCCCGCGCCACGGTCGGCAAGCTCGGCGTGGCGCCGCTCACCAGCATGTTCTTCTTCGGCGCGAACCAGCACTCGACCCGGGACGACTATCGGCCCGAGGTCCACGACTCGGATGGCTTGCAGATCCACTCGAGCAGCGGCGAGTGGATCTGGCGCCCGCTGGTGAGCCCGAAGCGCATCCTCGTCACGTCGTTCGCGCTCACGAGCCCGCGGGGCTTCGGCCTGATGCAGCGCGAGCGGCGGTTCGAGCAATACGAGGACCTCGAGGCGAGGTACGAGCGGCGTCCCTCGGTGTGGATCGAGCCCCTGGGGGAGTGGGGCGCGGGGCGCGTCGAGCTGGTGCAGCTCCCGGTCCCCGACGAGACGAACGACAACATCGTCGCGTACTGGGTGCCGGATCGGGCCCCCCCGCCCAAGGAGCCGGCCGAGTTCGCCTATCGAGTCCTCTGGCAGAGCGCCCGCGAGACGCGTCCGCCGCTGGCCTGGGTGGGACAGACGCGGCGAGGGCGCGGCTTCACGCAGTCGCCCGACGACAGCGTGGAGCTCCACGTGGACTTCGTGGGCCCCACGCTCGAGCGGCTCCCGCCCGAGTGCAACGTCCAGGGCGTCGTCTCCGCCGACGCCAATGGACGCATCGTCGAGCAGCACACCGTCCGCAACGACGCGACCGGCGGCTGGCGCGTCGTGATGCGCATCCTACGCAACGACAAAGGCGCGCCCGTCGAGCTCCGCGCCACCCTGCACGACGGGCCCAGCATCCTCTCCGAGACATGGACCTACATCCTCCCTCCCGACTGAGCGCCGAGGCGGCATCCGACGCGCAGGAGTACGTGAACCGGCTCCCGCTGCCGCCCGAGCGGAAGCGGCACATCCTGGAGCGCGTCCGCTCCGCGGCGAGTCCAGCTCGAGCCCTGGCGGAGGTGCACCGCCTCCTCGCCCACGATCACTTGGATGACCGGCCGGGGGAGCCCTCGGCGACGCCGGCCGAAGCCTCGGTTCGCATGCGCGTGGAGCTCGCGAGCCCTGCCCCCGGCAGCCTGTCGGGAGCGATCGCGGTGGACTCGGACGGCCGCG